>OBLW0100003263.1_pt1 | contig 12699 bp, 11 predicted proteins | sample 1520161 | NCBI WGS metagenome assembly OBLW01 (sample SAMEA3539309, study PRJEB22396) | soil metagenome | biome: tundra; feature: field; material: soil | place: USA | collected 2010-05 | depth 0.15 m
CCCGCGCCGACGCCACCAAGCACCAGGGCGATTTCCGCAAGGTCGTCGAGGGCGTGAATGCCACGCTGGACGCGGTGATCGGCCCGTTGAACGTGTCCGCCGAGTACGTGGACCGCATCTCCAAGGGCGACATCCCGCCGAAGATTACCGACAACTATAATGGCGACTTCAACGAGATCAAGAACAATCTGAACGCCTGCATCGGCGCGGTGAACGCGCTGGTCGCCGAGACCGGCGTGCTGATCAAGGCGTCGGCGGAAGGCAAGCTGGACACCCGCGCCGACGCCGGCAAGCACCAGGGCGATTACCGCAAGATCGTCGAGGGCGTGAACGAAATGCTGGACGCCATTCTGCTGCCTATCGGCGAAGGCAACCGCGTGCTCTCATTGATACGCGGCGGCAACCTGCGCGAGAAGGTGGACATCGCCTGCAAAGGCGATCACGCCAAAATGAAGGATGCCATCAACGGCGTACATGAATGGTTATCCGCTCTGGTCGCCTACGTGACCAAGGTCGCCAATGGCGATATGTCGGCCACCATGGTCAAGGCCTCCGACCAGGATCAGATCCACGAGTGGCTGGTCCTGCTCAAGACCAATATCAACGGCCTGATTGCCGATACCGACGAGCTGGCAAAAGCGGCGGCCGAAGGCAAGCTCGGCACCCGCGCCGACGCCAGCAAGCACCAAGGCGACTATCGCAAGATCGTCGAGGGCATCAACAAGACCCTCGAGATGGTCGTCGAGCCGCTGAAGGTTACGGCGGAGAGCGCTGCGGCGTTGGCGTCCTCGTCGGAAGAACTGACGGCGGTCAGCCAGCAGATGGCTGGCAACGCGGAGGAGACCGCGACGCAGGCCAACGTGGTGTCGGCGGCCAGCGAAGAGGTCTCGGCGAATGTCGCCTCGGTGGCTTCGGCCTCTGAGGAGATGCAGGCTTCGATCCGGGAGATCGCCAAGAACGCAAACGAATCGGCGCGGGTGGCCAAGAATGCGGTCAGCGTCGCGCATTCCACAAACGAGACCGTGAAGAAACTTGGCGAGTCCAGCCAGGAGATTGGCAACGTGATCAAGGTGATTACCTCGATCGCGCAGCAAACCAACCTGCTGGCGCTCAATGCCACCATTGAGGCTGCGCGCGCTGGCGAGGCTGGCAAAGGCTTCGCAGTGGTGGCCAACGAAGTGAAGGAACTTGCCAAGCAGACCGCCAAGGCCACCGAGGAGATCGGTCAGAAGATTGACGCGATCCAGGGCGACACCAAAGGTGCGGTCACGGCGATCGAGGAGATAAGCGCGATCATCAACCAGATCAACGACATCTCCAATAGCATCGCATCGGCGGTGGAGGAACAAACGGCCACCACTAATGAAATAGGCAAGAGCGTTACCGAAGCAGCCACAGGGGTAGGCGACATCGCCAAGAACATCGGCGGCGTGGCCTTGGCGGCAAAGAACACCACACAGGGCGCCAGCGATACGCAAAAGGCGTCGCAGGAGTTGAGCCATATGGCAGCCCAACTGCAGAAGGTCGTATCGAGGTTCACCTTCTGATCAAACCCGACCGTCACGGACGCGGCTTGAAGGATCAAATGGTCCGTCAGGCCGCGCCCAATCGGCATCAGAGAACTCGAGGTGAATCAGTGACAAAAGCATTGGTCGTAGACGATTCGAGGGCTGTTCGGATGCTCCTCGTCAGGACCCTGAAGCAACTCGGGTATGAGGTCCAAGAGGCAGCTAATGGCAGAGAGGCTCTGGAAGTGATCGAAGCCGGGGACAGCGAGTTAAAGCTGGTTTTGGCGGATTGGAACATGCCGGAGATCAATGGCCTGGACATGCTGAAGAGGTTGCGTCAGAATCCCGCGCTCTCTTCGCTGGCAGTGGTCATGGTGACCACAGAGACGGAAATCGAACACATCGCGGAAGCCCTGGATGCTGGGGCCAACGAGTATGTGATGAAGCCTTTCACTCAAGAGATTCTCGTGGAGAAGCTCCAACTCGCAGGAATCCATCCTTGAGGAGTGCGACATGCCCGCGGTGAACAAGCGGATTCTCCAGCCTGGAGAGCGAATTCGTGTACTGGTGGTGGACGATTCAGTGGTCATCCGTCGCCTGGTCAGCAACGCCCTCGAACAGGACCCGGATCTTGAGGTGGTAGGGGTCGCGGCGAACGGCTCGATTGCACTGCAACGGATCCCACAGTACAATCCCGACGTTCTCACACTGGACATCGAGATGCCCGAGATGGATGGCCTGGAAACGTTGCGGCGTCTGCGGCGCGAATATCCGCAACTGCGGGTCATCATGTTCAGCACGCTCACCGAGCGCGGAGCGGCAGTTACCCTCGAAGCGTTGACACTCGGCGCCAGCGATTATGTGACCAAGGCTTCGAATGAGGGGTCGCTCGATCGCTCTATGTCGCGCCTGCGGGAAGAACTCATTCCAAAGATAAAACAGTTCTTCCTTCTGCCGGGACGAAGCCGCGCCGCGGCGAGACCGGAACCGGCGCACGTTCAAGTGGCGCCGCCACTGTGGCGCAACATGCCGGTCCCGCAGAGTACGAAGATGCGGCCCAAGGTCGTAGCGATCGGAGTTTCTACGGGGGGGCCGACCGCTCTTGGCACGATCCTGCCGCAATTACCGGCTGAGTTTCCCCTGCCCATTCTGATTGTGCAACACATGCCGCCGTTATTCACACGGTTTCTTGCCGATCGTCTTTGCACCTCTTGCCGGCTTTCCGTCAAAGAGGCGAGCCATGGCGATCAGGTGGCCGCCGGCAAGATATTGATCGCGCCGGGAGACTTTCATCTGAAGGTGGCCGGCAATCGCAGCGGAGCGCACGTGTGCCTGGATCAGTCGCCACCGCAGAACTCATGCCGGCCTGCGGTCGATGCGCTCTTTTCCTCGATCAGCGAGGCATATGGCGGCGCAGTCATTGCCGTCATTCTCACTGGTATGGGTCAGGATGGGCTGCGCGGTGCCGAGATCCTGAAGGCCCAGGGTGCGAGCATCCTCGCGCAGGACGAAGCTTCAAGTGTGGTTTGGGGAATGCCCGGCGCGATAGTGAACGCCGGCCTTGCCGACTGCGTACTGCCGCTCGACCACGTCGTGCCGGAAATATTGCGGAGAGCTGAACGAACTTAGGGGGCAGATGGATGTCTGGCGAAGCATCAGTCGCGGTGATCAATCCGAAGAACTACAAGTTTCTCCAGGAGCACGTCTATTCTCATGCGGGCATCGTACTTGAAGGGGATAAGCAATACCTTTTCGAAAGCCGCCTCGCACCAATCGTCAGACAACTCGGCTTAAAGTCCATTGACGACTTGTGCGCGCTCATGCAGTCGTCCCTTCAGCCAGAAGTTGGCCACCACGTCGTGGAGGCCATGACGACGAATGAGACCTACTTCTTCCGCGATCCTTCCCACTACGATGCCATACGGACTGTTCTATTGCCGCGGATGATCAAGGAACGGGGAGACACAAAGAAGTTGCGATTCTGGTCGGCTGCGTCTTCAACCGGACAGGAAGCGTACAGCCTAGCCATGCTCCTCATAGAGGCGGGGTTGAGCGACTGGAATATTCAGATTCTGGGTACCGACTTTTCCTCGCCGGTTGTCGAACGGGCCCGATCCGGAGAGTACCAGCAGATCGAGGTGAACAGAGGTCTGCCGGCGACCCTCTTGGTCAAGTACTTTCATCGTTCAGGCACCGCATGGCATCTGAGCGATCAAGTGCGCCGAATGGTCAGTTTTGAGACCATTGACCTGCGCGGAAGTATGCGCGCCCTCGGACCTTTCGACCTCGTGTTCTGCCGCAATGTCATGATTTATTTCGATGCAAAGACAAAAATGAACATCTTGAAGGAACTCCACGGCACCATGTTTCGAAGTGGCTGGCTGCTGCTGGGAGGCGCTGAGACCGCATTCGGAGTCGACGAGTATTTTGAAAAACTGACAGTGGGAAATACAACTGTGTACGTGGCACGCTGAGAGGACACTCATGCCGACAGCATCGAGCATTGAAATACATCTGAGCGAATTGGCGCAGATCGTGGAATACGTGTTCAGGACGATGATCTGCCTGGAAGTGAGCGAATCCGACCAGCCCTGGTTCCATAGCTCGGATCAGTTGACGGCTACTATTCATTTGGCTGGCGATTGGAACGGAGCGCTGGCGCTGGGGTGCGGCACCAAGCAGGCATGCGCGTTCGCAGCCCGCTTTCTTTCGATGGAAAAGCCTGAGATGGTGGATGACGTCGTGCGGGATGTGCTCGGCGAACTGGCCAACATGATCGGGGGCAATCTGAAGTGTGTCCTGGCAGGCGGGCTCAGGTTGTCCATGCCTTCTGTCGTGGATGGCTCCGACCAAAACCTGCGTGTCTGTAGGGCAGGAATCAGGGAACGCCTCGTCTTTGAGTGCGCGGAGGGCATCTTTTCTGTAGCAGTGCTAAGGGAAGAAAGGAAGGCGATCAGAATTCACTTACCTTAACACAGGTCATTTCGGCATTCCTTACGGAGCAGCGACAATATTCACAGTATTGCTGTACACCACAACGCAAGACTGGAAGAAGAAAGGAATCGCGGAGCTCCAAGATTTTAGTGGAAAGGAAACACATGGTCGAACTGCGGATATAGCGAGTGCCAAATGTGATCGCGCTCACAGAGATGGTACGCAATCCGCAAATTGCTCTTGATGTCTCATGGGTCATGAGCGTTGATTGGAACTTTCTAATCGATGTCAGAATAAGTTGGTATCTGGATGGCTAACAAGAACTCTAGGACGACAAGAACCTCGGCATTCTGAAAACGCATACGGGTATCGCCGTTGCCTTCATCTTCGGCTCCTTTTAAGTATCGGTCTCGAAGTTTAGTTCAATACCTCTTCTTCCGGTTTCGGTTTTGCATTGAGTCTGTCAGCTTTTTAAGGGGGACACATGAGCATAGAGGAGCATGTCTTTCGACCTCTCAGATATCTTGCCGAAACCAAACGTGCGATCCCGTGGCTTTGGCAGGAGATTGACCGAGTACGAAGCCATCGCAACTGGCCGGAATGGTGCTTCCTTCCGACTGGAGTTCTCTCGCGAATTCTGTCGAGTAAACCCCACTGCCATGCAGACGGATGCAAGCCGGATATTGTAGCGGCACTTGCGGCTTGGAGGGCGACTCAGGGTATCTACCGATTCGATGAAGATCTTTTTCGTGCGGTGTGGACGACGTCCCTTGACTCTCAGATTCCTGCTGAGATCCTGCTGCGAATGCCAGAATGGAGCGTCTACATCGTGACACATGGCTGCACTGTCGGAAACGAAAACCTCTTTGGCTTCTTTGCTCATCTAGACTTCCTCCCCCTTGGCAACCATCCAGAACTACGAATCGTTCTGGATCTTGGTGGAACGCACTTGTGCTCTCTATTGCCTATTGATCTAACCACAGTATCCATCGAAGATGCGCTTGAGACCACGCGACAGAGGATGCTCAGAGAGCTCGCGGGTTTCGTTGATACGCCCAAGTTAAGTCAGTTTGCCGCGGTAAATCTTCGTGAATACAGCGAGATGATGGGGTCACTAGTTAATCTCTTGCTTTATATCAGCAGCATCAATAGCGAAATCTGCGGAAGGGCGGGAACTCAGCCAGGACGCCCGCAAACGAAGTTGACCCGGCACGGCCCGCGGCTTTTTTCTCCTTCCGAACCCAATGAATGGCGGGTTGGATATAGACTGGGTGCAGCTCTGCGGGCCGCGTCCAAGATTGAGCATCACCCGCTACCAGGCAGCCATGGACGACGTTTTGAACCATGCCCTCACATCCGCCGCGCCCATTGGCATTCATACTGGATTGGCCCTCGGAAGGCACCTGAGTCGCAACAGGTCTGCCTCAAATGGTTACCGCCAATACCCGTCAATGTTCAATCGGATATTGGGATAATTCCTGTGCTAAGAGAGGTCAGAATAAAACAGTAGATCAGATCCGATAATGTACGTTCGCTTTTATCAATGGATTTTGGGAACCCGTCGGGAGAATTGCTCTTGGAGTGCGGGAAGTAGGGGCTTGTATAAAATAAACCAACCGCTCGAGCCTGTTGTCAAGGCTCTTATGTTCCTGCGCAATCGGATATCTTTGGCGGCTCTGACTACGGCGGCAACTGGCGCGTCCCGCCCGCAATCGATCACCTTTATGTGAGCGCCGGAAAGCGAGACCTTGAGGATGGACTTTCCTATATCGTGAATGTCGCCTTCCAGAGCGGCTACAATCACGGTTGCGCGAGGATTGGGAAGATCAGTGTATTCGGGAAATATCTGCCCGATCACCGCCATGACTGCGCGCCCGGCCAGCATGATTTCGAGAAGATTGAATTGCTCGGCGGTGCATTTGCGGTCGAGCGCGGCCATCGCCACCTCGATACCGTTAGTGACGATTTCTACCGGTTGCCTTCCTTGAGCGATTAATTCGCCGACAAGCGCAAGGCAGAGATCTCGCTCCCCCTCGACAAGTGACTCAACAAGGGCATCGAATTCGGGGTCCAAAGCGTTTCCCACACCTTCTCCCTCGTCAATTGCCTTATCGGCCAAAGAACGCGCGAATCTACCTCCAACATCTCACTTGTCCTCTTCAGCCGTCGACCGAGTCCTTGAATTGCTCCTCTGCGCGAAAGTCCCAAAGTTACCAGGGCCCCGCCGAACGAAGCACCTGAGCGCGGCCGGCTGTGACTCGGAAAGGCCGCCTGTTTCCCATTTATTCAGATTGCGATCCGCTTGATTTCAGTAAGGGTGATTTCATCCGCCGTGCGATCGTAGGGCTTCGTCGTTCGCGGGCTTTCTTGTGCTGCGATAGCCCCTGGCCGGTTTGCCGAGCGCGTCCAGGCAGGAAGACCCAAGCCGCCGCGGGGCCCTGATGCGTCGCCATGTCGCTTCCGACTTTCCCAACCATGAACTCATTGTCTTGCTGAGGTCCGGGATATTTCGATTTTCGCAATCAGCTCCCAACTCCGAAGAGAAACTCCCGACTTTTACCTTTACGCACCCTCGAAGTCCTTTCAAGACCGCAATCGATGAATTCGATCTGCAGTTCTTGTCTCTTTCTGCCGATGACCGGTGTTAGGGGCGATATTCCATGCAATCGCTGACGTTCCCGAGCGTGTCGTCTGAACTAGAGCCGTGTCTCGAGCCGGACAGATACTTTGCGCGCCAGCCCATCTTTGATCGCAACGGGCGACTATACGCTTACGAGTTGCTATTCCGATCAGGGCCTGAGAACAAGTTCGGAGGGGATTCTGATACTGCCACCCGAATGATGCTGGACAATTTTCTATTGTTCGGTGCCGACGCGATGACCGGTTCGTCGAAAGCCTTCCTGAACTGCACGCGCGAAGTGCTCGTAAACAACCTTGTTTCTCTACTGTCTCCTCGATCCACCGTCCTTGAGATTCTCGAAGACATTGAGCCGGATTCTGAAGTAATGACCGCCTGCAAAAAGCTGAAGAAGGAGGGGTATAAGGTTTCGCTCGACGACTATGTTCCACGAGCGGGGATGGAGCCGCTCATTACCATCGCAGATTACATTAAAGTGGATTTTAGGCTCAGCGATGCTTCTGAACGGAAGGTAATTCGGCGACAGATTGCGGCGACGAAAGCTCTGCTGGTTGCAGAGAAAATAGAAGATGAGAGCGAATACAGAATCGCACTCGCGGAAGGCTACGATCTCTTTCAGGGATATTTCTTCGCTCGTCCAGCTGTCGTTTCGAAACACTCGCTCCACTGCGACACGATCAATTATCTGAAGTTACTCGCTGTTCTCAATCACGCTCCGCTTGAATGGTCTGAGGTGGAGAGATGTGTCAAGGTGAACCCGTCCCTGGCATATCGTCTTCTGCGAATGGTCAACAGCGGGCTCTATTTGGTCGGTCAGGACATTACCTCGATCAAAATGGCGCTGGTGTTGCTTGGCGAAGCCCGTTTTCGAAAACTGGTCACTGTAGCTGCATTACCGGTTGAAAAGAAGGGCCGCCTGACCGATGAGTCGGTGATGGTCCTTCATCGCGCCTTGTTTTGCGAGTTGCTAGCATCGCGCATCGGTCAACCTCCCGGGGAGCAGTATCTGTTCGGTCTCCTCTCGCTCTTTCCCATGCTGCTTAAAGTCACCCCAATGCAACTCATCGAGCTCTTGCCTCTAAGGAACTCAGTGGAGTCTGCGTTGCTGGGCGAACACAACGAGGTGTCGCGATCCATCGAAATTCTGCAGAACTACGAGATGGGGAATTCGACACCAGCCATTACCGAGGGGACAGGTTCTCCAATGATCGCGGGAGAAATCGGGCGCCTGTATGTTTCTTCTCTAAAGGATGTGCACAGAATTCTGGAGAGCTGGTAGATTTACTCAGACGACTTTCGCCTGGAACCAGGAGATGAACTTCCTGTCCTCCTGGAGCATGTGCTTCGCGATAACATCGTGAAACAGGAAGCGAAGAAAACTTCCTTCCGACCCTTCTCCCCGTTCAAACTGGCTCGTTAGCTTTCCGGCCTCTTCGAAGAGTTGACGATGCAGTTTTCCGTGCGACTGCGCATCGGGAAATCCCGCCGATTGAAGAATATTTTCTTCATCGCGGAAGTGCACGCCGACAAGATTGACCAACGCATGAACCGAATCAAGAATTACGCCGTTCGCTGCGCCGCCGGTGATCGCAGCGATGATGCGGTTAGCCATTTGAAAAAGTTCCCGGTGTTGCGTATCGATGACAATCTGGCCGCTCTCATAAGAAGGCTTCCAATGAAGTGCGAGCAAGGGAGACACGAGTTGTTCCGAGGCAGCTTCCCGTTCGTCATCATCCGTGTCGATCACGACCTGATTTCGTCCGTTACCCTTGGCACGATACATACAAGCATCCGCACGTTCGATTAGAGAAGCGAATTCTTCATCTTCGCGATGAATTGCAACTCCCATGCTCGCCGTGACGCGAATACCGTCGCTGAATTCAGTTGCTGCCAGTTCATTGCGGAGCCGATCCGCAACGATATGTGCCCCTGCTAAAGTGGCCTCCGGAAGAATAGCGACAAACTCCTCACCGCCCCACCGGCCAAGAATATCGACGGAGCGCAAACATGCCTTGGCCATTTCGCAGAAGCCTCTTAATACGCGGTCGCCAGCGCCGTGACCGTATGTATCGTTTACGGCCTTGAAGTGATCCAGATCGATCATCACGAGCGACAGTGGATTGCCATAACGGTCGGACTTCATCAATTCGAATTTAGCTTTTTCTTCAAGCCTGGTCCGGTTCACGGCTCCTGTCAGTGGATCGGTTGAAGCCTGCTGTTCGAGCAGAACTTCCTTAAGCCTCTCCTGCGTGATGTCGCGCACACTGATAGTGAAGTAGATAGGCTCGCCTACCCTGTTTCGGACAAGCCCGCGCGTAACCTGAGCCAGCAGAAATCCTCCCCGTTTGTTGAAAAAACGTCTCTCGAAAACCGGCGTGAATTTACCGGTCCGGGAAGCTTTCTGGAAATCGGCCAATGCCGGAAGCCGTTCTTCCGGAGCGCAGATGTCCATTAAGTTGGTGCTCTTGATTTCTGTCACTGGAATGCCCAGGGTTTCAGCCAGGCACTCGTTGGCTTCAAAAATATTGCCTTTGAGATCGACCAGTCCGATTCCAATACTTGCGACTTCAAAGCCAAGCCGGAACTGTTCCCTCTTTTCAAAAGCTGCCATCGCATCAAGATTCGGAACGGTCGTTGCCGTATCTATTTCCGGCGCTTCAAGACCTAAATTGATCTGTGGATGATCTGGATCCTTTACTTCATCCTGGGGTTTATGACTTATCGATTCTCTGCGACTGATCGTGGATTGCACGAACTATACCCCCAATGTGCCGGATCGAACTCTTGACGCAATTTGTCAACTCTGAATTTCGAAACCAAATAGGCCCGCAAATGTTACTCATCGGCCAAAAGGGCAATATATTCAATTATTCCCGGATCACCTGAAGCCTTCGCCACTCTCTAAGAAACGGAATGCTATGGAGTGCCCCAGGTGCTCGTTCAGCAACTGTCGCAATGGTATTTCCGGTGCAACTGCAATCGAGTTTAGTCCGGATCCGGAATCATTCATCGCTCAGCAGCTGTGCGATTTCCGGTGATCCGTCATTAAGTGAAGCATTGTACTCCGCAGGACTGAATCGTAAAAGGCGCATTAACAGCCTCATGCACGAAGTCCCATAGAGCACACAGAAATCAAATCACTGAAGAGACCCTGGAATTTGCCGATAGGCGAGGTGGTGTTCCTTTTGCCTGCGGGTTCGCCCCGGACTAGCGATGATCTCACTCAAGAAATATCTGGACGGCGAACTCGCTTCGCCATTCGGCGATGAAGAGCTGTCGGCGACGGGGATCCTCCCGGCGCTGCTAGCGGCCTTCGGTTCGGTACTCTTGGAGATGGGCAACTACAGCCTTGAAGCGTGTCCCGGTCTGGGCGACGAGCTGAAACTACGTCTCCGCAAGCTCGAAGAAGGCCTCAGCCTAACGATGAGCCGGGAGGCCGTCCAAACCACCGACAAGGACGCGCAGGAACAACTGCGGGAGTGGGGGCAGCGCACAGCGCGGCACTATCGCGAGAAGGCCGACGAGGTGAAGGAACTGCTGCTGACCGTGGCGCGCACCGCCGAGTGCGTGGGCGCGCGCGATCAACGATGCGTTGGCCAGATTCACGCCGTGACTGACCGCCTCCAGGCGATCGCCAGCCTTGAGGACATCACCGAGATCCGCGCTTCAATCGAGAAGAGTTCGGCCGAGTTGCGGAACTCGATCCAGCGTATGAGTGACGAAGGCAAAGCGGCAATGGAGCAGCTGCACAAGCAAGTTTCCAACTACGAGGCCAAGCTCGAGGCGGCTGAAGAGCTCGCTTCGCGCGACACTCTTACCAAGGTGCGCAGCCGGCTTTACGTTGAGGGCCAGATCGAACGGCGCATCGCCACACCGAGCCCCTTTTGCATAGCCGTTGTCGATATTGACGAGTTCAAGAAGATCAATGACCAGTTCGGACACATCGTCGGCGACGAAGCGCTAAAGCAATTCGCCGGCGAACTCAAATCGGCGTGCCGCTCGACGGATATCATCGGCCGCTGGGGCGGGGACGAGTTCCTCATCCTGCTCGACTGCGGCCTCGCCGAAGCCAGTGCGCAGATTGAGCGGGTGCGAAAATGGGTCTGCGGCAGCTACACCGTTTCTGCTCCTTCGGGGCAGAAGAAGCTCCTGCTGAGCGCATCAATCGGCCTCGCCGAATGCTCCCCAGGCGAGAAAATGAAGGAGTTGCTGACCCGCGCAGACGCGGAAATGTATGAGCACAAGGAAGTTTCGCACGACGGGAAGCGACAGTGAACGGACTCCCTACGATTTGTCAAGGCGGCGGTAGAGACTCGGCCGCCGGTCAGGGGGCCGAGGTGGCTCTGGGTCAAGCGGCGCGGCGTTGGACGTCGTAGAAGGTTTGGTAGCGGAGCATGGAGATCAGGACTCTGAGCCAGTGATCGGCCATGCTGCGCAGGGCGCAGCCGTGGGATTTGCCGCGGGCGCGCAATTGGGCGTAAGCATTCTTGCTTTTGTCGTCCCATAGGATGCTCTTGCGCGACCAGTGGTAGAGGGCGCTCCGCAGCCGCTGATTGCAGCCGTAGCGCATCTGGACGATTTTCTTTTTGCCGCTCTGGCGGGTGATGGGGGCCGCGCCGCTGTAGCTGCGCAGGGCGTGGTAATCTCTTTCCGCGATAGCCTGCGAAGCCTCGCTGAGCATCGTGGCGGCGACTTTTCTTCCCAGCCCCGACAAGGACAGAAGGATGGCCGCGTCACGATGCTCATTGGGCTGCCCATCGGCGGGAGCGGCCAGTTCATCGAGCAGGGCCTGGACGCGCTTGGCGACCTGGGTACGCTGCTGATGAAGCAGGCGCAGGCGGGGCAGCAACAGGAGGGCGTGTTCGCTGGCGGCTTGGGCGGCTCCCGGAGCCAGGGCGAGAGGCGGGCATTTCAAGACGGCCAGGATCCGGCGGGCATCGATGCGGCGGATGCGGTGTTTGGCGAGGATGCGCGCCACTCTGGTTTCGGTGAGTTTGGCGGTGCGGGCCGGCGAGGGAGCGGTTTCGAACAGCGTCCAAAGCCATGGCTCGGAAGCCGCTTCAGACAGTTGGAGCAGCTGCGGGAAGAAGCGGTGAAGCTGGTCGCGGGCGGTTGGCGGTGCGGTTGAACTCTTCGCCGATCTCGTCTTCGAGCCGGGCCAGTTCGCGCAGGCGGATCATAGCGGGCTCGTCGAGGCGCACGGCGTGGAAACAGTGCATGTCGGTGCGCAGCGAGTCGGCCAGCACGAAGGCGTCGCGGGAGTCGTCCATGACGCCGGCCGGGGAGTATCGATCGCGGAAGGGGTCCAGTTGTTGGCTCTGGTGCAAATAGCCAGGGCGAGCGGGTTACAGTAATGATTTGGAAGAAATGGGCCGACGATGAGCGAGTTAAGAGGCATGAAGGATCTGTTTGCAGGGCGCCATTTCGACCGGGATGTGATCATCCTTTGTGTGCGTTGGTACCTATGTTACAAGCTCAGCTTTCGTGATCTGGTTGAGATGATGGCCGAACGTGGGCTGCATCTTTCGCATACAACGATCATGCGCTGGGTGCAACGGTATGCGCCGGAGTTCGAGAAGCGCTGGACTCGCTTTGCGCGTAAAGTTGGCCGGTCCTGGC
>OBLW0100003265.1_pt1 | contig 12695 bp, 12 predicted proteins | sample 1520161 | NCBI WGS metagenome assembly OBLW01 (sample SAMEA3539309, study PRJEB22396) | soil metagenome | biome: tundra; feature: field; material: soil | place: USA | collected 2010-05 | depth 0.15 m
GCAAGTACCTGCTGGCCAGCCTGGACCAGTCGCTGGCCCGGATGGGCCTGGACTACGTGGACATCTTCTACAGCCACCGGGCCGACCCGGACACGCCGCTGGAGGAGACCATGGGCGCCCTCGCCACCGCGGTCACCTCGGGCCGGGCGCTGTACGCCGGTATCTCGTCATACAACGCGCAGCGGACCGAGCAGGCCGCGGCGATTCTTCGCGGGATGGGCGTTCCGCTGCTGATTCACCAGCCGTCCTACTCGATGCTCAACCGCTGGATCGAGGAGGATCTGCTCGACACGCTCGGCCGCGAGGGCATCGGCTGCATAGCCTTCTCCCCGCTCGCGCAGGGCGTGCTGACCGGCAAATACCTCGGCGGCGTTCCGGAGGATTCCCGCGCGGCCCGGGGTGGGTCCCTGACCCAGGACCAGATTTCTGAAAGCACCCTCAACCACGTCCGTGCCCTGAACGACATCGCGGCCAAGCGTGGCCAGACACTGGCCCAGATGGCATTGAGCTGGGCGCTCCGCGACCAGCGGGTGACCTCGGTGCTGATCGGCGCGAGCAGCGTGGCGCAACTGGAGGAGAACCTGGCCGCGGCCGGCCATTCCCAGTTCACCGACGAGGAACTGGCCGCGATCGACCGCCACGCGGTCGACGCGGGCATCAACATATGGGCCGCGTCGAGCGCACACTGACATCGGGCCAGCGCGCGCCCCGCACGCAGGTTCCAGAATCAACGAAATCCCGTGACGCATGGGCCCGGAATTTCGTTGATTCTGGAATGGGCCGTTCATTAGGGCGGCGTGATCCCCTGCGGGAAGCGGAACACGCGCCCAAGCCCGCGGCGGCGCCCTCGCCGCTATGGTTCGCATCGGCCGGTTCGGGACCGCTCGTCACGCACCTCCGGGCCCTCTGCCGCAACCCTCTGCCGCAACCCACGGCCGCGGCCTGCCGCCGCGCTTGGATGGCCGGCCGCTCTCGAATGGCCGGCCCGCTGGCGAGACAACGAGCTGACCTGACTTCCTGAGTATGAGACGCCCGGAGGGCCGGCTCAGTTGTGGCCGGGAACACCGCCGTCCGGGAATCAATTTGACTTACTCAACTAGTTGCCCTTATGTTTGACCTACTCAACTGTTGAGTAGCTACTGAGAGGGGGCACGGTGGACACCCAGTCGGACGAAGACCGGCTCGACCTCGACGTCCTCGACGCGGTAGCCGGGCTGATCGCCGAACTCCTGGCCAGGGGTGAGCGGGTGGCCCAGACCTTCCAGGTGCCAGCCTTCTTCATCAAGGCACTGCACATGCTCGATGGGCCGCTGGCCATGAAGGATCTCGGACGGCGGATGCACTGTGACCCATCGTTCGTCACGGGGATCGCGGACATGCTGGAGAAGCGTGGCCTGGCCGTCCGGGAAAGCGATCCTGGTGACCGCCGGGTGAAAAGGCTCGTCCTCACCCCCGCCGGCGAGGAACTGAAGCTGCAGGTGGAGCAGGCAGTCCTGGCGCGCATGCCGTGGCGCACGGCGCTCAGCACAGATGAGCGCAGTTGCCTGCTCACGCTGATCCGCAAGATGGCCCCGCCGCTGAGCACCGCCGGGGACACCCCGTGCCGTGAGGAGGAGGTGGCCAAGCTCCTGGGTACTGCTACTCCACAGGCAGGCTGATCCTTCGCCACCGGCGGAGCGGCGGCGGCGGCCGGCCCTCAGGTAGCGGTCTTTTTCTCCCCGTAAAGCTTCCGCACGCGGCACAGCGGCCGCGGGCGCTAGATTTCTACGCCCTCACAGCAAGGAGACGCCATGTCCACCGCACAGCCCGTGGCCGGGCGCGCATCACCTGGCGCCACGCCAGGCCCCGCCCACCGGCACCTCGGCCTGGCTCTCGTGGTCATCGCCACCGCCCAGCTCATGGTGGTGCTCGACGCCACGATCGTCAATGTCGCCCTGCCCCACATCCAGCACGCGCTCGGCTTCTCCGGCTCCGGCCTGGAATGGGTCGTCAACGCCTACGCGCTGACCTTCGGCGGCCTGCTCCTGCTCGGCGGCCGGGCCGGGGACATCCTCGGCCGCCGGCGGGTATTCATCGCCGGCATCATCCTGTTCTCGCTGGCCTCGCTGCTCGGCGGGTTCGCCACGACGCAAACGTGGCTGCTGGCCGCCCGCGCCCTGCAGGGCGTTGGCGGCGCGATCGTCGCCCCGACGGCGCTGTCGCTGATCACCACCACGTTCCCGGAGGGTCCGCCCCGCAATCGTGCGATGGGCGTCTACGCCGCGATGAGCATCGGCGGCGCCGCGGTCGGCCTGATCGCCGGTGGCCTGCTGACCACCTACCTGTCCTGGCGCTGGGTGCTGTTCGTCAACGTGCCGATCGGTGTCATCGTCGCGCTCATCGCACCGCGGGCGCTGGCGGAGTCGCCGCGCCGCCGCGGCCGGTTCGACCTGCCCGGCGCGATGACTGCCACCGTCGGCCTCGCCGCCCTGGTATACGGCCTGACCAGCGCGGCGACGACCTCGAACGGCGTCTCGCACTGGGGCGACACCAAGGTGCTGGCCTCGCTGGGGGCAGCGGTGGTGCTGCTCGCCTCGTTCATCGTGATCGAGATGCGCAGCTCGCACGCGCTGATGCCGTTGCGGATCTTCAACAACCGGAACAGGTCCGGGGCCTACCTGATCATGCTGTGCGTCGGCATGGCGATGTTCGGGATGTTCTTCTTCCTGACCATCTTCGTCCAATCCGTATGGGGCTACAGCGCGCTGAAATCCGGCGTCGCCTTCCTGCCCATGGTGGGCTTGATCATGCTGATGGCCGGGATCAGCTCCCAGCTGGTGCCGCGGATCGGCGCCCGCCCGCTGCTGCTGGCCGGATCGGCGATCACCGCGGGCGGCATGTTCTGGCTGTCGCGGATCAGCGAGCACAGCACGTACCTCAACGGCCTGCTCGGCCCGATGATGGTCACCGCGGCCGGCCTGGGCTTGCTGTTCATGCCGGTCACCCTGGTCGCCCTGTCAAAGGTCGAGGACCGCGACGCCGGCCTGGCCTCCAGCTTGCTCAACACCGGCCAGCAGGTCGGCGGCTCGATCGGCCTGGCCGTGCTCGGCACCGTGGCCTGGACCGTCGTCTCCAATACGGCCAGGAGTTCGGCTGCCGCCGCGGCGGCGGCAGCCAAGGCCGGCCACCCGTTCCATGGAACCGTCGCTCAGGCCAAAGCCGCGATCTACGATCACGCGCTGGCGGTCGGGTTCTCTCGCGGGTTCGAGGTCTCGGCGGGGATCGCGCTGCTGGCGCTGATCATCACGATCGCCGCGATCCGGGTGCGCCGCGCCGATCTGGCCGGCACGGCCCTGCCGGTAGCCGCCCCGTCGGCCCCGGAGGAGGTCCAGGTCCCCTTAGAGGCCTGAGATAGCGCACTCCAGCTAGTAAGCCCCGGCCCGCGAACGCGGCCGGGGCTTACGGCTGCCGGGCCCACTAAGCCTGGTCAGCCTTCCCCCCAGCACGGCGACGAACGGCCATTACGCCCCGCTGCATCCCGGGTTACATTCTTGTTACATACTTAGGGGGAGGTGGGAGTTATGCGAGTCGTTATCGTCTACGAGAGCCTGTTCGGCAACACCCGGCAGGTCGCTGAGGCAATCGCTGAGGGTATCCGCGATGCAGCGCCGGACGCGCGCATCAGCTGTGTCCGTGCTACCGAGGCGAACCGCGAGGTGGCGCTGGATGCCGACCTTCTCGCCGTCGGCGGCCCCACGCACGTGTGCGGGCTGAGCTCGGGCTTCAGCCGGAAGAACGGGCTCAAGGCCGAGGGGGTGGCGGCGGCCAGGGAAGCCGGCCATCCGCTGGAGCCGGGCGACGCGGGACCGGGTGTCCGCGACTGGTTCATGGCCCTGCCCAAGGCCGCGGCGGGAAGACTGGGCGCGGCCTTCGACACCCGCACGGACTCTGTGGTGGTCGCGGACGGCGCGGCGGACGGCATCGCGCGCCAGCTCCGGCGGCACGGTTATGAACTGGTCACCGAGCCTGAGAGCTTCATCATCGACCACACCCACGGACCGCTGCACGACGGCGAGCGGGACCGGGCCAGGGCCTGGGGCGCCCGCCTGATCCGCCAGCCGGTCGGCTGAGCCCCGGTGTCACGATGGCGCCGGTGTCACAATGGCGCCGGTGTCAGGCCAGCCGGCACCGGTGGACTTCCGGATTCACCCTCGCGAAGTCGCGCGCATAGCCCTGCCGTGGTTAATCCGCTGAAGGCCTCAACTGGCGCTGGCCGGTCCGGGAACGTCAACCCAGCGGGCAGCTGCGTCGAATATATCCGCCGTGGCGCCGTTGAACGCGATCGCAGCATCGGGAGCGTATCGCCGCACAAGATTGAGCACCTGCTCGAACAGTTCGAGCTGGCCTTCGTCCCGTACGCCGCCGCCGATGACGACGCACTCCCATGGCCGGGCACGCAAGGCGGCGGCGGCGACCGCCGCCACGTCGTCGCTCCCGTCGAGGCCGAACAGGCAAGTCTCAACGCCGAGGCCGTGCTCAGCGAACCGGGCTATGCCCGCCTCGATGGAGTCGGCTACCGGCTTGGGGTCCCAGGGCCCGGGAACCCGGTACGGATCGAGCCCGATGACCAGGACCCGGGGTGTCGGGCCTGTCGTGTCCACCTCCGAAATCCTACGCCGCAGGAGCAATAGCCAAGGCCTGCGGATCGGCGTGTCATCCGGGCTGGGCGGCGTGGACCAGGTCACGCATCTCGCCCCATGTCACTCACGCTGGACATACTTACGCTCATGAGTGGATTGCTCGACAAGGAGGCTATCTGCCCCTGATTCATCACGATCGTGCGGTCAGCCATGCAGGACCTGCGCCTGGAGCGGTGCCGGCCAGCTCAGGCGGCCGGGCCATCGCGCGGGCGGTCCTGCGCCTCGCCTTCTGTCTCCCGCGAGTCTGTGTCACCCGAGTCGAGCTCACTGAACAGCTCGCTGAGGTGCGAGCCAGGCCTGCCGCCGATAAGCCGGGCCTGCCACAGGCTCGGCGACGGTCCTGGCTCGCCCTCATAGCGCCGCACGACAGCGACGTTCATCTGCAGCAGGCGCCGCGCACCCCAGCCAGCCAAGGCGGCCAGCGGCAACTCGATGACCACGGCGGACAGCAGGCTGAGTTCGAAGCCCGCTGTCCGCGCGTCCAGCACCACGTCGAACCAGGCGTCGCAGCACAGCAGCGTGGCCAGCACCACCAGGAAGATGATCAGCACCTGCCTGCGGCGCCAGGCCGCCCAGCCGGTGGCCACGAAGGCCGCTAGCTCCGCCAGGTCGAACCCGACGGACCCAGCGGGCAGGCACCGCCCCCGGTCTCCCGCACGGGCAGCGGTCACGGGCTCCAGCGAGTCGCTGCGGAACTTAACCAGCGGCGCGGCGACGAACAGCAGACCGACCAGCGTGTTGACGCATCCGGCCGAATGGATTGACGCACAGCCTGGTCATCGCCGGACGCCGCGGTGACGTAGTCCGTTCATGAGGAGGGCGAGCAGGCGGTCGGCTTGAGCTGAGCTGTCCGGGGCGCCCTGGGCGGCCCAGGCGATAGCGCCGACCATCTTCAGCACATCCGCTTCGTCCGCATCGGCGACGACCACGCCTGATTGCCGCGCCCGCGCCAGCAACGCGGCCGCCACCTCGAACAGCTCCGCATGCCAGGTCGATACCAGGCCATTCTCGCGGTCGAGCGCCGAGTTCATCACCGCGGCCGACAGACCTCGATACGTCAGGGCATGCATGAGCGCGGCACGCAACCAAGTGGACAATGCGCCGAATTCGTCCTCGGCCGTCAGCAGCCCGCGACCAAGGCCGGCCAACTCGGCTATCTGCCCGGCGAGCACCGCCTCTATGAGATCCAGCCGAGTGGGGAAATGCCGGTACAGCGTCCCGCTGGCCACCCCTGCCCGCCGGGCGATCTCGTCCAAGGAGGCGTCCACGCCGGACTCGGCGAACGCAATTCGCGCCTGCTCGACCAACTGCCCGTAGTTACGTCGGGCGTCTGCACGCCTCGGACGCCCGGCATGCGACCGCGAATCGTGACCTGCCAGCGCAATCACCACACCCTTGCTAACCGGGGACACAGTCCGCTACCGTGTCCATCTAACCGGACTGTGCCTCACTTTACTGGCATGACTCGCCCAGAGCATGGAGGGCCGCCCCAATGGCGCTGTCGGAACAGGACCGCATCGACATCAACGACCTGATCAATCTCCACGGCCACCTCACGGACGTCGGTGAGCTGGACCAAGCGGGTGAGCTATTCACCCCAGATGTCACCTATGACCTGGACGACTTCGGCCTCGGCTCGTTGCACGGGACCGCGGTCATGCGTGAGGCCGCGCTCGCATTGGGCGAAGCCAACCCGGTCGGTCATCACGTCACCAACATCGTGATCACTCGGATCGACGATCGCTCGGCGCGGGTCCAATCCAAAGGAATCGGCATCAAGGCCGACGGAACGGCCGGCAGTGTCGCCTACGACGACATCGTCACGCGCCAACCCGGCGGCTGGAAGATCAGCTACCGCAAGGTGACTGCCAAGCGAGCGGCACTCGGCGAGCAAGAAGCTGGCGCGCGTGAGGTTCTGGAGCGTCTCCGCCAAGCCGCTATCAGCCAGTCCGCCGATGACATGAGCCGTGTGTACGCAGTCGACGCGGTCCATGAATTCCCGTTCACACGCCCAGGCGCGCCGTCCCGGCTTGACGGCCGGGACGAAATCGTGAACTGGATAGCCGCAGGGTGGAAGGCCTACCCGCTGAAGTATGAGCGTTACCGTACTCTTGCCATCTACGACACCAACGATCCGGAAACGATCATCGTCGAGCAGGAAGCCCTCGGGACCAGCGCATCCACCGGCGAGTTCGCGCTTCCCAACATCGTTGTGCTCACCGTGCGCAACGGGCAGATCGCCCGTCTGCGCGACTACGTCAACATCCTGGCAGCCGCAGCCGCCATGGGACGCGATATGTAAAACGCGCCACCGCACCACATCACCATCGTCGAATCCGGCCACACGGACCTGGCCGGGCAACCCGCTGAAAAGCTAGCGCCCAAGGATCCTAGGCGTCGCGCATGCGCAGCAGCAGGCCGCCGGCCAAGAGCGCCGCGGCGGCCCACCCGGCGGTCACGCCGAGGCCGGCCCAGGGGCTGATGGGCAGGCTACGGAGATCGGTGGTGGCCTGGATGGCGAGCCCGGCGCTCATCGGCCCGATCTGCTGGAGCAGGCGCTGCCAGTGCGGATTGCCGATCACCTGGGAGATGATGGGGAAAAGGTAGAGCAGGCCGAGGACAACCCCGATACTCGTCGCGGAGTCCCGCACGACGGTGGCGACGCCGAGGCTGAGCAGGGCGATCAGGGCCAGGTAGAGGATCGACCCGACGGCCGCACGCAGCAGCGTAGGCCCGTCGGCCAGGGACAGGGCCGGGTAGCCGCGGGCAGCCGTGAAGCCATGGCCGGGCAGGATGAGCCGCCCGGCAAGTAGCGACCCGAGAACCGCGACGGTCCCGGCCGCGGCCACGATGCCGGTGAGGGTGAGGGCTTTGGCCGCGAGGACGGCGGCCCGATGCGGCATCGCCGCCAGGGTGGTGCGGATCATGCCCGAGCTGTACTCGCCGCTGATGACCAGCACGGCCAGGATGGCAACCAGCGCCTGGCCAAGTTCAACGCCGGTGAGGGTGAGCTTGGTCGTGTCGTCGCCGCAGCCGGCAGCGCCGCATGTCATCACCGAGGTCACCGCGACGCTCAGGGCCACGGTCGCCGCGACGGTGCCGAGCAGCAGCCACAGGGGGCTGGCGACGGTCCGTATCTTCGTCCACTCCGCGTGCAGGGCCGGTCTCATGCGTCCCTCCTGCGGAGCAGGACGGCTGCTACAGCCAGGCCCACCAACGCGTACCCGGCCAGGACGGCGAACCCGGACCACGGCGCCAGCGGGTAATAGCCGTTGTACGGCGTGTAAATGCTCGTGACCTGGTGATACGGCACAAGCGTCTGCTGGACGGCGAAGGCCGCGGCCGGCGTCACCCGGGTCAGCCAGTCCGTCACGCCGGCGGGAATGAACGGGATGGCGACCAGGATGTAGGGCAGCACGACGGCCACGACGACGGTGGTGACCGCCCCGGCACTGCGCCGGAACATGGCGCCGACGGCGAGAGCCAGGATCGCGGCGGTCGCGAGCAGGGCCGCAGTCCCGAGCTCGACCCGGATCTGGGCCGCGGACGCTACCGGGAACAGGTACACGCCGTTGGCCCGCGCGAGCCGCTCGCCGAGCGGAACCGCGACGGCCGCTCCCGCCAGCCCCGCGACGAAGGTTACGACGCCCACGACGATCGCCTTGGCCGCCAGCACCCGGCTCCGCCTCGGGCTGGCGGCCAGGGTGACGTAGATCAGGTTCTCCCGGTATTCCGCGGTGATGAACAGCGTCCCCACGACGATCACCGCGATCAGCGCGGCGAACGTGCCGGTGAGGATGTCTGCGATGGTGCCGCCGGTTGGGAGAGTTGCGCGGACGGCGGGCGCTATGTCGCCAGCTCCAGTCACGGTGAAGCTGCCGTCAGACTCCGTGAACGAACCCGGCGTGTTCAGCGGGTAGCCGGCGAAACTGCGGGATTCGGGTCCCACCTGGTCACCGGTCCAGTTACCGCCGAGCCAGCCCCCCTGGATACGGAGATTTCCGAAGACGGCCGTGGCCACGCTGGTGCGCGTGCCTATGCCATGCACGGAAGGCGGAGATGCGACGAACAGCCCGCCTGGCACGGTCGATCCGAGCCCGTCCACGTGAACGCTGCCCACCGTGGTCCAGTGCGTGCCGTCGGCGGAGTCATAACCGGTGACCGCGTCGCCGGAGCGGTCCAGCCGCAGCCAGCGAACAGACGCGGTGGAGACAGGGCCGGGGAGGCCGGCCGTGTCGTTGGCGTAGTTGTACTGCATCCGCACGCCGTGGCTGCTGGTGACCATGATCGCCGCGTAGGGCGATCCCTGGCGGGTGCTCTCCTTGATGATGAGCCCGGCCTTCGCCCACGGCACGATGCCATGCCGTAGGTCCCCAGGACCCGAGGGGATGCTGTCCCTGAGCGCGGAGACGGAGACAGTGATGCTGCCGTTTCCGGCCAGCGTCTGGTGCACGAAGTAGAAGCTGTCGGTAACCGGCTCGCCGCCCGGCCCGACCGGAACGGCCGGCAGGTCATGCTGAACGCTGCTGGCCCCGGCGAGCAGGGCGACCAGCATCACCATCAGCGCCGCAGCCACCATGCCGGTCACCCAGCCCCGGACGGTCCGGAACTTGGTCCACTCCGCGTGCAGCAACTGGGAAAAGCCGCCCCGCCCGGCCCGCTGGGCCGATCGGTACGGCGTGATGGTGGAAGTCATCGCGGCACCTCCGCGGGCGCCGCGGCGCGGAACTCAACCGCCTCGCGGGTGAGCTCCAGGTAGGCCTCCTCCAGCGTGGCGCGGTGCGCTGATACCTCGGAGAACGGGACCGCGCTCTCGCTGAGCAGCGTCACGACACGATCCGGAGGCAGGCCGGAGACAGTAATGGTGTCCCGGCCGGCGGCCGCCACGGCAGCGCCGGCCCGCGCGAGCACCGTCATCGCGTCCGGCCGGGCCGTGGTACGCAGGGCCACCCGGTCCCCGGACGCGGCCGCGATCAGGTCGGCCACGCTGGCGTCGGCGATGGCCTTGCCGCGCCCGACCACGACGAGATGATCGGCCGTGTCCTGCAACTCGCTCATCAGGTGGCTGGACACCAGGACGGCGCGGCCCTCAGCGGCCAGCGACCGCAGGAAGCCACGCATCCAGACGATGCCTTCCGGGTCCATGCCGTTGAACGGCTCATCGAGCATGATGATCGGCGGGTCGCCCAGCAGGGCCGCGGCGATCCCGAGCCGCTGCCGCATGCCGAGCGAGTAGCCGCCGGCCTTGCGCCGGGCCGCCGAGGTCAGGCCGACCTGTTCGATCACCTGGTCCACCCGCCGCGCGGCCAGGCCCTGTGAATGCGCCAGCCAGAGCAGGTGGTTACGAGCGCTCCGGCTGGGGTGCAGCGCCGCCGCGTCCAGCAGTGAACCGACGTGGTTCAGCGGGCGCCGAAGGCTGTGGTACGGCTTCCCCTCGATAAGCGCGGTGCCCTCATCCGGGGCGTCCAGGCCGAGTATCACCCGCATCGTGGTGGATTTGCCTGCGCCGTTCGGCCCGGCGAAGCCGGTGACGTGCCCCGGCGTCACCGTGAACGACAGGCCGTCCAGGGCCACGGCCGGCCCGAACCGCTTACGCAACCCGGTCACTTCGATCGTCGCGTCCATGGCGCCTCTCGCGCTAGCCGGTCCGTCATCTGGTCAGGGACCGTTGTACGCCCCGGGGGATGACAGCGGCCCAACGCCGCCTGTTATCCCGCTGTCATGCGGGATGGGGCATCCTGGGTGTCGCCTATGCGACGCAGAGCGCGCTGTTGACCTGCCGGTCCGTCAGGCAAAGGAGAGCCAGCGATGGTGAAGATCCGGGCGCTGGCCGGCCTTCGGGTGCGGCCCCGCCTGCCGCGGCCTGCCATCCGGGTGCGCATGGCACTTTCGTACTGGGGGCTGTTCGTCGCCTCCGGCGCCATCCTGCTGGTCGTGACGGTCGGCTTGTGGCAAGGCGCGACGACAACCACCCGACATGTCCCCGGCCCGGGTACCGGGAACCCGCCACCGGGTCATCCCGGCCCGGCCCGCCCGGCCGGGGTCACCATCACCCACGGCTCTGACCTCGGGCAGCTGCTGATCGTGGCCGGCATCGCCCTGGCCATCATGGCGGTCGTCTCGATCATGTTCGGCTGGCTGGTGGCAGGGCGCTTCCTGGCACCCATACGCGCCATCACCGCCACCGCGCGGCGGATCTCCGCCACCAGCCTGCACGAGCGCCTCAGCCTCCAAGGCCCCGACGACGACCTGAAAGAACTGGCCGATACCATCGACGAGCTGCTGGCCCGGCTGGAGCGGTCATTTGAGTCCGAGCGCCGCTTCGCCGCCAGCGCCTCTCACGAGCTGCGCACCCCGCTGGCCACCATGCGGGTATGGCTGGATGTGGCCATGGCCAAACCCGGGCCGCTGCCCCCGCAGACCGTCAGCCTCGCCGACCGGATCCGCAGCGAACTCGACCACGTCGACGCGCTGCTGGAAAGCCTCTTCACTCTCGCCCGCACCCAGCAGGGACCGTCCGACGGCCAGTCCCCCCTCGCGCTCAGCACCACCACGGCAGCCGCCATCCAGCAACACGCCGACACCATCGCGGCCATGCCGCTCCACGTCGACCACCGCCCTTGCCCGCATGCCTGGGTCACCGGCAGCGAAACCCTGCTGACCCGCATGATCGAGAACGTCATCGACAACGCGGTCCGGCACAACCTGTCAGGAGGCTGGATTCGCGTCAGCGCCGAGGCCGGCCAGGCACTGGCCCGCCTCGTCGTGGAAAACAGCGGAACCACCCTGACCCCCGAAGACATCAGCCAGCTCGCCCAGCCCTTCCGGCGCCCGGGCACCGAGCGGACCGGCTCGGGCAACGGAGCCGGGCTCGGGCTGTCCATCGTCAAGGCGATCGCCGAGGCCCACGGCGGCAGCCTCAGCCTGCACGCCCGCGCCGACGGCGGGCTGCGGCTGGTCATCACCCTGCCGCTGGCGGCCGCAGCAGCCGAGGACCGCGGATGAGAATACTGGTCGTCGAGGACTCCCGGGCACTCGCCGACGGCATCGCCGAAGGGCTCCGTGACCAGGGCATGGCCGTCGATGTCGCCTACGACGGGCGGGAGGCGGCCGCCAAGCTCGACCTCAGCCCTTACCAGGTCGTCGTCCTCGACCGCGACATCCCCGGCCTGCACGGCGACACGCTGTGCCGGATGATCGCCGAGAGCGGCAACCCCGCCATGGTGCTGATGCTGACCGCGGCCAGCACCCCCGGCGACCGGGTCGCCGGCCTCAGCCTGGGAGCCGACGACTACCTGCCCAAGCCGTTCCACTTCCCCGAACTCGTCCTCAGGATCCGCGCCCTGGCCCGCCGCCAGCCAGCCGCCCGCTCCCGGATCTACCGCGCCGCCGACATGGAGCTCGACACCATGCGCCACGCCGCCGCCCGCGACGGGCGGCAGCTCAACCTGTCAGCCAGGGAATTCGCGGTCCTGGAGGCCCTCATGCGAGCACACCCCGCCGTCCTGTCCGCCGAAGATCTCCTCGAACAAGCATGGGACGAGCACACCGACCCCTTCTCCAACATCGTCTCCGTCACCGTCAGCCGGCTCCGCCGCAAACTCGGGGAACCCCCTGTCATCGGCACCATCCTCAACGTCGGGTACCACATCGCGGATCCGTCAGCCTGAGGACACATCCCCCGCAGATAACTCGTCCCCAGCGCGACAATCTGGCATCGCACTTTGGTCAGCAACCGCTGTCGCTCCGCTACGCATCGCGCCCGCCTTTGATCCCAGCCGGGAAGTCCGCCCAGGCCAGATCCAGTAATCGAGCCCCACAGGCTGATTATGGGGATTTTGTGGGGATCTTGGGACGTGCAGGCGCCTTCTGCGCCATGGGACTCCCTCTTTTCCTGCGGTTTACGCAGGTGAGAGGGCTGACAATGTGGCTCCCGCGATAGGACTCGAACCTATAACCTGCCGGTTAACAGCCGGACGCTCTGCCAATTGAGCTACGCGGGATCAGCCGACGCAC
>OBLW0100003267.1_pt1 | contig 12695 bp, 13 predicted proteins | sample 1520161 | NCBI WGS metagenome assembly OBLW01 (sample SAMEA3539309, study PRJEB22396) | soil metagenome | biome: tundra; feature: field; material: soil | place: USA | collected 2010-05 | depth 0.15 m
CCTAAGTGACTGGAGTTCAGACGTGTGCTCTTCCGATCTGGGTTCAAATCCCACCGCCACCGCTCGTAGTCGTCCGGGACCGTCCGTGGCCAGGAGGGTCGCAGACGGCATCACGCACGCTTGACGAGCCAGCGCTGGCCAAGGGTGCTGGCGCAAAATTGCAATCCGAAATTGTCGTCTTAGTTTAGTTGAGAATGATTCTCATGCGATATATCTTCATCAAGGTTCACCGTCGTTCGGGGTCGTGCGCTCCGGTTCGCCTCTGTCCTTTGACCCAGCTGCGGGCTGAGCCTCAATCGTGGGCAGGGCGACTGTCCACGGTCGTTCAGCGACGTTCGACAGCGTTCGGCAGCGTTCGTCCATGGTCTCGCTGGACGGCGGTGCGCGCGCCCCTGGTTGGCGACGGGGCCGTGCACGTCCCCGGGTGACCGCGACGCAGGAGTGCCCGAGTGGCTCCGAGACGGTATGCAGTGGCACGCCGGCCGCGAGCATGTGCGTGGCGGCTGAGTGCCTCAGCGTGTGCAGGCCGACACCGCTCATGCCCAAAGCCTTGGCCGCGGTGTTGATCGCCCGCAGTGCGTTCCTGGGGTCGACTGCCGTCCCGCGCTCCGTGGTGAACACGAGGACCGTCTCAACCCAGATCGAGGCCGCCTTGACCCGCTCGACCGCTTCGCTTGCCTTGACCCACCCAAGAGCGCCACCGTCGCGGGGGAGAGGGGCACGTCGCGGCGTGAGCGCTCCGTCTTGGGCTCACTGATGACCACGTGTCCGTTGGCCCGTGTGCCACGGAGCCGCAGCAGGCCGTTGGTGAGGTCGACGTCCGACCAGCGCAGGGCCAGCGCCTCACCCCGGCGCAGGCCCGTGGCCACCAGCAGGCGCAGCAGTGGCGCATACCGCGAGTCCTTCACCGCCTCGAGCAGCGAAGCGACCTCGGCAATGGACAGGTAGTGCGCCTCAGTCCTCGGCACACCTGGCCGCTTGACCGTGGCTGCCGGGTTGCCGGCGAGCAGGTCGTCCCGCACCGCCGTCTCAAGCACCGATCGAAGCACCGTGTACGTCTGCCGGACGGTCGACGGGCTGCACCCCTTGACCCGCATCCGCACCGCGAGCTGCTCCACGTGGCTGGGCTTGAGGTCTGCCAGCGGATCGAGGTCAGTGACGCTGCCCGCACGCCGGGCTAACTCCATCCACCAAAGGCCAAGACGTGAGCCTTTCGAACGCTGGAAGACTCTCCCGCCTCGCGCATTGCACTATCGCACGAGTGTTACCGGACACTCCGCGTGACGAAGGACCTTGCTAGCAACGCTCCCGAGCAGCAGGCCGGCGATCTCGGAGCGGCCGTGAGTCCCCATGATGATGAGATTGGCCTCGAACTTCTTTGCCGCATCCAAGATTTCCTTTGCGGCTCCGCTTTGAACAGCCTTGGCGCTCTCTCCGTGTGCATTTACCCCGTCCTTGACCAGCCGCTCGGCGGCTTGCTGCACGAGTGTCTGGCTTTGCTCGGGAGTTGCCTTTCCGATCGGGTTTGATCTTGTCGCGAGCAACACCTCGCGAACATTCAGGACCAATACTGCGCTTTCGAACCTCTTCGCGAGTTCGCTCGCCACTTGGATTACTTGCTCTGAATGCTCAGAACTGTCTATCGCAACCAGTACTCGCTCGAACATTAGGCGCTCCTTCGTCCAGAACTCTTTGAGAGTATCCACCTCGGCCTGTCGACATGTCCAGGGTTCGCTCCCGGACCTCTTGACCTGAGGCGACGGGGGGTCCCTGACAGGGCGTCATCGGGCTGCTTGCGTCCATCACGCCATCCGGACCCTGATCCGCTCCGCCCGGCCGCCATGGCACCGCGTGAGGAAGCGATCCTGTCTAGGCGGAAGTTCTTTGCTAAGTCTCGGGCCCTTGCGGAGGTGACCAGACGGGTCTAGCGTTTTTCGGGTAGCGTTTTTGCAGTCCTTTCTACGGGTTTTCGCAGTGGCCCGCGTGCGCAGGGGAATGAGAAAGCACCGGTCGTCGTCAGCGCTAGGTCGTCGTCGAGGAGGTTGTCAGAATGCCTGAGACCCCGAAGGAGCCCCCGAAGAAGCCCGAGGGCGGTGTCGAGTTAGAGCGCGAGGGCGCGGAGTACTTCGAGAAACGACAGCTGGAGAAGGGGGTCGCCGGCTGGTTGCTGTTGGCCGGCCTCGGCGTCGCCTACGTCATCTCCGGTGACTATGCCGGGTGGAACTTCGGTCTTGGTCAGGGTGGTTGGGGCGGGCTACTCATCGCCACCATCGTCATGGCAGTCATGTATCTCTTCATGGTCTTCGGGCTCGCGGAGTTGTCATCGACCATCTCCACTACCGGTGGGGGATACGCCTTTGCCCGTCGGGCCATGGGCCCGTGGGGCGGGTTCCTCACCGGCACTGCGATCCTCATCGAGTACGCCATCGCCCCGGCGGCCATCGCCAACTTCATCGGTTCGTACGTGCACTCCCTCATCGGCCTGGACGGCTGGTACATCTACCTGATCTTCTACGCCATCTTCATCGGCCTCCACCTATACGGCGTGGGCGAGGCACTCAAAGTCATGTTCGTCATCACGGCCATCGCGGTGTTCGCCCTCGTCGTGTTCGTGGTTGCGGCGCTCTTCAAGTTCAACGCAGCGAATCTCAACAACATCCCGATCCACACCTCCGCCGCTGGTGCCAGCAGCTTCCTCCCCTTCGGTGTGGTCGGAATCTGGGCCGCCATACCTTACGCCATCTGGTTCTTCCTCGCGGTCGAGGGTGTGCCGCTCGCCGCCGAAGAGTCCAAGAACCCGGCCAAGGACATGCCGCGTGGCATCATCGGCGCGATGCTGACGCTGATCGTGTTCGCCGGCACCATCCTCATCGTGGCCCCCGGAGCCGCCGGCTCGAATGTCCTCAAGGCGTCGGGCAACCCGCTGGTCGAGGCGCTTCAGGCTCCGGCCGCATACGGCCACCAGAACTTTGTGAGCGGGTTCATCAACGTGGTCGGGCTGCTGGGCCTGATCGCCAGCTTCTTCTCGATCATCTACGCCTACTCGCGCCAGACGTTTGCGCTCTCTCGGGCCGGCTACCTGCCGAAGGTGCTGTCCATCACCGGATCGCGTAAGACGCCGACGCTGGCCCTGATTGTCCCAGGCATCATCGGCTTCGTCATGGCGGTGACAAACCAGGGCAACCTGCTCATCTTGGTGGCCGTCTTCGGGGCGACGTCCTCGTACATCATGATGTGCGCTTCGCACATCATCCTGCGCTTCAAGGAGCCCGACCTGGAGCGTCCTTACCGGACTCCGGGGGGGATCGTCACCACCGGCATCGCGCTCGTCCTTGCAGTCGTGGCCCTCATCGCGGGCTTCCTGGTCGACACCCGTGTGTTGGTCATCGCAGCCGTCGTGTTCGCTGTCGCGATCGGATACTTCGGTCTGTACAGCAGACATCACATCGTAGGGACCGCACCCGAGGAGGAGTTCGCGCTCATCGAGTCCGCAGAGTCCGAGCTGCACTGACAGCACCGCTCTGCGGCCTATCGCTCCGGAAGTCGTTCAGACAGGGGAATCGAATGCGCATCGCACGGGTCGTCGGCACGGCGGTCTCGACCGTCAAGGAGGCCAGTCTCGTTGGCCAGAAGTTGCTGCTGGTGCGCGAGACGGACGAGCGAAATGAGCTCACCGGTACCGTGTTCGTTGCCGTGGACGCCGTGGGGGCGGGGACCGGCGAACTGGTGTTGGTCTCGCAGGGCAGTGCGGCCAGACACAGCGCGACGACGTCGGGGCAGCCGATTGATGCAGTGATCATGGGCATCCTGGACTCCCTCGAGGTCGACGGCACCGTCACGTTCCGGAAGAGCTGACCAGTCGCGATGCCCATCGCCCAGCGTGAGGTTCTCAGCGTCGGTATCGACGTGGGGACGACGACCACGCAGGTGGTCTTCTCCCGCTTGCTACTTCATGACGTGGCCCGGCCGGGTCAGGTGCCTCGGATCCAGGTAGACGAGAAGTCCGTGGTGCACCGCGGGGACATTCATGCCACTCCGTTGTCAGCGCCCGACGAGGTGGATGCCGAGGCGCTGGCCGACCTGGTGAGGCGCGAGTACGAGGCGGCCGGGGTCTCCCCGGGTTCGATCGAGACGGGTGCGGTGATCGTCACCGGCGAGACGGCGCGCACCAAGAATGCCGACGCGATCCTGCGGGCCCTGTCGGCAGGTGCGGGTGACTTCGTCGTGACGATCGCCGGCCCCAATGCCGAGGCACAGATCGCGGGCCGGGGGTCCGGCGCCGCACGATGGTCGAGCGACCACTACGAACAGGTCACCAGCATCGACGTCGGGGGCGGCACGTCCAACGCGGCCGTTTTCAAGGTGGGCCGCCACCTGTGCTCCTCTGGAATCGCGGTGGGCGGTCGGCAGGTCGAGATCGACGCGTCCGGGCAGGTGCTGCGCGTCGCACCCCCCGGCAGGTCGATCGTCGAGGACCTGGGGTTGGCGCTGAAGGAGGGCAGCCGGGTGACCCTAGAACAGCTTCGGGCCTTCTGTGACGTCATGGCCGACCTCATCGTCGATCTGGCGACCGGGAAGGAGGTGCGGGTCGGTCGCGGTGTGCAGCTGACGCCCCCGCTGCGCGAGTCCGATGCGTCGTCCTCGGTGTTCCTCACCGGTGGTATCGGCGCCTGTTACTACGACAGGCTGCCGGTGACGACGGTTGCTGAGGTCGCGCGGTACGGGGACGTCGGGCCATTGCTCGCGGACTGCCTGCACCGCAACGCGCGCTTGCAGCGGATGACCGTGCGGCAGCCTCCGGAGACATTGCGGGCAACCGTTCTGGGGGCGGCAGGACAGACCGTGACCCTGAGTGGCTCGACCATCTGGGTCGACCAGGCGTTGCTGCCGCTTCGAAACCTGCCCGTGCTGAGGCCGGCGATGCCGGGTCGCGGCGGTGGTCCGTCATTTGCAGAGGCGGTGCGTGAGGCCCTGGCTCGGTGGGACCTCGACGAGGACGCGCAGGCCGCGATCGTCGTTGACCTTCCGCAAGAGCTCGGCTATGCGGCGCTGCAGTCGGTGGCCGCAGAGATCGTCGCCTACCACGACGCCGGCCACCGCGACCGCCCGCTCGTGCTCGTCCTGCAGCAGGACTACGCCCAGGTGCTCGGGCAGACGCTCCAGGCCACCCGGCAAGGACTTCCTCTGATCGTCATCGATCAGGTGGGGCTGGGTGAGGGTGACTTCATCGACATCGGGCTGCCCGTCCTCGACGGTCGCGCGGTCCCGCTGTCAATCAAGACGTTGGTGTTCTATGACTGAATCCGCCGTTCGCCCAGGGGGTATGCGCCCATGCAGCTAGCCGCAACTCTCTTCGGCCACCGATACCAGTTCCGAGACGTCAAAGACCTTCTGGCGAAGGCCAACGAGGACAAGTCCGGAGACCACCTCGCGGGGATCGCCGCTGAGTCGGCTGCCGAACGCATGGCGGCACGCTTCGTCCTGTCCGAGGTCACCTTGGAGACCTTGCGGCAGAACCCCGCCGTGCCCTACGAGGAGGACGAGGTCACCCGCCTGATCGACGACGCGGTCAACGAGACCGTGTATGCCGAGATCAAGGACATGCAGGTAGGCGAGTTGCGGGAGTGGCTGCTCGCGGACACCACGACCGAGGACATGGTCAAGCGGCTCAGTAACGCGCTGACCGCTGAGATGGTCGCGGCAGTGACCAAGCTGATGTCGAACCTTGACCTCATGCTGGCCGCGAGCAAGATCAAGGTGGTCAAGCACTGCAGCAACACGATTGGGCTCCGCGGCACCCTCGGCTCTCGCTGCCAGCCGAACAACCAGACCGACTCGATAGAGGGGATCCGCGCCGCCATCTACGAGGGACTGAGCTTTGGGTCCGGTGACAGCGTCATCGGGATCAATCCGTCCGACGACTCCCTCGGAAGCGTTTCGCGGCTGCTCGAGATGACGTACGAGGTCATCACCCGCTGGGAGATCCCGACACAGAACTGTTTGTTGTCGCACGTCTCAACCCAGATGGAGGCGATGCGCAAGGGTGCGCCCGTGGGTCTGGTCTTCCAGAGCCTGGCCGGCTCGCAGAAGGGAAACGAGTCCTTCGGTATCGATGTGGCGCTCCTCGACGAGGCGTACGCCCTGGCAAAGAGGTATTCCGTCGCGGCCGGGCCGAACTACATGTACTTCGAGACGGGTCAGGGCTCTGAGCTGTCGGCGGACGCGCACCACGGCGCCGACCAGGTCGTCATGGAAGCTCGCTGCTACGGGCTGGCAAAGCGCTACGACCCGTTCCAGCTGAACACCGTCGTCGGGTTCATCGGCCCGGAGTACCTCTATGACTCCACCCAGATCACCCGAGCCGGGCTTGAGGACCACTTCATGGGCAAGCTGACAGGCATCTCGATGGGCGCTGACGTCTGCTACACCAACCACGCACGGTCGACCCAGAACGAGCTGGAGAATCTCGCCGTCCTGCTCGGAGCCGCCGGTGTCAACTACATCATGGGTATTCCGATGGGTGACGACTCAATGCTCAGCTACCAAAGCTCGAGCTACCACGACGCGCCGAGCCTGCGGCAGCTGCTCGGGCTGCGCCCGCTTCCGGAGTTCGAGGCGTGGATGGAAGGGCTGGGACTTCTGCGGGATGGCCTACTGACCGAGAAGGCGGGCGACGCCTCCTTCTTCCTGAGCCGATAGGGAGGACGAAATGAGCGTGGTGTCGGCAGAGGAGGTCCGTAGCATCGTCGCGGCGGTGCTCGCCGAGATCTCCCTTGTCGAGACGGCGCCCCCACCGTCCCCACCATCCCCGACGGCGAAGCCCCGGCCGCGGGAGCAGGAGCAACCGGCTGCCGCACTGTCGGTCGGCGGCCAGGTCAGCATCGAGGTTCCCGACCCGACTGTGCCGCACGAGCGTCACAGGATCGGTGTCAAGAACCCCGCTAATCCCAGCGGGCTCGAGAACCTGGCCGCGTCGACTTCTGCGCGCCTGGCTGTGGGCCGGGCTGGTCCGCGACCACCGACCCGCGCCGTGCTGTTGTTCGGAGCCGATCACGCGGTCACCCAGGACGCCATCTTTGGCGACGTCCCGACCGAGCTGCTCGAGAAGCTGGGGCTCTTCACGGTGCAGACCAAGGTCACCAGCCAGGGTGAGTTCCTGCTGAGGCCTGATCTCGGCAGGATGCTCAGCGACGAGGCAAAGAAGCTGGTCGCCGAGCGCTGCGTGAAGAAGCCACAGGTACAGATCGTGGTCGGGGACGGACTGTCGGCGGCTGCCGTGACCAACAACCTGCCGCAGATCTACCCGGTGATCGAGCAGGGCCTACGGGGCGCAGGGCTGAGCCTGGGGACGCCGTTCTTCGTGCGCTACTGCCGCGTCGGAGCCATGAACGACATCAACGACATCGTGCAGGCCGACGTCGTCGCGCTCCTGATCGGTGAGCGGCCGGGCCTAGGGGTCGCCGACGCAATGAGCGTGTACTCCGGGTGGCGGCCGACCGCAGGCAAGACCGACACCCACCGCGACGTGATCTGCATGATCACGGAGAACGGGGGGACGAACCCGCTCGAGGCCGGCGCGTTCGTGGTCGAGCACGTGAAGACCGTCATCGCGCACCAGGCAAGTGGTATGGAGCTGCGCCAGGAACAGGCGGGGGATCGGTGATGACCGTCCTTGACCCGATCAAGCCAACGATCCTGGCTACGAGGCTGATCCCCAACGTCGAGAGAGCGTTCGCCGCGAAGCTGGGGCTGCGCGACGACCAGCGGAGCCTGGCCCTGGTGACCTGCGACATTGACGACAGTCTGTATGCCGCTCTCGATGAGGCAACCAAGATGGCCGAGGTCGAGGTTGTCTACGCCCGGAGCTTCTACGCGGGGTCGGCGCACGCGTCCGGGCCGTTGTCGGGGGAGATCATCGGCATCCTGGCCGGTCCCTCCGCGGCCGAGGCCCGTGCGGGCCTCATGGCCTGCGTCGACTACGCCCGGGAGAAGGCGTGGTTCTACTCCGCGGACGACGCCGGGGACCTGGCCTTCTTTGCGCACCCGATCTCGCGCACTGGCAGTTACCTCAGCAAGGCGGCGGAGGTGCCCCAGGGCACCCCGATGGCCTACCTCATCGCACCGCCGCTGGAGGCGACGTATGCGCTCGACATCGCGCTGAAGTCGGCCGACGTGGAGATGAAGGTGTGGTTCCCCCCGCCGTCGGAGACGAACTTCTCGGGCGGCTACCTGGTTGGCTCGCAGAGTGCAGTCGTGGCCGCGTGCAACGCGTTCCGTGACGCCGTGCTCGAGGTCGCGGCGCAGCCGCTGGAGGTGTGACCGTGTCCGAGGAGTTCGACAGTGACCTGCGGTCGGTGCAGGAGGCACGTCGCCTGGCCGTCGCCTGCCAGACGGCGCAACGCGAGTTCGCGACGGCGTCGCAGACAGAGGTGGACCGCGTCTGTGCCGCGATGGCAGACGCCGTCTACCGCGACGCGACACGGTTGGGTGCGATGGCGCATGAGGAAACCGGGTACGGGGTCGCAGCGCACAAGAGAATCAAGATCGAGTTCGCCTCCAAGACGGTGTGGGAGTCGATCCGGGACATCCCGACGGTCGGCGTCCTGCGCCGCGACCCGGAGAAGCGGGTCGTTGAGATCGGCTGGCCGGTGGGGGTGATCGTCGGGCTCTGTCCGTCGACGAACCCGAACTCGACGGCGGTCTACAAGGTGCTCATCTCGGTCAAGGCCCGCAATGGCTGCATCATCGCGCCACACCCGTCGGCGAAGCGCTGCACCTACGAGGCGGTGCGCCTGATGATCGAGGCGGGGGAGCGGGCGGGCATGCCCAAGGGTCTGGTCGCCTGCATGCAGGAGGTCAGCCTGCAAGGGTCGCAGGAGCTCATGCGGCACCACGCGACCTCGCTGATCCTGGCCACCGGTGGGACGCCAATGGTGCGTGCGGCCCACAGCACTGGGAAGCCGGCTCTGGGCGTCGGCCCCGGCAACGTGCCAGTCTACGTCGACAGAAGCGCGGATGTCCTTGCCGCGGCCGAGGCGATCGTCAACAGCAAGTCCTTCGACTGCTCCACGATCTGCGCCACGGAGCAGTCGGTCATTGCCGACGAGCCCATCGCCGGCGCGCTGCGCGCCGAGATGGAGAGGCTCGGGGCACACTGGGTTGGCCCGGCGGACAAGACCGCGCTAGAACGGGCGCTGTTCACCTCAGCGGGTGGAATGAACCCCGCGGCAGTGGGCAAGACCCCGCAACAGCTAGCGCAGCTTGCGGGCATCGAGGTCCCAGCACGCGCGCGCATCCTGGTGGCCGAGCTGAGCCGCGTGGGCCGCGAGGAACCGATCAGTGCCGAGAAGCTGACGACGGTGCTTGGCTGGTACGTCGAGAAGGGCTGGCGGGCCGGTTGCGATCGTGCGCTCGAGCTACTGCTCTTCGGCGGCGACGGGCACTCGCTGGTCATCCACGCGACCGACGACGACATCATCCTGACCTTCGGGATTGAGAAGCCAGCCTTCCGGATCCTCGTCAATACCTGGGGCAGCCTCGGGGCGATCGGCGCCACGACGGGTGTGATGCCGGCGCTGACGCTGGCGCCGGGGGGTGTCGGCGGTGCAGTCGTCAGCGACAACATCACCGTCACCAACCTGCTGAACGTCAAACGGCTCGCCTACCCGCTGCGCGACCCGCCCCCGGGCGCCTACGAACATGCTCCCGACGTGCATGGGGCACCCCGCAACGACGGCGTAAGCAGCATCACACCTGGCGCTTCGACCACCTCTGCGGGGATCACGGACGACCGGGTCGACCGCATCGTGCGCCGGGTACTCCGCGAGCTCGGAGGTGGTCAATGACGCCACCAGGAGCCAGCCGTTCGCCACCCGGGCGAAGCGCACGCCTGCAAGCCGCACAGACCGCACGACCCCAACAGCAACACAATGAAAGGAAAGTCCCGTGACAAATCCACAGATGATCGCACTCGGCATGATTGAGACGCGTGGGCTGGTCGGCGCGATTGAAGCCGCCGACGCAATGGTGAAGGCAGCGAACGTCACGTTGATCGGCAAGGAGGAGATCGGCGGCGGCTATGTCACCGTCATGGTGCGCGGTGATGTGGGAGCAGTGAAGGCCGCCACCGATGCTGGAGCTGCGGCCGCGCAACGGGTCGGCGATCTCGTCAGCGTGCACGTGATCCCACGTCCGCACGGCGACGTCGAGTTCATCCTGCCGGCACAGAACCCCGAGGCGGCGTCCGTCACGAAGTGATGTTGCCGGACGACACTGAGAGGTTGCCGTGAGTCGCCGGTTCCATACCGCAGAGGACGTGCTCCGTCTTGCATCTACAGGCGCGACGGAGGTTGTTGTCGCGCCTGGGGACTTGCTGACACCCTTGGCGCGGGACGTGGCGAGCGAGCGCGGGATCAGGGTCGTGATCGGGTCGCCGCCCGCGTCCGACGCCGAACCCCGCGGGCGTCGGACTCCTCGGCTGCTGCACGTACCAGGGGTGAACAGCCTCGAGCTGGCACCGTTCCCGGTGGAGCTGCAGCGTCCCGAAATGGACGTGCGGCTGCTCGATGTCGTCACCGCCGAGCACGGCATGCCGATGGCGGCCGGGATGATGAGCCTGCGACAAGGCAGCTTCCCGTGGACGCTGGACTACGACGAAGTGGAGTATGTCATCGAGGGCGAACTGCACATCACCACCGCCGATCAGTTGGCCATCGGTCGACCTGGCGACGTGATCGCTGTTCCCAAGGGGTCGTCGATCACGTTCGGGACACCGTCATGGGCGCGCTTCCTGTACGTTACTTACCCCGCTGACTGGGGCGGTGCATCGTGACCGGGACTGTGGCCGAGACCCGGCTGCAGGCGACGATGGCGGCGCTGGATTCGGCGTTGGTATCGGAGCCGCTGACAGAGCGGCCGGACTGGATCAAGGCGGGGGTGGACCTCGGCACCGCCTACACGGTGCTGGTGGCCCTGGACGGCAATGACCGTCCACTGGCGGCTGCCTTCGAGTACGCGGACGTCGTGCGCGACGGTGTCGTCACCGACTTCGTCGGCGCGATCGACGTTGTGCGCCGGCTGAAGCGTAACGTCGAGTCCCGCCTGGGGGTGTCGATCCCGGCAGCGCAGGGGGCGTACCCGCCGGGAGTTCCGCGCAGCGAGGTCCGCGCGGTGCGGCACGTCATCGAGGCCGCGGACATGGAGTGCTGCGGGCTGGTCGACGAGCCCACGGCGGCGAACGCGGTCCTGCAGTTGCGAGACGGGGTCGTCGTCGACGTCGGGGGAGGGACGACGGGAGTCGCGGTGGTTCAGAACGGCGAGGTCGTGCACACCGCTGACCAGGCCACTGGTGGAACCCACCTCACGCTCGTCATCGCCGGAGCGCTCGGTATCTCGTTCGACGAGGCCGAGGAGCTGAAGAAGGACCCGGCCCATCAGGCGCGGCTGTTCCCGCTAGTCCGCCCGGTGATGGAGAAGGTGGCCACGATCATGGTGACCAGCGCGCGGGGATGGCCGGTTCCGAAGGTCTACCTGGTCGGGGGTACGGCCTCGTTCCCCGGCTTCGCCGACGTCGTCTCCGAAGCCTCAGGTCTCGAGGCGGTGGTGCCTGTTGCACCGCTCTTCGTGACACCGCTCGGCATCGCGCGCTGCGCGTTGGCGTGTGAGCCGGCATACGGATTAACCAACCTGGGGCTGGTGCCCCGATGACCAAGGAGAAGTGCCGCTGTGGCCGATGACTTCGAGCTCCGTGCCTACTGCTACATCGACCGGATGCAGCCGCAGTACGCCGCATTCGTCGGAACCGTGACCCAGGGCGACCTGGCGATCGAGGGGATGGCTGCCTTGTACGTGGAGATGGCGCCCGGCAACCACGTGTTTCGGGTCGTGGACGTCGCGGTGAAGGCGACGATGGCCCGCCCCGGAGCGCAGATCGTTGAGCGGCAGTTCGGTATGTTCGAGCTGCACTCCGAGTCGCAGGCCGAGGTGCTGGCCGCTGGTGAAGCGGCGTTGGGCGAGCTGGACCTGGAGGCGAGTGCCCGCAAGCGGCCACAGATCGCGTCGATGCAGGTGATCACCAACGTCAGCCCGTACCAGTCTCAGCTTCTCAACCGGTTCACCCGCGGCAACATGCTGGTGGCTGGTCAGACGATGCTCGTGCTCGAGTGCACGCCGGCCGCGTACATCAATCTTGCCGCGAACGAAGCTGAGAAGGCCGCGGCCGTGAGCCTCATGCACGTCGCCTCGGTCGGCGTTTTTGGCCGGCTGTGGATGGCGGGGACAGAGGCCGACATTCTTGCCGCGCGTAATGCGGCGGTTACCGCGCTGGAGGGCATCGATGGCCGGGACTGAGCACGGAAGCCTGCACGAGCGGAGGCGGTTCATCACGCGGCACCATGTCGAGGACGCCGCCGCGTCCGGCCAGCCGATCCGCGTGCAGGGCAGGGACGTCGTCACCGACGAGGCCGCCCAGCGCGCAGAGGACCTCGGGGTCCGGATCGAGCGGGACCAAGCCGCTCGGACGACGCCCGGATCCTCTGCGATGACCTCTCCTTCGACGGCCCCGTCGACACCCACGGCTCCCTCGGTGTCGGGCGCCGACCTGCGCCGCGCGGTGAGGGCCGCCGTCGTCGCCGAAATCGGATCGGAGGTCCCGGGGCTGGACGCGGTCATCGATCGGGTGCTGAAATCCCGGTCCC
>OBLW0100003268.1_pt1 | contig 12693 bp, 10 predicted proteins | sample 1520161 | NCBI WGS metagenome assembly OBLW01 (sample SAMEA3539309, study PRJEB22396) | soil metagenome | biome: tundra; feature: field; material: soil | place: USA | collected 2010-05 | depth 0.15 m
CCGGCCGTTACCTCGGCGGGCGCGCCGTAGTGGCTGGCCACGTACGAATTGAGGATTTCGATGAACTCGGCCACGATCCGGTCGCCCTTGAGGGTGACGGTCAACCGGCCGTCCACGTACACGGGAGCTTTGGGTTCCTCGAAAGTGCCGGGCAGCGAAATGCCGATGTGGGAGTGCTTGGATTCGCCCGGACCGTTGACCACGCAGCCCATCACGGCGACCTTCATGGTCTCGACGCCGGGGTGGTTCTCTTTCCACTTCGGCATCTGCTCGCGCAGGTAGGTCTGGATCTGGTCGGCCATATCCTGGAAGAATGTGCTGGTGGTGCGGCCGCAGCCGGGACAGGCGGTGACCTGCGGAGTGAAACTGCGCATGCCCAGCGATTGTAAAATCTGCTGCGAGACGATCACTTCCTCGGTACGGTCGCCGTTGGGCAGCGGCGTGAGCGACGCGCGAATCGTATCGCCGATGCCCTCGAGCAGCAGCGGCGCCAGCGCGGCGGTGGTGGCGATGATGCCCTTGCTGCCCAAGCCAGCCTCGGTGAGACCCAGATGCAGCGGGTAATCGCAGGCCGCGGCGAGCGCGCGATAGACATCGATGAGATCCTCGACGCCGCTCACCTTGGCGCTGAGGATGATGAGCGAGTGGGCGAGGCCGTAGCGTTCCGCGGCGCGCGCGGATTCGACCGCGCTCGCGACCATGGCGTCGAGCGTCACCTGGCGCGCATCCTTGGGCTCGGCGGCGCGCGAATTTTCGTCCATCATGCGGGTGAGCAACTGCTGATCGAGCGATCCCCAATTGACGCCGATGCGCACCGGCTTGTGGTTCTCGACCGCGACTTCGATCATGGTGCGGAAATTATCGTCCGTCTTGCGGCCGATGTCCGAGTTGCCGGGATTGATGCGGTACTTGGCCAGGGCGCGCGCGCACTCCGGATATTTCTTCAGCAGGATGTGGCCGTTGTAGTGGAAGTCGCCGATGATGGGCACGCGCGAACCGAACAGGCGCACCGTCTCGACGATCTTGGGAACGGCTGCCGCGGCGTGCTCCGTGTTGACGGTGACGCGCACCAGCTCCGAGCCGGCAGCGGCAAGCGCCATCACCTGGTTGACCGTGCCGGCGACATCGGCCGTATCGGTGTTGGTCATCGATTGCACGACAATCGGATGATCGCCGCCGACCGGCACGCCTCCTACATCTACGACCACCGCCTTGCGGCGGGCACACACAGCCATCGGATTCCCTCCTCGAGTGAAGATTCTATTTTAACAGCGGGGGAAAGGGAGTCGGCTTCGCGGCCGGGGCGACGATCACGCAGGTCGTCTTCACGAGTATGCACACTCTGCGCCGCGAAGTGAGGCTCATGTTCGACTTGAGAGAGTCCACACCCGCCGGGCTTCGCCCGGTTGGCAGGTCGGGGACCTGCCTCACCTAGGCGTGCGGGTCGACGGGCTCGAAATACGAATCGGCCAGGGATGGCTTTTCCTTGATGGCGCGGCGCCACGAGGCCAGGGCCTTGTCTTCGGCGCCCAATGCCATCTGCGCGTGGCCCATATTCAGCAGGGCTTCGGCGAACTGCGGATCCACCTCGATGGCCTGCTGGTAGAAACTCACCGCATCGGCGAACTTGCCGCGCTTCTGGCAAATCAGCCCGGCGTTGTAAAACACCTCCGGGCTGCGCTCTCCCATTTCGATGAGGCGTTCGTGCAGTTCCAGGGCTTCCTCGTATTCGTTCTGTTCGAGCGCCAGGGCGGCCAGGCCGCGCACGCCGTCGCTCGAATCGGGGCGCAGCATGACGGTCTCGGTAAAGAACTGGCGGGCTGTCGCGGGATCGCCGGAACGGGCAAACGCGATGCCGGCGTTCAGGGAGGCTTCGGCCCAGTTCGGCTGTTTGGCGAGCACGGCCTGAAAAGCTTCCGCGCTGCCGTGATAGTCGCCGCGCAGCAGGCGGAGGTAACCCAGACGGAAGTGCGCGTCGCACCACTCGAACGCCGTCTCGGGCACTTGCGCGTAGAGGCTTTCGGCGCGCTGCCGGTCGTTGAGTTGTTCGAGCACGAGCGCCAGGTTCCAAGTCGCGCTGGGCTGATCGGGCTCGAGGACGAGGCTTTTTTCGTAGCAGTCCCGCGCCACGGAAAGATTGCCGAGTTCCTGGCGGATCACGCCCAGATTGAGAAACGCCGGCGCCGACGAAGGGTTGAGTGCGGCGGCCCGGGTGTAGGCGTCGGCCGCGCTTTCCAGGTCCCCCATCTGGTGATGCGCCACGCCCAGGTTGAACCAGTTCTCATAGCGGCCGGGCATGGCGGTGGCGAGTTCACGGGCGTAGCGCGCGGCAGCCGGGTAGTCCTCGTCGGCGAATGCCAGAGTGGCAAGGGCCTCCAGGGCCACGCTGGAACCGGGCCGCAATTCGGCCAGCATGGCGGCATAACGGCGCACGGATTCGCCGTCGCGGCGGTCCAGGAACAGCGCCACCAGATTCGACAGGGCTTCTTCGCTGCGCGGATTCCGCGCCAGCACCTTGCGATATTGTTCGACGGCTTCGCCGTGACGGCCGAGTTGTTGCAGAGCCACGGCGCGGGCGAACATGGCCGGTTCATGTTCGGGAAACAGAGAAATGTACTTATCGAGCGATTCCTGGGCTTGCGCGGGGCTGCCGCTCCGAATCAAGGCAATGCCCAGTCCGAGGTGCGCATCCACGCGGGTGGCATCGGCGGTCAGCGATTTGCGGAAGGCCTCGGCGGCCGGTTTCCATTGCTGCGCGTTTCCCAGGCACACGCCCAGGTTGTAGTGCGCCGTCCGATGAACCGGATCCAACTCCGTCAGCGCCCGGTAGCTGGCGGCGGCGTGTTCGAAATCGCGCAACTCGAATTGCACGTGTCCCAGCGCGGCGTAGAGAGCCGGGTCATGCTCGCCCGCCTCGATGGCCTTGCTCAAGGTCCGGGCGGCGGCTTCGCGTTTGCCCTCCAGGTGGAGGGCCACGGCGCGCGAGAGAGTCTTGTTGCCGTGGTCCGGCAGTTTAGTGGGTTGGTCGATCGAAGTCACGCCCGGGTCCAGGAAGGACCCTAAGTTAGTCAAGCTGGTGTCCGAGCCAGTTAGGAACGCCATGACAAAAACCTCCGGTGATCCGAGATTCGGCTGAACGCGTTGCGGCGCATGAGGCCAAAACCAGCCGCCAGGGCGAATTGGTTGGCGGGCATGGGAGCTCCGGAACCGGGGCTGGGCAGCGTACCGGCCGGGGGCCACAACTGCGCGGTGTCCGAACTGCCACCGCTCAGGAAGGCGCAAACCCGTCCCAGCCAGTCTTCATTCTTGGAAACCTTAATCCAGTACAGGCGCGCCTGTTCGCCGGCATCGGCAAAGAAGCCGACTCCGCCGCGGGCCAGCGTGCTGTCCACGAAGCTGTCGACCTCCTCGCCTTCAATGGAGGTGGTGATCCGATCGCCATGCACATCCACTGCCACATGGTAGGCAGTATGTTCGTGGATCATGATGTTGAGGGGAGTGGACACGCGAGCGCCCTTGACACCCGCCACGACCGGATAGTGGACCATGCTCACGATGGCGCGTGGCCCCGGGCCATCCGCGGCGAACTTCATGGCGTAATAATTGGCGTCGTCAGTGGCGCGCACGGCCCAGTCGATGCTCTTGGATTCGATCTGGCCGAAAAACTCGAGGCGATAGTCGGTGTAACGAAGGGTCGGTTGAAATAGCGCCAGCTTGCCGGGTGTGACATATCCTTCCGAGTGGCGTACCCAGCCCTGCGCCCAGGAATTCTGCGGTGCGCCCCAGGCGGCCATACCGTCGTGGAAGCCATCGCCCAGATGCGCCTCGGCGCGCCTCGAAACGGCGGAACGGACGCGATAGACGAGGCTGCCCGATCCGGCTGTAGGATTGCCGGCTGAGTCTTCCGCCGACAAGATCCGCCCGCCAGCGGCGGGAGACAACGATCCGAGGACGGCGTCGTGGTTGCTCCGGAGATAGCTCACCCCATACCAAAGCATCGCGCCGATAACCAGGCAGGCGGCGATTCTCGTGCTCACATCGCGAAGCAACGTGGAACGCCGGCCGGCGGCTTCGGGGAGGGTGAAGATCTCGGCGAAAGCGGGCCTCTTTCGCTTTTGCGGCGGCGCCAGCGGGAGCGGTTCAACGCGTTCGATCGACAGCGGGGCCGTAAAACGGGGAGCGGTGACGGCCATTGACGGAATGATCCAACCCATGCCGTGGGCGGCCGCGCGCGGACCACGCGAGCAGAAGTATTCGAGTGGCATGAGTTGCGCCACACCCAGACCCGCGGGCTTGATCGGATCGAGTGGTTGAGGAGGCCGGAGGGTGACGGTGGACACAGGCGCTTGCGGAATTTGGGTGGGCATTGCGGTCTCGGCGGCTGGGCGCGCCGCAGCTAAAACGAAAGGCGCCGACGGCAGACCCTGGTTCGGTGTGGGGCCACCACCGAAACGGGGCAGGCGCAAAGGAGGCGCGGCGGGAACCGTGCCAGAAACCGGGATAGCCAGCGAGCGGGCACTCTCGACGTCCGGCAACGCCGGCACCGCCCGTTCCGGCCCCTCCGGGAAATATCCGCGATGAACCGACTTGTGCGCCGCGGGCGCCATGATGGCGATGGTCCGCATCGGCCCAGCCGTGCGCGGAACCGGTGTGGCCGCTCGCGGCTCGGGGATGGCGTGCCGGATATCCGCAGCCATGGCGGAAACTGGGTCAGCCAGGGCGAGCGATCCCATCACGGGCTGCAGTGCACTGAAGCTCGGGAAGGCGACGACGGCGGCGCTCTGCGCAGCGGAAATCCGCTCCACCGGCGCGGCCGGGAGCCGCATCCACGCATCGTCCGCCGGGCCTCTCGCCGGCATCGGGCCGGGAAGACCGATAGCGAACACGGGCAAGTCCGGGTCCGCCTGCTCTCGATAGAGTCGGCCAACCACGGCACGCGCTATGGAGATTCGTTCCACCGGCGCGGCGGCAGGGACCTGCATCCACGCTTCGTCCGCCGGACCTCTTGCCGGCGCCGGACCGGAAAGCTCGATGGCGAACGCGGGCAACTCCGGATCTGGCTGCTGCGCATAGAAGAGACGACCGCTCGCGGCGGGCATCATGAGCCGCTCGGCGGCAACGGCCGCAAATGACGCGGTTCCGGCCAGCGGCGGCGGACCCGCTGCCAGCGGCGGCAAAGCGGGAGGCAGAATCGCATTAATAGCCTCGAGTTTTGCCGGCCTTTCCGTGTAGCGCAGTTTGAATTTAAAGTGGGGTTTCCCCGATGAGCCGTCCTGCGGGATTGGCGATGCGAGCGATGGCGCTGCGGGCTGCGGAGGCACACTAGTAGCTATCGCTTGCTCCGGCAGCATGCTGAGCCGCTCGCCGTGCGCCTGGCGGTGAGCGTCGCAGCAAAACGCTGCGTCTTTCGGGAGCCGCGAGGGACCGATCTTATTGCCACAATACCGGCAGTACAACGGGGTCACCTCAGCCCATTCGGCTTATTCTACCATAAGGCAAGTATATGTCGAAAATAAGGCAATGAAATGTTGACAAATTGCTAAAAAAATTGCTGATAATGGTTAATGTTTACTGCCGCATGCTGATAACTACCGCTGACGCTGGGTAACCTTTCGGATATGAAATAGTGCAATTCAGGGCCGCCGTGGCCGTCACATCATACCATCGTCGTGCAGGTCTTCGACCGGCAAATTCGTGTTCTATCGAAAGGACCGCTCCCTATGGTCGCGGCTCCGTTCGGAGCCGCGCCGGCGGCCTTCCTGGGCTAATTTCACCACCATAGCGGCCGTCGCGGCGGGGTCGTGACGGACAACGCCAGTAAGCTGCGCCAGGTCGCCGGTCATCACCTTGAGGCCCATTTTGGAAAGCGCGGCGAGATCGTTTTCCACCGGTAATGCGGCCTGCCGCGCGTAGCGCTTCTTCATCGCCAGAGGAATCGGCCGGGTGTTGATGACGGCATAGTCCAGCAGCTTGCCGCCGGCGTGGCGCTCGATAGCGCGGATATGATCGCTGGCGCGGAAATCCATGGTTTCCCCGGGCTGCCACATCAGGTTGACGAAGCAGGCCTTGACTGCCGGCGATCGGCGGATGGCGGACGGAATGCCTTCGACCAGCAGGTTTGGGATGACACTGGTGAACAACGATCCGGGCCCCAGCGTGATGACGTCGGCGGCGGCGATGGCGCGCAGCGTGGCCGCCAGAGGCCGCGCTCTGGAGGGCAGCAGACGGATGGCGCGGATTTTCTTACGGCTGCGGCTGATGCGGGTTTCACCGGCCACGCGAGTGCCGTCGGCCAGCACGGCCTCGAGCGACACGTTGGCATCGGTGGAAGGGAAGATGCGGCCGCCGATGTTGAGCACTTCCGAGGATGCCCGCACGGCGCCGGCGAATTCGCCCATAACGTGCGTCATCGCGGTCAGGAAGAGGTTGCCGAAGCTGTGGCCCTTGAGCCCGCGGCCGGCCGCGAAGCGGTACTGAAAGAGCCGCCCGAGAAGGCCCGAGTCTTCGCTCAGCGCCACCATGCAGTTGCGGATATCGCCCGGCGGCAAGACATCGAACTCGCGGCGCAAACGGCCGCTCGATCCTCCATCGTCGGTGACCGTGACGACGGCGGTGATATCGACCTCGGGTTGCGACGGGACGCCCGGGCGGGTGTAGCGCTTCAACCCTTCCAGCAGTGCCGACAACCCGGTCCCGCCGCCGATCGCGACTACGCGCAGAGGTGCTTGTCGATTCATACCATCCGGGTGCGGCCAAGCGCCGCGCTACCAGCCCTTTTTCTCAGGATAGAGCAGAGCGTCGAACATGGGGTGCCTGGCGACGATCGCGAAATCGGCGTCCTGCCGCGCGATGATGCGGTTGCGCGGTTCGAGTTCGATGGCGCGCTCGAGGTGGCCGCGGGCGGTTTCCAGATCGCCGCCGAGAGCCTGCGCCAGCGCCAGAGCATAGTGAACGTGATCGGCGTGCGGAGTCATGGCCAGCGCCTTTTCCAAATTCAGGCGCGCCTCGGCGAGCTTGCGCGTGTTGATCAACGCTACCCCATAGTTGTAATACTCTTCGGCCGATTGCGGTTTCGCGGTCTCCTGTGGGAGCCGCTGGTCGCACATCGCCATGTGCAGCCGGGCGCGATTCGCCACGTCGCGTTCGGGCCCGGCGGCGGCGGTAGCGAACAACTCGCGCGCCTGCGCCATGTGGCGTTCGTGAAACTGCTTCATGGCGGCTTCAAACGCGCTGAGCTGCTCACGGGCATCTAATGCCGGAGCGGCGTCAGGCGCGGGTTCCGGGCTGGTAGGTTTTGCCGCCGGCGGTCTCGTCACATGCTTCTCATCGCTCTTGGCAGAGGAAGTTTTCTTTTTATCCGGCATATCGGACGAGCCCAGTTGCGCTATGGGACTTAGCGTTTATAGCAGACCATACCGCGGCGACGCAACCCGAGGGCGAGCGGGCGGCCGGGTCGCAGCGGGCGGCGGTACACTGAAGGCATGGAAAACGCCGACATCCAGATCGTGTCCAATGAGGCCGGCGAACCAACCGCCGTCATTGTCCCGATTGGGCTCTGGCGCGAAATCGAATCGGAGCGGGAGACGGCATACTTGCTCAAGTCCGAGACGATGAAGCAACGCCTGCTGGCTGCCAAGCAACGTCAAGCCGGACTGCCACTCGAGGCTGTGGTTGAGAAGCTTAGAATTTGACCCATCGGCCTTCGAGGATCTCGCGTGGTGGGTCGAAACGGACCGGGCGCAGGCACTTCGAATCATGAAACTGGTTCGTGAAATTCAGCGTGATCCGTTTTCCGGTCTGGGCAAGCCCGAGCCCTTGAAGCGCGAATTGTCCGGTTGTTGGTCGAGACGCATCGATCAAGAACACCGGCTCGTCTATCAAGTGCGGGAAGACAAGATCCGGATTCTCGCCTGCCGGTTCCACTACTGATCCCCTGGCTCGTGTTCTTACTACGCCTCGGTTTCTTCCGTCAGTTCGAATCCATGATCGGCGATGCCGGTCAGCAGGATCTCGGAATCATGGTTGTGCAGACGGAAGATTTGCTGCACCAGCCCGCACACGTCCTGGCAGCCACGCTCGTAGAACACCAGGATGGAGGGTCCGGCGCCGCTCAGTGCGCAGCCGAGCAGGCCGGGCGCGCGCAGCTTGAGGATCTCGTCGAGGCCGGGCACCAGCGGAATGCGATACGGCTGATGGAAGCGGTCTTCGAGCGCGGCCGGAAAGGCCCAGGTGGCCCCGGCGGATAACGCGGCGATCAACAGCGAAGCGCGCTGCACGTTGAATACGGCGTCCTCGCGGCTGTAACTGGCGGGCAGCACGGCGCGCGCCTTGGCGGTGGGCAGATCGAAATCCGGCACCACGATGCCCACGCCGAAGCGCTGTGGCAACTCCATGCGCACCGCGCGCGCCACACCACCTCCATCGATGGCGCTGGCCACGATCGAACCCAGCGTACAGGCCGCCACGTTATCCGGATGGCCTTCCAGGCGCGCCGCTTCGTCCAGAATGCGCAACGGTTTCCAGCCGAATCCGAGCAGCCGGTCGGCGATCACCACGCCGGCGGTGAGCGCGGCGGCGCTCGACCCCATGCCCTTGCCGATGGGAATGTCGTTTTGGATTTCGAGCTCGATCGGCGGCATGATCGCAGCGCGGCGCTCGGCCACGGACACCGCGGTCTGCCAGATGAGATTGTCGCTGCCGGTGGGAATGGAAGCGGCATCCCGGCCTTCGGCGCGAATGGCCAGCGCCGCGCTCGGCCGGAATCGACATGTCAGATAAACGCCCAGGGCCATCCCCAAGGCATCGAAGCCCGCTCCCAGATTGGCGCTGGAGGCCGGCACGCGAACCCGGAACCAGGTCATTGAAGTGTGATTATCGCATGGTGGCGCCGGCCCCCGGCGGTGACGCAGGCCCCCGGTGTGGCGCAGGCCCCCGGCCTGCGAACGGTAAAGCGCAGGTCGGGAATCCGGAATTGGCAGGTTGCGAGCCGCCGTTGGCAGGTCGGGGACAGTCGGGGACCTGCCCCACTATTTGGTTTTGCCTTGCGCGGCCACAGCTTCCATCGCGGCTTTCACTTTCGCGGGATCGCCCAGGTAGTAGCGGTTGAGCGGATGCAGCTCGTCATCCAGCTCGTAGACCAACGGCATGCCGGTGGGGATGTTGAGCTCCACGATCGCCGCCTCGGAGACGTTGTCGAGATATTTGACCAGCGCGCGCAGGCTATTGCCGTGGGCGGCGATCAACACCTTCTGCCCGCTCTGGATGGCCGGAGCGATGGTCTCGTGCCACAGCGGCAGGAAACGCGCCACGGTATCCTTCAGGCATTCGGTGAGCGGCAGTTCTTGGGCGGTGAGGCCCTTATAGCGCGGGTCGTGGCCGGGGAATCGCTCGTCGTCGGGGGTGAGCACGGGCGGCGGGACGTCGTAACTGCGCCGCCAGATTTTCACTTGCGCCTCGCCGTACTTGGCCGCCGTTTCGGCTTTGTTCAAACCCTGCAGCGCGCCATAATGCCGCTCGTTGAGCCGCCAGGAGCGGTGGACGGGAATCCACATCAGGTCCAACCCGTCGAGCGCAATCCACAGCGTGCGGATGGCGCGCTTCAGCACCGAAGTGTAAGCCACGTCGAACATGTATCCCCCGGCCTTCAGCACGGCGCCGGCTTCGCCAGCTTCCTGACGGCCCTTTTCGGAAAGATCCACGTCGGTCCAGCCGGTGAACCGGTTCTCTTTGTTCCACGAGCTCTCGCCGTGGCGCAGCAGGACTACCTTTTTCATATTAGTAGTGCTCCTTGGAAAAAAAATGCGCCCGCAAGCGGGCGTTGGCAAGCTAAAGCATGCCCCACCTATCCCACAACCACCACTCCGGCTTCGGTCACGGTGTAGCCTTTCGCGCGGTCGGCTTCCAGGTCGAAACCGATGGTGCTCGATTCCGGAATCTTGACTCCGGTGTTGACGATGGTGCGCCGCAGCCGGCTCCAGCGGCCGATCTCGGCGTTCGGCAAGAGGATGGAAAACTCCACCTCGCAATAACTGTTGACGCGCACGCCCGGGGACAGCACGCTGCGCAGCACGCGGCCGCCGGAAACGATGCAGCCGGCGCTGACGATGGAATCCATCGCCACGCCCATCCGGCGCCCTTCCTGGGCGAAGACGAACTTGGCCGGCGGCTGCTGCGTCAAGTTGGTGCGGACGGGCCAGCGCCGGTCGTAGAGGTTGAACAGCGGCTCCACGTCCACCAGGTCCATGTTGGCATCGTAGTAGGCGTCGAGGGTTCCCACGTCGCGCCAGTAGCGCACCTGCTTGGCGTTCATGTCGCGAAAATCGTATGCAATCACGCGCCGGCGGCTCAGCAGCCGCGGCAGCACGTCGTGGCCGAAATCGTGACTCGAGGTTGTATCCTCGGCGTCCTCGTGCAGGGCTCGCAACAGCACGTCGGTATCGAACACGTAAATCCCCATCGACGCGCTCACCATGGCGGGATTGAAACTCGAGCGCTTGGGGTGGCCGTGCTGCGGTTTCTCTTCGAAGCCCACGATACGGTGGGCGGCGTCGATTTCGGCGATGCCATACCGGCCCGCCTCCTCCGGCGCAACTTGAAGGGTGGCGATGGTGATGTCGGCCTGGTAGTGCCGGTGGCATTCGAGCATCTCGCCGTAGTTCATCTTGTAAATGTGGTCGCCCGCCAGGATGAGCGTCAACTCGGGAGCCTCGGCCTCGATACTCTGAAAATTCTGGAACACCGCGTCCGCCGTGCCCTGGTACCAGTCGTCATGCACGCGCTTCATAGGCGGCAGCACTTCGATGTATTCGCCCAACTCGGGCGACAGGATGTTCCAGCCATCGCGCACGTGGCGAATCAGGTCGAGCGCTTTGTATTGCGTGAGCACAAGGATACGGCGCGCTCCCGAGTTGATGCAGTTGGAGAGGGTAAAATCGATAATGCGATAGACCCCGCCAAAAGGGACCGCCGGCTTGGCCGTCTCGTTGGTGAGCGGGTTGAGGCGCTCCCCCGCGCCCCCCGCCAGCAGAATTGCGAGGACATTTTCCATTTCAGTATAAGTTTATGAAAAGAAAACGGTTCATCGATCCAGGCCGGACGGAGGCCGCACCGGGCCGAACTTTGGGCTTGACTTTGGCGCTCAACCACCTATGATATCAGTACCTTCTGTGCAGGGTGAGGGAATTTTGCGGGGTCGTGTCCGCCCCATCACATAGGGGTGGATTTGGCTCGCGGAAATCCCCGCTCGGCACTGTAATTTTAAATGTAGTTGGGAGGTGTTTTTCGATTGGCTGAAGTGAAGCTGCAAGACGGCGAAACGCTGGAAAACGCGTTGCGCCGCTTCAAGCGCAAGGTGCAACAAGAGGACATTATCAAAGAAGTCAAACGGCACTCTTTTTACCTGAAACCGGGTGAGAAGGCGCGGGTCAAGCAGGCGCTGGCCCGTAAACGGAACCGGAAGAAAACTCGCCGGGACGTGGAATAGGTACGGGGCGGCGGGGATTCGCGTCTTCGCCGCCTTCAATCAGGACAGTTGTTAGGGTCGCAAACGGGGGCCAGTTATGGCGGAATTTCAGGATCGCGTTCTCAAGTGCGTGGACTGCGGCGCGGACTTTGTGTTCACGGCGGGTGAACAACACTTTTACCACGACAAGAATTTCAAAAACGAGCCTAAGCGCTGCAAAGGTTGCAAAGCCAAGCGCCAGGGTGGATCTGGGCCTGGCTTCGCCAAGAGCGAAACGCACACTTCGTGCTCGCAGTGCGGGCGCGAGACCACCGTGCCTTTCAAGCCCACGCAGGGACGCCCGGTATATTGCCGCGAGTGCTTCCAAAGCCGCAAGACTGCACCGGCTGCGGCGGCCGGGGCCTAGAGCTTCGCGAACTTGCCATAAGAAGCGCGACCGCGGGGTCGCACGCGGACGGCGGAGTGCGTGCCGCTTTGCCTGGCGCGCGCAGTGTCGAACACCAGCGGCTCGCGAACCGGCTATAATCAAGATAGAGGGAGATTACTGGGATGCGGATGATTCTGTGCGCCGCTGCGCTTATGGGCGCGGCTGCTTTGGTTTCTTCGGCCGCGAGCATTCCCGCAGACGGCCTTACCGGCAACTACATTGAGGCTCGGACCGCCGACGTCTACACCGGCCCGTGCTTCGCCAATGGCGAAATCGAAATGAACGGCCGGGAAGCGGTGTTCGCCTGGAAGATCGCCGGAGGCAGTTGGGGCGGCGTGAACTTGGCCGGCCTGGCTGTGGTGGGAGTGGTCCATGCCGAGCATACGCTGGGCAATCCGTATGAACCGCTGAACCCTGCGGTGGCGGTGTTGATCGTCGACAGCCGCGCCGGCGCAGCTCAACGCGTGGCGCTGGTGAGCTTTGCCAAAGCGCAGGCGGGCATTCTGCTCGACCACGTGCTGCGGATCGATTACCAGCCGGTGGAACTGACCATCGAGAACGGCAATATTCACGGCGGCGCCGCCACGCTGACGGCCGGAACCATGGCCACTATCCGGACGCGCGCGATGAACTCCGGCGACCACATCTGCGGCAATGAGGACGTATTCTATCCGCCGCTCAACAAGCTGGAGCACTCCATGCCTGCCTATGCCATCGAAGATTCCTACCAGGGAGACGGGTTGGGCGAAACCTGGACCAGCATGTACCGCCGCAGCGGATTCCTCGGGACTTTCCAGGTGGACGC
>OBLW0100003272.1_pt1 | contig 12689 bp, 12 predicted proteins | sample 1520161 | NCBI WGS metagenome assembly OBLW01 (sample SAMEA3539309, study PRJEB22396) | soil metagenome | biome: tundra; feature: field; material: soil | place: USA | collected 2010-05 | depth 0.15 m
AGCGGATGTCAGCCAGCTCCAGGAGCCCCTGAATCGTGCCGTCTTCGCCGAAGGGGCCATGCAACAAGGGAAAGACCACGTCCACCTCGCCCAGGGCCCTGGGCGGGGCTCCCGGCTCCAGGACGCGAAGGCCGTGTTCGGTCGTGCTCAGCGGGACGAGCACATCGGCTCCGTCGCCATCGACCTCGGGGATGTGCCCGGGTGAGAGCTCGAGCGCCGCGGTGTCCTCGGAGGCCACGACCCATCGACCGTCCTTGGCGATCCCGATCGGGAGCACGTCGTAGACGTCACGGTCGATCGCCTGCATCACCCCGGCGGCGGTCGCGCAGGATACGGCGTGCTCCGAGGAGCGGCCGCCGAAGACGATAGCCACGGTGGGCTTGCGCGGCGGGGTCTGGGTGGACGCTGGGCTGGGCTGGTCGGTGTCTGTCATCGTCTGCGACCCTATCGCCCAAGCCAGAGCCGGCTGCGCAGGCCGTGCGCCGACTGGCCGGCCCCGGCACATCTGGCCCTACCCTGAGCAGGTGGACACGAATGACCAAGACCTTGCTCCCGCCTCCATCTTGGTCTCGGCCGGTCGGCAGCCACGCGTTCCTGGAGCCGGGGTCAATGCCCCGCTGGAGCTCTCCTCAACCTACGTCGCGGACGGCCCGGTCGACTACGCCCGCGCGGGAAACCCGACGTGGACCGCGTTCGAGGAGGCCCTCGGGGCCATGGAGGGTGGCCCGGCCCTGGTCTTCTCCTCCGGCATGGCGGCTATCGCGGCAGCCCTGTCCCTGGCACCGCCGGGGGCAGTCATCGTCGCTCCGATCCACGCCTACGGCGGCACCGGGGCGATCCTGGAGTCCCTGGAGAAACAAGGACGAGCCACGCTGCGGCGCGTCGACATCAGCGACACCTCGGCCGTGCTCGCAGCACTGGAGGGCGCTGACCTGCTGTGGGCTGAGTCCCCGACCAACCCGATGCTCGAGGTAGCCGACCTCCCACGCCTCTTTGCGGCTGCCCACGCTGCCGGCGGCCTCGCGCTGTGCGACAACACGTTTGCCACCCCGCTGGTCCAGCAGCCGTTGTCGATGGGCGCGGACGTGGTGATCCACTCGGTCACCAAGTACCTCGCCGGGCACTCGGACGTCATTTTGGGCGCCACAGTCACGGCCCGCTCCGAGCGTGGGCGCACGCTCCAGGAGGCTCTCGCCGAGCACCGGCTGCTCCACGGCGCCATCGCCGGTCCCATGGAGACCTGGCTGGCACTGCGCGGCATGCGGACCATGCACCTGCGGGTGGAGCGCTCCAGCGCCAACGCAGCTGAGCTGGCCTCCCGGCTGCGGGGCCATCGCGCCGTGGAGCGCCTACGGTATCCGGGCTTCGGGTCGATCATCGCGATCGAGGTCCGCGGGGGTGTGCAGGGGGCCGAGACCGTTGCCGCGCAGGTCCGTCTGTGGACCCACGCGACCAGCCTGGGCGGCGTCGAGTCACTGATCGAACGTCGCCGCCGGCACCCCGGCGAGGCGCCCACCGTCCCGCAGAACCTGCTGCGCCTCAGTGTCGGGATCGAGGACATCGAGGACCTGTGGCGCGACCTGGACGCGGGGCTGGCCCACGTGAGCGCGCCGCGCTGATCTGGTGACGAGCTGGGCTCAGGTCCTCTCGGCCTTGCGGGCCCGAGACATCAACATGTCGGCGACATCACCGGGTTTGCGGCCCTCATGGACCACTGCCGCCACGTTCTCGATGATCGGCACGTCGATACCGTGATGGCGTGCCAGCTCCAGGATGGCCTGACACGACTTCACGCCCTCAGCCGTCTGCCTGGTGGTCGCCACCACCTCCTGGACGCTCATCCCGCGGCCGAGCTTCACGCCGAAGGAGTGGTTGCGCGACAGCGGCGACATGCACGTGGCAATCAGGTCCCCGACCCCGGCCAGGCCCGAGAAGGTGGCCGGATCGGCGCCCAGTGCCACACCCAGCCGCAGGGTCTCCGCCAGCCCTCGGGTGATGATGGTGGACTTGGTGTTGTCCCCCATGCCCAACCCCTCGGCCATCCCGACCGCGAGGGCGATGACGTTCTTGACCGCGCCACCTAGCTCGGTGCCCACCACGTCGGTGTTGGTGTAGGGCCGGAAGTATGGTGCGGCGCAGGCCATCGCCACCCGTTCGGCCACCGACTCGTCGACACATGCCACGACCGTGGCCGCCGGCTGCTTGGCCGCGATCTCCTTAGCCAGGTTGGGCCCTGAGACCACCACGATACGTTCGGCGCTGACGTGCCCCACCTCGGCGATGACCTCGCTCATCCGCTTGGTCGTGCCCAGCTCGACGCCCTTCATCAGGGACACGACGGCGCCGTGGGGGGGCAGGAAGTCGACCCAGGGCGCCAAGTTGGCCCTCAGCATCTGCGACGGGACGGCCAAGACGACGATGTCGACGCCGCGTACCGCTTCGGCGGGGTCGGTGGTCGCCGAGATAGCGTCCGGCAGAAGAAGATTCGGCAGATAGTCCGCGTTGACGTGCGACGCGTTGATCTGGTCAACCAGCTCGGCCCGCCGCCCCCACATCTGGACCTGGCATCCGGTGTCGGCAAGCACGGCGGCGAACGCCGTGCCCCAGCTGCCCGTGCCGAAGACGGCGACACGCGTCATGAGGACCCTCCGTTCGTCGTGCGGGCAGACTTCTTGGGACGGCGCTTCTTGGGGTTGCCGATCTCCGCGACGCCGGCGGTACGGGAGTCGAAGCGGATGGCTGGGGCTTTCTCGCCCCGGATCCTCTCAAGCTGGGCAGTGATGGCATCCAGGATCCTGGCCGTGGCCTCGGTCAAAGTCGCCCCGTCCTGAGGACGGTCATACAGGTCGCTGAGGTCCACCGGAGGTCCGGCGAGCATCCGCATGGTCTTAGGTGGGAACAGGTGCAGCATCTTGGCATACGGTCTCTGTATCTCCTGGGCCCCCCACTGCGCGACCGGAATCACCGGACACCGTGTCGTCAGAGCCACCCGCGCGGCGCCGGTCCTGGCCGTCATCGGCCACATCTGCGGATCCCGGGTCAGCGTGCCTTCGGGAAATATCGGGACGCACTTGCCGTCCTGGACCGCAGCGACCGCGGCTGAAAAGGCCTTTGCGGCCTGGCTGGTACCCCGCTGCACCGGGATCTGCTGTGCCCAGGTCAGGAGTCTGCCGAGGATCGGGATCTGGAAGACCTCGGACTTGGCCAGAAAGAACGGCGGATGCCCGTTGTCATACAGGAAGTGGGCAAAAGCGAACGGGTCGACATGCGAGATGTGGTTGGGGCACACCACGAAGCCACCGGTGGCCGGGAAGTGCTCCGCGCCCACCCAGTCGCGACGGGTCAACACCATCAACAGCCAACGCAGGAAGGTGGCGATGCCCCGGTATGACCTGGGCAGCGCCCGCTCTGGTCGAATTCGCCGCACCGAGGCTCCGCCCTGTCTGTTCTGTATGCCGTTGATAGCAGTGGACCAACTCGGCGGCCCGGTTCGGTGGACCACCTGGCCCGCCGCCATCTTCGTCGTTGGACAGGGTCGGTGTCGAGACGAGCAGGACTGTACTGAGACGATCAACCCGATGTGCTCCCCCATGATCGACCGCTGGCGACTGATCGTCCCGGTCAAGGGCCAGCTGACGGCCAAGAGCCGTCTGCATCCGCCAGCAGGGGTGGCGCGCGCTGATCTGGCTCATGCGTTCGCTCTGGACACGATCACCGCAGCAGTGGCCGGCCTGCCAGCAGCCCATCTGGTGGTCGTGACCTCGGACGAGCTTACTTCAGCCTTTGTGCGCGCACGCGGCGGCAACGTCGTGGCCGACCAGGGCGAGGGTCTGAACCCCGCCATTGCCCTGGGGATCGGTTACGTACAGCGGGTACTGGGCCCCGGCCCGACGGCGGTCCTGCTGGGCGACATCCCCACCCTGCGGCGCCAAGACCTGATCGACGCCCTTTGCGCGTGCGCGGCCCACCCCCGGGCCATGGTCCCGGACGCGTCGGGCCACGGCACGGTGCTGCTCAGCGCGCTGTCGCCAGCAGGCCTGGACCCGCGGTTCGGGCCGAACTCCGCACGCGAGCACTCGCGCAGCTGTGTGCGCCTGGACCTGGACCTGCCCGCCCTGCGGACCGACGTGGACGACGACGCGGCGCTGCGTCGAGCCATCACCATCGGGGTCGGCAGGCACACCGCATTAGTGCTGCGTCCGACCCAGGACTAGCGTGGACCCATGCAAGCAAGCGTGCACCGGTACGACGACGAGTTCGGCTCGGGCAGCGTGCTGCTTGATGATGGCCGTGAGATTCCCTTTGGCGTCAACGTCATGGACGCCAGCGGCCTGCGCCTCCTGCGCCCCGGCCAGCGGGTGAGCATCGAGATGTCCGCCACTGAGCTGACCCGGCTGTGGATAGTCGGCATCGGCACCGACGAGCCCATCCGGTGACGCAAGGGTAGACCTCGCCACAGCGATCCCAACATCAAGGAAGGGGCCGGCCCGCCAGGGTGCCGACCCCTTCCTTGATGGGCCCGCGTCAGGCTTTCTTGGCAGGCGTCTTGGCCGCGGTCTTCTTCGTCGCAGCCTTGGCCGGGGCAGCCTTCTTGGCCGGGGCAGCCTTCTTCACCACGGTCTTCTTGGCCGCGGCCTTGGCCGGGGCAGCCTTCTTCACCACGGTCTTCTTGGCCGCGGCCTTGGCCGGGGCAGCCTTCTTCACCACGGTCTTCTTGGCCGCGGCCTTGGCCGGGGCAGCCTTCTTCACCGCGGTCTTCTTGGCCGCGGCCTTGGCCGGGGCAGCCTTCTTCACGGCAGCCTTGCTGGTGGAGACGCTGGAGACAGCAGTGGCCCGGGCGCCGGCGGCTGCGGTCTTGGGAAGCCTCTTCGGGTCGGCGACCACATCGCGAAACTGTGTGCCGGCCTTGAACTTCGGAACGGCAGTCTTCTTGATCTTGACTTTCGCGCCGGTGCGGGGGTTGCGCCCGATCCGGGCAGCGCGAAGCGCCTTCTCGAAGGTGCCGAAGCCGGTGATACCGACCTTCTCACCCTTGGCGACCGTACGGATAATGACGTCGAGGACCCCCTGAACAGCATCGGTCGCAGCCCTCTTGCCGCCAAGACGACTCTCGAGTTCATCGATCAGTTGTCCCTTGTTCACGTCTTCCCCTCCTGAGGAAAAGGTCCACCGGGCCTGTGCCCGACGAATTTGGGCGGCCGGGCCACCGCCCGACTCATCAACGACGTTAGGGCCACAACCATCCGGAGTCCACCACATGGCAATCTTGGAATCGTTGTGTCGCAACGTCTTTGGATGGTGCCTTTTATGCCTGGACGCTCCGGCGACAGCCGCCTCCCCGAGGTCCAGCTGCGGCGGGCACATCTCGCCCGGGATACGACACGCCGTCAATCTCCGTGACCCATAACACAATTCGCCGGCTGAGCCGCAGTCAGCTTGATGCGCCAGTGTCGGCAAAGGCCACCTCTGCCACCGACTCTGATGACCGCGCAGAGCGTCCGGAGCGCCCGGACAAACCCTGAGAAAAAAATTCCTGATGCCGCCCCGACAGTGGCTCGGCGGGCGTGTCAGACCCCTGTCGTGGTCGGCTTGTAGCTGCCTCGCCTCGCCTCGAAGGACGTCACCTCGGCTTCGTGGCGCAGCGTCAGACTGATGTCGTCCAGTCCCTCCAAGAGGCGCCAGCGGGTGTAGTCATCCAGCTCAAAGGCCACCAAGGCGCCCTGGGCCGTAATGGTCTTGGACTCAAGGTCAACAGTGACCTCGCCGCCGGGCTCGTTCTCGAGCACATCCCAGATCAGCTCGACATCCCCCTGACTCACCTGGGCGGTGAGCAGGCCCTGCTTGCCGCTGTTCCCCCGGAAGATATCCGCAAAACGTGAGGCGATCACGACCCGGAACCCGTAGTTCATCAGGGCCCATACCGCGTGCTCACGAGAGGACCCCGTCCCGAAGTCGGGACCGGCGACCAGGACTGACCCGTTCGCGTACCGTGGGTCGTTCAGGACGAACGTCTCATCCTTGCGCCATGCGGCAAAGAGCCCGTCCTGGAACCCAGTTCGGGCCACGCTCTTGAGGTACTCAGCCGGGATGATCTGGTCCGTGTCGACGTTGCTGCGGCGCAGCGGCACACCGACACCGGTGTGGGTCGTGAACTTGTCCATGGCGATATTCCTCAGCTCTGGTTTCGGTATCTCTCGGTATGGCTTCAGGGGTCGACGGCGCCGGTGGCAGCCTCAGAGGTCCGCAGGGCTGGACAGGGTGCCGCGCACGGCTGTGGCAGCGGCTACCACGGGGCTGACCAGGTGAGTGCGGCCCCCCTTGCCCTGGCGACCCTCGAAGTTGCGGTTGGAGGTCGACGCGCTGCGCTCCCCCGGGGCGAGCTGGTCAGGGTTCATCCCCAGACACATCGAGCATCCCGCCAGGCGCCACTCGGCACCCGCCTGGCTGAACACCGTGTCCAGGCCCTCGCTCTGGGCCTGCAGCCGCACCCTGGCTGACCCGGGAACAACGAGCATTCGAACGCCCTGAGCCACCTGACGGCCTCGCAGGACCTCAGCGGCGGCTCGCAGGTCCTCGATGCGGCCGTTGGTGCAGGAGCCGACAAACACCGTGTCGACCCGGATAGCCTTCAGCGGGGTGCCTGCGCTCAGACCCATGTACTCCAAGGCCCGCCTGGCGTTGGCCTGGTCGGACTCGTCCTTGAACGACTCGGGATCAGGCACGCTGCCGGAAAGGGGCAGGCCCTGACCCGGGTTGGTCCCCCAGGTCACGAAAGGGGCCAGCTGCGCCGCGTCGAGCTGGATCTCGGCGTCAAAGACGGCGTCGTCATCGCTTCGAAGCCTCGACCAGGCGGCGACTGCCGTGTCCCAGTCGCTGCCGGCGGGGGCGTGGGGGCGGCCCTGCAGATAGTCGAAGGTGGTCTGGTCCGGCGCGATCATGCCCGCGCGCGCGCCCGCCTCGATCGACATGTTGCACACCGTCATCCGGGCCTCCATCGAGAGAGCCTGGATCGTGGTCCCGCGGAACTCGATCACATACCCCTGGCCGCCTGCGGTGCCGACCTTGGCGATCACCGCCAGGACCAGGTCCTTTGCCGTCACCCCTGGCGGCAGCAGGCCGTCCACGGTCACGGCGAGGGTCTTGAACGGGGTCAGTGACAACGCCTGCGTTGCCAGGACGTGCTCGACCTCGCTGGTCCCGATGCCAAGAGCCAGCGCCCCGAAGGCACCGTGTGTGGACGTATGGCTGTCACCGCAGACGATGGTCATGCCAGGCTGGGTCAGGCCGAGCTGGGGACTGACGACGTGGACGATGCCCTGGTCGACGTCGCCCATCGGGAAAAGCCTGACGCCGAACTCGGCGCAGTTGCGCCGCAGGGTCTCGACCTGGATCCGGCTCACCGGGTCGGTGATCGGGCCAGGAGTCGTGGGGACGTTGTGGTCCTCGGTGGCAAGGGTCAGGTCTGGGCGGCGCACGGAACGGCCGGCCAGCCGCAACCCGTCGAACGCCTGAGGGCTTGTCACTTCGTGCAGCAGGTGAAGGTCGATGTAGAGAAGGTCGGGCTCACCCTTAGCCCGACGCACCACATGGGCGTCCCATACCTTCTCGGCCAGCGTACCTACCATGTCTAGCTCCTTCGTGATGCCGGGCGGATCAGATCCCGGTGATCCTGCTTGTTCCAGACGACTGCGTCAGGTGACTCACGTGTGAGGTTTGCGCAGAATCTCGGGGAATGAACTTGCGTCTCAGGCTCTGAGACGGCAATATCAGCTTATGGACAACTCTAGCGGAGTCGGCGTTCTTGACAAGGCTGCAACTGTTCTAGGAGCACTCGAAGCCGGGCCATCGACCTTGGCCCAGCTCGTCGGCGCCACCGGGCTGGCCCGTCCGACCGCACATCGCCTCGCCGTGGCCCTGGAGCACCATCGCCTCGTGGCGCGTGACATGCAAGGACGTTTCGTCCTGGGCCCCCGCCTCGGTGAGCTCGCCGCGGCCGCAGGCGAGGACCGCCTCCTGGCCGCTGCCGGTCCCGTCCTTGGCGCTTTGCGCGACCACACCCACGAGAGCGCCCAGCTCTTCCGCCGCCAGGGCGACCAGCGCATCTGTGTAGCAGCAGCCGAGCGTCCCATGGGCCTGCGCGACTCCATCCCGGTCGGGGCCAGCCTGTCCATGCTGGCCGGTTCCGCGGCCCAGATCTTGCTTGCGTGGGAGGAGCCCGACCGCCTTCACCGCGGGCTCCAAGGCGCGAAGTTCACCGCCACCACCTTGTCCGGGGTCCGGCGTCGCGGCTGGGCTCAGAGCGTCAGCGAGCGCGAGTACGGTGTGGCCTCGGTCTCCGCGCCGGTTCGTGGTCCATCAGGTCGCGTCGTGGCTGCGGTGTCCATCTCGGGCTCGATCGAGCGAGTCTCCCGTCAGCCCGGTCGCCTGCACGCCGCGACCGTGGTCGCCGGCGCCAACAAGCTCACCGAGATCCTGCGCCGAGTCCAGGCTCCGCAAGCCTCCTAGAGTCCCCCGGACGCAACATCCCCGCCCTGCAGGCAGGACGGGGACTCGTGGATGGGTAGCCCCGATGGGATTCGAACCCGTGCTACCGCCTTGAGAGGGCGATCAGGACATTATTGGCAATGCATGTTCACGCCTGAAAGTGTTGGAAACAAAGGGCTTTGGCGTTAGGCAACGTTGACGCTCATCGGTCGTTTACGGCTGGCATGTGTACCCGTTGTGTACCCGTCAAGGATCCTGTGTCGCGGTTGTGGACTTCTTGCGGACTTTCTGCGGACTGGCTGCGGATTCCGAAGGTGTCCTCGACGACCCGCACATTGGGGTCAGGGATTCTCGGTCGCCTGAACCTCTGGGTCGGGTTTCCACCTGGCAAGGCCGGAGGACCACCGACGCCCGGCCGCTGACCCATCAAGGGCCGGACCGAGGAACCTACCGACGAGCTCCACTGCGGACGGGAACGTCGTCAGGCCCTGGCACTTGGGGACGGTCCTGGCCAACCGTGGGTACAGCCGCTCCCAGTGCGCTGGCGGGTCGAACAAGGGGTCACCTGCCAGGCCCTGGTGATTCCACTTCGCGCGGATCGCTTTGATGAGTGCGTGACCGTCCACGTCTTGGGACCGTGCGAAGACGACGAGGTCGACGAGGTCACGGACCCGGCTCGACGGGCGGTCTCTGGCCGCGCCGTAGGTGGACTGGGTCGCGCAGAGCTTGTCGGCTATGTGGTCGACCACCGGGTACAGGCGCAGAGTCGGTGGGATAAGGCCCCGCAGGTTCAGTGCCGGGGTCGGGGTCTGCACGTCGGGGGCGGTGGTCATCAGCGACCCCGTCACGAGGTCTACACCGAAGGTGTGGCGCTTCACCGCTCCGCAGTACGCGTCCACGTGCACGCGGTACCCGTCGACGTGGGGTTGACCTGTTCCAAGGACGGTCCTGTCGTGGCCGGTGATGATGAACCGGAAGCGGTCGCCGAGGTCGACCGCGGCTGCGGATCGCAGGCGCTCCAAGGCGACATCGATGTCGTCGAGCTCTCCGAGGAGGTCCACGTCCTTGGTCGTACGGGCGTCGGCCACGCGCGCGAGGACGGCGGTGCCACCTTTGAGGACCCACGGGGCGTTCGGGACATGGAACACGCGGGCGAGGAAGCGGTCGTTCACAAACTGCCGAAGGAGTGCACCACTGTTGGCACCTCTGGCTACGGCTTCGGCTTTTGCCCTGTCGGTCGCAGCAGCCCAGAGCGCGACACCGTCGCGGTACCTGTCGGCGGTGCTGCTCATCGGTCAGTCCGACTGTCCGGCGCCGGCTGGACTGCTGCCATGCTGCGTTGCAGCGCAAATGTCTCACTCAGACCCGCGCTCTTCCCGAAGTCGAGCTTGTCCGGCCCGAACAGCTGCGACACGTTGATCTGCGGGCTGATCGACGCGACCATCTCGGCGATGGCACTGAGGCGACCTGCTGCCAGAAGGCGTTGGCCGGCGGGGCTCTGGGCGAGTTCCCTGGTCAGGGCTGCCTGGCTCAGGCCGACGATGTCCAGCAGGTACTCGACCAGTGCGCTTCCGTCTGGTTGATTGTGGCGGCGGGCGAGCGGGTCGAGGTGGGCTGCGAGGTCGGTGAGGTCGACGACACCTCTCCGCATGCCCGCTCCGATGATCTGCGCCACGTGTTCGGGGTCATGTCCGGCGCGCAGGAGGTCCGCGATCGTGCGCTCCACTGTCGTCACCGGCAGACCCTCCACGATCGTGACGTCCTGCTCGAGAAGGTCGCCCCGGTGGATGCGGATGCCGCCGCGCGCGGTCTGCTTCCGTTGCGCGAGAGTGAACTCGTGCTGGTCATCGAGGAGGTCACCGAGCTGGTGCAGGCCTGCAGCGGAAGCGTGGGATACCACCCCGGCGGCGATCGGGTTGACCAGTCGCAGCTCAGCTGTGTGTGCAGGGTCCAGCGCCAGCCACGCTGCCCGGAGGCTGAGGTGTTCGGCAGCAGATGATGTCGTGGCGTAGACGCCGCGGCCGACACGTTGCAGCACGCCGGCGTCAGCCAGCCGTGCCAGCTGGAGGCGACTGATGCCCTCGTCGACGGCTTGGGCGGTGGTCAGCAGGCCCCACTGCCCAGCTGCGATGTGGGACGCTCGCGCCACCACGTTCGTCATCATGCTCATATTGTATCATTTATTCGATACGAACGGAGTGATGTATCCAAGCGAGTGAGTTTGTGCATACTTGTTTTGTATCCCTTTGACTATACAAAATCAGTATGTGATTCAGGATCGCGGCAGAGTCGATGCTCTTCATCACCACCCGCCCGTGCCCTCTGACCTCCGCGCGCATCTTCTCCTGTTCTGGATGTCCGTACTCCTGTGCACTATCGCTGCAATCCAGCAGGAGCCGTGCTCGTGATCTCGGACATCTGGCGCTGTGACGGCCGCGAAATCCCTTCCCCTCATGTCGATGAGCGTGCGCTCATTCCGCCCACTAAGACGCAGGCGGCCGTCCCCGACGAACCGCTCGCTCTATGCCGATGAGGGCACGTCTCCTGCCTGCATAGAGTCTCGCGCATGTGAAAAATCAACCGTTCTTGCGCCATCCAGTGACGCGGTGGATCTCCCCGGTTGCACGCCAAGCGCACCTACTTCGCAGCCAAAGCCCGCGTAGTGATACCTGCGGGCCGGGCGAGACCTGGGGCCTCTACGTGCTTCATAAGGGGTGCGGGAGCGGGAATCTTCACCGGACGAGTCCTACGGGACGCACCTTTGCGTACACGGTCCGGACCTGTACCGCTGCAGGATCAGGTTCCCCTCAAGGTTCGCCTTCGCCTATTGGGACGCTCTCATGCTTGATGTGGGTGACTTCATCCGAGCGAGGGGGGCCGGCACCGCTCATGTGTGTTGGCGTAGCGAGACGGGCTGGGTCGGCCCCTCATGGGAGTGGATCGGCGCGCAGTCATAGCATTCTGTGATGGAGCGGATCACGGTCGACCTGTCGGACGTACCGGAGACGCTGTTGTGGAGCCTCGGTCGACGGGCGTCGGCCGCACGGATGCGCGGGTCGGTGCTCGATGATCCGCGCGCTATCGAGGTCGCGGACAGGCTTGACTACGATTTCACCGACACGTCTCGCGGCGCCGGGTGGCACGCCGTGCGGGTGGCGGCCTTCGATGCTGCTGTGCGGCGCTTTCTAACCCAGCATCCGGCCGGCACGGTGGTCGCGCTCGGCGAAGGCCTGGAAACCCAGTTCTGGCGCTTGGACAACGGCCGTATGCAGTGGGTCACCGTTGATCTTCCTGAGACGCTGAAACTGCGGCAACAGGTGCTGCCCGATGGTCCCAGGCAACGCAGCCACGCCGGATCTGCGCTGGACAACGTCTGGCTGGACAGGCTGGACCCCGCGCAGCCGGTGCTGGTCACCGCGCAAGGACTGCTCCCGTACTTCCAACGCGAGCAGGTACATGAGCTGTTCGCGGCGATCGCCAGTCGGCTGCCTAGCGGTTCATTGGTCTTCGACGTCGTGCCGGAGAGAATGCTCCAGATGGCGCGACAGTGGCCCGACCGGGAGGGTGTCCAGGCGATCAGGCTGTGGTCGTGGGTGTTCAACACTGAAGACCGCGCGGCGATCAGCACGATCCCTGGCGTTGCGAGTGTCCATGACCTGACACCGCCCGTCGCCCTGGGCGTGGCCCCACTCGTCCTTGGCGGGGTTCGCCGACTGCCGCGCCGGATTCGCTACTCCCTTCCCGTCTTCCCGGTCCTCGAGGTCACGTTCCGCTGAACCAGACCGAGCGGCCAGGCTTGGAGGTGCACAGGGAGGGGAGTTCGCGGCACAGGGCCCGGGCTTGCGCAAGGCCGTCAAGCGCGCGGGACACGTGACCGTGCCGCTGTCCGCGCGGGACACGTGACCGTGCCGCGGGACGGGGAACGGAGGGATGTGGCAATCCGCTCGTGCTGTTGGGGGCTGGGTGCAGTGCTGCCGATCAACGCCCAGTTATGGAGCCGCAGTCACCGAAGAGGTCGGACATGGACCGCTGCGTGCGCCATACAAGCAACCGCATCTGCCGCGCGGTCGTCACGAGGGACCGCTGGCGGCCAGGTGTTCGTAACGGCATCGGTGACCTGGCACCGATCGGTGACCGGTCGCCATCCGCTTGCGGGACTACGGCGTCCTGCACCGGTCTAAAGCTGGATGCTCGTTGGCGATGCC
>OBLW0100003273.1_pt1 | contig 12688 bp, 13 predicted proteins | sample 1520161 | NCBI WGS metagenome assembly OBLW01 (sample SAMEA3539309, study PRJEB22396) | soil metagenome | biome: tundra; feature: field; material: soil | place: USA | collected 2010-05 | depth 0.15 m
ACCGAGATCTACACTCTTTCCCTACACGACGCTCTTCCGATCTGGCCAGACGGAGAAAGCCCCGGTAGAATGCGCCGACCCATGGCCGTTCGGCCCAAGGCGGCAGAGCGAGCGAGAGCAGGCAGAAGCGCGGTTCGGCGCCCATGGCGGCGAGGTCGCTGAGGGCGCGCGCCAGGGCCTTCCAACCCACGTCTTCGGCGCGATGCGTCTCGCGCCGGAAGTGCGTGTCTTCAATCAGCATGTCGGTGGTGATCAGCAGGTCCTGCGAGGCGCCCGGCGGCCGGAAAATGGCGCAATCGTCGCCGATTCCCAGTTCGATTCCGCCCGCGAGCGACGGGAAAACCCGTTTGCGGAGACGCTCCAGAAACTCCACTTCGCCGCCTTGGTTGCCGGACTTGACCATAAGTGCCGCCATTTGAGAGAATACCTTACGCGGTTTGTCGAAGTTAAGGTTGTTTGGCCGCCTCGAATTGACCCAGAGCGCGACGAACAATGAATCAGGAGAAAGTAGTGAAGGAAAAAGGTACAGTAAAGTGGTTTAATGCCGCCAAGGGCTATGGATTCATCCAAAGGCAAGGCGGCGATGACGTGTTCGTTCACTTTTCGGCGATCCAGGCGAACGGCTACCGTTCCCTGGAAGAAGGCACGGAGGTGGAGTTCGAGGTCAAGCAGGGGCCCAAAGGCCTGCAAGCCGAGAACGTATCGAAGGTTTAACTCGTTCACTCCATTTCGGTAACGGAAAGAGGGCCCCGCCTGGGGCCCTCTCGTGTTTTAGGCGGGGCGTTTGGGGAGCCGGAAAAGAAAACTCGCGCCTCTCTCCGACGAATCCGCCCACATCTCACCGCCGTGATCCACCACGGCCTGGCGGGCCAGCGCCAGGCCGAGGCCAAGGCCGGTCTTCTTGCGCGCGGTGACGAAGGGTTGGAAGAGCCGGCCGCGGATCTCTCCGAATCGCGTCACAATAATGCCCTGGCGGAGGGCGCCCGTGCCCCCGGCATGATGGTTTATCGGAGGATGTTGATGGCGGCCGCGCCCAGCCCGAATTGCGCGAACACCTGGGCCCAATCCTTCTACCCCTTGAGGAACGTGGTCTTGTTAATCTGCTTCGGTACCAAGATGGTGTCGCCGGGGCTGAGGCGCAGATCCTGGAACTTCGGGGCGAGAGGGTCGACGGACCAGGATTCGCTTTCGACCGAGCCGTCCGCGCGGATCAGGAAGGTGTGACGCGAATCGCCGGTGCGGGTTGCGCCTCCCGCCTCGCGGAGGTAATCGCCGGCCCGTTTCTTCTCCGAATACACGAAGGAGTTCCCGTTGTAGACGCTGCCAATCACGTTAATGAACGAAGGCTTGCTGGGAACGCTGAAGACGTCGCCGTCCTCCAACTGGAGATCGGGCAGCTTCTCGGGGCTGGGGTTGCGAGAATCGAGATCCAGCACAATGCGGCCGGTGGCGCGGACCTGTCGCAGTTTCTCGACAAGCTCGCGTTGGCCGGTGACGCTGGTCCGCGAAAGAGCCTGATGGAGGCGGTTTTAGCAGGCGCCCTTACCCGTCAGAACACTTGGTATGGTGGCCAGGAGTATGCGGGCGTACAGCCGGACCGACCAATTTCGAACCAGGAACAGATCGAGCCGGCGGCGCTGCGGATAGGTCAGGCAGCTTCTGCCCCGAACCTGCCAAAGGCCGGTGAGACCCGGTTTCACGCGAAGCACTTCGCCGGCCGCGGCGCCGTAGTGGTCTATGAGTTCATCGGCGGTCAGAGGACGCGGGCCAACCAGGGCTAGATCGCCGCGCACCACATGCCATAGCTGCGGCAGTTCGTCGATGGAATATCTGCGGCAAAAGGCCGCAAACGCGCTGGTGACCCTGGGATCCTCGCTTCTCTTGACCTCCGGCACGGGTTCCCGCCGTAGGTTCTCCAGGAAGGGACGGAACGGGCCGGGTTTCCGTGCGGCGCCGGACCACATCGTCCTCAGCTTCAGGACGCGAATCTCCTTGCCATTCCGTCCCACTCTGGCATGCGCTACCAGCGGACCTCTGCGCGAAAGCAGAATTACGACGGCTCCGGCCACGATGAGAACCGGCAACAGCGCGGCGAGGAGCAGCAGCGCGAAGACGCGCTCTCCGACCACCACCGCGTTCCACCCCGGCGACCGATTGTCCATCGCCCAGCGACGGCGCCGCCAACCCTGAATGACAGCCGTCCGCGGGTCCAGCGCGATCGCCTGAAACTCCGGATCGATTTCGGAATACCCCCCCAAGCCGCAAGCCCCTCCTGTCTCTAGAGTAGAACGCGAAGGCGGTGGCATTGGTTCGACGGCGGTAAAAGTCCTGTAAATGACATGGACCGCGCTCCGGTTTATAATGAATCGGACCGGGAAGTCCAAAACGAAAATTCCGGTCGCTATGTGACTTGAGCCTGCCATGAAAAACGAATTCACACACCCAACGCGCCGCCGCTTTCTGCGAGCGTCCGCCCTGCCCGCCGCGCTGCCGTGGGCGTTGCCCGCGCTGCTCGCCGCGCCCTTCGATCCCAGCCCCGCCGAAGGAGCGAACGCCGCCGCGCAGAGCGCCGGAACTCAGGAGGCGGGTTATAAGCATCCCGACGCGGAAGTGGAAAGCCGCATCGCCGACCTGCTGGGCCGGATGTCCATTGAAGAAAAGGCCGAGCTGATTCACCCTCTTTTCTTCGGGACCAAACCCAACGCCCGCCTGGGCATTCCGGGGCTGAAGTTCATCGATGGATCTTATGGCGTTCGATGTGGAAGGGCGACCTCTTTTTGCGCCGCGGTCAATCTTGCGGCTACGTGGAATCCGGACCTGATAAACCAGGTCGGCGTCGCCTTGGCGGAAGAGGTCAAGAGCAAAGGGCGCAATCTGCTGCTTGGGCCTGTTATCACGATACACAGACTGCCACAGAATGGACGCAACGCCGAAAGCTATAGTGAAGACCCATATCTGTCCGGAACCATCGCCACAGCCCATATCAAGGGAGTTCAAAGCCAGAAGGTAGCCGCCACAGCCGACTTTATTGGCGCGAAGACCCAGGAATACCACGCCGAAGATTATGACGTGCGGGTAGACGAGCGCACTCTCAACGAGATATACCTTCCCGCGTTTCGCATGGCTGTGGAGGAAGGCAAGGTCTGGGCCATTATGACGCCCTACAACCGGGTCAATGGCACGCGTGCAGCCAACCATCCCTATCTGTTGTGGGACATGCTCAAGACTAAGTGGGGCTTTCAAGGCGTCGTAATGACGGACTGGGCCGGCGCACAGAATTTCGAAGCATCCATATACTCCGGTCTGGACCTCGATACGCCGCGGGGTCATCAATACACCGTCGAAAGGCTCGTGGACGTCTATACAAGAGCCCATAGTGGCAACGTCGGACAGCAACTGCTGGCCGGCAGGCTTGACGAAACGATACGACGCATCTTGCGGGTGATGCTTGCCAATGGCTTGTTTGAACCAAAGCCGGCTACGGCCGGATTCGACGTCGCCGCCCACCGGGCACTGTCACTACAAGTGGCCCGAGAGAGCATCGTCGTGCTGAAGAATGAACGCGGGATCTTACCGCTGGACCGAAAGCAGATCCGGTCGCTGGCTGTCATTGGTCCCAATGCGAATGTTTGCCGGCACAGCATACTATATGCCTCCCGGGTCATTCCCGCGGTGACGGTAACTCCGTTGGAAGGGATACGGAAGCTGGCCGGAAACGATTCGGAAGTCCGCTATTCTCAAGGCTGCGACATCGAAGACGAAGGTTCGCTGTTTCCCGACGACAATGTGACGACGCCGGACGGCGCCAAGGGCTTTCGAGTTGAGTTTTTTGGAAACAAGGACTTAACCGGTGAGCCGGCATTTACAAAGATCGAGGATTCCATTGGTTACATCTGGCTGGATCACCCGATTCACCCCGATCTTGAATCCGCAGAGTCGGATTTCTCGGTGCGCGTCACCGCGGTGTGGACTCCCGAGCAATCCGGTTACTATCATCTGTTCGCAAACTCGGGTACTTTATCCATCTCACCCGCTTCGCATGCCAAAGAAGACGAGCCGCAAGTCAAGTCGATTAGCGGACGCCGGTACCTGAATCTTACAAAAGCGAAACCCTACGCCATAAAAGCCGAATACAGGAGCCGGGACTTCAACGATTTTCAGATCCGCTATCACGTCTACGAAGAGAACGCCTTGCAGAATTCCGTCGAGGCTGCCAGGCGTTCCGACGTTGCCGTCCTGTTTTTAGGCTTTTCGGAGACACTCGAACGCGAGGGGCTGGACCGTTCTCCGGATCTGCCCGAGAACCAACTCGAACTCCTGAGAGCCGTTTTGGCGGTCAACCGCAATGTCATCGTGGCGTTGAACAGTGGCTCCGGAGTGTCAATCGAGCCATGGGGATCCGGCGTGCCGGGGATTCTTGCAGCCTGCTACCCCGGGCAGGAGGGCGGAACGGCTATCGCCGAAGTTCTTTTCGGGGATGTAAATCCCTCCGGGAAGTTGCCGTTTACCTGCATGAGGAAATGGGCGGATTCTCCGGTCTATGGCCACTATCCACAAGGGCCCGATGAGATGGTTCGGTATACCGAGGGGATCTATGTGGGGTATCGATGGTTTGACAGGCGCGACGCCGCCCCCGTCGCGTTTCCCTTTGGGCATGGGCTTTCCTATACGGCGTTCGGTTATTCCAGGCTGTCGATTTCGCCAAAAGTCACCGCAACCGGCAATGTGGAATGCGCACTTGAAGTCACCAACACGGGAAAGCGGGCCGGGGCCGAAGTAGTGCAACTGTACCTGGGCGACGATCATGCGAGCGTCGATAGACCCGTAAAAGAGTTGAAGGGGTACAGGAAGGTGTTTCTTAAGCCAGGCGAAACGACAACGGTGCGGTTTTCTATTCAGCCTGACGATTTGAAGTTCTACGACGTGATGACGCGCGACTGGAAAGCGGAGCCCGGCGGTTTCACTGCATTTATCGGCTCATCCTCGCGAGACATTCGCCTGACGGGAAAATTCACCTTGGGGCCCGCGGCAGCCGCTTCCAAGGCGAAAGGGTAATCTGTGCTCTGGGCGGGGGCAAGCTTGCGGACCTGCCCCCTGTGCGTGGAACTGGCGTGAGGGATCTCACCCTTTCACGGAAACATCGCCTCCGCGAACGCTGCCCGGCTTAGGTTACGTTCGCGGTAATGATGGAGCCGATCTTGCTGAATACGGTGCTGACCGTGCTGCTCAGGGTGGGAACCGCGGCTACCGCGGCCACCGCCACCAAGCCGGCCGCCAGAGCGTATTCCACCAAGTCCTGCCCCGCCGTGTCTCTCCAAACTTGCAGCCTCAAGACATAGTTGCCGATTTGTTTCATCCTATTTGCTCCTTTCATGATGGGCGTTTGCGCCTATCGGGTAACGTTCGATGTAGTTGCGGGTCCCGCGCGGGTCCGCCTTAAGTGACGTGCGCGGTAATGATGGATCCGATCTTGGTGAATACGGTGCTGACCGTGCTGCTGAGGGTGGGCATCGCGGCCACCGCGGCCACCGCCACCAGGCCGGCAGCCAGAGCGTATTCCACCAAATCCTGCCCCGCCGTGTCTTTCCAAACTTGCAGCCTCAAGATATAGTTGCCGATTTGCTTCATCGTAATCGCTCCTCTCTCCGGGCGGTTGAGCCCTTCACCCCACGCAGCCTGCTAAGACCGAAACGGCCTTACTATAGACGGCGCTGGCCAAGGAACTGAGCGCGGGGATCGCGGCAAAGGCGGCGACCGCCATCAGGCCGGCCACCAGCGCGTATTCGACAAGGCCTTGCCCTTGCGAATCGTTCCGAAACCGCTTCCAGCAGCTCCTTGGTCCGTATCCGATCCGACGCCCGATGCGCCCTCGGTAATTTGACCTTATCATTCCCGTCCGTTCCGGAACATAGAAGTGACTCCTTAAATAGGCATTCGTTGTTACTTACACCGGCGGGTGTTTATGTTCTATGGCGAAAAAGATGAAACGAGAACCCCGCCTTCTTCGCGGGACGATCCGCCTCGCCGCGCAGTTGGCGCGATAAAGCCTCCACACCGATTCTGAAGCGCGATTCCGGCGGCGCCGGCTTGCCCTCGAGCAGAGCGGTCTGCATGGTCTCGTAATCTTTGCCCAGGATGGCGAACGGCTCCATTTGCAGCGCGGTCTTCAGGTCTTCGTGCCGGATGCCCGTCGCCGGCACGTACCGGTTCACGATCAGGCGGATGCGCGTGCGTTCGCGAAGCAATTGCTCCAGGTAGTCTATCGCCCGGCGCGTGGCGTGCACGGCCGCCAGTTCGTTGGTGGTAACGACGAGGACGTGATCGGCGACGGCCGCAAAGCCGGATTCGGCCGCCGCCCGTACGTCCGGAGTATCCACGACCACCGTATCGTAACGGTCGCGCCAAAATGCGGCTAATTCGCCCGCGAGCTGCCGTCCGACCTCGATTCGCGTGGATGGGTTGTCGGGCGCCAGCAGTACGTCGATTCCAGAAGAAGGCGCCGTCATCCGCCGCCATAAGTCTTCATCCATGCGTTTCCAGTCGAGCAGAACATCGCCCAAATGGAATTCGGATTTCAACTTCAACATGAATCCGATGCTGCCGGTCAGCGAATCCAGGTCCACCAGCAGGCCGCGCCTCCCGCCGCCCGCACCCATTTGGATGGCGAGGTGAGCGGCCAGGGCGCTGGCGCCGCAACCGGGCTTGCCCGGGATCACGCAGTACAGCGCGCCCGCCCCGTTGCCCGGCGTCCTGGCGCGCCCCCGCGCCAGTCTTTCAAACAGGCTTCGCACGGGTTCGGCCACCGGATGGGAAAGAAACTCGCATGCGCCGCGGCGCAAGCAGCGAAGGATCAAGTCCGCGTCGTCTCGCGGGTTTAGAGCAACCACCGGTATCGCCGCGGCCGCTTCGGAAATCAGAAGCAGGGCGTGCTCCTCGTTCGAAGCGACGTCCAGGAAACAGATATTGCACTCATGCTTGGCCGCCAGCGCAACAATCGTCCCCGTGCGGGGATACTCGGATATGTGACGCGCGTCCGCGATCCCCAATTCCTGAAGCGCGGACCGGAGCTGCCGGGCGATCTCCGCCTGAGGACACGCAACCAGGGGCCGCCATGTCACGGCCCCATTCCCATCGCCGTTGGCTTGCATAAAGTTTGGAGACGCCTCCGGATATCAGATCGGCCGCGCGCCCGAAAAGCTGAGGCGCCGGCGACAAAACCACGGCAAAACAGCCGAAAGTAGGGCGGATTGGTCTTTGCGGCTAAGTCAGTCGGCCAATTTCAATTCGCGCGCTCGACTGTTAGGTTGATAACTGGATACTCAGGGCTCGTACAAGATGTGTCTCACTGGATTCACGGGGTCAGCGAAGCGGCGCGCCGGCGGGTTCGTGCTGGTCAACATAGCGATCTCGGCGACGGTGTTGCTGGCGATCATAGGACTGGCCATCGATACAGGCTACTTACAACTTGTCAAGACGCGCATGCAGGCGGCCGCCGACGCCGCGGCCGTGGGCGGCGTGCAAGAGATCAAGCTGAACGGAGCTGCCAACGTGGTGACCGCGGCCAAGGCCGACGCCGCGCTGAACGGCTTTACCGACGGCGTCAATTCCGTGACGGTCACCGTCAATAGCCCGCCCGCGAGCGGTTCTTATACCTCCTCCCAGACCGGCGTCGAAGTAATCGTCTCTCAAAACGTCGGGACACTCTTCATGCAACTGCTGAATACCGCGGCGGTGGACGTTCGCGCCCGGGCCGTGGCGCGCCAAGGCCCCGGGACGAACTGTCTCTTTGCGCTCAGCCCCTCCGCCGCGAGCGCCTTTTCGGCCACCGGAGGAGTCAACGTGAACATCGCCGGGGGGGTGATGGTGGATTCCAACAGCGCCACCGCGCTTTCCGTCACGAACGGGGCGGTGGTCACGGCAGCCTCGATCACAGTTGTCGGAAACTACCCCAACCCCACCAAGAGCGGCGCGTCGATCACGCCGACGCCGGTGACGGGCGCGTCCGCAGTGGCCGATCCGCTCGCCTACGTCACGCCGCCGCCGGCCACCGGAGCCTGCCTCCAGACCAATTACAGCATCGGAAATGGCAAGTCCGCGACGCTGAGCCCCGGAATCTATTGCAACGGAATCAGTATCGCTGGCGGCGCCACTGTGGGCATGAAAGCGGGCAACTATATATTGAGGGGCGGCGGCCTCACCGTCAGCAACGGCGCAACGCTCAGCGGAGCCAACGTGACCTTTTATAATACCCAGGCAACCGGATACGCCTACGGCGCGATCTCTCTGCTCGGCGGTGTCAACGTGCAACTGACCGCCCCCACGACGGGCTCGTTGGCTGGGATCCTGTTTTTCCAGGACCGCAGCGTCGTTTCCTCCCTCGTCAACACGTTTAGCAATGGGTCCACCTCGACGTTCACCGGGTCGTTGTACTTTCCCAGTACGGCGCTTAGTTATACCGGAGGCGCCTCCGGATCTTACACCATTATCGTGGCCAAGACCGTCAGTTTCTCGGGAGGAGTGACTGTGAAGAACGACTACTCGTCGCTGCCCGGCGGGTCCCCCATCCTGGGCAACGCGACGTTGAGTGAGTAAGGGGGTGTCGTGAGCCGAAGCTTCAATCGCAGCCGGCGGACCGGCTTGGCGCTGGTCGAATTCGCGTTGATCACGCCCCTGCTGCTGTTGGCTCTGGCGGGCGTCCTCAACTACGCCGTGGCGTTGCGCACGGCCTCGTGCTTGACCGATGCGGCGCGAATCGGGGCCTGGTACGGCAGCCAAAGCTTGACGAACGCTAACAACGCCGCGGGAATGCAGGCGGCCGCGCTGGCCGCCGCGCCGGGCATCGCGGGGATGACCGCGACCGCAGTCAAGTCCTGCAAGTGTTCCGACGGCTCGACGGTGAGCTGCACCGGCAGTTGCACGAGCGGCAACATGCTGGTCTACGTGAAAGTAACGACCCAGGCCACCTCGCATACCGTGTTCGACTACTCCGGCCTGAGCTTCTCGGGCGTCATTTCCGCCCAGGCGTGGTTGAGGGCCCAGTGAGTGCGGCCAGGATTCGGTTACGCCGTCAACCCGGCGGCCGGCGCGGCAGCGCGATGGTGGAATCCGCGCTCGTGCTCCTGGTGTATGCGGTTTTGATGGCCGGCATCATGGAGCTGGGGGTGGTTGGATTCGCGGTCAACGCCGTTTCGTTCGCCGCGCACCGCGCCGCGCGCTATGCGTCCGTGCGCGGAAGCTCCATCGGGAGCCCGGCCACCGCGGCGCAAATCGGCGCGTCTGCGACGGGGTATGCGGCGCCGCTCAGCAGCGCGGCGCTTACGGTGGTAGTTACCTGGGCGCCCAATAACAAGCCCGGAAGCACGGTCCAGGTGAAAGTGTCCTATAACTTCGCTCCCACATTTCTTCCGGTAGATGCCGGCGTGCTAACGGTGCAAACGACGGCGTGCGAGATCATCGCGCAGTAAGGGCTCGTCGCCCCACTGTCCGACCGCGTCTTCCCAGGCGCCAGGCTACGACCCTGCAATGGCGGCCAGGTTCCAGCACACGCAGAGGCCGAAAAAGATATTAGCCAATCTCAGGAGGCGCAGGCGCTCGGTGCGCCAGGAGTAGAAGGCCAGCCCGCAGCCCGCCAGCTTAGTCGCCGTCAGTCCGACAGCCGGATTGGCCGCCATGTGAAACGCCGCGCTGATCAGGGGATTCGCTTCCATTACGCCGCGATGAAGGAAGACCAAGGTGGTCAGAACGTCGCAGATCTGCAGAGCGAAAAAAAGAAGCAGTGTCATAAGTTCGCTGTACTCGCTTGATAAATAGACTCTACGCCGAGAGAAGGAACGGCGCCAGAGGTACCAGTTCCAGTACCCGGCTCAGACTCGCAGCGGGGAGGCCGATATGTGCAACAGGTTGCTTTTCGATGGTTCTACGCCGGCTGCTGACGCCTTCACTGGCGGACGTGTTCTTCGTGGCTCTGCTGCTGGGGGCGTTTCTGCGGCCGGGCGGATTGCAGCCGCTGCTGGCGGACGGGGACACCGGTTGGCACGTCCGCACGGGCCAAGCGATCCTGGAATCGGGAAGCGCCCCGCGCGTGGACACCTACTCGTTTTCGCGGCCCGGCCAGGCGTGGTGCGACTGGGAATGGTTGGCCGACGTGGTATTTGCGCGCGCCTGGCAGTGGCGGGGGATGGGAGGCGTGGCAACGCTGGCCGGGATCGCGCTGTGTCTGGCCGCGGTTGCTCTCTTGCTCTGGCTGCTCCGCCGCGGAGCGGGCCTGTGGATTGCGGCGGCGGTCACGCTGGCGGTGTTCAGCGCATCGAGCATACACTATCTCGCGCGGCCGCACGTTTTCTCGATCCTGTTGTACACGCTTTGCTTGTGGGCGCTCGATGAGGACCGGCGGCGCTCCGGAGGGTGGATCTGTCTGCTGGCGCCGGCAGCCGCGCTCTGGGCGAATCTGCACGGGGGGTTTGTCGCGCTTCCGGGGACGTTAGCGCTGGCCGCGGCGGTGAGCGCCCTGGAACGGCGATGGCGCCAAGCGAGGCGGTATGGCGTTTTGGCGTCGCTCTGCCTGGCGGCGACTTGCTTAAATCCTTACGGCTGGCGGCTGCATCTGCACATCGTCCAGTATCTGAGATCCGCCTGGATTCTCGACCACGTGCAGGAATTTCAGTCTCCGTCGATCCGCTCGGAAGGCATGGTGATCTTTGCGGTTCTGCTGGTGGCCGGCATCGCCGCGGCCTCGCGCCGGCTGGCCGCGGGGGAGCGGTTCGAAGGCGCGCTGGCGTTGGTCTGGGGCTTTGCGGCGCTACGGTCGGCGCGTCACATTCCGTTCTTCGCCATAGCGGCGGCGCCGGCGGTCGCCTGCGAGTGCGCGCTGTGGTGGCGGGGGATCGCGGAAGGTGCGCCGCTCCGCTCGGCGCGGCGGGTCTTTTGGGACCTGGGGCGGGAGCTGGGACAAGCGCCGCGCGCCAGCGCCTGGCTGGCGTTCTCGGCGGCGTTGGCGCTGGCGACGGCGGGAATGGCGGGCGATTTCCCCGAAGTGCGTTTTCCGGTGCTGGCGGTGGATCGCAACCAGGGGCTGCTGGCGCCGCCCGGTCCCGAACCGCGGATTCTGACCTCGGACCAATGGGCCGACTACCTGATATTCCGATTCTATCCGCGACAGCGGGTGTTTTTCGATGGCCGAAGCGACTTCTATGGGCAGGCGCTGGGGGCCGATTACATGAGTCTGGCGGGGGCCCAGAACCAATGCGTGGAACTAATGGACCGGTACCGGTTCGACATGGCGCTGCTGCCGCGCGATTGGCCGCTCAGCGCCGTCCTCGATGGCGACGCCGGATGGAAGCGGGCGTATCGGGATACGGTGGCAACGCTCTATGTCCGCGAGGGGAAGGTGCGGCCATGACGCTTGCGCAGGGGATCGCATTTGCGCTGGGCGCGGCGGCGGTGTTTGACGACTTGCGCCACCGCCAGGTGTCCAACTGGTTGACCGGCGCCGGAGTGGCGGCGGGACTTTCGATGGGGGCGGGCAGCGCCGGGTGGCGCGGTTTGGGAGTGGCGGCCGGCGGCGCGGCCGTGGGTTTCCTGACGTTCCTGCTATTCCATCTTCTGGGAGGCATGGGCGGAGGCGACGTCAAGCTGATGGCGGCGTTCGGAAGCATTCTGGGACCGTCCGGAATTCTGCTGGCGGCGGTGCTGGCGGCCATCTTCGGCGGGTTGATGGCCGCGGGCGCGCTTCTGCGGAAGCCGCGCGCACGCGCCATTCCCTATGCGCCCGCGATCGTCGCGGCGGCCTGGCTGAGCATGTTGGGACAAAGGTGAAACATGCGTCTCGATAGGCGATTTGGCGCGCTGGTGGCGGTGAGCCTTCTCTGGGGGTTGCTGGTGGCTGTGGGGTTCTACAGGCTGGCGGGCGGCGCGAAGCGGGGCCCCCGCGCGGCGGAGCCGGAGAAGCCGCTGGTGGTAGCGGTAGCGCCTCTGCCCCTGGGCGCCGTGATTGGCCGCGATACGGTCAAGCTGCGCAACGTTCCCGCAAGCCTGTTCCCGGCCGGCGGCTTCTCGCGCATCGAGGAAGTGGTGGACCGGCCCGTCATCAGCGACATCCAGGCGGACGAAGCGGTGGTCGAGGCGCGCCTCGCCGCACGCGGCAGCGGATTCGGCCTCGCGCCGCTCATCCCGCCGGGGATGCGCGCGCTCTCCGTGCGGGTGAACGACGTGGTGGGAGTGGCCGGATTCCTCCTCCCGGGAATGCGCGTGGACGTACTGGTCACGGGGCGGTCGGCCACCGCCTCGGATACCAGTACCCGTACGGTATTGCAGAACGTTGCGGTGCTTTCCGCCGGACAAACCGTGGAAACGGACGGAAAGAGCGCGTCCATCACTACGCCCGTGGTCACGCTGCTGGTGACTCCGGGCGATGCCGAAGCCTTGGCTCTGGCGACCAACGAAGGGCACATTCAACTGGTTCTGCGGAACTCCACGGACCGGGAATTGACGAATACGCGCGGCCGGGAGCTGAGCAGCCTGTACGGGCCTCCACACGCGCAACCGCCGGACCCCGGCCAGAACGCGGCCGCGCCGCCGCAGCCGAAAAAGCGGACCGTCGCGCCGCCGCCGCCGGCGCCGCCGGCCGCCCACACGCCCGCAAGGCCGGGTGCTGAGCAGCCCGTACGGGCCTCCACACGCGCCACCGCCG
>OBLW0100003274.1_pt1 | contig 12684 bp, 9 predicted proteins | sample 1520161 | NCBI WGS metagenome assembly OBLW01 (sample SAMEA3539309, study PRJEB22396) | soil metagenome | biome: tundra; feature: field; material: soil | place: USA | collected 2010-05 | depth 0.15 m
AGATGCCTAAGTGACTGGAGTTCAGACGTGTGCTCTTCCGATCTAGTAGAGCGAGCCGCAAGGTTTCTCCGACATCTCCTTTCGTACACTTTCCAGATTAGCGGTTTTCAGCATAGGTTTGTCAGGTATGAATGGCGGTGTTTATAATGTCCCGATCTTCCCCGAACGAACAGCAGTCCTCGCCTGCGGCCACTACCATTGCTGAGGTTTTGCTTTCCAGCGAACTGCTGGAGAGGCTTCCGGATGCGACCGTCGTCGTCGATCGCGACGGAGTGATAGTGCAAGTCAATTCACAAACCCAAGAACTGTTTGGGTATGATCGCGACGAATTAATTGGCCAGAAAGTGGAAATACTTGTGCCCGAAAGCTATCGGGCTCATCACCACAATCACAGGGCAGATTTTGTCGAAGCGCCAAAGACCCGTCGGATGGGCGCCGATTTGGAACTCTACGGAAGACGGCGCAATGGTTCAGAATTTCCGGTGGAAATCAGCCTCAGTCCTGTGTCCACTGATAAGGGATTGTTCATTCTTAGCGCAATCCGCGATATCAGCGATCGAAAGCGTGTCGCAGAAGAGCTGCGACGGGCAAATGAGGAACTGCACCGAAGAACTACCGAGCAACTAGGTGAATATCGGGCACGACTCGCGTCCATTATCGATTCTTCCGAGGATGCGATTTACAGCAAAGACCTTGACGGTATCATCACGAGTTGGAATCGAGGAGCAGAGCGCATTTATGGTTACACGCCAGAAGAGGTTGTAGGAAAACACATATCGTTACTGGCGCCTGACGATCGGCGGGATGAAATTCCAGAGATCATCGATAGAATTGTTAAAGGCGAAATTATTGAACATTATGAATCGACGCGAGTAACGAAAGACGGACGAACGTTAGATGTTTCGATTTCAATCTCTCCTTTACGTGATGCGAAAGGCGACATTATAGGAGCTTCCGCTATAGCCCGTGATATTACTGCGCAGAAGCGGGCTGAGAGCCAACTTCATCAAGCGCAAAAGATGGAGGCAATCGGCCGACTTGCGGGGGGAGTGGCGCATGACTTTAATAATATTCTGGGAATTATCAATGCCTGTGCCGAATTTCTCCGCGATCGCATTGATCCCGCAGAAGAACATTTGCGATACGTTGAGAACATCAAGAAGGGCACCGAACGGGGTTCAGCTTTAACTCGCCAGCTTTTGACATTCAGCCGATCTTCATCTGTACAACCCCGTATCCTCGATTTGAATGAACGATTGAGGGATGTGAGCAAACTGCTGCGGCCGCTCATGGGTGACGACGTTGAGGTTCTTATTGTGTCGAAATCACCGGTTGCGGTAGTCGAAGCCGATCCAGGGCAACTTGATCAGATCGTCGTAAACCTCGCTGTGAATGCGCGCGACGCCATGCCGCGAGGCGGCAAGTTTATTCTTGAGACTCGCGCGGAAAAGTTCGACGAAGCTTTTGCCGAGCAGCACCAAAATATGGCGGCAGGAAAATACGTCGTCCTATCGGTCAGTGATACCGGTACCGGAATGGAGCCGGCGGTTGTCTCGCGCATATTCGAACCATTCTTCACCACCAAAGAGATCGGTAAGGGCACAGGCCTAGGTCTGGCGACTGTGTACGGTATTGTCAAACAGAGCGCTGGACACATTTTGGTTTACAGTGAGCCCGGACACGGAACCACCTTTAAGATCTACTTACCCAGCGCTGACGACAAAATTGGCCTCGGTTCCACGTCCGCGAGCGAAGTGGTTAGTCCAAGGGCACGCTCCGCTACGATCCTGTTGGTAGAGGACGACGAGATCATGCGGGGACTCACCCGGCAAATGCTACGAGAACATGGATATGCCGTCGTTGAAGCGGACGATGGGAAGTCCGCCCTTGAATGGGTACAGGCGCATTCCGATCCAATTGATTTGTTATTGACGGACGTAGTGATGCGCCGTATGAGCGGCCCCGAATTAGTGGAAGCATTGCAAGACTCTCAGCCGAATCTAAGAGTCGTATATATGTCGGGTTACACAGGCGAACTGATCGCCGAGCGCGAAGTCTTAAAGCGTGGCCTCACCCTGCTCGAAAAGCCCTTTTCGCGAACGACCTTGTTAAACACTATCCACGCGACGTTGGCATCAGATAACGGCGCCGGCCACAGGGAGTAGTTTGGGTCAGATAACCGAAAAACAGGGTCATGTAACCATGGTGTCGGTGATGGAGATCACACATCGCTGTGGGAAAGCACCCACCGAGGGAGTATCTCCGGCAACGATTGATGCGACTGGTCAAAATTGAACAGAAATAATGCCATTATTTCGTTTCACTTAGCCGGATTTCGCGAATTTTGGACTGGGTAGCTAGAATGGCGAATGACTTGCCAAAGTAGCTGTGAGCGGAGGCAATATGGCCACAGTAGTTATAAATCACGCGCAGAAACTGGCGCCCACCGATAAGACATTTTGCGATTTTCCACCGGCGGTTGCCGAGGCTTTGGAGCAAGACGCCCTCACCACCAGCTACCCGACCGGCGCGGTTTTGTTCGCCGAGGGCCAGTCTCCACGCGGGGTATTCATTGTGCGGCGCGGGCGAGTAAAGCTATCAGTCTGCGGAAGCGATGGCCGAACGCTGATCTTGCGTATCGCCGATGTCGGCTGCCCGCTGGGAGTAGCTGCTGTTGTTTCCGGTCGCCAGTACGAAGCGACGGCGGAAACTCAGGAACCGGCGGAGATTAGTTTCCTGCGGCAGAGCGATTTGCTACGCCTGATGCGCCAACATGGCGAGTTTGCACTATGGGTAACTCAGAATATTAGTGCGGATTACGCATCCACGTGCCGTGAAATTCGAGACCTGATACTCTCCGACTCCGCTAGCGAGAAGCTCGCACGCTTGCTGGTGACATGGCTCGACCAGAACACGAAATCCAAGAACCCGAGTCAGATGAAGTTGGCATTAACGCATGAAGAGATCGGCCAGATGATCGGATCTTCGCGCGAGACGGTCAGCCGCTTATTTGCAGGTTTCAAGAAACAGCGGATCATACAGCAGACCGGTTCCACACTTGTCATTCCGAGCCGTATCGCTTTGGAATCTCTCATTACCGCCTAGATTTTAGACACGAGCCACACGTCGGGGCCGGTCTCCTCCTACCGGCCCCGTTTTTATTGATCTGAAATGGGAGATAGGAGGTGGGAAAGGTACGCCAGCTTAAAGCAGCCATCCGGCGGTAAAAAGCAAAGTACGAGATTTTCCCGAACGTCTACCGACGAGGAGGAGGAACATGCAAAGCCCGCATCCTGGTTCCTCTCCGTGTGACGAGGATTAAAAGTCGCTACCTTCTGGCGTGCAACTGCAAATACCCTGACCGCTCCCAAGAATTCCCAAGTAATAGCACAGGTTTTGAAGCAACGATTGTTCACCCGACGAGAGATTCGAAGGGGCGAGTAACGTTTCCGTCACATCTCCACTTGCCTGGACGTGAGTGGCCCAGCCTCGGAGCCCCGCGGTTGGCTTAAGCGCGGTGGGATCTCCCGTCGAGGACGCAATGACTTTGATCGCTCCGCGGGTAAGGACACGGCCAGTCAGAGGATTCGAAGTAAGTTCCAAGTTCACGGATTCGGAGTCAATACCGTCGGGCGTTGTCACGCATGCACAACATTCGGACAACTCCTGCCTGTCATCGAACACGTAATAGGCTGCCCACAGGTTTGCGTTGGTGTCGCCGTCGTTGATGACACGGACGGTAGAGTCGGAAAGGCTCTCCGAATTGGCATTGGAAAAGTAAGTGACAAAATAAACGGTGTTGTCTCCCCCCAAACCTTGTTGCTTATGTTGCCAGCGCTTATCTTTTTGTGCCTGGGCCTGGGTTAGCATCATCAGCGTCAGCACTGCCAGTAGAAAGGTTTTCACGCGTGGATCCTCCATAAAAATCGTGGTGGTGCGCCTAATCAGGGGGAGGATTAGTTTGGCGCGTGGAAACAGTTAAACTTTCGGGCGACTTCTTTACAACTACCCACGTGGGTTAGCCAGCGGCATTTTTAATCTTTTGGAGTAGTTCAGCTCGGATACACAGGTGAGGAATGCAAAGAGCAGTCACACCAACATTCCACTTGATACAAAAGAACGGATGCGGATCAATGTGGGGACATCCATGTTAGTAAAAGTCAATAGGAGACGGAGGTCTCCTTTCACTTGAAAGAAACAGCTCTCGAAGCGGACCGACGATTAATTTAGCCAACAACCAGCGATCCGTGCGCGCAGCCTAGGGGGATAGCCGGTCTGACTCGCATCTGCGTCTTTGCGGATCGCAGGCAGATTCATCTCGCGGGCCGTCAGGCTCGGCTCCGGCGCTCGTGGTCCTCGCGCAGCGACTGCATCGCGGGCAGCAACGGGTCCGGACTACCGGGCGCGTAAAAAAACGCTTTGACGTCGGCGTGGGCAATCCGTCCGGTCTTTTCGAGGGCGTCTCTCATCGCTATTTTCTCGGTGGTGCACATGGCGTTATAGCACTCTTCGGCGGAGGGGGGACGGCCTAGAGAGCTCCACTTTTCGCATTCGCCTCCTGCGGCTTTGTCGACGTCGTGTCCGGGCCCGTTGGCGGACCAGGGAGTCATGCCGATGGGCGTGTCTCCGGCCTTGTCGACTTCGACCACGACCTGGGTGGCATGGCTTTTTCGGCCTGCATGGTCTTCAGGTTGCCGGAGGCGATCTGGAGGGCGTGGAGCAGGACTCCAGCGTCTTTGCGGTCGATGCGGCGGGAGAGCATGAGCTGGACGACTTGGCGGATGACGGTTTGAATCGAGTGCGCGTCCTCGAATACGGGAAGGACGATTGAGCCGTCGGCATAGCGTTCTCCGTCGATGTAGAGTTCGACGGGCTGGGGGCGATTCTGGTCGTGGTAGTAACAGAGTTCTTTCGTTTTGAGCGCGGGAGATCCGCATTGGGTGCCGTTGGTCTTCACGTGCCGGCAACGCCGGATTTCAATTGGATAATTCGCCATAAGTGCCTCACTTCGTCGCAAAATAAAAGCGCGACCCGTGGGGGCCGCGCTGATTTCTTTTTTATTTTGATCTCTATTTCTATTATCTCAGATTTGGAGGGGTAGACTGGACATTTTGCGGGGAACTATATCTGGCGTGTCTTGAGTTGGTTAGGGGAAAAGTTAGGTTTTTGGCCTCTTGACAAGGTGCAGGGGTCAGGTATCAGGGGTCAGGTATCAGGTATTAGTCTTCAGGTGGGATTTCTAGACCCCCTCCTGTGGTGGTGTTGTGGAATCAAGGACTTAGGGTCGGGCGTGAAAGAGTATCTGATTCTAAATGGGTTAGCGGTAATGTATTGAAGAATGTGTTGGTTAGGAACAAGCTATCAGCCATCAGCGGTCAGCCGTCGTCAGGCCAAGTTGGAGTGGATTCTGAAGCAGTTCTACTTACTGGCGTCCCAGTCGAACATGTGTCGATTCTGCTGGGGCGTTAGAGTGCGAATCGCCGAGAAGCATTGTGGCTAGCTCTCGCCGGGAATGTCAGAGTCGCCATGATCATCCTGAAACTCCGCTGGATCACTTGGCTCCTCAACCAAGTGGGCCCGTTGTAAGGCGCGGTAATACTCCGGGCGCGCGTGGCGATAGTGATCTGCAGGAACTTTGCCATCGATCCAAGCTGTATCCATCGGGTAGACGCGAGGATCAAAGACCACCATGTACGAGTGCCAGATCAAGATCGCGAATGTCGCGAGAATTGCTTCGTAATAGTGGACAGCAGTAGCCGCATCCGAAACCCACTTCGGAAAATAGCGCAGGGCAAAATTGTTGAACCATAACACGAGCCCAGAGACCGCCATTACGAGCGTGCCCCACATGAACGCCAGGTATTCCAACTTCTCCGCGTAATTGAATTTCGCGAACTTCGGCTCGACTTTGGTGATTCCAAGATTGTAAGTAAAGACCTGTACGATGTCGGTCGCGTCTTTGAATTGGGGAATCATCGCCCAGAGGAAAACGCGATCGCGCTTACTAAGGGCGAGATGAATTACGTGGTAGAGCGTGGAAGCAACAAGGATGACAGCCGCAGCGCGATGCACAGCTCCGCGGAAGCCAAAGTGGTTTTCCCAAAGCAACAACGGGCGAGACCACCACGACTCGGGATATTTTAGGGCGAAACCAGTGACAACTAGCGTCGGGAAGCTAAGAATGACGCCCCAATGGGCGATGCGGAAGTTGCGATTCATGCGCGTGACTTTTGCGCCGCTCACGTGATGTGGACGCTTGCGAATGAGCTTCGCAAGAAAATCGATCAAATTGTGCAGGATCATGAAGCCCAAAGTCATTGGGATCAGGGTCCAATAGGTCCAACGGATCCACTTGACGACCGGATGCGCCGCTCCAGTCGATGTTTGCACATGGACTGGACCGATCGCGAACTTACCTTCATCCACCCCTTGGTGACATTGCCCGCAAGTCTTTCGAAGATTCGCGCTATTAACCGTAGAAAGAGGATTGCTGGAACGAAGGATGGAATGGACGCCGTGACAAGACGCGCAATTCGCGGCCGTCACTTTACCTTCTTTGAGAGCAAGGCCATGATAACTGTCCGCGTACGATGGAAGACGGTCGACTGGCAAATCATTGCGCAGCGCAAGGCGAGTGTCGCCATGACATCGGCCACAAGTCTGCTCCGAGACATTTTGGGCATTCAACGGCGATCCCGGGTCCTTCGGGTCCATGATCAGGTGTTCGCCGTGGCAATCGACGCAAACGGGGGCATCGCGAACACCAATTTTTACCGCATCGCCATGGACGCTTTCGCCAAACTCACGGGCGATTTCTTTGTGGCACTGTCCGCAAGTGTCTGGGACTTTCCAGTGATTCACTCTCGATCGCGCATCGGTGGCCGGATAGATATCATGACTGCCGTGGCAACTGGAACACGTTGCCGCTTCTTTACCGAGCGCCACCGCGCGAGCGTGAACACTCTGTTTATAAGATTCGACGGGATGAACAACTGGGATTTTGTGTCGCGACAAGAAGCCCGCATCGCTGTGACACTTTGCACACGTATCCGCCATATTTTTACGAGCAATGGTCGAGGCGGCCTCTCCAGAACCGTTTACTGCATGGATCGGACCATGACAGGAGATACATTTGGGGGCATCAGGATCGCCTCTCTTCGCGGCCTGACCGTGGATGCTGGCATCGAGCGCCTTGACCTCGTCCGCATGACACTCCACACATTTTCCCGGCATCAACTTCTCAGCCGTGGTCAGTTCGTGGACGTTGCCGTGACAAGAGGCGCATGCAGTTTCGCCGAGAATCGAGTGCGCGCTGACGGGAAAAGCTTTGGACTCATCCTCGTGACATGTCGAGCATTGCACTTTTGCAATTTTTGAGGGATGTGGGAAATCCTTGATATCGGCATGACAGTCTCGACAACCGAGGGCAGCGTGTGCGCTGGCAGCGTGCTTGGCAGGATTAATTGAAATCGACTTTCCAGCACCGGACTTCATTCCCGCTTGGCCGTGGCAGCCAAGACAGCTTTCGTCGCGTGAGGTCTGATGCGGAGACTTTGACTGTGCTCGAACGGGAGTAGAAAGCGCACCTACAGAGAGCGAGCAAAACAAAAAGAACAATGCCAGATAGTGGGGTCCATTTTGTGGGATTCTGTCGGCTACGCGCGGTACTAGGTTGTTCACTTCTGAGCTCTCTCCCTTGATGAGCGGTCTGGCGCTCCTTACTTTATTCCGAGGTCGGTCAGGACCTTCGGATGCTCTTCGCCGGATGCCAAGACTTCATGGCATGCGGAACAGTCGTTCGTAATGGTTCGGCCATCCGCACTGGTATGACTACCGTCATGGCAGCGGAAACATCCAGGTGAGTCGTTGTGTCCGAGATTGTTCGGGTGGACGCCCCAAGTCACGCGCATATCAGGGAAGATATTACGAAGGTAGATGTTCGCGATTTCCTGCCCCGATTGTTCGACCAACGTGCGCCTGGTCTGGTATATCTGCGCGTAATTCGTACGATAAAACTTGTTTATCTCTTCCTTGATACTCTGCTCGGCAACGTCGCGAGCCGAGTAATTTACCTTTAGAACCTCGACCGCCTTTTTCCGGATGTAAGGTAATTCTGGACTGATTCGTCCAATGGACATCTGCTTGTCGACCGCATTTTCTGGCAGGTCGAAAGCGTGCGTTGGGCGGTTATGGCAATCAACGCAGTCCATAACGCGATGCTCGCCTTTATCCAATTGTTCTTTGGTAGGTTTCGTGTCGGTGGAAAGAAACTCGGTGACCTTTCCGCTTTCATCGGTCAAGTAGACGGCTGGAATCGCTTGCCGCTCGAAGTCTGTCGAGATATAGCGTATGCGTGCGTTATCCGCCAAGTGGTGGCCGTGAATGCCAACGGACCCCTGCGAAGTTCGACCACCGACTTTCAAAAGAAGCACGTCGGTTTGCGGCGTGTTTTTCTCGTCCTCTTTGTAACTCGTATTGACCAAAAACTTATCGCCGGTAAAACGTTGGGGCCAGTGACATTGCTCGCATGTTTCGCGTGCGGGACGAAGGACCTTTACCGGCGAAGGAATGGGACGCGAGTAGGTGTGGAAAGTTACCGCGACGACCTGGCGTAGGCCAGAAAGTTTGGACTTCACGAACCATCCAGCTCCCGGCCCGATGTGGCATTCGACACAGGCAACGCGCGAATGCGGAGAATTCTGATAAGCCGTGTACTCGGGATCCATCACGGTGTGACAGGTTTTCCCGCAGAAGTTGGTCGAATCCATGTACTCGACGCCGCGGTAAGATGCCGTCCCGACGATGAGGAGGTTCAATGCAGTCGCAACTAATACGTATTCCAAGGTTCGCCGGACTACAGGCAAATGGAGATCAATCGCGGGAAACACTTGGGGCAACGTTCCGCTTCCGCGCAGACTTCGACGCCTTATCCAGATACCAATCGGAATCAGAAGAAGCCCGAGCACAAAAATGCCCGGCAGGATCAAATAAACGAGCAGGCCAACATAAGGATGGGGAGGGCCGGGCAGGAAGATGTCGTAGAACCAGAAACCGATAATAGTGAGTGCCGTGCTGGTAGTGATCACGGCACCCGTGAGCGTGACGGTATTCTGGCCCAGATAATAAATGGGTTGCGACCAATCTCGGATACGTTCTCGCAGACTCATCGGAAACGATACTCCTTTATCTGTACCCAGCTATGCAGACACACTGCACGGGTGGGCGCCAAATCGCCGCCATGTCTCGACAAACATGCTGCTTTTACAGCAGAAATGGGTAGATTACTTCTTCAATGTTCGGATATATGAGACAAGACCCTTAACCTCTTCGGGCTTTAACTTATCGCCGTACTTTGGCATTTTCGGTGGCTTACCGTTCGTGATCACGGCATTGAGGTCGGCGTCGGATTGCTTTTGCACGTCGGCGCTCGAAAGATCGTGTCCGGCTGCTTTCTTTCCGTCGGCACCGTGGCACATGGCGCACTTTGACTTATAGAGTGCTTCCGATGCGTCTTGCGCACTCGCCGAGATGGGAATGCTGAGAATCACAGCCACCGTTGTTGCGAAAGCAAACGCGGAAAGTCCAATTTTCTTCATTTTTACGCTCCCTTAGGGTTTTGTTATTGAATTACGCAACAACATTACACCAACACGCAATACTGAGGCTTTTAGTGGAGATGCTTCTGTGATCCCGGTCACAGATACTTGTAATTTCAATGTCGTCTGAAGGTGTTGATGAATAACGGGCAGACGGCTTTCTACCGGTCTAAAAAACAAATGAACCCGATGTTGAAGAGTGAGGGCTTAGACCTGCACTGAAACTGCTGAATCACAATCCCTCGAAATAGACTTCGATTTCTTCGAGAGTTTTCCCTTTCGTCTCCGGGAGGAACACAGCAGCTGTAATCAAGTAGACTACCGTGCATCCCGCGAAGCAAAAAAATGCGGTCGAATAGCCATATTTGCCGACGGCCGGCAAGAAAACAGCAGCAATGGTCGTCGAAACTGCTTGATTGATCAGCAATGCGATGCTCATGCCGTTGGATCGAATCCTGGTGGGCATTAACTCTGAGAGCGCCAGCCAAACGCAGATTCCGGGACCAATCGCGAAAAACGCCATAAAGAAGAACAGAGACACCGCGACCAGCCAGCCGTTACGAGTGCCCGGCACGGGAGTAAACAGCGCGTGCTCGATCGTCAGCGGCGCGTTTCGAGCCCGATCAAGATTGCCAAAAGGATTAGTGAAAAACGCGATGACATGATTGGCGGGTAGGCAACCGGCGCGGGTGATTTGAACTGGCTTGGCGAACGGATCGTCCGAACGCACAACATTGGTCGCTGCACGAAAGTCTCCATACGAATAGATGACGACCATGGATGTGCGTAGGTTGTTAGCAACAGTGTTGTTGCGGCTTGCAGAAAGTAGTGCGTGCGCTTCTTTCTCGTCGTAGAGGAAGGTGACCTGCTGGTCACGGTCAACGATGGACTGAATTGCTTCGGGTACATCGACGCGCAGTTTCTCAGTGCGGCGGAAGAGAATGCCCGTACAAAGTAAAGAAAAGACAATCCCGGCCGTGCCCAAAGAAAGAAGAAATTTACGTCCCTTGCGATCGACAAGGAGCACACCACCAATGGTCATCAGAAAATTGACAATCGTGAAGAGAACATAACCCCAGTGGGCCTGGACGTCGGAGAGACCTGCTTGCAACAGAATATTCGTGTTATAGCCAATGATGGAGTTGACGCCAGTGGCCTGATTACATGCGAGAATCACGCAGGCCAGCACAAAGGGAATGACGTACTTGCGACGGAATAGTGACTCTCTTATTCGGACCGCAGTGACGGTTTTGGAAGTTTCGGCGGCAGCGGCCTTCTCCATTTCGGCTAATTCAAGATCGGCCTGATCCTCATGGCGCGACCGGAGAAGGGCGGCATGGGCGGCGTTCTGTTTGTTATGTCGGAATAGCCAGCGTGGGGACTCCGAGACCATTAAGCTGCCAATCACGAACAAGACACCAGGCGGCAGGGACATCCAGAAGATGCTGCGCCACGCGGTGTCTTTGAAGGCTAAGAGTCGCGTTGAATCGCCGAGTGCGGCCACCTGTTGCACGCGAAAGCTGAAATACATGCCGATTGTGGCTGCGACCACAATTCCGAGCGTAAGTAGCCATTGAAAAATGCCGGTGCCCTTGCCGCGAGTATCTGCGGTCAAGCATTCGGCAAGATAGAGCGGCACGACCACTCCGATGAATCCGGCGCTTACACCCTGCAAGAGACGACCAAATACCAATGAGCTGTATCCATGCGAGAACGCGATTGTGGGAATGCTGATAACAAAAAGCAACCCGCTCAGAGCCATCAATGGTTTTCTGCCGATGGAGTCCGCCAATGCACCTGCGAATAGGGTTGAGATCACGCTTCCGAGGAGCACCGCCGCGACGACAATTGAGATTTGGGCCGCATTTAGCCCTGAAGTCGCTTCCAGGTACGGCAAAGCCCCGGCGATGATGCCGACATCAATTCCGTAAAGCAGTCCACCCAGGCCGGCGACCAGTAACAAAAAGCGGTTGTAACGGACTATTTCGTCGTGTGTCATCTTGCAGCCGTTTTAACTCTATAGCGAAGAGCTAATCTTACTTCTTCCTTTTTCCATTCAATAATCGATCGCGCTTTGGGTGTTTGACAATCTTGAAAATCTAGTCCGGCATTGGCGCCGTCCTCGCTCATAGTTCGCCATGTACGCCCTACCGTCTCCCTGCAACGCGCGATGAGTTCAGGTGGACGAAGACAGTTCCACTAACTTAATGTTCCTGTCGTTCGAGTCTACGGTCATTGGAGTCTATGACCTAACGATGAAGTCCCATCAATCGTTAGCCAAACAAGTTGTGGCCTGTCCGACGAGAGTTCTTGCGATAAAAACCGGAAATGCTATCAGAGAACTCTTTTAGTTGTAGCTTGGAACGAACGCAGGCGAACTCCGCGCCTGAATAAGAACGATAAGCCCAGTTCAGATTCCCACGGTGGGAATTTATTCAGTTGGAAATGAACGGCCGATTCGTAAACCCAAACAACGTAACAGGAAGCGCAGATCTTGCGGAAGGTGGATCGTGGAACTGCAAATGCACTGAAGTTGTTGTCGGGAGTTGCAATATCTGAAACTTCTAAGCACACCTGCTAAGCGGGGCTAGCGAAGCTTCATGCAAAGAGAGCTACAAGTTATGCAGAGTGATCATGCGGATGGTAACCGAACGAATGAATCGCGAGTCGAGGCGCTGGCCGCGGAGGACAGCTTTTCCGCTCATTGGTTCGCCGTCTACACCAATACGCACCACGAGAAGCGCGTAAACGCCTACTTCAAGGAACGCGAAATCGAATCGTTCTTGCCGCTATATGCGACCCAGCGGCAATGGAAAAATCGTTGCGCAATGAAGCTCGAGTTACCACTTTTCCCCAATTATGTCTTTGCGCATATTGCTCGTGGGGAGCGCGTACGTGTGCTCGAGACTCCCGGAGTTCTGTCTGTCGTGGGTTTTGGGCGGCACCTCACACCTCTGCCGGACTTCGAAATTGAAGCGCTGCGTGCTGGTTTAAGCCAGCGCACAGTGGAACCGCACCCATACTTGGTAGTCGGGGAACGAGTCCGAATCAAGGCCGGAGCCATGATCGGGATGGAGGGCGTCCTGCT
>OBLW0100003275.1_pt1 | contig 12679 bp, 10 predicted proteins | sample 1520161 | NCBI WGS metagenome assembly OBLW01 (sample SAMEA3539309, study PRJEB22396) | soil metagenome | biome: tundra; feature: field; material: soil | place: USA | collected 2010-05 | depth 0.15 m
CGCGTTCGCCCGCCTTGGCGCCGCCCATGCCGTCCGCCAGCACGTACAATCCCATCTCCGGATCGATCCGGGAATAATCTTCGTTATTTGTCCTGACGCAGCCTTTGTCGCTCAAGGCGCAAGCTTCCAGCATGATGACGCGCTCCGGAATTGGATTCTGCCACACTACGCGTCTGTAATTTTAACCGAAAGCCAAGCCGCCTTTATCGACCATTCGTAAAACGGGTAGTGGGTTTACGCGGGAGATACTCTCAAAGGGCTTGTGGCGCCGGCGCGGCAAACGGCAAAACGAGCGAATATAGCCATTGACAATATATCCAGTCCGGCTATAATTGGGACGATGACAGACACTCTGGGACCGGAGGCGATGATTCCCCTTCCTCCGGCAACTTTCCACATTCTGCTCGCCGTGGCCGTCGAGGACCGGCACGGCTACGCCATCATTCAGGACGTAGCTGCGCGCACGGACGGCGAACTGAAGCTGAGCGCTGGGACGCTTTACCGCTCGATTCAGCGGATGCTCGAACAAGGATTGGTCGTCGAAACTCAGGATCGTCCCGCTCCGGAACTGGACGACGAGCGCCGCAGGTATTACCGGATCACACCCTTCGGCGCCGTAGTGGCGCGCGCCGAGGCCCGCCGGCTCACGCTGCTGGTTAAGATGGCGCGCGATCGGGGGTTCGCGGCGGGGACCGTATGATGCGCTTCTACGATCTTCTTTTGAGGCTGTATCCGGCGTCGTTCCGCGCGGAGTACGGCGACGATATGCGCGCCATCTGGGCCCGCCGCAGGCGCGACGCCGCGGGCTCTCCGGCGGTGGCCGCTCTGGGGATCGCGACGGCCTTCGAAGTTCTTTTCAATGCCGCGGCGGTGCACTGGGACATTCTCCGGCAGGATCTGCGCTACACCGCGCGCACGCTGGCCCGCTCGCCGGGATTCGCGCTCACCGCGGTTCTGGTGCTGGCGCTGGGAGTCGGCGCAAACACGGCGGCGTTCTCGGTGACGGATTTTGTGCTCATCAGGCCGTTGCCCTTTTCCGCGCCGGACCGTCTGGTGAAGCTCTGGGAGAAGGTGCCCAGCTACTCGCAGATGGAGCTGTCGCCCGCCAATTACGTCGATTGGAAACACATGAGCAAGTCCTTCGAGGGCATGGGCGCCTTCTGGGATACCTCGGTGAACCTGGTGGGACAGGGCGACCCGGAGCGGCTGGAAGGGGCGGCCATCACCGCCGAACTGTTTCCGCTGCTGGGCGTGCAGCCCGCGATGGGGCGTTTGTTCACCACCGCGGAGGACCGCGAAGGCGCGCCTGGCACGCTGCTGCTGAGCTACCAGTTGTGGCAGGCGGTATTCGGCGGCGACCCCGGTGTGATCGGGCGGCGAGTGAATCTGGACAACCAGCCGTATGAGGTTATCGGCGTGATGCCGCGCGATTTCCATTTTCCGAGCCGCAACGCCGAACTCTGGACGCCGATGCGATTCCAGGAGCATAGCGACGATTTCCGGGACCGCAACAATAACTATCTGAACGTTGTGGCGCGCTTGAAGCCGGGCGTTTCGCTGGCCCAGGCCCGGGCGGAAATGGGCGTAGTGGCGGCTCAACTGGAGAGGCAGTTTCCGAAAGAGAATCGCGAGACCACGGCTTCGGTCAACCTGCTGCGCGACGAGTTGTCCCAGCAGTCGCGCCTGCTGCTGATGGCGCTGAGCGGCGCGGCGATTTGCGTGCTGTCGATCGCCTGCGCCAATCTGGCGAATCTGCTGCTGGCGCGCGGGCTGGCCCGCCAGAAAGAGCTGGCCGTCCGGGCCGCCATGGGCGCGGGACGCGAGCGCCTGGTGCGCCAGTTGGTCACCGAGAGCCTGGTACTGGCATTGGCGGGAGGCGCGCTGGGCGTGCTGGTGGCGGCCGCCGCCGTGCCGTTGCTCGCCAGGCTGGTGCCCGCTTCGCTGCCTATCGCGCAGACGCCGTCCATCGATTTGCGGGTGCTGATCTTCGCCGGCGCGATATCCGGCCTGACCGGGATCGGCTTCGGCGTGCTTCCGGCGCTACGAGCCTGCCGCCAATCCGATTTCAGCGCCCTGCGGGAAGGTACGCGCGCCGGTGGAGGACGGAAGGAACGGCTGCGCTCCGCGCTGGTGATCGCCGAGGTAACGGCTTCGGTAGTTCTGCTGGTCTCCGCGGGATTGCTGGTGCGGGCGCTCTTGCGGATCGAAGCCACCGACCCCGGCTTCCGCGCGGGCGGCGTGCTGACTCTGCAGACCGCCCTGCCGATTCCCAAGTACAACGAAACGGCGCGCCGGGCGGGGTTCTACACGCAGGTGCTCTCCGCGGTGCGGGCTCTGCCGGGAGTTTCAAGCGCGGCGTATATCAGCTTCCTGCCCATGACCATGACCGGCGGGATCTGGCCGGTCACCGTGGACGGCAAAGCAGTTGAGGTGCAGCGATCCGGGTCGCATCAAGCCAGCCTGAGATTTGTCACGCCGGGGTTCTTCGCAACGCTGGGGATTCCGCTGCACCGCGGGCGCGACGTCGCCGAATGGGATACCCTGGAAGCACCGTTCGCGGCCGTAGTCAGCGATTCCTTTGTGCGCCGCTATTGGCCGGACCAGGATCCGCTGGGCCGTCATTTCACGATGGCGTTTCACGACCGGATGGTGGTGGGGGTGGTGGGCGACATACGCGTCCGGGGGCTGGAGAGGAACAGCGAGCCGCAGGCCTACCTTCCGTACCGCCAGGTGCAGGATGGGTGGGTAATAGGTTACGCGCCGAAGGACCTGGTGATCCATTCCGCCACCGGACCGGGGACACTAATGCCGGCCGTGCGCCGGATTATTCACAGCGCGGATTTCGAGCAGCCGGTCTCGGATGTGCGCACGATGGCGGATATCGTGGAGGGGCAGACGGCATCGCGTTCGGCGCAGGTGCGGGTGCTGGGGGCCTTTGCGGCGATCGCGTTTCTGCTGGCGGGCGTGGGCATTCACGGATTGTTGTCGTTTGCCGTGTCGCGGCGGACGCAGGAGATCGGCGTGCGCATCGCGCTGGGCGCGCGGCCGGGCGAGATCGTGGGAATGATCGTGCGGCAGGGCGCTTTGCTGGCGGGCGCCGGCGTGCTGCCAGGCATCGCGCTGGCCTACGCGGCGGGCCGGGCGATGGAAGGGCTACTGGCGGGCGTGCAGCCGGGCGACGCAGCCACCTTTGCCAGCGCGATCGGACTTTGTTTGCTGATGACCGTGCTGGGCAGTCTTCTGCCCGCGTTGCGTGCGGTGCGGATCGACCCAATTACGGCGATCCGCTCTGAGTGACGTAGGGTAGGAGCGGGTCCTGGAGGACCCGCGCAGACCTGGAGGTCCGCCCCACTTGGCTTAGAACGTGAACCGGCCGGCGAACTGGAACGCGCGCGGTCCTCCCGAACCGAAAACGTTCGAGCTGGCGCTGGTCGGCACTCCGAATCCGGCCCCGGACGGCCCCAGGTTATAGCTGTACCCACCCAGGTTGGCGATGTTGAATACGTTGAAACACTCGCCGATGAGGGAGAGCTTGGCGCGCTCGGTCCCCAGCTTGAACACTTTGGTTACGCGGATATCCTGCGAGTTGAAGCTGCGGGGCAACGACCAGGTCGACGGCAGGGCGAGTATTTCGCTGGGGTGGCTCTGGTTGAACTGGTTGACTGCCTGAATGAGCGCGGCCTTTCCTACATTGACGCCGAGCTGGTTGTAGCCGATGCCCGGAAGCGGGGACCCGCCCGTTTCTCCGTTGGCGACCGCGCCGTTGCCGTTCAGGTCCACGCCGGATATGACAGGCTCGATCGGCCCCACGCTGCCGAATGCGGTGATGCCCGAAATCATGAAGCCCCAGGGCAGGTCCACCACCAACGATCCAGTCAGGATCTGGTGGCCGGCTTGCGGTCCCCATGACGCGAACCAGTTGCTGTCGCTCACCAGGCCGTTGTAGCCCACCTGATTGGAGTAGGCATACGACAACTGCCCGCTGGTGCGGTGCGAAAAGCGCTTGTTGGCTTTGAGCAGGAGTCCTTTGTAGTGGGAGCGCGCGCCGCTAATGATGCCCTGGATGACGCCGGTCGAGCATTGGGCCGTTGGATCGGCAGCCTGCGCCGCGCTGGTGCACATTGGAATCACGGGACCGGCCGCGCTGTTAAAGTGGTTCAGGTCCGTGTCGCGAATCATCTGGTGCAGGTATTGCCGGAACACGAAGTCGGCGGTGACCACGAAGTCGGTGCGCACTTCGCGTTGAATTCCGATGCTGGCATGCTCGGAATAGGGTGCCCGGAAATTATGGGCCAGCAGTTCGGTTCCGGTCTTGAAGATGTTGATGTTGCGAATCGCGAGGTTGGTATTGCCGGGAGGTCCGAGTTGGGCTTGGGCGCCGGCATAAAACGCCGGGATGAGGCCGACCAGTTGGGCCCCGGTGAAGGTGGTGGGCTGGCTCTGCAGCGAGCTGGGCTGGAGCGGGCCGGGCAGACTCGAGAAGCCCTCGATCGCCGAGATGGTGGAGAAGAATACGCTATCGGGCAGCAAGGTCCGTCCGGTGCCGGCCGGCCCGATCATGCCGCGCTCCTCCAGGCGGACTTCCAGGTTAATGGTGTCGTAGTAAATGCCGCCGCCGCCGCGAATGACGGTCTTGTTGTCGTGGCCCACGTTCCAGGCGAAGCCCAGCATGGGGCTGAAATTGTGCGGCGTGTGCAACTCCTGCCCCAGACCGCCCGCGCCGAAGAGGGGCGCCAGGTACGCTGGCTTGGTCAGATCGTAGTTGAGCGCGTTGCTTTCGTAGGTCCAGGCCAGTCCATAATTCAGCATGAACTTGGGCTTCACGCGCCAGGCATCCTGCCAGTAGAAGTGCATGGTGTTGTCGTGGTCCGCGGCGCTATGATCATAGGTCGGCGGTTGGTTGATATCGCCGACGCCCATCTCGAACAGGTATACCGGGAGCTGCAGGATATCGCCAATGGTGTTGAACGTCGAGGGAATGGAGATTTGAAAGGGCGCAGGCACCTGGCTATTAAACTCCTGCACGTACAACGGCGACCATAGAGCGCCCGCCGCGGGCGCGGCATATGCGTACGTGCCGGTGCCTTGCTGATACTCCCAGTAGGCGCCCCATTTCATGGAGTGAGTGCCGATCGACTTGCTGATGTTGTCCGCGAAGATGTGCCGGCGCAGCACGCGGCTTTGCGGCGCATTGGTGGCGTTGCCAAAGCTGAAATTGGAGACGCCAATGACCTGGAGGTTCGGCATTCCCAACCCCAGGCAGGGCGCCGGGCATTGCGAGGCCGTGGGCGGGTTGTTGGTGTTGGACCAATAGGTGTACGAGTAGCGGAATTCGTTGGCGAGGCTAGGGCTCAGCGCGCTGGTGAGCGAAAAGACGCCGGAATCGGCCCAGTTCTTGTTAACAACCCAAGCCGAGGGCAGGTTGCCCCCTCCCGGCGGCGCATAGCCGTTGTTGCCATCGTGGGAATAGCGGAGAGAGGCGCTGTGCTTGGCGCTGATGAGCCAGTCCAGCCGCTCGCTGATTTCGTTTTCGTGGAAGGGGCTGGCGGCATACGACGAGAACTGCTGAAAATACTGGCTGCCCTGGCCGCTCGGGACGGCGCTATAGACGCCTACCTGGTTAGTATGCTCCAGGGCGGAGAAGAAAAACAGCTTGTCCTTCTTGACCGGTCCACCCACCTCGAAGCCCGACTGGCGCCGCGCAAAAAACGGACTGGCCGGCTCATTGGGATCGCGCTGCAAATACGGGTACGCCGAGAAGTCGTGGTCCCGGTCGAAGAAATAGACGCTGCCATGAAGATCGTTGGTGCCGCCGCGCGTCGCGATATTGATGGCGCCTCCGGCGCCGATGGCATTGGAAAGGTCCATGTTGGTGGAGGACAGTTGAAACTCCTGCACCACGTCCTGCGAGAAGTTCTGTTGCGTGCCACCAGTCACCGAGTCGGCGACGGTGGCGCCATCCACGGTGATGCGCACCGAGCCGTTGCCGGAATCCGCGCCCAGGATATTCACGTCAAACAGCCGGTTGTATTGGCCGACGGCGTTCGCCGAGACGGTCACGCCCGGCTCCAGCATGGCCAAATTCAAAAAGCTGCGCCCGTTGAGCGGCAGGTTCTCGATCTCCTGGCGCGTGATCACCCCCCCAATGGTGTGACTGTCATAGTCGATCTGCGCGGCTTCGCCTTGCACGCTGACGACTTCGTTGGCCGCGCCCACCTGCATTGCCAGTTCGATGGTGGTGACCCGGCCCACCTGCACCGTGGCGTTATCGAGCAGTGTCCGAAACCCCGATGCCTCGGCCTTCAAACTGTAACTTCCCGGGAGCAGGGGCGCCACACGGAATGACCCGTCGGCACCCGTTACCACCTGGCGCGCCCGACCCGTATCCTTGTTGGTTACCGTTACGGTGGCGCCCTGCATCAACCCGCCGGTCTGGTCGTGCACCGTGCCGTCCAAGGATCCTACCGGCACCTGCGCCAAGCCGTGAACTACCCCCCATGCTGCAACGCACAATAGCGACAGACTGAGTCGCGCTCGATTGAACATGTCTCCCCCTCCAAAGCGGCGCGCCGTAAAATGACGCACGTCGCGTTAGGTTACTCACCCTTGAAGGCTGTTGTCAAGGGGGGGTGGGTTAGGGAGTGACAGTACCTTATTGTCCGTAAACACACCTACTGGCGATTTCCGCCGAAACCGCTTTGCGCGGTCGCGGCGTCCATTGGACATGAGCGGCTACGTTGCGGTGCCGATAGTCCGAATCGGACTGTTACTCGCTGCGCTGCACGTGGCAGCCGCTCAGACGGCGCCTCAGACCTTCCTTTACAAGCAGTTGCAATCCTTCCAGGCGCAGGCGAAGTTTACGCCGCAAACCAGAAAGCAGCGGCTGCACGCCTACCTGCTCAGCTTGGCAGGACCGGCCACTTTGGTCACCGAAGGCGGCGCCGCCGGTCTGAGCCAGATCCTTGACAGCCCCTGGCAATGGGGAGATGGCGGCGCGCTCTACGGCAAGCGGTTCGCGAACGATATGGCCTACAACGGCATCCGCTGGTCCCTGACCTATGCGACCTCCGTCCTGATGAAGGAGGACGACCGCTACTTTGCCTCGGAGGAAAAGGCCGCCTGGCCGCGCGTGCGGCACGCTCTCGCCAGCGTCTTCACCGCGCACAAAAGGGACGGCCGGACGGTGTTTGCGTCTTCCAGCGTTGCCGGCATTGCGGGTGCAAGTTTGATCTCGCGCGCATGGTCGCCGGAGAACTGGCAGACGCCGAGCGCCACCGCGCGCAGCATGGGCATCAGCATCGCCGGCACGGCGGGCTTCAACCTGGCGCGGGAATTTCTGCCGGACATCGTGCATCGTCTGCACAAGTGATGGAGCGGCGTGGTCGGCGAGTCAGGGAGTAGATCAGCGTGGACCGTGCGGCGAGGCGCGTCTCTCTCTCGAACTTCATGCCGAGCCGCTCCATGACGCGGACCGAGGCGCGGTTGGGCACGTCGGTGCGCACGTAGACCCGCGTGAACAGGGCCGCGTCGAAACCGTATGCCAGAGCCGCGCGAGCGGCTTCGGTGGCCAAGCCTTGTCCCCAATAGTCGGGCAGCAGGCCGTACAGCAGCTCGATCTCGGATGCATCGTCGATGTAACGAAACCCGCAAAACCCGGCGAGCGCGCTGGCCGGCTTCGGCAACACACACCAGAGTCCCACCCCATTCCGGTTCGCGGCGGCCACGCCGTCTTCCACGGCCGCGGCAACCCGTTGACTGGAAATCACCTCGTCGTCCCAAAGGTAGCGGCGGACCTGCGGATCGGTCCAGATCTGGTGCAGCGCGTCGATGTCGTCGAGCGACCAGGGGCGCAGGATCAGGCGCTCTGTCTCCAGGGTGGGCAAGCCCATGCGCTCCCATTTTAGCGCCCGGCAGCATGCGGACCGACTGTAGCTGAGCGATTTCACCCACCGCGTGGAGATGCGGTGGGTGCAAGCCCTTATATTTCAACGGGCGAATGGTGGCTGCGGAATTGCTTGGACCCTTGCATCCAGTTGCATTAGGAGGAGACCCGATGAATTTTGACCAAGCCCCCATGCTCGTCATTTGGGAGGTAACCCAGGCGTGCGACCTGGCGTGTGTACACTGCCGCGCATCCGCCCAGTCGAGCCGCCATCCGCAGGAACTGAACACCGCGCAAGGTTTCGAACTGCTCGACCAGATTAAATCGTTCGGCAATCCCCTGATGGTTTTCACCGGCGGCGACCCCCTGAAGCGCCCGGATCTGTATGAACTGATCCGCCACAGCGTGCGGATCGGGCTGCGCACCAACGTCACGCCCAGCGCCACGCCCCTGCTTACCGAGGAGGCCATCGACCGCTTCCAGGAGTGCGGCGTTTCGCGCATGGCGATCAGCCTGGACGGACCCGACGCCCAGTCGCACGACGATTTCCGCGGCGTTCCGGGCACGTTCGACCGGGCCATGCTGGCGCTCTATCATGCCAAGAAGATCGGGCTGGAAACGCAGTACCAAACCACGGTGACGCGCCGCAATATGGCGCGGCTGCCGGAAATGGCGAAGATCGCGGAGGATGTCGGCACCAAGATGTGGAGCCTGTTTTTCCTGATCGTGACGGGGCGGGCGCTGGAGAACATGGACCTGGCCGCGGAAGAATACGAGCAGGTGTTCGATTTCATGTACGAGTTATCGAAGACCGCGCCGTTCGCCATCAAGACCACGGAAGCGATGCACTACCGCCGTTACGTGGCGCAGCGCATGAAGGCCGAGCACCGCTCGGCGCCGGAGAGCGAGAAGGCCGGGGCGGTGATGTGGCGCACGGCGGGCGTCAGCGACGGCAAGGGGTTCGTCTTCGTTTCGCACACCGGCGAGATCTTTCCCAGCGGGTTCCTGCCGATCACGGCGGGCAATGTGCTGCGGGATTCGCTGACTGACGTGTACCAGAATTCCAGCCTGTTTCGCTCGCTGCGGGACATCGATCAGCGCGAAGGCAAGTGCGGCATCTGCGAGTATCAGAAGGTGTGCGGCGGGTCGCGCGCGCGGGCCTATGCGCTGACCGGGAACTATCTGGCGGAAGATCCGCGGTGCACTTATCAGCCGCACCTGGCGGAAGCGCTGGCGGGGTAGCGGTACCGGCTGCCGGGAACTATCCGGCGGAAGGTTGCGTATAATCGGTAGTTCGGGAGGCGATTATATGCCAATGCGGCAGCTCAGCCGTAGAGAGTTCCTCCTCACCAGCACCGCTCTCGCATCCGCTGTCAAAGCCGGCGCCAAATCCGGGCCCAAGCCGGTCGTCAGCATCGTCCGCATACAGAACGACAACATCGCCAAGGCCGTCGAGCAGGCGATCGACCTTCTGGGCGGTATCCGGCACGTGACCAAGGGCGTCAACACCGTGATGCTGAAACCCAATCTCGTTTCCACGCAGGCCGAGGCCACCACCAAACTCGCTGTAGTGCGCGCGCTCGCGGAAACCATGCAGCGCGCCGGCAAGGAAGTGTCGATCGGCGAAGGATCGGCAGCCGCGCCCAACTTCAACGTGCGGGGGACGGCGATCTTCCGGACCCGCAAGCGCGAGATCCTGGACCCTATGCAGCAGTACGTATTCGAGCAACTGGGATATGCGGATCTGGCCAAGACACTGCGCGTCCCGCTGGTCAATCTGCACTCCGGCGAATTGGTGGACGTGGCTGTTCCCGGCGGTTTCGTGTTCGACAAAATCTCGCTGCACAAGAGCTTGACCGAGGTCGATCTGCTGTGCTCCATCCCGATGATGAAAACGCATCAGCTTGCCACCGTCACGTTGGGGATGAAGAACCTGGTCGGCGCATTTCCGGGCACGGTCTACCAGTCCGTGCGCGGCCACATGCACGATCTGGCTTCTAAGGTAGAACCCACCGCCGCCTCAGCCGTCGTGGTGGACATGGTGCGCGCCAATAAACTCGGCCTGGTGGTGATCGACGGGTCGATGGCCATGGAGGGTAACGGGCCTTCGATGGGCAAGACGTTCAAGATGGATGTGATCGTGGCCGGCACGAATCCGGTGGCGGCCGACATGGTGGCTGCCAGCCTGATGGGATTCGCGCCGTCGGAGGTCCCCACGTTCCTGTGGGCAAACAAGGCCGGCTTGCGGCCCGCTGCGCTGGACGAAATCGAGATTCGTGGCGAGCCGATCGAACGCGTGCGCCGGCCTTTCGCGAAGCCGCAAGTTGTTGCCTGGAACGCGATTCGTCCTTATTGGGGCAACCAGGAGATCGCGCGCAACCTGTACGGCGGCGCAGCGGAGACACCATGCATTGCCACATAGAGAGGCTCAGCGGGTCCTGGAGGACCCGCGCAGACCTGGAGGTCCGCCCCACTACGGATGCGTGAATTCGCGGGCGTGGGGAATCAGATCGAAGTACAGCCGCTCGGGCAGATCGGTGTGCCAGTAGCCTGCCCACCGCGCGTATCCGCAGATGCCGAGAAACAACACGGCGGCGGTGGCTGCGATCATCCAGGCGGGCACGGGGCGGCTGCGCGGCGCCGACATCCGCAGCGCGCCTTCGGCTGGGCAGACGGCCACGCATTCCAGACATGCCGTGCATTCGGCGGAGCTAATGCTCACCAAGCGATCCACCGGCAGCAGCGCGGGGCAGGCCTTCGCGCATTTGGCGCAATCGATGCATAACGACGCCTTGCGGCGGATGCGCAAGGGGCTGGCTAACGCGGCGAGACCCATCAACGCGCCGTATGGGCAAAGATAGCGGCACCAGAAGTTTTGCACGAAGACGGAGAGCACCACCAACAGCGCCAGCACGATGGCGCCCGCGACGCTCATGAAACGGAAGAAGTTGAGCATCTTGACGTCGGAAACCAAGCCGTAGGGGCCTTCGAGGAAAGCCTGAATGGCGGGCACGGACATGCTGCCCACGGCGTAGAGAAACAGTCCCAGCAGGATGTATTTCAGGCTGCGCAGGGGGATATCGAGCCAGCGCGGCAGGCGCCAGTTGCGGTGAAAGGTCCGCTTGCCGAGTTGCCACAACCATTCCGAAACCGTGCCCACCGGGCAAAGCCACGCGCAGAAGCTTTTGCGCAGCAGCCAGGAAATCGCGAGAAAGGCGATGAGCAGGAACATTCCCGCGGGATGCACACGGGGGACGTGGCCCGTCGCGAGCAGCACCTTCAGGTTCATCAGTGAGGCGATAGGTAGCCAGCCCTCGACTCCGGCAGGTCTGGAGACTCGCATCCCGCGCCCGCCCGATTCGTAATAGTGGACGAAGAGAACGAATTGCGTTCCGATCCACAGATTCAGCGCCAGGAACGCCAGTTGGAATGCGCGCCGCAGCCGTTGCGAGCGGTCGGGAGCGCGCCGCTTTTGTAGCTTCTTCCTGGTTTTCGGAGTGGATGACATTAGCGCCGTGGCCATGCAATTGCTCGTTGCACTCCCAAGTCCAAAGGTAGGCGATTGCGGAACCCGGCGCAGTGACTTCAGTCACCGGATCGCTGGCCGCCTGCCGCGCGTCGCCAGGCTTCCTGCATCCGCTCCCGCGCGGCTTGGCTGATGGGATCCGGCATCTCGCCGGCCTGGTATTCGTGGCACAGGGCCACGGTTTTGCGCAGACTCTCGGCGAACTCGACGCAAGGCGGGCACCCGGCCAGGTGAGCTTCCATCTCGCGGCAGGCTTCTGGCGGCAATTCCAGGTCCAGGTAGTCCGATAGCGTCGCGAAGATCTGCTTGCATTCCTCAGTTCCGTGAGGCATGTGCCGATCCCTCCTTGGTCTTGAGATAGCGGTCCAATTCCTGGCGGATCGCCAGACGGGCGCGGTGCAGCCGCGTCTTAATCACGTCGACGCTCAGGTCCAGCACCTGCGCGGTCTCGTCGGTGGATAAGTCTTCCACGTCGCGCAGCAGGATCACAGACCGGTACGTGTCGGGCAATGCGGCGATGGCCTGGCCCAGGACACGCCGCAATTCGGCGCGCAGCATGCGGTCTTCGGGCAGGCTGGACCAATCGGCGATCTGGAGCTTGACATGACCGCCGTCGCGATCGAGCGCGGGCATGTATTCGTCGAGCGAAAGCTCCTGGGTGGGCGCGAATTGGCTGCGACGGCGCTTCATCAGACAGAAGTTTTTGGCGATGCGCAGCACCCACGAGCGCACGCGCTCGGGCTGGCGAAGCTGGTTGAAGTTCTCGAAGACTTTCAGCAGCGTCTCCTGGGAGACCTCTTCGGCGTCCTCGCGCTGGCCGCACATCAGCCAACTGTACTGGAAAATCTTGGCGCGGAAGTGCTCCACAAAGCGGTCGAATGCCTCCGGTTGGCCGGCCATCAAATCGCGCGCCAGTTGGATTTCGACTTCCTTTTCCAAATAGGGCTCCCGCTATCCGATTGTAGCGGGAACATGCGTTTCGAGCGCAATCTCGATGGCTGGCGCATGCAGCAGCGTATTGTGAATCAGACACGCTTTCACCGCGCGCAAGATGCCGGTCTCATGGCGCGATTCGAGATCCGGCACGGTCACTTCGACGCGGAATGCGGCCAGGCGCGCCGGCGCAGTGGCCTTGTCGGCGGTCACGCGCACTTCCAGCCCTTCCGTGGGGAGGCCGCGCGTGCGCAGATATTCAGCGGCGTAATAGCCGGCGCACGTGCCGAGCGAGGCCAGCATGAATTCGGGCGGCGTCATGCCGGTGTCTGCGCCAT
>OBLW0100003277.1_pt1 | contig 12677 bp, 18 predicted proteins | sample 1520161 | NCBI WGS metagenome assembly OBLW01 (sample SAMEA3539309, study PRJEB22396) | soil metagenome | biome: tundra; feature: field; material: soil | place: USA | collected 2010-05 | depth 0.15 m
GATCCGTCATGAGCTCTTCACAAGCGGCTATGGGTTCGTCGTCGACTTACGCGCCCGACGACGAGCCGGCTTGTTTTCCCGTCTCTCTTTACTCCACACCGCCTCTACCATCTTGCTTACGGTCTTTCGGCCCCTGAGCATACTGGGCATCCCGGCGTAGGCCATCGTAATTCGCCACAGCATATCGAGCAGCCGCTCGCCTCCTTCGCCGGGCGGAACCATGATCACGAATCCATGCATGTCGGCTGCTAGTTTCGCGTCGGGAGCGATCTCGTCCGCGTCACCCTCGACTAGGATTACGCTTTGGCTTTGGATACCTGGCATACTCTCCCTTCTGAACCGCTTCACGATGGATCGTAGATGGCCCTCACGCTTTACGATTGCGGCCTCGACCTCACCACGATTTGCACCGCAAGCTGTATTCCAGCCGTGCTGATCTTCTCCAAGCCTTCGACTCCGATCAAATCGGGAGGCACATGATGCTCGAACACTTGATGCGTCCAGAAGCGTTGGGGAACATTTCGGGATCCCTGATCATCAGTGACGCAATGCCTGCAAGTTTGGCAGATGGCCTCCGCTGTCCGCCCATTTACTCTTAACGCTCCCTGTGCTTCGCCCTGCATGTAGATAGGTGCCTCCAAATCGGGCGACCGCGCAGAGAGGGCGCCAGTCGTTGGTTCCAGGTTGCTTAGTTCCGAAGCAGGCTCAAATGCAACCATGGTTCCATCAGTGAACTTGGCTCGCCCGAAACCAGGGAACTCTACCCAACCGTGCAGGGCTACGTCAGAGCGTTGCCCAGTGAATACCGGCGTCATCATCCCTCCTAGTCGCAGACAGCCTGAAGCGCTCGGATCGCTACGATCTTCGTAAGTGCATTCCAATAATTCCAACCGTCCCGCAGGGGTGATCTCATACGTGGAGCCTGGAAAGACGGGGTGCAAGCTATGCGTGCATTGCGTGTCGCCTTTGTGGTCCCCGAACAGATCGTTGTTGCAGAGAACATCATCGGGAACTCCCATAGCTCTCCTATCCCTTGCGCTCACTTGGCAGCCCCCGCCAACGCCGCGACAGTGCCGCTTTCGCCGGCGCTACCCTGGTGCTCGGAACCGCTGCAGATACGGCTCCTGGCCGCATCAAAAATGATTGCGTCAACGCATCGACGAGCTTCTCGAACCTGCGTCGCTGAATTCGCGCGACGATCTCCGGCAGCTTGTGCGCCACATGCCAGAAGATCGGACCGTACATTCTGTAGCTGGCCTCATCCGAGAACGGGATAAGGATCGCCTGTATATTCCGGGGAACTCTTCGCAACCAGGCGACGATCTCCCCGCCCGTGCCCATGGCCACCTGATAGGTTCCCGGAATATGGAGTGGAAGCCGTTCTTGCTCGCTGGGAAACGCACATTCGCCAGCGAGTTTTGATTTTCTTTGCTTGGACCATGGTTCTGTTTTGGATTTTCGATCCTTACTTGTAGCCATTTCGCCCTGTCCTTCTGCCTAGCATCTGCAGTCCATAACCGTCACCGTACACCGATCATCGAGAGAGGAGTTCCACACTGCGTCTTCAGCCATGACGCCTCCTACGCCGGCACTGGCCTCTGCATGCGAGAGCCATACTCTTGAATCGCTCAACCTGAGCACCTTGAGTCGATGATGACATGACTTCAGGCGCTGCCGGTGTTGCGCTTCTGTTTGGAATGTGCCGGAACTCGCACATTCTGCAATTTGTGGCGGAACTCTGTGAACCGCTCGGGAATGGACGGCGTCTAAGCCCCCGAACTGCGAATGCGCAGCGTGATCTTGTCGATGCCCAGCACTCCGGCTATTTCGATCAGGGTGACGACCGAAGGCAGGACATGACCATTTTCGAGGCGTGAGAGGTAGGTTCGGGAAATACTGCCGGTCGCAGATGCGAGGGAGGCCTGCGTCATGCCTCGCCGCGATCGCATTTTTCGAATGAACCTGCCGAGTTCCTCCCGGATGGAGAGCAGACCTTGAGATTCGCGACAATCAAGTGGGGTGGGCAAAATCAGCTGAATATAGCCGACTTTCAACGGACGGTGGCAGCGGCGGCATTTGCCGTTACCGCGATTGAATTGGTTGAGTTGACAGGCAGGACAGATGACGGCATCGATTGGATGAGACGCTGAGACGTGCAAGTAATTCTCCACCACGAGGTCGCACCCCTCCGATCGCAGATCTAAAATCTGCAATCGATATGGGCGGCATCGGGAATTTAGGATTCGAGGCTGGATTGAAGGGATAAACGGTGAAGGAAGTCCGACCGGATATAGACAGGCCCTACAGTGTCCAGGGCCACTGGAGAGCCAGTGTGTCCTGGATCGGGTTGAGCGGCGGACATTCTTCCGGTAGCCGAACACCCCAATGATCAAGAGGAATGACGGGCTTTGCGGCAAGACAGAATATCTGCCTGGCTTCCGTTTCCAGATAACTGCAAGTTGGGGCGAGGAGTCGCCGAAGAAGAATCTGTCCCCTGCTCCGGCTTGGCAAGCACTGATTCGGCATCAGGTGCAACGTCGGGCCGCCAAGTCACTCACAAGCGTGAATGGAACCGATAAGTCCGACTATAACTTGGTAAACGCCGGTCGTGCTCCGTGCCTATGATCTCTTCCACTGCCCAGCCTGAATAGATAGCACAAGTGTGCCGACAGAAACGATAGGTGACAACAGTTCATATACTTAGCTTCTAAAAACGGGTTACTAAGATGAAACTATGATTTTGACGCTGTTAATCACTTGAGAGTTGCGATATAACAATTGGATACGCCGGTGAAAAGGACCAACCGGCCGCGGGCGCCCCACCAACAAGGTGTGGGGACATTGGGCAACAGCGTGTGTACTATCTCAGCTCTTCGAGGTACGCATACGTCTGGTGACGCGCTTGAATCGTAGCACAAGATTGCAGGCGCGCAGGAATGAAAAGCGAGTGGCGTGAATGCACGACACTCCGCTTGGTGTGGGGAGCTTCTGGCGGCTGTGATTGAGCCTGCACAACCGAAGCCTCACACCACATCCTTCTCCGTTAGCTCCGGTCCTGGCTTCAAAAAACTCAATTGTCGCGTTCGGGCGAGTCGACTCGTATTTGTAATCTCGCACATTCGTCCGCACGCACGCACCCATGCGCCGTTTGGGTAGCTGCCATTGGGGTGGCCTGGGATAAGTGCGCCTGCGGCGCCTCCGACCAATCAGGTGAATAAGTGTCTTCTGAAAGGCGGCCCGTAATGCGGGCGACGACAAGCCGAATGGCTTGGGGTGCGGTGATTCTAACCGGCACAACGCCGCAATTCCCAACCAGTCGTCCGCCGTGAGCGGTGGCGCGAACGAGTAGCAAAGGAGACGAACGATGACCAACGATCTGACACTTATCCTTCAACGCATCATCCGGTACATTTACGTGCGCGGATTCAATGATTGCTGGAATTGGACAGGCGCACAGAACAGCCGCGGCCTCGGCCAGATCAGAATCGACGGGAAGAATTACCTAGCCCACCGTCTGGCCTACACCATCGCCACCGGAAATGACCCAGGCGACCTTAGCGTCATCCACACTTGCGATAACCCGGCGTGTTGCAACCCTTCCCATCTACGAGCCTGCCCGCAGCCCTCGAGCGTCGCAAAAAAAGCCTCGGAGACATCGCGGCGCATTCGGCATGGCGAACGCTCGCGCCGTCTACCCGTGGGAGGTAGTGCAGGCCATCCGATCGGCCTACGCGGCCGGCGGCCAAACCATGGCTCAAGTCGGCGCGCTTTTCGGCGTCAGCACGTCGACGGTCTGCAACTACGTCAACCGAACCATCCGTAAGTTCGCGTGATAGGAGACAACATGAAGCACCCGATCGACCCACGAGATGTGCCACTACTCCAAGCGCTCCTCGATCCGTTCATCGACAAGAGCCGCGGTCCGAAAAATTGTTGGCCATGGACCGGAGCGTCAAACGGCAGGTACGGAACGGTCTACTTCAAGGGGCACAATTATGGATCTCACGTACTCGCCTACCTCGCGGATCGGAAAAAGATAAGGCAGGAACTGTTGGTACTGCACAACTGCGATAACTCGATCTGCTGTAATCCGGCGCACCTGTTCCAAGGTACGCATGGGAGAAATGCGAAAGACCGCGAGCGCCGCAACCGCGGCTGTTACGGAACTCGCAACCACCTCGGCAAATACCCAATTCAGATGGTCGAAGAAGCCCGCCGACGCTACTGGGCCGGAGAATCACCGACCGCTCTGACAAGTGAATACAAACTCTCACGCAACCTCATTTACCTGTGGGCCTCCAACCGAATCCGCGCTCATGGCATTTAGAAGGGATCAACCTAGGCACCACGTACCATGCACCCGCCAATCACCTGTGAACTGATGGCCTGCCCACGGTCTTACGCGCTGGTCCTCATCGAGGGCCAGCGCATCAGTCTGAAGTTCGCGCCTGCGGTTGCGGTACTGCTGGTGTTCACGTCCATCCGGCTAATGTTGTTGGGGTAGTCGTTTTCGCTTTCGCGGTGGGATCGAACAAGGATCAGCTGGGTCGGTCCGTCGAATGGGCAAAATCGGCCTGAAACGGGCAATGGTTTTGTATGTCCGGTCCCCGAGCGATCGCTCTACGTGGCTCCTATTGCGTTGCATCATACCGCTTTCCCCTTTAATTCGGTGACGGCGCGCAAAACGATGTTGTTCAGGGAATGGAGGCCAGTCGGAAGACGTACTTGAGGGCGACGTGAGAACTCGGCGTCTACGGTTTCCGAAGTACGACTGAGCGAAGACAGCGAGATTGTGAAACAATTAAGTTGCTAGGTTTCTGTGACTTATGGCGGTTCTGGACACTCTGTGTCGCGATCCCTTTAACTAGTAGAATCCACCCCTTTTATTATCTATAACTTGTACTAGTTAATGCCCCAATTCTATCCTCTTAACTCGTAGAATATAGGCGGTAACTCGTTGGATTTCGCCAGGCGATACTCAGCCCGTTTTGCAAGTCAATTCACAAGGCGTTCGCCACAGGCGGGCTCTCTCGAAAGGCGTCGAGCGGTTTTGATTCTATTAGTTACCGCCCAATTTGAACGATAATCTACTAGTTAAGAGGCGCTCGACACCGGCCCCGATGAACGGGTCATTTCCCGGGGTCTGCAGGAGTTTCCAGAATTTCTGCCGATAAGGTCTGCACAGCTTCTTAACCACAGCGACTGGTTCTGCGGACAAAGGTTGCCTGGTCCTGCTCAATGAAGAGCGAATCGCTTCAGACGGAGAACCAGGAATCATGCTGGTTGGAATGGTAAAAACGATCTGATGGCTAGAAGTGAAAGAAATACCGCCTTCATTCGCATCTGGACCTGTGAGGAAGACACTTACGGTGAGAGACCGACACTAGTTCACTGGGGATCATTGTCGCAATTGGAAGATGACGACGAGCCGGAAGTGATGCTCCAAGATACTGTCTATAGATGGCTGCTGGCGCAATTGCTCGAGGAAGCGTATGCGCGGGGAAACAATACCGCCAGCGTCAGGAATGAAGACGAAGTTAAAAACATCCAGCTGCGCGCGACCCCGGAAAGAATACGGCTACGCAAGGAATACCAAGAGCACCAGGCGAGAGTTGAGCGCGAAGATGCCTTGATCGATGCAATCAGGCAACGTGTTGAGCTTGCATGTGCGACGGGGACACCATCGTCCGAGATGATTGCTGAGTTCTATATGCGGTGGGCCGATTGTATTGGCTACCGAAAGAAACTCAATCGTGTTGAGACTGGAACTAAGCTTGCGCTCGCTGCTTACAAAGAGACGCTCATAGAAGCGGTGCTGGAGCGCGCAAAGCGTGAAAACTGGCCGTATGGAATACAAAGAGATTCCGAAGCCCGAGGCAAATACAATCATGTGATTTATGTAGAGTCTCCACACGGGCAAATATCCTGGCATGTCCAGCAAGGCAAATACGATGATCTGCCGGAATACGATGGCAAATGGACGGGCAACGTGGGTGAATCTGAGACGGCGCTCAAGCACTTGTTTACAGATGAATCGCGCTAACCGGACAGAGTCCCTCCATCAATTTGGTGGGCCGAGAGTCGGAATGTGGTCGGGGTGCCGAGGTCTTATGCTCGCGAGACGCCCGTTGTGGCCGCCCAATGTGTTCAGACTCCGCGCTGACCGGCGGTTGAGGATTTACGCCGCAATCTTCATTACATGGATTCTCGCGTTTGACAGCAGAGGCACACCATCTGCACATCGGATGAGCTCAACCTCTGGAATCACTCGATTAGACTTCATGTGCAGGCTGATGCCGGATCAGTATCCCGTTGGGAGCAGGCAATCTGCCAGTAGCTCATCTGCTCTTGGAGCAGAGGGTCCGGGGGTGCGACCTCCGCCACGACCAGCGTAAAGTATTGATATCTAAAGCGCTATTGGATACTTTAGCCCCGCACCTGCTCTTTTCCAATACACTGATGAAGTCGATTTTGTAGCTGTCGCCGCCTCCGGGTTTTTCCAAGGGAATTCCCTGACGTAATTCTCTACGATTGATTCCCAAAATATTCAGAGTGAACCCCTTCCAAATCGACCAACGTGTTTCACTAGAAGAATGGGCGAAAGCGTTGTCCAAATTCGCGATATTGAGCATTTCCATTGGCAGCTCTCAGAATCCGAATGCCCCACTTCGTTCTCCAGTAATGGAGGTGGAATTTCATTGACCGCAGCGGTCGAACTCGCGTTGATCGCGGCACATCGGCGAGACAACCCCCTTGAGCCTCACGCAAAGATTCGAGTTGCGAGAAGCTCGATTTGGACGCTTGTGAAGGAGTCTCGGTGGCCCTTGCGGTCTGGGTGCGCCAACTTGCGGGACGGTGACTCAACAGTTCTCGTTCTCCCAACGACCGCCGATGACCCTTGGTGGACACAACGCATCGGCACGCTATTAGCCGATCTCACCGCAAACGGGTTTCCTTCGCACCTTGCGCGGGGCCTCACCGGGGCGGTCATTGAGATGGTTGATAACATTTGGCTCCACAGCGAAGCACCCAATCGAGGACTTCTCGCGTACCAGATTCGTAGGCGGAAATTCGCATTTAGCGTCATCGATGCGGGGGTAGGGATGCTCGCGAGTCTCAGGAAGAACCCGTCGCTCCACTACCTTTCGAGTTCAATGGAAGCGATCGGGAAAGCAGTCGAGCCGGGCGTTTCGCGTTTCGAAAACGGCGGTGGTATGGGCTTTCCATCGCTTTTTCATGCCCTGGTCTCCCTCTGGGGAACCGCACGAATTCGGAGCGGCGAGGCCGCGCTCATTCTCGACCATACCTGCGAAGACCGAACAAAGGAAAGCGTCTATCTCCCCCCACTGCCGGGCGTGCATGTTTCGGTGCGCTGTGCCCTCGATCCACCCTCACACTCCCGCCAATAATCCTCTTTTCCAAGAGGACCTTGACAACTGTCACCATATTCACTGATACTAGTGAACATGGTGATGGTTGTTAACCTATGGGGGCGATTATGACTCGCATTTCAGTTTGCGCGGTCACGGGACGGGAGATTCTTGCAGGAAAATCCGATGGCATGAGGGACTTCCCGAAGTTCCTCGACACAGTCGAGCAGACGCCTTCCGGAGACACGGTCGTCCTCGATTGGGATGGTATCGAAATCGCGACCGCCAGCTATTTTGGCGCAACTCTCGTTGCGCTCCTCCGGATGGCGATGGCAGGAGAGTTGGACCGCTATTTCATCGTCACGAACCTCAATAAAACGTGCCTCGATGAATTGAAGCTGGTTCTGGAATTTCAGGGACTTGTGGTGCTCATGGGTGACTGGAAGGGCGGACACGTTCGAAATGTGCGGATACTCGGAACACTGGAGTCGCCGTACGTCACAACGCTTGAGGCGGTACAGAAGCTCGTGTGCGCATCGGCTACTGAATTACATCAGGGGAAGCATGGGGGAGCAGTCATTGGCAAAACAGGATGGATCAATCGTCTGTCGAACTTGCACCGCCTGCGGCTTATCAGAAAGGAACGGGTGGGGCGAGAGTACAAATTCCATGCATTGAGCTAGGAGATGAAACATGGGCGTTGATTGGATTCGCAGAAGTGAGGAACGGTACAAGCATCAACTCCAGGAGGCGGCGCATCGGCACCTGCAGCCGACGCCGCTCTTCAATACCGACGGTGAGGCTACGGTGACGTATCCATGCCATTGGCTTTACGAGGATCGTACCTTCCCCGTCGGGACGCGGCTCACGATCTTCCAACGCGGCGAAAAGGCGCGCATCGCGGTCATGGAAGGAAGCGAGGCCATCGCGGAGGTTCGAGGCGAAGCCGCGCGCGATATTCACGAACTCTTTCGGTCGCACCCCGAGATGCAGAGTTGCCTCGCAGTGTGCATCTCCTATGTCCGCCAGTCAACGGAACCTTTCTATGTGCAACGTGTAGGTCCCAAGAAGAAGGGGAGGAGGATTATTCAGTGATTCTGCGAGCGCTCGGTCCGACTTCATGCTCTGAGCTTGGCACGCCGATGGGTTTGGGCTGCCAGCGCTGCGAACTGCTTGAAATATGCGGTGGAACCACCGACTTTGACTGCTACGCGAGTTGCTGTGGAAAGCCATCTACCTGCACACTAGCCTGTCCACGCGCTCACGGATTCAGTGCAACAATGCAGGATGCTGGAGGCATGACAATGAAGGGTCACTATGCGATCCGACAGTGGCTTGAAAACCTGCCAGCATAAATTCCTCATATTCATCACGGTTCCTGCCGGTCAGGCCCGCTGTCTTCCAACTTCGTCGCACTTACGACATTCGATGTGGCGGCTCCGAGTGCGGACAAACGATTCGATAGCCCAAGCCACCTTCGCCAGTATTTCGGTTTATCCGACGATGCACGAATACTGCTGCTTTCCGTTGCCAAGGATAACCGTCTCGAACACCACTGGCGGTACAGCGAGTCCCAACGGCTGCCGCAGTATCTCGCAGCTTTAGGAATTTCCCACGTAACCTCCCCGAATTTTTCGTTTGCCCTGAACGCGCCGCGCCCAGAACATCTCGCAAACCGCAGCAGGTCGCTGCACGAAGCGGAGCGGATGGCCTGTGCCGGATTGAGCGTCATTCCGCATATAAATGCGTTCAACCAAAAAGACTGGAACTGCTGGCGGGACTTCCTTCGCGACCACCCCGACCTCTCAATGGTCTGCCAAGAATTCCAAACGGGCCTCGCAAGTGGGAAGCGCGCACGGTGGCATGTGTATCAGATGCGGAACATTGAGCAGACTCTTGGCCGCGGATTGCAACTCATTGCGGCAGGCGGCAGACGGCATTTGCCCTTGTTGATAGAGCTTTCCGCAGTTACCGTGATCGATGCAAACCCCTTCGTCAAGACGCTTATGCGAAGAAGGCTCGTCGATGGGAAATGGCAGAAATACGAAACCCCGGAGGGAGAGCTCCTCGATCAATTGATGGAGCACAATATCACAGCGTATACCAAGTATGTCGAGGCGAGGATTAAGTCCCTTGAGGAACTCCCAAGCATTGGGATTGATGCGATACCCGTGAAGCAAGAACCCATGTCCATCTCTGATCTCCAACTTTCCTTGTGGCCCTCGCTGCGCGCCAGCGCCTAACGTTCTCGCGGAGCTACCTATTTAGGCCTGCCTTCGTGCGAAAGCACATGGCACGAACAATAGGAAGAACGGCGATTGAGAAGAGCGAAGAAACTTCATGATTTCAAATCCCCGGGTCAGAACTGCGCTTGATTGCAAGTCAGACAATTAGCTTTGTCGTTGGCAACTGACGGGCGACAATTAGAAGTACCGAGCGGAAAGATTAGTTGACGCCAGACATTGGCAACCGTGGTTGTACCCTTAACTGCCTCAATCGTCATCCCAGTCCAGGTCGTCGGGGTCAATCCCCCGCCACTTGAGAAACCAAGCATAGACAACAATTGGCCACAGAATGAGCAGAGCCGGTGAGACCAGCAGCGCGAGTAATCTCGTTTCCGTGTGCCAGCGGAAGAAGAAGCAGTTCCGCCGTGGCGCGGCGAGAAGCAGCACAAGAAGGCCGGTTACGAATGCCGCAATGAAAAGGACACCTGCTTGTGCTGTGGTTGGTAATTCGACGAATAGGTCGATATCATTCATTCGTTCTCCTTCGTAAATGCTGAACTCTGCGGATCGACTTCGAACCCGGCGCGAGTTTTGAGGCAAATTCATGCGCCGTACTCGGCCGGGGAGAGCTGGAGCCGGGCCGGGAGCCGCCCCGGCTTATTTGTTCTTCTGTGGTTATAAAAGGCCGGCTAATCCCGGCCCCAGGATGCCTGTCGAATCGACGGAGGTGTGCTCATCTCCATATCTCAGCCAGGTTCCAAAGTAGCGCATCCGGATCGTTTGTCTGCTCTTTAAATACAGAAGGAAGTCTTGTGCTGCTTATCTCAGCATCAAGAAATCGTGAAGCCGCTACTCGAATTGAAGTGCCTGAGCCGGGATGAACGCCCTGCAATAGTCACCGGACGCTACTGGATCTGTTCGAAAAACAGCTATGGATTTAGGACCATCACTGGGCCATCAGTCATGACAATCCCGGGAACGGGTTGGTAAAAAGTATCACCACAGCAGGATCTTCTTGGTTAGTTGAATCGGCACCTCAACTCCCCACGAGACCGGGAAGCTTGCCGATCTGGAAGTGTCAGTGCATCTTTGCCCGCATCGATATAGTGCGGCAACGCCACCTGCGGAACGGCGTCAGAGTGTGCAAACGCGGTCGGGAATTCTTTGCGAGTGTCGAGTAGATTGCGCGAAGATGTCTTCTGTGAGGACCTCAATATGGGTGCGGCTGGGGTGAGTGAATAGGCAAATCGGTGGACTTTAGCGATCGAGGATTTGCGTGCAAGGCTGACAAAGGAGATGGAGACGGCGGAAGATTTAGGCGATCGGAACGCGTTGGTTTTTGCAATCCGAGGGCTGACGAATGTGCAAGCAGTCGAGGAAACGGTCGAGCGATTCGGCGAGCAGGCAGGGAGTTGAGGCGTCCGGAAGCTTGCAATTCGAAACATCTAACGAGGGTTTGTTTTTTGATTTTCGAGTTGAGCGTGTTTTCGATTCACGGAGAAACCGCAAAAAACAACTGGCCATAAATATTGCACGGATTGTTCATTTGAGAGCGTGAGTTGAATCGCAAATCGCAGCAATTAGCTAAATTGGCAGTGATAAGTCCAGCACAGTCTTTCCAGTTTTAGCGGTGTCTCGCTGCAGAAGTTGGTGGAGTTGAGGGTCTCGGCCGTGCAGTGCAGCTGGTCATTTTTAGAGGTGGATTTAGAGTTAGCTAGGCCTGCAATCTACGCTCAGTTGATGGTGCTTCCAGGGCACCGCGGGGGGATTCGAGGGGAACGTCCAGGGGTTCATCGAAAAACATAGGCTAAAAGGGGGTATGTCAGCATTTTTAGCCTATTTTGGACACACATAAACGTCATTAAATCAACAACATATCAGCTTTTCAGGAAGAAAACTGCCATCAGGCATATCCGTACTATATCCGTACAGTATCCGTATTTTATCCGTACCGTATCCGTACCATATCCGGATCGAGGAGGCGAGGGAGAGCTTACCTGGCTTTTCTCCATCACCGCACCATTTCCGTACAATATCCGGGGATCGCTGGAAGACAACGGCGCAGAGAATTCAGCAGGCTGGTAAGAAGAATTTGTAGTGTTCAGGGTTGTTCGGATCGTTCGGCTCGCGCCCATACCAGGCGGTAATTACGCCGTGCTGGTGGCGGACTTGCCGCGGTTTGCTGTCATTGATGAGTTGTATTGCTCGCTCAATTGGCAGGCCACAGTGCGTCGTCGTGTACACAATTACCGTCGGGTAGCAGGTATTGTTGTCGGCAGGTTGGAAGCGATAATCGTAGACAAAGCCGAGTCTCTCGAGTTCGTTAACAACAAATAGGCTGGAAGTTGGAGCCTCTGGGTTACCAGGCAGTGGTCCGTTCTTGTCCTCGTATAGCGCTTTCTTAACGAGAAATCGGAATCTATCGAAGCCCATCATCTCCCGGCTTTCTTGTGCGCCGGTCGACAATTCTCTGTTCCATGTCGATCAGATTTGTAACGTCACGGATCTTTTTGTTGATTTTCAGATCAGCAGAAAGCCTCTCAGTTTCGAGCCGGCCGCGCCGCTTCAGGATCGTATACAGCTCGTAGATCTCCATTTGATCATTGTGGGAGATCGGGAAACTCGGGTTATGTTTCAACCGCATGTCGATCATTTAATGCCTCCTCTTTTTCGGTATTCAGGTTCTTCGCGGACCAGAAACAGAGCAGCCGTCCACCACAAGCAAGCGGCACTTATTGTCAGCGACGATTTCTAAACCATCGGCACAAACCGGCAAGCGATGCTCGTGTCGGTGGATGGAGCTAGCGGCCAAGCTACGCAATTGCCTCCAGCGTGTCTGCCGGAGTCTCGCCAAAACGGCCGGCCAGATCCAAGCATTCCACGAAGGCTTGTGAGCGTTACGTTAAGTACATGCACGCCTATTGCAGACGCGCCTTCTGAAGCTGCTTCCATTTGTCTGGTGACCAGTTGTGTAGTTCGCTCATGCGAACCTGCGCCAGGTTTAACAGCAACTGCGTGAGATGCAGGTGCGGATCGACATCGTGCCGGCGGCAAGTACTGGTTGGGCTGGACAGGATGGCGG
>OBLW0100003278.1_pt1 | contig 12675 bp, 12 predicted proteins | sample 1520161 | NCBI WGS metagenome assembly OBLW01 (sample SAMEA3539309, study PRJEB22396) | soil metagenome | biome: tundra; feature: field; material: soil | place: USA | collected 2010-05 | depth 0.15 m
GCCGAAGGCAAGAAGAGGCAAATGGGATTGGCGAATGAGTCCGTATGAGCGATGACCGGGAGTAACGTCCTCGCAGGGATGGATCTGACATCCTCCAGCAAGGGTAATGCCGACACTGGGCAAAGGGACTCTGGGCATTTGGCGGTTTCATCAATGCAGTGCGGTGCCGGACACTGAACCGGAACCTCACCGAGTCATTGCGATTGAGCTAGGCCGTGAGTAAACCGCGGAAGTCGAGGCGCATGCGTGCCAGCGCTTAAACCTCGCCAAGTTGGGAAGACTCACGGAAGACAGGCCGAGGCTTCAAACCGGACCTGGGAAATCCGGCTGTCCGGCATTATAGGGGGGCTTCAGGAATCGTTGACTCTGGCAGGAACTAGGCCCAGTCAATGCGCCTGATCTCTATCCCGACTCTGACCATAAACAATCCATTTTCTGAATGAAAGTTTTGCCGATTGGTAAGTGTACTTCTTGCCATACTACGAAAATCGGACCCCATGGCAAGCCGTTTGTTTCGATGTATCAACGGAAGCCCATCCAAGCAAACGCGTAGAAGACCCGACGACACTCGCTGCACGTTGATTGCCAACAAGGGCGGCACTTTCCCTTCCAAAGATCCCATTGAGCGCATCGGGCGTTTTACCCCTCGTCTGTACGGAACGGAAAGCGCGCTCTTTATGCCTATTTAGTAGTGATTATCTAATTTCGGATGAGTCTTTTGGAGCTTGAACGGCCCTATCCGTTTCGAGTTTGGCAATGCGGACCGCAAGAATGCGCTTCAAGTCCGCTACTGCTGTGAGGTCCACCTTGGCAATTCTGCGGGCCGTGAAATGTGTCGGTAGGTTGGTACCGGCCATGGTGATACATCTCCCGCTCACGGGTCTTTCACCGAGCAAAAGCGGGGACCCGCCGCAGCGAGCCCTCTGTGGCGAATGCAGCGAGGTTGGTTTAGAAGGTGTAGCGCAGCGAGAAGCGCAGTGTGCGCCCTGCCTGGTGGAGATACGGTTGGCCGTACCAGCCGCTCGCAGCGACGGCCGGAACCTGGCCGCCGTTACCGTTGATCCACTGTTGCACGTTGTAGCCGGACTCCAGCTCCTGGTAGAGCGCCGCACCGGAGGCGAGGGTGATGGGGCTACCGCTGCTGCTAACGCCAGGGTACAAAGGAGTCGCGTAATAGAGTGAGTTCATGCCCTGCCAGTAGGCGACGACAGCGTGCTGGTTGAGCGCGTTGGCGGCAGTGGCCTCAAACGAGATGTTCTCGTGATCACCCACCTTGATGTCGTGCTTGGCGCTGAGATCGGACTGGATGTACCACGGGGTCCGGCGAGTGTACGGAGAGCTAAGGGTAATGGCTCCGGTCGATTGGTTTACGCTCTCGTCGACCCAGTGGCCGCGGCCGAAGGCATACACAGCCTCATACGGTTCGCCGGGAGTTGAGCCCAGCATGTCAATGTATGAGGTCAGCGGACTGCCCTGGTAGAGGTACTGGAAGAGGCCCACTGTGGTGGCCTGGTGCCTCCACCACGGCAGGGTATAGGTTCCGAGTCCCTTGAAAACATTCGGACGATCGGTCGGCATTGGCCCCGCCGTTGATCTTCCGTTGGCGCCGAAGTAGTAGAACGGTTCGTCGAAGGCTCGGGTGGTGTCGGGTGAGTTGCGTCCCGTAGTTCCGCCGTCCGTCTGGTCGGTGGTGGTCAGACCCGGATAGTTACCCCAGAGGCTGCTGTAGGTATAGCTGAACATGCCGCTCCAGTTCTTGGTCGGGGACAGAGTCAACCGAAACTCGACGCCATCGTAGTTGCGGATCGCCTTGGGCATGGCCGGGCAGCTCGGACAGGTGCCGAAGGCTGCGCCGGGTCCGAAGGTGGCCGTATTGTTGAAGGCGAAGTTAGATCCCTGGACGCCGAATGCCTGCCCGAGGGAGGCAAGGAAGTTTGCATAACCGTCGAGAGTCGAATTCACACCCTCGCCGGGATTGACGATGGTGTACATCTCGCCAAACACCTTATCGTCGAGCGAAGCATCCTCAATGACATGGTCGAGACGCCGGCGATCATAGCGGGCTTCAAACGCCAAGCGCGGCGTGAGTTGGTAGTCCCATCCCACAACATACTCATGCTGGCGATACGGCTTCACATTGGGTGCAACAGGCTCCTCGGGACGGAAGTTGGCGTTCTCGATGAGCGAAATGCCGGTTCCCGCGTCTGTGAGGGAGGCCGGCGGGGTGTTACTGGGATTGTTAAAGTTGACGCCGGCTGTCGGCGGTCCCGTGGGGCATGCACGACCGGCTTTGAAGACGACATCGAGATCGGAGTTGGCAAATGAGCCACTTCCATCCGGTCCCAGGGGATAGCTGCACTGCTCGTAGGCTTGTGCGCCAAATGAGGTCTGGGCAAGCAGCAGCTTCATCACGTCGTTGATTACGTTGTAATCGCCGAAGAATTTCATCTTGCCATGGCCGCTCGGATCCCATGCCCCGCCCACGCGCGGCTCGATCTTGTCGCTCCATGGGAAGTTGATGGCGCTGACTTTGACTCCGCCCGGAGCAGGGAGGGTCTCATGCTCGATGCGGAGGCCGAGGTCCAATGTCACGCCCTTCCCCACCGTCCACGAATCCTGCACATACAATGCGTGATTCCAGTCGCTGGCGGGCGTCTTGAGGATAGTAGCGAAGTCCTGTACCACCACGTAGCCGTATTGGCCCGTGCAATTTCCGCCCCATTCGGCAGCGAGAGACCCGCAGTTCGCAACGCCGGCTGTGCTAAACGGGCTATGGCTCTGCCCAGGGCCAAGGTTCAGCTCCACCTCGGGCACGTTTCCGTTCTGATCGATGACATTGCTCAGGTGGTTCAGCTCGTAGCCAAACTTGAAATTATGGGATCCCCACCAGCCGCCCTTGTAGAAGGCGAAGTCCTCGTTCAACTGATAGTGCTTGCTGGCATTGAAAAGGGTGTAGCTTGTGTTCAACGCCGTTGTCTGGGTGCCCTCACCCTGCCGCAGTGCCGTCGGCAATTGAGCCCCGGTATTATCCACTGTTCCGGTCGTATTCCATATCAGGTCCGGAGACACAAGCGGCCAGCCGAAGTCGTGGTAGTTGGTGAAGAAGTAGCCGTACCGGGTGGTGGAGATCAGCCTCTGGGTCAGCGTGACGTCTGCGCCGACAGTGAACAGCGAATTTGGGGCGGAGGAACCAATACCGTGCGCATAGTTGTTCGGGTTCTGCAAGACCCCCTCGTTCAGGTCGCCGGATTCCTGCGCAGTTGGATCCGCTACTGGAAAGTTCTGCCCCGTCTCGCGCGTGAACTGATAGAGCCAGGAGCCGTACACACGAATCTTCTGCGTGAGTGCGGCGTCGAGACGGCCATAACCGTAATATTGCTGGCGATCCTGGGTGAAGTTTTGATTGCCGAAGCTGGTGAGATTCGAGCCCGCTTGGACAGCGGCCGGGGAGGCGTAGTTGATGCTGCGCGAACTCCCGCTATACCAGGGATTGAAAGCCGCATAGAACCACAGGCGATCCTTGACGATGGGGCCGCCGACTGTCACACCCGGTTGCACATTGCGGAAGTGCTCCTTCTGCGAGGAGTACTGCTGCGTGTCGGGATCGAGAGGAGCGCCACTGGTGGTTGTACCGCTTCCCAACGGGTCGTAGCGCAGGAAGGAATTCACCGGGTTCGCGTCCGTTCCCGAAGATTCATAATTCGAGAAGATCGAGCCGTGGAATTCGTTGCTGCCCTTCTTCAAGATCACGTTGGCTACGCCGCCGAGGGCGCCGCCGTACTGGGCCGGAACGCCGGAGGTCGTCATCTGCACTTCCTGGATGAAGTCCATTGGGACGTTGGCGCTGGAGTATCCGCCGGAGACATTCTCAGTATCCTGACCTTCAACCAGGTAGGTGGACTCGGAGTCGGCTGCGCCGCCGATCGAGAAGCCATAGCTCAGACCGTTGCCGCTCGAGCCCGGCGAGGAGCCGCCGCCGCCCATTGCCGCCTGGCCGTTGACGGACAGGCCTGACAAAGGCTCGTTGCGGGCCATCGGTGCGTACTGAATGACTGACTGGAATGTGGTTCCGGTCGGCGCGTTCTGCAGCGTCTGGCTGTTGATGTTGGTCATGTTCTGGGTGGTGGTCGTATCGATCACCGGGGCTTCGCCCGTTACTTCCACCGTGGTTGCTTCGGTGCCGACCTTGAGTACAAGGTCAACGGTAGGCAGGTGGCCAACCTCTATCGTTAGACCATCGCGCTTGGTGATGTCGAAGCCGTTGGCCGATACCGCAACAGAGTAGGTGCCGGGGGGAAGGTTGGCGAAGTGATAGTATCCGCTCGTGTCGGTGACGAGTACCTTGCTCCCCATGAGCGAGGTGCCGGTGATTGTAATCTTGGCCCCGGGCACCACCGCTCCAGAAGGATCCTTCACTGTCCCTTGAATGCCGCCTGTCGTCTCCTGCCCGGAAACAATCTGCCGTGCACACAGGGCGAAGCCCAGCACCAGCGCGATTGCGCAAAATGCACTCAGGAACCTCCAACGGAATACTCTCATTGCACTCCTCCAAAAAGAAATCGAAGGTCCAAATTGGACTCCTCAATTCGCAGTTTTTGTATTGTGTTCGGCTGCGAGGGGATTCAACCGACTCGCGCCTCAAATGCAATTTCCTCGACCGGCAAAAGGGAAGAAACAGCACCGGTACAGAGTCCATCAGTTTGTAGTTCTCCCAGGTTTGAGACACAATGATTGATTCTCTGACTAGAGATATTCGGAATCAATGTCCACTTACAAAGCTCTCGTTATGACCGCTTGAGCTATGATGCGATCGGCAGTGTAATATCCGACGCTTGATCCTTGGGTTTGAAAGCAAACACCCGACACAGCTTGACGAGGCACAAAATCCTCTTACTGGTTGCCCACATGTCCCGAAATGATTGGACACCACGATGACCCTTCGGTGTCACACGGTCTTCAGAATCTAGCCAATTTAGGTGCGTGGCCAGTCCAAATCTTCCCAACGAGTGAAAAAGACGATGAACCGAAGGTTATACGAGACAACTCGCTGAGTGCGATGCGAAACACGCCGGCGCTGCAATTCTGTTTGAGGCTATGAATCATCAGGCGCAGTCCGAAAGCGCGCTCGACACACATATGCTGTCCATGACGTAGGTCTTCGTCATAGTGAGCAAGGACGGCTCACTATAGATCCTCCGCGACGTACGCACTTACAATCAACCAATAGTGCTCGATGCAACCGAAAACGTCGCACAAAAAAAGCCGTCAGCTGAGCAAAATCGGCCAGATTACATTTAGAAATGCCTTGAACTCTTCTAGTTTCTGAAGCATCATGACGGTGTGCAGGTGCGGAATCCGCATGGGAACACAAAGCCAACTCGCGAATTCGCAGCCGGTCGGCCAAATTCAGTCTGCGTGCTCGCTCGACGATAGTGAATTGCTCCGCGCGAGTATGGTCAGTGAGCCTGCAGGTTCTTCAGTTGTCCCCGGGCTATTAAATCCAAGAGTCGTGATTCATGCTGGAGCGTCGGTTCGCATTGCCTGTGATCGGGGGGGCGATCATAACGATGGGATTGCCAATTACGGAGATATCGACATTATCCCTGCTGGGATGGCCGCTCGCTGGAGAATATATGGTACGGATCGCTTCTTCGTGGTTGGTATTTCCCAGAGATTTCTTGAATATGTAGCTGAATCTTCTGAGATGAATCTGACGAACACCGAACTCCATAACCGATTTCAGATTCGTAATCCGCAGATTGAACACATTGGATGGTCAATTAAGGCTGAGATGGAGCAAGGTAATCCGTGCGGACGAATTTTCATGGAAGGCATGGCCACGGCGCTTGCGGTCGAGATGTTGCACAATCGCGGCCTACGGGCCGCAGGCGGGATGGCCGCGGAAGGACGTCTTCCATCACGCAAGTTGAAGCGAATTCTTTCCTATGTCGATGAAAACCTCGGCGACGACCTTACTCTGCGAAGGATTGCACACGAATTTCAAGTCAGTGTTTCGTTGCTCAAGGATATGTTTCGAAAGTCAGTTGGCGTCTCATTACATCGATACATAATCCAACGCCGCGTGGAGCGCGCTGCCGACATGCTGATTCATCGTCGATTATCGATTAGTCAAATCGCCCTCGAAACAGGGTTTGCACATCAGAGCCACATGACATCGCAAATGAGGCGATTCCTCGGCGTATCACCTAAAGAGCTGCGAAACGGCTCGGATACTGATTGAAAATCGATCGTCACAATGTGTTGTCAGGGGCGCAGCGATAGTTTGCGGTACGCACAGTAAGGCGAAGACGAGATAAGCGCACCAAGGAAAGAGGCGCCGGTTTTCGCGAACCGACGGAACTGAATCACGGTGCCGCCGAAGATCTGAGCAGCAGTGGCGGCGTGTACGATGTAACGCATCTGAGGCCAGTCGTTGTAGTCGTGCCAAGTCGGCATGATGAGACCCGAGGTCAAAGCCGCTGCTCCAAACACATGACGGCAGAGAATCGAACGAGGAGTTGTTTCGGTCATTTTTTCGCGTTGTCTCACTACATTGTTTGATCCATGTCACTCAAAGGCAGACGGAATGAAGGCGCTTATGATCCGACGATGGTGTCCCTGGTCTCCATTCCCAAACCCAGCATGCCGCCAAGTTATTCCTAGGAAATGGCCCGACCCATCACCTTCGTTCAAGCTTGGGCACCGCGTCGCGTAACTCCATCGCGGCGCTTTCATAGAACTCAAAGCCGTGCTAAGAGCCTGGCTCAACGAAATTGCTCCGCCCCACCTAATCCGCTGGGCGATTGAGAAATGAGATGAATCGAAGGTTTTGCGCGGCAGGCCGTTGAATCCCGATTTAACGCTTGGGCTAAAATGCTATTCATGAATCGAGATAGCGTCCTGCATCTACGCTCCTTCTGGCAATTCCAGATCGTAGGCTGGGGCGGCTTTTACCTTTCGGATCTTCTAGGATCGATTCCCAACCTTTTAGGTAGCCACGATTCGCTCTTCGAAGAGACGGTGCCTGTCGTCTTCATGTTCCTGGGAAGTTGTGCCCTGCACCCTCTTTGCCGCTGGCTGCTTCGACAATCGCAGTCCTGGATCGCTTTTGAATTAAAAGCGGCCGCGGGGGCCGTGGTGGCAGCGAATCTCAGCGCCTGCGCAACCGGGCTCACTTTGCATGGTTTCCATAACGTGGATTGGTTCGGGTTGGCTCCAATTGCGATGTGGTCTTCTTTCGTTCTCTTTATGTGGTGCAGTTTGTATTTCAGCATTAGGCAATGGCAGCAATCGAGCAAGGAGAAGGAGCGGCTGCTTCGCGCCGAGGCTGAGGTCCGAGAGGCACGGTTACTTGCACTGCGCTATCAGTTGAATCCCCATTTCTTATTCAATTCACTCAATGCCGTCTCCACTCTCATTCTGGATGGGAATGCTCCCGCGGCCACCCGGATGCTGGCACAGATAGGAGATCTTCTGCGCTCAAGCCTCGACTCCGAAGTCACAGATGAGGTAGCTCTCTCTCTAGAATTGGCCTTTACCGAAGGGTACCTGGCCATCGAGCAAACAAGGCTAGGAGAGCGGTTAAAGTTCGATATGGTTGTTCCAATGGAAACGCGGGATGCACTGGTGCCAAGCATGTTGCTCCAGCCGCTGGTTGAGAACGCAGTGCGCTATGGGGTGGCGCCACTGGTTGAAGGTGGATGGATTGTGATAGAGAGTGCGCTTCATGCGGACCGGTTGCGAATTGTCATCGGGAACTCCGGACGGCGCGGGGAGAGCGAGCAAAAGAAGAATGGGAATGGCATCGGTCTCAGAAACACGGCGGAACGCCTGAAGACACTTTACGGAGCCAATCATAGATTCTCGCTGGAATGGCCCGCATGCGGAGGCTGCGAAGTCACGGTGGAATTTCCGTTCCGCAGGAGTGAGAGCCTGCAGGAGGCTGTTCCATGCGCGCGCTGATTGTTGACGACGAGCCGTTAGCGCGGCGCGGCGTGCTCCTGAGACTGCGGAAGTTCAGGGATGTCAAGATTGTTGGAGAATGCGGAGACGGGCAGTCCGCGGTGGAGAGGATCTTGGAACGATCTCCTGATGTTGTATTCCTCGATATCCAGATGCCCGGCATGGACGGCTTCGAGGTTTTGCGCGCATTGCCCAGAGAAAACCTGCCCGCCGTCATTTTTCTCACAGCGTATGAGCAACATGTTTTGCGCGCATTCGATGTTCATGCGCTGCATTATCTGTTGAAGCCAGTGGACGACGCACGCTTCACGGCAGCGGTCGGCCGAGTTCGAGAACTGTTAGATTCCGCATTAAAGGCGAGCATGGCACAGCGGGTCTTGAAAATGCTAGACCACGCGTCGGAAGAATACGTATCCCGGTTTACGGTGCAAACCGGATCCCGCATTCAAATTGTTGTTGCGGAGGATGTCGAGTGGATTGGGGCGGCTGGAGACTATGTGGAACTGCACGTCAGCGGCCATTCCATCCTGTTGCGTGAGACGATGTCTTCGCTTGAACAGAGGCTCGACCCGGCAAAGTTTCTTCGCATACACCGTTCCCGAATTGTGCAATCAAGAGGTATTCTGGAACTGAGATCCATCGAGAACCGTGAATTCACGGTGAAGCTCTCGGACGGCTCAGAGCATCGATCGAGCCGCACCTATGCTGATCGGCTTGAACGCTGGTTGTCATCTGGCCGGACTTGACGAACGGTTATCGCTATTTCCCGGTGTTCGGGCGCCTTCGCATTCCCGTACTCCGCGAGCCGGAATGGTTCCCGTGCGACTCTTGAAGTAAGCGTTCACTGACCGTGTAACGCGCTGAAGGATAGAATGCAGGGCGACTTCATCTTGCGACTCAACGCTTTCTCATTGCGGCTTGAATTCTAATATGCACGCTTCGCCGCATTCGACGCCCGGCGTTTCGCATTCTCGTAGAGAATGCGTTCATCACGTGCACAGGGAATTGTCGGATGACCGAAAATCATACTTTCCAGATTTTAAACGTGGAGGATTCATGAGGGCAATTTGCCTTTCACTCATCATGACGTGCGTCGCTAGTCGTGCACCATCTCAAAGCGCAGATACAACGAATACCAGGACTCCGATTCTAGTCGAATTATTTACCTCAGAAGGCTGTTCCAGTTGTCCTCCTGCAGATGCCTGGCTGCAAAAACTTGATGCCGCTCAACCAATCCCCGGCGCTCAAATGATCGTACTGAGCGAGCATGTGGACTACTGGGATCGCGATGGCTGGAAAGACCCATACTCTCTAGCCCTATTCACTGACCGGCAGAGCGCCTATGTTCGAGCTATGGGGCTCGATACACCGTACACTCCACAGGCGATTGTGAATGGAAAGAGCGAATTGCGGTTGAGTGAACCGCAACAGATGAGCCAGATCCTCGAAAAAGCAGCCTCTGCCCCGCAGGTTCCGGTAAGCATAAGCGCTCTGCGCGTTGAAGAGAACGTGCCCCCTGTTCTTCGAGCCCACCTCGACGTGGACGGAGGACAGGAGAAGCGGAATGCCGATATCTTCGCGGCGGTCGCTCTCGATCATGTGGAATCTCAAGTTGCGCATGGCGAAAATGGAGGGAAACTCCTCACACACGTTGCCGTTGTTCAAGAACTCGTCAAAGTTGGAAAACTTGAGAAAGGAAAAGCCTTCAGTCAGGACATTCAGGTCAAACTCCGACCTAACATTGCCCCCGGAAACCTTAGACTGATTGTCTTTGTACAGGAGCCAGAACTTGGAAAAGTACTCGGGGCAGCGCTTCAGAAAAGCAGCCCCGCGGGCAAGTAGTGACTGGTACGTTGACGAAGTATCAGACTGGAAGCAACGCATCTGCGCTTGAACATTGGCCCCTCAGTCTTGATGGATGAAGGGCTTCGAGGTAAAGCGGTCCATCTTGCACAAGTCTTTGAGCCACATCTTTTTCGACTTTGCTCCGCAGATGATGCTTCCTGCTCATTTGGGGAGTTCTTTCTGGGTGCATATCGCTTCTGCAGCTCTTTTCATCATCGGGTTCTGCCTAGCTTTCCGAAAGGCGGCATGGCGGTTGAGAGGTCTGGTCAGGATAGTTGCCTATGGTCCGGTATTCTTTGCTGTTCCCCTCGCTGTCTTTGGACTGCAGCATTTTGTTCTTTTCAACACCGTTAAGCTTGCGGTCCCAGACTGGATGCCTGGGCGCTTCTTCTGGGTGTTGATTGTGGGAGCGGCTCTGATTGCCACTTGCCTGAGCTTCCTCGCGGATATCAAGGCGGGTCTGGCGGCCTTGCTCGTGGGCATTATGCTCTTTCTCTTCGTACTGCTCATTTATGTGCCTAACTTACTTGAGAATCCCCACGACCGGTTTGCGCTCACCATGCCGTTGAGGGACTTGGCATTGTGCGGTGGCGCTCTGGCCTACGCGGGAGCGCTGGAGGCGGTGGGCAGACACAGGCCGGTCCGGCGGCTCGTGGAGATCCTTGGAGAACCGTTTTTTTCGACCTCCATTTCTTTCATGCTTTCGACTTATTCGATCTGAGGAGCCAGGTGCATGCAACAATCTTTTTGGTGGCGGATGCTATTGCTCGCGGTGCTTCTGCCGCAGGTCGTCATAAACGGAACAGCTCAGAATATAGCGCCAACAGCGCAGGGGCCCTGTTCCGGCTCCGCGTGGCATGCATTTGATTTTTGGCTCGGCTCTTGGGTCGTCATGGACGTGACCAGTGGCAGCAAGATTGCACAGGCACGCATCGAGCCCGTATCTCACGGCTGCGCGCTCCGCGAAGAATACCGCTCCACAGATGGCGGAGGTGGAGAAAGTCTAAGTTCTTGGGACGCCAAGCGCGGCGTATGGCGCCAGTATTGGGTGAGCACCAGCGGAGCCATCGTTTCCATCAAGGGCAAACTCCACAACGGCGCCATGACGCTGAGCGGCGCCGAGCAAGGCACCCATTCGCCAGATATGGTGCGGGGCACCTGGAAACCCAAAAGCAATGGAGTGCGCGAGACCGGGGAGCGCTCCTGGGATGGAGGTCGCACCTGGGAGCCATGGTTCGATCTCGAGTTCCGTCGCGCAGAAGCCGTCAGCGAAAATGGAATCGCCGAGGATCGCCAGACAGTGGCGAATCTGGACGAGCTATACCAGGCCGCGGTCAAGATTAACGACTCCGCCATCATGGGACGCCTACTCGCTGATGACTTCGTTCTCGTCACTGACTCCGCCAAGATATATACGCGCGCGCAATTGCCGGCAGAAGCCAGCAGCGGCCACGTGCATTACGAGCACCAGGAGGACACAAACCGAACCGTGCGCATTTGGGGCGATACGGCCGTGGTCACGGCGTCCCTCTGGGAAAAGGGCAGCGATACCGAAGGCCCATTCGACAAGAAAATCTGGTTCAGCGGCACGTATGTGCGTCGACCCGAGGGATGGAAGTACGTCTTCGGCCAGTCCTCACTCCTGGAGGCCTCCCGGCAAGGGGAGAGAGACCAGAGCGCGGGAGTTTGCTTATTGCCTACAGCTCAAAGCGCTTTTCCAGGCTGGTCAAACCTGCAAAACGCGCTTTGGCGAGTGTGGACCAAGTCGCCTCACGAGAACGACTGAGGTGTATATCCGTCGTTCCATAGCCCGCCGTTGTCTCTCAGCGAACGCACTTTTTCTTCGATTGACATGGATCAAACGACATAGTGAGACAACGCGAAAAAATGACGGAAACAACTCCTCCTTCGAATCTCGGCCGTCATGTGTTTGGAGCAGCGGCTTTGACCTCGGGCCTCATCATGCTGGCTTGGCACGACTACAACGACTGGCCTCAAATGCGTTACATCGTATACCCCGCCACTGCTGCTCAGATCTTCGGCGGCACCGTGATTCAGTTCCGTCGGTTCGCGAAAACCGGCGCATCCTTCCTTGGTGCGGCCTATCTCGTCTTCGCCTTACTGTGCGTACCGCAAATTGTCGCTGCGCCCCTGACATACAATAGCTGGGGCAACTTCTTCGAGCAGTTCTCTCTTGTGGCCGGAGCGGCGATCGTTTATGCCCGCTTGTCTTCGCCATGGGCACCTGAAATAGTCCGTCTTGTCGGCCGCATTCTCTTGGGCATCTGTGCCGTTTCCTTTGCCCTCGAACAGGCAATTTATCTTGGCGCTACCGCCAATCTTGTTCCGAAATCGTTTCCACCGAGTCAGATGTTTTGGGCGGTAACGACGACCGTTTTGTTCGCACTCGCGGCTGTGGCTCTTCTTGCGAATCGAATGGCGCTTCTCGCGGCTCGCCTGCTGACAGTGATGGTCGTGAGCTTTGGGCTACTCGTGTGGGTACCGTTGGTTCTCTCGGCCCCCCGCGATCATTCGAATTGGAGCGAAAACGCGGAGACCTTCACTATTGCCGGAGCAACATGGATTCTCGCTGATCTACTCTGCAAGTATCAAACTGGAGTGGCGAATCTTTGCATACACCAGACTCTCAGCTCTAGTAAGAGAGATGGCTTGCCCGCCCCAAAGCCAGCGAAAGGTTCGTCGGCAACGAGCTAGCGCGATAGCTTCTCGCGCTCCTAGACGGGCTGGTCTCGAATCGCGTTGGGAAAAGCTCGGAAGAGGAGGAACTGAAGATGAGGAAGTGAAACCTCTTAATCCAGCCTAGCGGGTGCAAATCCCGTCTGACCAAAGTCGAGCAGACAGGTCAGT
>OBLW0100003279.1_pt1 | contig 12675 bp, 16 predicted proteins | sample 1520161 | NCBI WGS metagenome assembly OBLW01 (sample SAMEA3539309, study PRJEB22396) | soil metagenome | biome: tundra; feature: field; material: soil | place: USA | collected 2010-05 | depth 0.15 m
CACGGCAAAAGTGCCGGCCAAGGTGGATGCGTACCACTTGCCGCTAGTGAATGTCGAAGCCGCCGCCGCGCCCGCGCCCGCGCCCGCCGCCGCGCCGGCGCCCGCCGAACACAGCGCGTCTATCGTCGGGCAAACCAATCAATAGATCCGGCGGTCGGCACGCCTTGGCTGAATAGTCGCGGCGCAGCATTGCGTCCTTACGGCGCGGTTATAGGGCTAACACCAATTTAATTCCGGCCTCAACATCTCGCAGCGTTTCAGCTGACACGCGACCCGTTCGTGTTGTAAGAAGCCGTTTGTCCAGAGTGATCAGCTGCGAAACATTCACGACGGACTCCTGCTTGAGGCCGGTGGCCCTGCGCGCGAGGCGAACATTGCCTGGCGCCTCCGCGAGATGCAGATTCGAGGTGACGACCGCGCAGATTGTCGTACGAATCGCGCTGTCACTGAAATCGTTCGATTGCACGATGAGCACGGGTCGGCGAAATCTCGCACCAGAGCCGACCGCCTCAGCGAGCGCCGACCACCAGATCTCGCCGCGGCGAATCACCACTTCTCCTTGAGTAGCGAGTGCGCCTGCGCTTGTTCGGTGACTGGATCGAGATCGGAACTATCGGGATCTGCCCCGTACACGGCATCTAGGCGTTCGCGTACGCCGAGGAATCGTTCGCCTTTGACGTATTCAGCGACGGCGTTCGAATAAAGTTCGCTCCGCGACCAGCCGCGTCGTTTGGCAAGCCGCTCCGCTTCTTCGAACACGGCGTCGGGAATGGAGATCGCAGTTTTCACGGACGGAGTATAACCAGAGTTATACCAGAGGCTCAAGCGGTTTGCGCGAGTGTGGCCTGCACGAGATCCCGGCTGCCGGACCTGGTGTGAGCGGATTCCGCACTGCAGCCTTACTTCCTGAATCCGGTGCCCCTGCAGGAGATCTACGATCGGTGGATTGGTAAGTTTGAACGATCGCGCCTAAAGGCGCTCAATAATCTCAAGCGTCGCGTGGAAGGAAGCACCGGTGGCTAAATCCGCATTTGTCTATGTCATTTACATTGCGAGCAGCGCCGAGACGGTATGGAAGGCATTGCCCGACGGAGAGTTCACTCGCCAGTTTTGGGGTCATGAAAACGTGTCCGATTGGAAACCAGGATCTGCGTGGGAACATCGGCGCGCGGACGCGACACGCTCGGTTGTGATGTTGGGTGAAGTAGTTTAAGCGGCGCAGCCGCGTGGCTTTCGAGAGGTTGGCCTCGCGTCCTGTCGAGCCTCAAGTCGTTGCTCGAGACGGGACGGGCGTTGAACACCTGGGCCGGCCGTTGACAGAGACTACCGTTCGTCCAAAGTAGAGGGGACTGCCATGACCACGACACCCAAAATCGTTTCCCACGAGGAGTGGATGACGGCGCGCCAAACGCTGCTTGCGAAGGAGAAGGAATTCACGCGACTTCGCGATGAACTGAGCCAGGCCCGCCGCGCCCTTCCATGGGAAGAGGTTACGAAGGAGTATCAGTTTGAGGGCCCCCACGGCATCGTAACGCATCTCAATCAGCGCGACGTCACGATGATCGCCGTTTCGCGCGCCCCGTATGCGAGGCTGGAGGCTTACCAGAAGCGGCTCTGTTGAGCTTCGATCGCCGAGATACTTGCGCGCCAGATGGTTTATAATTTCCATCTGCAGCTAGCCGCAAACATTACGTTCATTGGTGCCATTCAAATCAGGGAAAGGCCATGCAATCGATTCCGGTAGGGGCCGTGGGCGCCTTCAGTCTGGTCGTCCTTCCCGACCATCTCGCCAGCCGTTTCAAGGATACGACTTTGCCTCCGGTTCTGGCGACGCCGGTCATGATCATGATCATGGAGAACGCGGCGCTCAACGCGATCAAGCCTTATCTCGACGCCGGCGAAAGTGCACTCGGCACGCGCGTCGACGTGCGCCATCTGGCAGCGACGCCGGCGGGTCGGCGCGTGACCGGCGAAGCGAAAGTTACCAATGTCGACGGGAGGCGCATCGAGTTTTCGATTCGCGCGACCGACGGGAACGAGGAGATTGGAGTCGGCACACACGAACGCATGGTCATCCAGCTGGCGAGGTTATCGGAACGGATGAAGGCGAAATTCGGTTAGGCGGTGCCGCAGTACCGCTGCCGCCGCAGCGCCCTAGTTCTCGCTCTGAAGTTGCGTATGCACGCTCACGGCATATCCGTTCACGGGCAGCGTGCCGCTGTAGACGAGCGTTTCATTCTTCTGCACCGAAAATAACGTGTCCACGTCGCGCCAATTGGTCGCCGTTTGCGTGATCGTCGTGCCGTTGCCATCGGTCCAATTGATTTCGCCATCGAGCGCGGCCGCTCGGTTTGCGCCGGGCATCGCATTGCGCGGTCTGACGGTGGGCGGAACGCTGACCCTGCTCGATAGCGAACGCATGGTGGCCTATCCGCTCAGCGACGACGGCGAGCGCAGTTTCGTCGACGTCAGCGCGATTCCGTTCAACGCGATTGACAGTATCGATGTGCTCAAGGACGGCGCATCGTCGCTGTACGGCGCCGATGCCATTGCCGGTGTCGTCAACATCAAATTGAAGCCGACCTACGTCGGCACGGAAGTCACCGCCGAGGGCGGCGCGACGCAGCACAACGACGGCTGGACCTGGCATGGGGCCGCCATCATGGGTTCGGGCGATCTCGAAAGCGATGGCTACAACATCTACGCGGCCTTGGACTGGCATCGTCAGGAAATGATTCAGGGTGCCAATCGCAACGGTCCCTGGACGAACAACAATTGGAGTTCTCTGCCGGGTGGGATCAACGCGACCCCGGGCTCTCCGACGCAGAGTGCTTTCACCTATCCGGACAGCATCCAAGGTTACGTGCTGAATCCCTCGCCACTCCTTGCCAACGGTACGTATGCGAATGGCTTGCCCGCGGCAACGTTCCTGACGCAGGGCCGCAGCCGGCCTGCAACAGCGCGGCCGCGCAGGCCGCAGGCAAATGCGAATTTTCGTTTGGTGGTCAGATCCAGCCGCCCACCGAGCAGACCAACTTTCTAATGAAGTTCACCAAAGCGCTCGTCAACGACTGGAAAATGACCGTTACCGCCTCACTCTTCGACAGCACCGCGGAGCAGGTCGCGCCCGAGACACCGCCCTTCGGACACGCGCTCAATCAAACGGGCGTGGAAAATGGCTCCATCTCGCTGAACCCCGCTGGTCCTGGTGTACCGCCGACTCTCATCACCTTCCCGCCGCTGACGCTACCCGCGAATTCTTCGCAGAACCCGTACGGCGCACCCGCCCAGCTGGTGTACAGCTTTCCGGATATCGGCGCGTCATTCACCGGTGTTGAGATGACCACTTACCGCTTGTTTGGCGATGTCAGAGGCACGGCCGGCGGCTGGGACCTAGATGCCGCGATCGGATTGATGTATGCGAGGATGAGTGACCATATCTCCGGCTATATCGAGCCGGCCGCGGCGCAGGCGGCCCTGAATAACCTGACCTACGTTCCGGGAGTCAGCACCAACGGCGCGAGCTTGTTCGCACCGGTCGAGACCACCGATCCCTCGAGCACCCTCGACGTCGTCGACTTTCACGGCGGCACGCACGAGCTGTTCCAGATGCCGGGCGGGCCGATGACACTCGCCGCGGGAGCGCAATACATACACAAGGCGCAGAACTATGTGGATCCGCCCACGATCATTGCCGGGGTCCAGGAAGGCACGGCCGCGTTGTCGGTGGGCTCGCAAGACGATAGCGCGGGGTTCATCGAGCTCGGCGGCAAACCCTTCCATCAGCTGGAGGTGAACGCCGCCGTGCGCTACGACCACTACGACACTTACGGCGGCCAGGCCACGCCCAAGTTCGGAGTTAAATACTCGCCGGTGGACATGTTCACGGTCCGCGGCACCTGGGGCAAGGGATTTCGCGCGCCGTCGATATCCGAATCGGGAGTCGCCGGGTTGGCATTCGGAGAAGGCAACGTCGCTGATCCGGTGCTCTGTCCCAACGGCGTCGCAAATGTCAAGGGTACGTTCAATGCGCTGTGCTCGTATCCGGGGGTCGGGGTTACATCCTCCAACCCCAAACTGAAGGCGGTTACCTCGAAGAATGCCACGTTCGGCGTCATCTTCGAGCCCGCGAAGATATTCAACGCGTCGATCGATTATTACTGGATTCAGTTGAACAACGACATCATCTCGGCATCCGCGGCCGGCGGCTTGGGAGCGCCCTTCCTTACGCTCGTTCGCGGACCGCAGGCCTCTCTGGCGGAGTGCACCAACACAACCACGAATGGAACCCCCTGCAACACCGTTACCGTGCTCACCAACGTCAACGGCGTGCCCGTCGGCTATCCCGCGTACGAGGTAGTTCCCTATGTGAACGCGGGCATTACCACCACCTCGGGAATCGACGTGGACCTGCGCAGCATCATCGACATCGGCAACGCGGGCAGGTTGATCGGCAACATCAACTACACGCACATGATCGAGTACGAGTACGGATACCAGGGGACCACCTACGACCTGGTTGGCACCCATGGGCCCTCGGGCATCTCCGGCGATACCGGCAATCCGCGGGATCGGGCCGTTGTGTCGCTGACCTGGGACAATGGCCCGGTGAGCGCGACCTTGTCGCTCAACTACACCAGCTCCTTCCATATCACGGATCCCTCGGCGGGTTACACCACTTGCCTCAAAGCGCTGGAATCGGGTGCGCCCTCGGCCTACGGTCCGGCGATTGCCGCGCCAGCAGTTCTCCCCGGCGCCTGGTACCCGTACTGCTCGGTGGCTCATTTCACCGATGTCAATCTGTACGCGAAATACATCGCAACCGATCATCTGTCCCTGCACGGTTCGATCACGAACCTGTTCAATTCAGATGCACCCGTGGATCTTCAGACCTACGGCGGTGGTGCGGAGTTGCGCTACGATGCCGCGCTCGATCAGGACGGTGCCGTTGGCCGGTTCTTCCTGGTCGGCTTGACCTACAAATTCTGACGGCGAGCTTTCAGCGACGTCTTGCGATCGGCCCCTGCGGGGGCCAATTTGCTTTGGATCCTGGTCAGTAACAAGATAAAGCACTTTTCGCATCCGGGGCGCGGGCCAATGAAATTTGCAATGATACTGAGGAAGCCGAGCGCCTATCTTCCAGTGGCAATGTCCTTCGCGGCGCTCGCTACGGTGCTTGCTCAACTTCTCATCCACGGTGTCGTCCGTGAGGGCGATGAAGGCGCCGCCGCGCATATCTTTCAGCTGCTCATTGTCGGAGAGGTGCCGATCGTGGGCTTCTTTGTCATCAAGTGGTTGCCGCGGGTAGGACTGCAGGCGCTGCCGGTGTTGTCGCTGCAAATGGGCGCCGTCCTCGCGGCACTCGCGCCCGTTTTCATTCTCAAGCTGTGAGGCGGGCGGTCGCGTGTTCGGACGAGACGCGGCGCTGCGGCCCTAACGATCCCATCGGCATTAATCTAGGCGCCCGCGAACCGCGGTGGTAGTCTGATGTTGCGCAGGTCGTAGCGCGGCTGATATCGTCCGAGCGGATTCTGTTGCGGGAGGAGAAACCCGAGAACGAATGTGAGCAGCTCGTTTTCGGTGTTGAGCTTGAGCACGTCTCGATCCGACTTCCGGAATGGGTTGCGCAAGGGATCCTCCCACGACCAGATAGTGCGCCCCGGCAAGTCCAAGGAGCGTGGTACCGACCTTGGTCCTCCGCAAATCAGAGCGGCGGTGTACAAAATTCCATCCGCAGCGCAGAAATCCTGTAATCGCAAAGCGAGGCACAAGCCGTGCAATGACCAGCACATGGATGCCCCTCGGACAGGATCGCTGTAGTGGAATCCCTGGCAATCACCACCGGGTTACCGTGAACCCGGCGGCCGTTATCGTCGGTCGACCGGGCTTTTCGCTCATATTCCGGTCGCGGATCCGCTAATCGATCCGGCTCATGCGATGCACGCCACGTTTCTCGATTCAACATAAGAATCTGCGGCGCATTTTCGATACGCTTGTCGGCCTATGAAGGTAGATCAACCACAGCCGGTCGCCAGCGACAATTCCGAATTCGAGGAACTGCCGCACACGGGCGTCACAGCGCAATTGGCCATGATGTACCGGGCGCTATGGGGCTCGCCGCTGCGCGGCACGTTGGTGGCTCTGGCGGTCGCGATATGCCTGGTCGTCATGACGACCGCGTATGGGCAGATACGCCTCAATAACTGGAACAAACCGTTCTATGACGCGCTGTCGCGCCGCGACCTGGGGCAATTCCTACGCCAACTCGGCGTGTTCGGTCTGATCGCGGGTACGCTGCTGATTCTCAACGTGGGGCAGCGGTGGCTCGTCGAAATGCTGAAGCTCAAGCTGCGCGCGGGCTTGGTGCAGGACCTCGTACACGAATGGATGCTGCCGCGCCGCGCATTTCGCCTCGCCAGCGCCGGGACGATCGGCGTCAACCCGGACCAGCGACTGCATGAGGACACGCGCCACTTGACCGAGTTGTCGGCCGACCTCGGCGTCGGCCTGCTGCAGGCATCGATCCTGCTCGTCATTTTCGTCAAGGTACTTTGGGCGTTATCCAGCGGTTTCGCGTTCCAAATCGGCGGCAATGATTACTCGGTACCGGGCTACATGGTATGGGCGGCGTTCATCTATGCGAGTTCGGCATCGATGTTGAGCTACTGGATCGGCAAGAGTCTCGTCAACCGCAACGCCGAGCGCTATGCGCGGGAGGCCGATCTCCGTTACTCCATGGTGCGGGTCAATGAGCATATCGATGCAATTTCGCTTGCGGCGGGCGAGACCGACGAGGCGCGGCGCATGGAACTCGATCTCGCGGGCGTGCTCGCCGCCATGCGCCGCCTGGTCTCGGGGCTCACGAACCTCACGTGGATCACCGCCGGCTATGGATGGTTTACGATCGTGGCGCCGATCGTCGTCGCGGCACCGATTTATTTTTACGGCAAGGTGTCCTTCGGCGGCATGATGATGGCGGCGGGCGCGTTCAATCAGGTGCAGTCCTCGTTGCGTTGGTTCGTCGATAATTTCAGCGTGATCGCAGATTGGCGCGCGACGCTGCTGCGCGTCGCGAATTTCCGCCGCGCGTTGCTGATCACCGATACGCTGCACCAGGTCGAGGGACGGATCGGGTTCGCCGACGGCAAACCCGGCAGATTCAGTATCGATCACCTGGAAATCGCATCCCCGGCCGGCTGTACGATGCTCGAGGAAGCCAGCATCGAGATTCGAGCCGGAGAACGCGTTCTAATCGTCGGCGAACCCGGCACCGGGAAGACCTTGCTGTTCCGGGTGTTGGCGGGTCTATGGCCATGGGGCTCCGGCACCATCATGCGCGCGCCGGGCGAGTCGATTCTCTATCTGCCGCGGGTACCGTATTTGCCTCCTGGCACCTTGCGCGAGGTTCTCGCCTATCCCCTGAAGGTCGAAAGCTTTAGTGAGCGTTCGTTCGTCAACGCATTGGCAAGGCTGCGCCTGAAGCGCCTGACGCCGATGCTCGACCAGTCGCGCCGATGGGAACGCGAGTTGGGCGAAGAGGAGCAACAACGCCTCGCATTCGCGCGCGCCGTTCTGCAGTCGCCCCGATGGATCATCGTCGATGAAGTACTCGATGCGCTCGACGTCGACACACTCGCGCGCGTCATGGAGATATTCACCAAAGATCTCAAAGATTCCGGCCTCATCCACATCGGTCGCGCCGAAAATCGAAAACATCTCTATTCGCGCGTGCTGCATTTGATCAATGATCCCACCGTGCGTAGACTCGCGCGCTTGCAGTTGGCCGATGAGCCGCGTGGCCCGGCGCTGGCGCCGGTGGCGGAGCCCGTAGACAACGATTAACGGGTTGCCGACACTAAATCACTTGCTTAAGTATTGTCGTCTGTTATACTTAAGCAGATGGTTAACAAAAGCGCCGCACTCGACCTGACGTTCCAAGCGCTCGCGGATCCGACCCGCCGATCGATCTTGGCCCAACTGTCCCGCGGGCCGACCTCAGTCAGCGAGTTGGCGCGACCACTGGAGATGTCTCTTCCTGCGGTGATGCAGCATCTGGCGGTGCTCGAAGATTCCGGTCTCGTACGATCCGAGAAGAGCGGGCGCGTGCGCACTTGCCGCATCGAATCTCATGCACTAGACCTCGCCGAGCAATGGATCGGTCAACGCCGGACCGAGTGGGAACGGCACCTCGACCGACTCGGTGAGTACCTGAAAACCCTCAACAAGTAAGGAGTAGGCCATGGCGACGGCGAATATCAACACACCAACCGGCCCGCTGGTCGTGTCGCGCGTGTACCCGGCCGCGCGAGAGCTGGTGTTTCGTGCCTGGAGTTCGGCGGATCATGTAAAGCGCTGGTTCTGTCCGAGCGGCTACAGCGTGCCCGAAGCAACCGTCGATTTTAAGGCCGGCGGAGCCTTTGATATTTGCATGCGTTCACCCGAGGGACACGACCACTGGACCAAGGGCCGTTTTACTGAGATCACTCCCCACAGCCGACTTGTAATCGACATGAACGTCGTAGGCGATCAGGCTGAGCTGCTGTTCCGCGCTCATACGGTGGCCACGTTTGCCGAAGTGGCCGGTGGGACGCGGCTCGAAGTCACGCAGACCTACGCGCTCATCGAATCCTCGGCGGTGTCGATGATCGAAGGTGCGACGCGAGGGTGGAGCCAAACTCTGGACCGTCTGGAACTCGAAGTGGTGCGCATCCAGAAAGCGGCGCCGGCGAAGTCGCTCGATCGGCGGACAAGCGGGTAATTCTGCGCCTATTCTCGGACGTTTTAAATCGCGATCGAGCGGCCGCGCCCGACGGCCGGCAGCGCTGCATGAATGCTTTTTGGAATCGCGCGCGGCGTGATAACGTTGCGCTCCTGAACAGGAGGACTTGCCATGGCATTGAAGTCAGGGAATCCCGCGTTGTCCGTCAAGACATTCGAGGGTTTGGGCGAATCGGCCGAACCGATGACCTTGCCGGGTACCATCAACAAGGCGGCCATGCTGCTCGCGATCCTGCTGATCGGTGCGGGCTGGGTCTGGAACCTCTATTTTGCGTCGCACCAGATCGGCGACATTACCAGCTATCTATGGGCCGGCATTATCGGCGGGTTCGCTGTCGCGCTGGTCACGATTTTCAACAAGCAGGTTTCCCCGTACACATCACCGATCTATGCGCTTCTGGAAGGTTTCGCGATCGGCGGCATCTCCGCGGTTTACGAGGCGAAGTACCCCGGCATTACTTTGCAGGCAGTCGGGCTCACCATGGGCACCCTGGCATGCATGCTCGCCGCCTACCGCTTTGAGATCATCAAGGTCACCGAGAATTTCAAGATGGGGGTGGTCGCAGCGACCGGCGGAATCGCGATCCTCTACCTCGTCGATTTGGTATTGATGTTCCTCGGTCATCCGGTGGCCTTCATCCACGAAGGCGGCGCTTGGGGGATCGGGTTCAGCCTCTTCGTCGTCGGGCTCGCCGCACTCAATTTAGTGATGGACTTTGATTTCATCGCCACGGGCGTCGCCCAGCGAAACCCGAAGTACATGGAGTGGTATTCCGCGTTCGGCCTCATGGTGACGCTGGTCTGGCTGTACGTTGAGATCCTGCGCCTGCTCGGGAAGCGCCGCTGAAATGCTCCCCCGCCGGTTTCGCTGAGCTTGCCGGCGGCAATCCTTAAGTATTTTCCGTCGCTTGCAACGCATATTCCTAATGGCTTCATATGACTTGAACGTTTAGCGTGATTGCTGGAGTTCAAGTCGGTCATGAAGGAGTATTCGAATGAAAACTATCATTATGGGAGCCATAGCCGGAGCGGCCGCATCTGCATTGATTGGCAGCACGGTTTTTGCTCAGAACGTCGAGGAAATCACGGTTCAAGGAACCCGTAGTATGACTGTGACGCTTCAAGGTCGTACCTCGAGCGGCATTCCGATCAAAGACGTCTCCATGTCTTACGGCGTGAGCTATGCAGGCCTGGATCTCGTCTCCCACGCCGGTGTCTTGGAGCTTCAGAAGCGCGTGACCGACGCCGCTCTTGCAGCTTGCAAGGAGATCGGCCGCCAGTATCCCGATTCAACGCCGAGCGAGGCGGATTGCGCCAAGGCGGCGACCGACAAGGCGATTGCGAAGGTCAATGAGTTAGCTGCCGCTGCGGCAAGCAAGAAGTAGGGACTGTCATTGGCGGGTCGCCGCGCTAAAGGCTAATTCAATCGAGGCAAGCAAAGACCCCAGCGAGCGCTGGGGTCTTCGCGCTCATTCCTTGAATTGCGGCTTCGGATCCGCGAGATTCACGGCGCGCAGGCGCATCTCGGTATCCAACGCGAGCACGTGCACTCGCAGCTGCTGTTGATGCCAGTACCGCGGTTGCGCGCCGAGTGCGGCGCATAACACGATCCAACCAGGGCGGCCGCGGGCGGCGCGCACCAAGATCCGGCGAGCCGCAGTCGGCAATGCGAATGCGGGTTCCATACTCCATGCGTGTCCGAGAAGACGCATCAGCGTGCGCGATGAGGTCGGCGGCATCCGCAGGCTCAGACAGCCGACCTTCATTTCCCGTAGCCGCTGCCGTTCCCGCGGCGAGTCGACGTCGACCGCGAGCGTGACCCCGACCACTCCGCCGCGCAGCCGGCGCAGCCATCCCTTCATGGCCGATGGCACACGCGTCACGTGGTCGAGCAGCAAGCAGCCCGGCTCGGCGTCTGCGGCCCACCACAGCCGCGAGCGCGCGGCGCGGCGTGTCAGTCCGGCCGTGGCAATTTCCGAATAGGCGCGTTCGAGCGTGCGAGTGATGTCGTCGAGGCTGCTCGTAGTCGCGCAGAGCGCGCAGCGGGCGCTGCGAAGTTCCGGCAGCACGGCACGTAACAATGCGGATTTGCCGCTGCCGCGCGGACCCCATAACACCACGTGCTGGCCCCGGGAGAGGCCCGCGGCGAGTCTTGTCGTGAGTGCCCTAAACGCGCGGTCGACCTCGACGGGTTCCGTCATCGCCATGATCGTCGCTTCGATGCCCCTATTGGCTTTATGCTCGCCGCGCGGTTTCGGTCGGCGCGCGTCGCCGTACGAAAGCTCCGTGTCCCGCATAAACCGCAGACTTGCCGAGGATCTCCTCGATTCGCATGAGCTGATTGTATTTCTCGATGCGCTCGCCGCGGCATGGCGCGCCGGTCTTCAAATGACCGGTCGCGAGCGCCACCGTCAGATCCGCGATGAAGGAATCAACGGTCTCGCCGCTGCGGTGAGATACCATCGCACCCCAGCCCGCGCTATACGCCAAATGCACCGCTGCGATAGTCTCGGTCAAGGTGCCGATCTGATTGAGCTTGATCAGCACCGCATTCGCGGCGTTTTCTGCGATGCCGCGCGCGATACGCGAGACGTTGGTGACGAAAAGATCGTCGCCGACGAGTTCAATTTTGGCACCGAGTTCCCGATTGAGGATCTTCCAACCCTCCCAGTCGTCTTCGGCAAGACCGTCTTCCAGCACCGCGATCGGGTACTTGCGAACCCAATCCGCATAGAGAGCCACCATTTCTTGCGCGCCAACCGAGCGACCCTCGGTGCGCAATTGATAAAGCCCATTCTCAAAAAACCCGCTCGATGCGGGGTCGAGTGCCAGAACCACATCGGCACCGGGCCGGTAGCCGGCGGCCTCGATCGCGCGCAGGATCAAATCGATCGCATCCTCATTGCGCTTGAGCACCGGCGCGAAACCACCCTCGTCGCCGACGCCGGTCGAGAGGCCGGCATCCTTGAGCACCTTCTTGAGTTGATGATAAATCTCCGCTCCCCAGCGCAAGGCTTCAGCGAAGTTCGGGGCTCCGACCGGGGCGATCATGAACTCCTGAAAATCCGTACCCTGCCAATTGGCGTGTGCACCGCCGTTGAGGATGTTGAACATCGGCACCGGCAGGCGATTTGCAATGGTGCCTCCCAAATATCGAAACAATGGCAGCTCGGATGCCGCAGCCGCAGCGCGCGCGACCGCGAGGCTTACGCCCAGAATGGCATTGGCGCCGAGCTTGCCCTTATTGGCCGTTCCGTCTGCGGCGCACAGAGCATGATCGACGGCACTTTGATCGAGCGCGTTCAAGTCCAGGGCAGCTGCAGCGAGAACGCCATTGACATGATCAACCGCGTGCAGCACGCCTTTACCGGCATAGCGATGCGCATCCTGATCGCGCAATTCGACCGCCTCATGAATGCCGGTCGAAGCGCCCGATGGCACGGCGGCTCGGCCCTGGGCGCCCCCGGCCAGCGTGACGTCGACCTCGACCGTGGGATTGCCGCGAGAGTCCAGAATTTCGCGTGCGTGTATCGTTCTGATTCGACTATCCATCTTGGGCTCCTGGAGTCGGCACTACGGCCGGACGATGTGGCATCAATTTTTTGCAGCGGTATTCTACAGTCACACGGCACATGGAAGCATAGTCGGGAACGCCTTTCGGCTCCGCCATGGTGCGCATGGCGCTCGCAGGCGCGACCAGGCCCGCAGTCGGTTGGTTCGCGCTGACCCAGGCTTGTTGTATCCTGAATGCTTCTCTGGAAGAATAGAATCAGGGATGCGGAGATGGCATACCTCCCCGAACCGCCGAACGCCGGCTGGTGGTGCCTAGGCATTAAGCGGACGGTTGGCGTAGCCATGGTGCGCCCGGTCCAACGGTCGAGAACAGGTGCCGCTTGA
>OBLW0100003280.1_pt1 | contig 12670 bp, 10 predicted proteins | sample 1520161 | NCBI WGS metagenome assembly OBLW01 (sample SAMEA3539309, study PRJEB22396) | soil metagenome | biome: tundra; feature: field; material: soil | place: USA | collected 2010-05 | depth 0.15 m
TGTCGAGATAGGTCATGAACGTGGCGAGTCCCACCGCCACCAGCGTCCACCAGCGTCTGGGCACGAGCGCTCTCCTCTGGGTAAGGTTCGCCGCCTCGGTTCGGCCGCGGCTCCTGTACGTCGTTCCTGTACTGCACTCATGTACGAAACTCCTATACGTCGTACATGCATAAGGACAGATTGCCTTGTACGGCGTATAGTTGTCAAGTGATGGCATCAACGCAGGCAAGAGACGCAGCTGAGCGGGCCCGGCTCAGCAAGGCCGCCGTGGTCGAGCAGGCGCTGGCGTTGGGCGACGCCGAAGGCCTCGAGGCGCTGACCTACCGGCGGCTCGCTCAGGAACTCGGCGTCACGCCGATGGCGCTCTACTGGCATTTCCGCAATAAGGAGGAACTGCTCTCGGGGCTGGTCGAGCGGATCTGGAGTGAGCTCGACACCGGCATCGATCCCAGCGCCGGATGGCCGCTCCAGTTGCGCAGCCTGCTGGAGTCCCTGGTGGGGGTGCTGCGATCGCATCCGTGCGCGTCCCAGCTGCTGGCCGCCGGTGAGAAGCAGAGCGTTTCAGCGCTGAAGGCCATCGAGGTCACCCTGGAAGTCCTGCGCAGCGGCGGCTTCGATCCGGTGCACGCCGCCGAGGTGGCCCGTAGCGCGCTGTGGACTGGGCTCACGCTCGTCATGAGCGAGCCGGGTTTCGAGCCCGGGCTGACCGAGGCCGAGCGGGCCGAGAAGATCCGCCGCGCCCGGGCCGAGCTGGCGGTGCTGCCGCCGGACCGGTACCCCTGCCTGGTGGATGGGGCAACCGCGATGACGGCGCACGACCCGGAGTTCCACTACCGGTTCGGGATCGACCTGTTCATCGCCGGGGTGGAGACGATGGCCGGCCAGTGACAGCGTCCAGCGTGCAGGCGGCCGGCCGATCCCGGTGGACCGACATCGACGGCCCCGTCCACTACCTCGACTTCGGCGGCCCCGCTGGCGGGCCGTTGATCGTATGCGTGCATGGGCTCGGCGGATCGGCGGTCAACTGGTCGGCGATCGCGCCGCTGCTGACCGACCGGTACCGGATACTCGCACCAGACCTGGCCGGGCACGGCCTTACCCGGTCGGCCGGGCGCGGTACCGATGTGCCGGCCAACCGGGCTCTGCTGCACCGTTTCATCGAGTCCGTGGCGGCCGGCCCGGTGCTGCTTATGGGCAACTCGATGGGCGGGATGATCGCGCTACTCGAGGCGATCGCCGCTCCGCGGGACGTCGCTGGCCTGGTGCTGCTCGACCCGGTTGTGCCGTTCGTGCCGGCCAGGGCGGATCCTCTCGTTGTCGCGCTGTTCGCCGTATACGCCACGCCCGGCCTCGGACGGGTGATGGTGGGCCGCCGGCGTCACCTGTCCCCGGAGGCCCTGGTCGCCAGCACACTGTCGCTGTGCTGCGTGGATGGCGCGCGGGTGCCCGCGGACGTCATCGCCCAGCACGTCGGGGTGGCGCGCCAGCGTGCCGCGTTCACCGATGCCGACCGGGATTTCGCCGCCGCCTCGCGTTCGGTCCTCGCCACCGCTGGCTACGTCAGCGGCCGGGCGTACCGGCGCGGGATCCGCTCGATCACGTGCCCGGTGCTGTTGCTGCACGGCGAGCGCGACCGGCTGGTGCCGGTCGGGGCGGCCCGTGCGGCGGCGCGCGCCAATCCATCGTGGTCACTGGTCGTGCTTCCGGATGTGGGCCATGTGCCTCAGCTGGAAGCAGCACGGGACAGCGCCGCGGCGATCAGCGAATGGCTTGGCTCAGCGCTCGGGAACTGATCACGTAGAGCCTTCCCGCGCACGAGCCACGGGTAGCCGGCCGGGGCGGACCGGGCATAGCGTCTCTGGCAGGGCATGCTGCTCGAGTGGGCATGATGTGGGCGGCCATGGTGCCGCCGAGGGAAGGCGAGCCATGGAGCGGATGAGCACACTGGACGCCGGGTTCTTCTTCGTCGAGCACGAGAACGTCCCGATGCATCTCGGTTCGCTCGCGCTGTTCGAGGGCCCGCCTCCGGACCACGAGGACCTCATCGAACTGTTCGCCGCGAAACTTCCGCTGGTGCCGCGGTACCGCCAACTCGTGCGGACGGCGCCGCTGCAAGTGTTCCGCCCGGTCTGGGCGGACGACGAGCACTTCGAAATCGGCTATCACGTCCGGCACGCCGCGGTTCCGGCACCCGGTGGAATGACGCAACTGCGCGAAATGGCGGCGCGGATCTTCGCCCAGCGGCTGGACCGCGCCCGGCCGCTGTGGGAAGCGTGGCTGCTGGAGGGGCTCAAGGGCGGCCGCTGGGCGATCCTCTCGAAGGTGCACCACTGCGTGGTGGACGGCATCGGCGGGAACGACCTGATGACGGCGGTGTTCGACCTGGCTCAGGACGCCGAGCGCCCGGAGGCCGCCGAGTGGGAGCCCGAGCCCGAGCCGTCAGCGCTCGACTTGGTGGCCGCGGGCGTCCGGGACACCGTGACCTGGCCACTCCGGCAACTGGCCAGTCTCGCAGGGCTCGTGGGGCAGCCGCTCCCGGCGCGAGATGAGGTGCTGGGGTTTGGCCGCGGCCTGACCGCGAGCGCCGGGCGGCTTACCGTCCCGTCGGCGGCGTCGCTGAACGGCCCCATCGGGCCGCACCGGCGGTGGGCCTGGGCCACGGCCAGCCTCAGCGAAGTGAAAGAGATCCGCGGCGCCCGGGGCGGCACGGTCAATGACGTGCTGCTTGCGGCGATCACCCGTGGCTTCCGTGATCTGCTCGAAGCGCGCGGCGAGCTGGCCGAGGGGCTGGTGGTGCGTTCCCTCGTGCCCGTCTCGACCCGCAGCCAGGATGAGCAAGGAGTGGTCAGCAACCGGATATCGGCGGTTCTCGCCAACCTGCCAGTCGGCGAGCCGGACCCGCTGCGGCGGCTGGCGCTGCTGCGTGCGCAGATGGACGACCTCAAACGCACATCCCAGGCCGTCGGCGCTGAAATCCTCACCGGCATGCTGGGCTTCGCCGCGCCAACGCTCCTCGCGCTCGGCTCGCGCGCGGCATTCAGCATCCCGCAGCCACTGGTCCAGACGGTGACGACCAACGTGCCCGGGCCCCGCTTCCCGCTGTTCCTTCTCGGCCGCCGGATGACGCGGGTCTACCCGTACGTGCCGATCGGCGACCAGGTGCGGATCTCGGTCGCGATCTTCTCCTACCTGGAGCGTTTCTCCTTCGGCATCACGGCTGACTACGCCGCGGTGCCGGACGTAGGCATCCTGGCCAAGGGCATCAGCCGGGGCCTGGCCGAGCTGGGCGGCCACGCGGCGGGCGCGCGGCGCGGATGAACGCCGAGGAATATATCGGGTGAATGGCACCCGCAGGCGCATCGTCGGTTCCGGCGGCGTGTAACTGCCTTCGGAGGTCAGCTTCACGACGGCGCCCCCGGCCGGATGACGCTGTACTCCTTGAGGTCGATGCGGCGGGTAGCCCGCCGAAACCGCAGAGTTGAGCCAGGCCAGAGGGTCGGGTTGCGTCCTGCCACGTTGAGGTACCAGCTGACGCATCCGCCGGTCGCCCAGACGGTGGACGCCATCCGGCGCTCGACGCTGGCGCACCAGCGCTGCTGCGCGTCCTGCCGTGTGTCGAGGCCGGAGGCGCCCAGCCGGTCCAGGATCTTGAGATAGTCCAGGATGTAGTCGAGCTGGGATTCAATGATGTGGATCATCGAGTTGTGCCCGAGGCCCGTGTTCGGCCCGATCACCAGGCACAGGTTGGGGAACCCGGCGACCGTCGCCCCGCGCAGCGCTCGCATGTCGCCGCGCCAGGCCTCAGCCAGGGTCACGCCGCCGGATCCACGGACGCGATCCGCGATCGGCATGTCGGTCGCATGGAAGCCGGTGGCGAAGATGATCACATCAGCCTCCCGCCTGCGGCCGTCCTGGGCGGTCAGGATGCTGCCGTCCACCCTGGCCAGGCCGGCCGCGACGAGTTCGGCGTTCGGTGCGGTGAGCGCGGGATAGAAGTCGTTGGACAGCAGGATCCGCTTGCAGCCCATGACGTAGCGCGGGGTCAGTGCCGCGCGCAGGGCCGGATCCGCGACAGACCCGGCCAGGTGCCGCAGCGCGATCCGCTGGGCGGCCCTGAGCAGGGCGGGCCGTTTGACGAATGCCCCGACCGTCGACTCCCGGCTAGCGTAGATACCCAGCCGGGAGAGCCGCTGGGTCAGCGGAATGTGCCGGTAGAGCCACTTCTCCGGGCCGCTGATCCTGCGGTCCCGGCGGGGCAGGATCCAGGCCGGGGTTCGCTGGAAGAGCACCAGGCGGCCGACTGCGGGCTGGATCTTGGGCACGATCTGGACCGCGGAGGCCCCGGTGCCCACCACCGCGACCCGCTTGCCTTTGAGGTCATAGCCGTGGTTCCAGCGCGCGGAATGGAATATCTCGCCGGGGAAGGTCGCCAGCCCCGGGATGTCGGGAAGTGACGGCTCCGAGAGCGGCCCAGCCGCCGAGATGAGCACATCAGCGGTCAGCTCGCCGCGGGAGGTCAGCAGCAGCCAGCGGGCCAGGCTAGCGTCCCAGCTGGCCTGGGTGCCGTCATCGGGGCGCAAGGTCAGCGTGAGGCGCCCGGCGGGCAGCGGCTTGTCCGGGTCGATCGCGATCCCGGCGCTCATGCCGCAGACGCTACCAAAAGTAACAGTTCCTCAAGTCTCGTAGCCGTGGGTGCACGGGCTGGCTGGGCCAGGGCCGGGCGGGCTGGGCCGGGCTGGGGTGGGCTGGCTGGGCCGGGCGGGCCAGCGGGCCGGTATCGCACTAGCGTGATCTCAGAAATGAGATATCGTTTGGGATATGAATGTGCCTTCTCCGACGGGCGAGCCCGGCCAGCAGCCCGAGCGGCCCGGCCAGCACGCTGGACAGGCTGAGCTGCCGCTGCTTCCTGGCTTCCGGGAGATGGCGCTGCGGCGGATGGCGGGCGACCGCCGTCGGCTGGTCACGGAACTGGCCGGGCAACGGCAGTCGGCCGGGCTGTCGCAGACGGAGGTCGCGGCGCGGATGGGCACCTCGCAGTCGGCTGTCGCCCGGCTTGAGGCGGGGGACGTCGACGTGCGGGCCACCACGCTGGAACGCTACGCCGCGGCGATCGGCAGCCAGATCACCTGGCGGCTGCAGGACGAACGACCGCAAGGGCGGCGACAGGAGGACTTTCCATGAGGGCGCCACTGGCGGCGCTGACCGTCATGGGCGTGCTCGATATGGTCCGCGTTCCCGTGCTCGGCTACGTGGCTGGCCGGCTCGGCGGTCCCGCGCTTGGCGTGCTCGCCGCTTGCGGTCACCGGCGCGCTTACCCGAACGCTGTTTTCGCGCTGGCGGAGCCGAGGATGGATCTCGGCGGCACAGTCACGGAGGTGACCGCGCAAGAGGAGCAGGCCCGGTCGATGCTCGAGGCCCTCTATGCCCGGCTGGCTGAGGTGACCGGCCGTGAGGTAGCCGAGATCCGGGGTGACGCCAGGCGGGGCCGCTTCCTCACGGTCGCCGACGCGGTCGACTACGGCCTGATCGAGGGTCAGGCTGAGCCCCGCTGACATCGGACGCCGCATTCATCCGGGGCCGCACCTGCGCCGCCGCGCCACCGCTGGTGCCCGAGATCATGCTGCACCTGGCCCGCGACATATTCGATCTGTGGGAGAGCACCGAGCAGCACGCGAGGCACGCACAGCTCCCCCCGCCGTTCTGGGCATTCCCCTGGGCAGGCGGCCAGGCGCTCGCCCGCTACCTCCTGGATCATCCCGGGCATGCGGCGGGCCGGGCTGTCCTCGACCTCGCGGCCGGCTCGGGACTGGTCGCGATCGCCGCGGCCAAGGCCGGCGCGGCCGCTGTCACGGCCAGCGAGACCGACCCGCTGGCCTTCACCGCCATCGAGCTCAACTCCCAGGCCAACGGCGTCACCCTGGAAATCACGCTGGGCGACGTCCTGGGCGGGAGCGCCCCGGCCGCCGACCTTGTCCTGGTGGGCGACGCGTTCTACGAGCGGCCCCTGGCCGAGCGCCTGCTGCCGTACCTGGAGCGCGCCCGGGCGGCCGGCGCTCTCGTGCTGGTCGGTGATCCCGGCCGGACGTACCTGCCGCGCGATCGCTTCGAGGCGGTTGCCACCTATGACGTGCCGGTCTCCCGGGCGCTGGAAGACGCGGATGTTAAGCCGACCACGGTATGGCGGCTGCCCTGAGCCCGGGCCCTGCGGTCCCGCGCGGCGGCCACCGTGGCCTGGCCGAGGCTGATCCCGCCGTCGTTGGGCGGGACGCGGGCGTGCACGAGGACCCGGAACCCGTCCTTCTCCAGCACCTCGGTCACGCCGTTGAGCAAAAAAAGGTTCTGGAATACGCCGCCGGACAAGGCGACCGTGCCCAGCCCGGAGCGGTCCCGTAGCAGCAGGCAGACGCGGGAGATCATGGCGGCCACGCCGTTGTGCAGCCGGGCGGCGATGACCGGGGGCGGCACCCCGGCCAGCAGGTCCCCGGCGGCGGCGCGCACCAGGTCGGCCCCGGCCACCCGGAGCGGGCTGCCCTCGGCGATCCCCGCCGGGTAGGCGGCCCGCTCGGCCGGGTCGGCGAACTGCTCGAGCTCCACGGCCGCCTGGCCTTCGTAGTTGATGGCGTCCCGCACCCCGAGCAGGGCGGCCACCGCGTCGAACAGCCGCCCGGCGCTGGACGTGACCGGCGCGTTGATCCCGCGGCGGGCCATGGCGAGCACGTCCGGCCAGGCCTGCGGGTGCCGCGCGGCCACCGCCAGGGCGTCTGGCAGCCCGTCCGGGTAGGCGGCGTCCAGGTACGCCGCCGCCATCCGCCAGGGCTGCCTGATCGCGGCGGCCCCGCCGGGCATGGGCACCGCCGCGAGGTGCCCGGCCCGCTCGAATTCGGCCAGGTCGGCGAGCAGGAACTCGCCGCCCCACAGAGTGCCGTCCGTCCCGAAGCCGGTCCCGTCGAACGCAACCCCGATCACCGGGCCGTCCTCCCCGTTGTCGGCCAGGCATGACGCGATGTGCGCGTGGTGATGCTGGACACCGACGAGGTCGACGCCGTCAAGTTCCAGTTCCAGTGCGTACTTGGTGGACAGGTACTCGGGGTGCAGATCGTGCGCAACGACCTCCGGCGTGATGTCGAACAGCCGGCGGAAATGCTCGATGCCCTCGGTGAAAGACCGCAGGGTCTCGTAGTTCTCCAGGTCCCCGATGTGCTGGGAGAGGAAGGCCCGGTTCTCGGTGCCCAGGCAGAAGGTGTTTTTCAGCTCCGCCCCGCAGGCCAGCACCGGCCGCGGGAACCTGCCGCGCACGGTGACCGGCTCGGGCGCGTAGCCGCGCGAGCGGCGCAGCAGCATCTCCCGGCCCCGGACCGGCCGGACCACCGAGTCGTCGGTCCTCATGTGGATGGGCCGGTCGTGGGTGAGGAACGCGTCCGCGATGCCGCCCAGCCGGTGCAGCGCGTCTTCATCCTGGTAGGCAATCGGCTCGTCGGATATGTTTCCGCTGGTCAGCACGATGGGCCCGGCGAAGTCGCGCAGCAGCAGATGGTGCAGCGGGGTGTACGGCAGCATGATGCCGAGCTGCCGGTTGCCCGGTGCGACCGCGTCGGCGACCGGCGCGCCCGGCCGCCGGGGGAGCAGTACTACCGGCCGCCTGGTGCTGGTCAGCAGGCTGGCCGCGGTCTCGTCCAGCTCGCTCAGGGCCCGCGCCGCCGCCACGTCGGGGACCATCAGCGCGAACGGCTTGTCCTCGCGGTGCTTGCGGGCCCGCAGCAGCGCGGCGGCCTGCTGGCTGGCGGCGTCCACAGCCAGGTGAAAACCACCCAGCCCCTTAACGCCAAGAACCTGCCCGTGCCGCAGTGCGGTGACCGCCCCGGCCAGCGGATCACCTGCCACCTCGAGCCCACCCGCGCCGAGCAGGCGCAGCCGGGGGCCGCAGGCCGGGCAGCAGACCGGCTGCGCATGGAACCGCCGGTTCGCCGGATCGTGGTATTCAGCGGCGCAGTCCGCGCACATCGCGAAGCCCGCCATCGTGGTCAGCGGCCGGTCGTAGGGCACGTCGCGGACGATGGTGAACCTGGGCCCGCAGTTCGTGCAGTTGATGAACGGGTACCCGAACCGCCGGTCATCCGGGTCCGCGAGTTCGGCCAGGCAATCCGCGCAGGTCGCGCTGTCGGCCGAGACCAGCGCCCGGCGGCGGCCGGACCGGTCGCTGGCCACGATAGAGAACCCAGTGGCCCCGCTGGGCGTCATGGCCTGCGCGGTTACCCGTTCCACCCGGGCCAGCGGGGGAGCCTCGCGCTCCAGCGCGGCCAGGAACTCGCGCACACCGTCAGCGGAGCCCTCCACCTCCGCGAAGACGCCGTCGACGTCGTTGCCCACCCAGCCGGCCAGGCCGAGCCGGGTGGCCACGGAGTACGCGAACGGGCGGAACCCGACTCCCTGGACCACGCCCTCCACGCGGACCGACGTCCGGATGCGCTGGGTCACCCGCCCAGTCTGTCTCGTGCCTGGCGCATGGGCTACCCGGGCGCCGCAACGCGGCGGCTCCTCGTGGGCGGGGATCGGTCAGGCTTGCGCAGCGGTGGCCACGATCCAGGCCAGCACCATGGCCTCCTCGCGCCAGGCGTCGTAGCGGCCGCTGCGGCCACCATGCCCGGCGACCATCTCGGTCTTGAGCAGGAACGGCCCGCCCGCCGCCTCGGCCTGCAGCCGGGCCATCCATTTGGCCGGCTCGGTGTAGCGCACCCTGGTGTCGTTCAGGCTGGTGACGGCCAGGATGGGCGGGTAGGTCGCGTCGGTCGCGAGGTTCTCGTACGGCGAGTAGGACTTCATGTACTGGTAGACCTCGGGGTCGTGCAGCGGGTCGCCCCATTCCTCCCACTCGGTCACCGTCAGCGGCAGGGACGGATCCAGGATGCTGGTCAGCGCGTCCACGAACGGAACCTGGGCGACCACGGCGCCGTAGGCGTCCGGCGCTATGTTCACCGCCGCGCCCACCAGCAGCCCGCCCGCCGAGGCGCCGCGCGCGACCAGTCGCTGCGGCGATGTCCAGCCCTCGCTGACCAGGTGCCGCGCGCTCGCCACGAAGTCGGTGAATGTGTTGATCTTGCGGAGCATCTTGCCGTCGTCATACCACCGGCGGCCCATCTCGCCTCCACCTCGGATGTGCGCGATCGCGTAGCCGAAGCCCCGGTCCAGCAGGGACAGCCGGGGGATCGAGAAGCCAGGGTCGGCCGACATCTCGTAGCTGCCGTAGCCGTAGAGGACGAACGGCGCGCTGCCGTCGCGCGGCATGCCCTTGCGGCAGACCAGCGAGATCGGGATGCGGGTGCCGTCCTGCGCGGTGGCCCAGAGCCGGTGCTGCTCGTAGCCGCTGGGGTCATACTCGGCTCCGTCGGGCCGGGGGAGCACCGGACGGCGCCGCAGCAGGGTCAGCTCGCCGGTCTCGGTGTCGCAGTCATACACCGAGTCGGGCGTCACCAGCGAGCCGTAACCGAGCCGGTAAGTCCGTGAGCCGTACTCGGGGTTCGCGCCCGGCGTGACCCGGTAGACCGGCTCTGGAAAGGCAATCTCGTGCTGGCCGCCGCCGGTGCGCAGCACACGCAGGCCAGTCAGGCCGTCCTTGCGCAGGTGCACGACCAGGTGGTCCGCGAACGCGTCCACGTCGAGCAGCCGGGTGTCGGCGCGATGGCTGATGACTGGCGTCCAGGCCGATGGATCGGCGAGCGGTGCCTCGGCCAGCTCGAAGTTCTCCGCGTGGTCGTTGTGCAGGATCAGCAGCCGGTCGGTGCCGTCGGCCGTTACCTGGTGCTCGACCTCATACTCGATTCCCTGCCGCCGCGGCAGCACGACGGTGAACTCGCCGGCCGGGTGGCTGGCGTCCAGCAGCCATGCCTCGCGCGTCAGCTTGCTTGATTCCGAGATAACCAGGAAGCGCTCGCTGCGCGTGAGCCCGACGCCGACCCAGAACCGTTCGTCCGGTTCCTCGAACACGATCACGTCATCACCGGCCGGAGTGCCGATGACGTGCCGCCACACCCGGTACGGGCGCCACGCCCCGTCCACCGTCACGTAGAACAACGCCGAGCCATCGGCCGACCAGCCATCGGCCGACCACGCACCGCCGTAGAACGTGTCAGGGATTTCGTCCGGCGCGGTCTCCCCCGATATCAGGTCCTTGACCCGCATCGTGAACCGCTCGCTGCCTGCGAAGTCGGTGGAGTAGGCGAGCAGCCGGCCATCGGGACTGACATCGAAGGCACCCAGAGAGAAGAACTGCCCGTCGCCGGCGAGTTCGTTCTCATCGAGCAGGATCTCTTCGCCGTCCAGCGGACCGCCGTCCTCGGTCATCGGCGGCCCCGTGTCCGCGGGCCGGACGGCCCGCCGGCAATGCACCGCATACTGCTTCCCCTCGACGGTCCTGGAGTAGTACCACCAGCCGCCCTTACGGGTGGGCACGGACAGGTCGGTCTCCCGCGTCCTGGCCTTGATCTCGTCAAAGATCACACCGCGAAGGGGTTCCTGGTCCGCCGTCATCGCCTCTGTGTAGGCATTCTCGGCCGTCAGGAAGGCGATGGTTTGCGGGTTCTCCTTGTCGGCCAGCCAGGCATACTCGTCGATCACGGCATCACCGTGATGGGTTCGCTCGGTCGGGCTCCGCTGGGCGGCTGGTGGAGTCGCAACGGCCGGCCCAGTAGTGCCGGGCGGATTGGTGGTCATAGACCGGGAGTCTATTGAGCGCTGACCGCCTCGCCGCCAGTCGAGACCGCCCGGCGGAGCGGCACCAATGCGCGTCATGGGGTGGTCCCCCCATGTTCTTTGTCAAGCTGGCAGGGCCGGATGGTGTCGCCGGGTCAGGCTGCCCAGCCGTCGTCACCCTAATCCCAGGTGCATCGCCAGCCCCGGGCGTGTGCCTGGCCTCCGTGCCACACCGCCGGACACTGGCAGCCGCCGCGATCATGGAAATGCGGGGGGCGGTTTGCGGGGGCGGGGACGCGTCCGCCACAATGGCGCTCGGCGATGAAGCTCGCCTCAAACCGCAGGGCACGGTTCCTGCTGATGGCTTCTATCCCCCGGTTTCTGAGGAGTGGAAGGAGTCCATCGTGACTGATAGCGTGCCTGAGCCGCCTGGCAATCAACCTGCGGGGTCATCTGCCCGGCGCACCCTGTCACGGCCTGCGACATGAGCGCGGCCCTGCCGATCCCGGTCATCCAGCTCTTCCAGGTCCTGACCATCGCGGTGGGCGCGCCGGGCGTCTCGGGGGTCATCTCGCGGGTGGAGGCGCGGCTGCAGGGCCGCCGGGGTCCCCGTGTGCTGCAGCCGTACTACGACCTGGCCAAGCTGTTCCGCAAGGAGGCCTTGGCGCCCGAGGGGGCGAGCTGGGTCTTCCTGGCCGCGCCGCTGGCGGCGTTTACCTGCTACCTGACCGTGCCGCTGCTCATCCCGGTGCTGACCACGTACGGGCTGCCGCTCGGGTACATGGGCGACATCCTCGGCGGCGGGTTCATCCTGTCGCTGGCCAGCTTCCTCGTCGCGGTCGCGGCACTGGAGACCGGCAGCCCCTATGCGCAGCTGGGGGCGAGCCGGGCCAAGACGTTCGCGGCGATCACCGAGCCGGTGATCTTGTTTGTGGTGTTCACAGTCGCCCTGATCACCGGCACCGACCTTCCGTACGCGCTGGCCGCCACGGTACGGTCGTCGGCCGGGCAGATCATCCGCCCCGCGCACGTGCTCGCCGCGGCGGCCCTGTTCATGGTGATTCTCTACGAGACGGCCCGGATTCCGGTGGAGACGCACACCGGCACCAACGAGTTCGGGATGATCGAGGAAGCGCGGCCGTTCGAGCACTCTGGCCCGTACCTTGCCCTGCTGAAATGGGGGTCGGCGGCCAAGCAGCTGATCCTCTACACGATCCTGATGAACGTCTTTATCGCGCCATGGGGGCTGGCGTCCACCGACCACACCGGCGCGGTCCTGCTGGCGATCGTGGCGCTGCTGGCCAAGGCGTCGGCACTCGGTGTCGTGGTCGCGGTCATCGACAACTCATTCGCCAAGCTGCGCCTGTTCAAGATCACCGAGTTCGCGTCGGCGGCGTTCCTGCTCGCGGTGCTCGGCGTGTTCACGCTCTACCTCGGGGGTGGCTGATGCTCGCGGCCCAGGCACTGGTTCCGGGGCAGGCGCCGGGCGCCTACGCCGGCGGTGCGAACGTCATCGCCGTGCTGATCCTGCTGGCCGAGTTCGGCATGTTCCGCCAGGCCCTGCTGCGCGACCAGATCCGGCTGTACATGGGCCAGTCCGGACTGATCTCGGTGCTCGCCGTGATCGTGGGTGCCGACCGCCACCTGCCGGAACTGTATGTGCTCGCGGCGCTGTCCGCCGCGCTGAAGGTGGTCGCCATCCCGCTGCTGCTGCGGCGGCTGCTGTCCGGGACCGACCCGGCCGGGGGATTGTCCGGCGGCGCCGACATCGCCGGAAGCGGAGGGCTCGGCCTGGCCAGCACCGTGCTGGCGGCAATAGTCGTCGCTGCCTTCGGGTTCTTCGCCGCGGGTGCCCTGGGCGTCCGCAGCGACGCGGCCCCGCTGACGGCGTTGTCCGTCTCGGTGGCCGTGGTGCTGGTCGCCTTCGTTCTCATGATCAACCGCCGCGACGTGGCGTCCCAGGCGATCGGGCTGTTCTCGCTGG
>OBLW0100003284.1_pt1 | contig 12665 bp, 9 predicted proteins | sample 1520161 | NCBI WGS metagenome assembly OBLW01 (sample SAMEA3539309, study PRJEB22396) | soil metagenome | biome: tundra; feature: field; material: soil | place: USA | collected 2010-05 | depth 0.15 m
TCGAACGCGCCACGTCCATGTGCCGTTGCTCGATTTTTTCCTCCGGCCCGCGCGGTGACCCGCCAAACAGTTTGTGAAAACGCTCGTTCGTCATCGTGGTGCCGCGTAGAAAATTAAAATAATCGAGGTTCAACCAAAACGAGCCGTCGGCTTTAATGTCGAACAATTCACGGCGGATGGCGTCGGCATATTTCGGTTCGCCATACGGTGCGAGGCCCATGAGTTTGTATTCGCCGGAATTGATGCGGAAACCGCAGTAGTCCGTGAACGCGGAATAGACCAGCCCGAGCGAGTGCGGAAAGCGCAACTCCTTCAGCATTTTGATTTCACTTCCGCGTCCCCAACCAATGGTCGTGGTCGCCCATTCGCCAACGCCGTCAATCGTGAGAATCGCCGCCTCGTCAAACGGCGACGGATAAAACGCGCTGGCCGCATGCGATTGATGATGCTCGGTGAAAAGAATCTGGCAATCCGGCCGCAATTCCGGCAGTTCCGCACGGATGGCTTTGCGCAAATCCAGTTTTTCGCCGAGCCAGTTGGACAGCACGGTGGGAAATGTGCGCCAGCCGCCGGGCGCCACGGCAAGATAGGTTTCCAGGAGACGTGTGAACTTCAGAACCGGTTTGTCATAAAAAACCACCGCGTCGAGTTGCGCGGGCGTCAAGGCGGCGTGCCGAAGGCAGAACTGAATGGCCAGACGGGGAAAATCCGGGTCGTTTTTCTTCCGGGTGAAACGTTCCTCCTGCGCCGCACAAATAATTTCACCCTCGCGCAACAAAGCGGCGGCGGCATCGTGGTAATAAGCCGAAATGCCAAGGATATGTCGCGGCGGCGGCATGAGTTACAAAAACGGGTAAAGCGCCCAGGCGATTCCGGAACTGGCCGTGAAGATCAGAATGGCTCCCAGCAACAACAGCACCACGATCAGCGGAATGAGCCACCATTTCTTCTCCTGTTTGGCAAATTTTAGAAATTCTTTTAGCAATGACCACATGGAAGGTTGTGAATTAAGGATTTATCTCGCTGCTGGCAAGGGAAATTACGTCGCGTTTTTTCATGGACTTCAACTAGGCAAGATCGGCCTTCGCCATTTTGTAGTCCAGCTCAAGCCGAATCGTTTCTTCAAACTCGCGCCGGGCTTCATCCAGGTGCCCCGGTTTCGCCAGCAGCACTTCATGATTAAAATGAATCCGCGCGTTGTTTGGATTCAACCGCACCGCCTTGCCAAATTCATTTCCCGCCTCGTCAAGCTCGTTGGCTGAATCCAATTCGCCGCCGAGTTCGAAGCGCCTCTCAATTCGCCGGATCCAGTTTGATGGCCGTGTGATAACTTTCGATTGCCTCGGTGTGCCGGTTCAATTGTGCCAGCGCTTTACCCGTGTGGAGAATGGTTCGCGGATCCCGGAACCGTTGCTGGCGCGCGGTGATGAGGATCGACACATCATGCGGCGGATAATTGAGCACCCCATGCGACGCCGTGCGATTACAAACCCGGCCACGCCAATGGCAAACAATGCCAGCGTAGCCGGTTCAGGAACTTCATACACTGCGAGACTGTTGAACGTTATATCATACGGGCCATCCCCACCTGAAAAATACGCCGGATCGATTAACAAGTTGAAACCGGTGATCTTATCGTTTCCAGTTTGTACAGCCGTCAACATATCGCTGGTAAGCGGGACGGTCATGGTAAGAGTGTTACCGACCCACACGGTGGTGCCAACAGTACTGGCCCAAGAACCATTATCCGTACCCCATAATCCAGTATACGCGCCGTACCACACATCTGAGTTGCCTTGATTATCATCAAGCACAAATTTCACTCCCAGCCACGCGGTGCTGACATCCGGGCTGTTAAGGGTAAGGGTCAATGTGACCTGGGCAACGCCAGTGTCCAAGAGTTGCTGATTGGCCAGAGGAATGTCGTAATGCCCGCTGCCTTCGCCCCACGCAATGACTTCGAATGGGTTATCATAAAATATCGGCGGCCAAGGATTTGGCCAAAAAGAGGGATCTGTGCTCCAGTTTCCATACGTGGTGGACAGAGTAAAGTGGTGAAAATCACAAAGCACCTGGGTCTGCGCCCGCGCCGAACCGGCGATTACAAGACCACCCGCCACCGCCAGCGCGGTCGCAAACCATTTTTGATTTTGTTTCATAATTTCGCCTGTTCTTTTTTTTCTGACTCGAAAACCAAGTTCTGACGAACATTTCTTGTCGCCCCGCTTCAAGTCCCGGTTAATGTGCTGATTTTAATATATGCAAGAAATACTCTGATTTGTTTTTCCAACATTTGCTTATCCAACGGTAGTCACATAAAACGGTGACAGGGCAAAATTCCAACCCCAGGCGGTGATGGATGGAATTGCGCCGCGAACTGCGCCGCCGCACAAGCCTCAATCTCAAGAATACAAAGACAAAGAAAAACTCCGCAACGGTTGCAACCGCTGCGGAGTGTGAGTTACGAGATTACAATCGGACCGATTTCAACTGACGCTAACGCGACGCCGTGCGATCACAAACCCAGCTACGCCAAGGCCAAGCAACGCCAGCGTGGTCGGTTCGGGAACGGGAGATACTGTGAGGCTGTCGTATGTTACGGTGTACGGGCCATCTCCAGCTGAAAAATATGCCGGATCAATTACCAAGTTGAAGCCGGTGATTTTATCGTTTCCAGTTTGCACAGCCGCCAACATCGCGCTGGTAAGAGGAACGGTCATGGTAAGAGTGTTGCCTGTCCACACGGCGGTTCCAACAGTACTGGCCCAAGAGCTGCCATCAACACCCCACAATCCGGTATACGCGCCGTACCATACATCTGAGTTGCCTTGATTATCATCAAGCAGAAATTTCACTCCCAGCCACGCGGTGCTAACATCCGGGCTGTTAAGTGTTAGGGTCAATGTGGCCTGGCCAACGCTTGTATCCAAGAGTTGCTGATCGCCCACAGGAATAGTGTAATTCCCGCTGCCGGTGCCCCACGCGTTGACTGAGTAGCTGCCCGGCGTTGTGCCAGACGTTATCACCGGCGCCTGATTGCCCGCACCGCCGTAAAAAGTTTCCCATCCGGGGTCGTTCCAGTTGGCATATGTGATGCCCAGATTGAAGTTTTGGAAATTGCTGAGCGTATATGTTTGCGCCTGCGCCGAACTGGCAATTACCAGACCACTCGCCACTGCAAGCGCGGTCGCAAGCCATTTTTGATGTTGTTTCATAATTTTGTCTGTTCTTTTGTTGACTTGAGTTTAGTGTTTAAGGTTCCCACTGATGGAAATTAAGTTCTGACGAACATTTTTACTCCCGCGCCCGAGGCCCTTCCACGAACGCGATAATATTCAATGAATTTAAGAACTTGATTTTCATTGGTTGTTTCAATGGGTTTCGCAATAACTTTAGCGCTGATGAATCTTCCACGGTAGTCGCATGAAGTGGTGACATGGCAAATTGGACGTAATTTCACGTAATTTCACGTGATTCACGTGATTCCGGCATGGCGGATGGGCGCATCGCATCCGACATCGCATTCTTGGAATGCCGGGAAGATTGCATTGGGAGACACGGGGGATGATTTCGTTCGCGTGAACGAAGACCGGCTCGATTGCCATCATGCGATTCGACAAAGGAACTGCCGCCGTGCTGCGCCCGCTGCCTGCTTTCGGCCTGCTGTTTCCCCATCTTTGTTCATTTTCTCCATGTTTAGACGATAGCGAATTGCTTTGTTTTCGCAAGGATTGCAGGCCATTTTGGCCTGTCACCGTTTCATGCGACTGTTGAGGTTTGGAACAAAGATGTTAAGTTAAAAGCGTCACCAGTTGCCATGTGGGCGGACGTCGGATTTAGGCGCCGAAGACCCATAAGCTGGAAATGACTTTGCAAAGAGAAATATTATCGAATTATGAATCTAAAAATGACAACCAAGCTGGAACAGCTTGAAAACAAAACCTTGCCCGGCCAATCCTCAAAATTTCCGCAGAGCGGCGCCGAAGCCAGATCCCTGAAATCAGCTTTCACCTTGATCGAACTGCTGGTCGTCATTGCGATCATCGCCATTCTGGCAGCCCTGTTGCTGCCGGCCTTGAGCAAGGCCAAAGACCGCGCGTTGGCGACAGGCTGCTTGAGTAATGCCAAACAGATTGCCCTCGGTTTTACAATCTATGCGGGCGACAATGATGATTGTTTCCCGACGCCAAAGGATTGGCATTCGCCTTCGCCTTATAAAAATGCGCATGGGAAGCAAGCGGGAAACGAATGGTTTTATGGCACCACTCCGAGTACGTGGACCCCAAATTCGCCGGCCCCCATGCTGGCGCCTTATCTGCCAAATAATCTGACATGGGTATGCCCCAAACGCAGGCGAGGCCTGACCTATCCCAGTGAACCTGGAGATTGGGATCCGAGCATAACAGGATTTCTTTCTTATGGGTTCAATGACATTGGTGTTTTTGGCGCGATAGATTCAAGCGGTCAGATGCAAAATAACAATAAAAGATTCAAAGCCTCCCAGGTTTTAAGAGCTTCAGATGTAGTTGCTGTTACTGATATCAGCGGCTCAATCGGCACAATCGGCAATATCGACAAGGCAACTGCCGCTGCTTGGCTGGATACGGTATGGGCGGGGCAATCTGATTCAACGTGGCCGGCGGGAAATGGGTTCACAGACCGGCTCCAGTGTGCGTATGCAAAACATAACGACCGTGTAAACGTTGTTTATGTGGATTCTCACGCTGCACCCTCCAGGCCCAGCGATCTCACTTGGGGACAGTTCTATGGTGTTTTTGCTCCCGGGGTTACTTGTCCGATTTCCGGAAACGGCACTCCCGTCATATCCGATCAGTCTATCAGCGATCCGTCTCGTGACAGCGTGCAATTCAGTACCGATCCGGAATAAGGCCTGCGTGGTGGACAATATGCCACGCCAAGTTTTACAAGGGCCGGTTTGGTGTTTATGCAGATTGGGCAATGCGGCTGTTGTCGAAGGGAACTTTCTTATATATCCATGATCGGGACATTTGCTGCATGAAAAATCGTTTATCCGGCCTTTGGCAGAACATTCCGGGAAATTGCGGGTGATATTCCGGGTGTTCAATGATACCATCACATTTCGTTACGAATGGCCGGAACCGGCGGCGCTAAAGGACTTCGATATTATGGATGAACCGACTGGATTCGTTTTTCCGGCGGATCACACGGCCTTGTGGGAGCCGGTGTAAACGGCGGCTGAAAAGTGAAGATATGTTGAATTTTGACGCGGTAATTTTTGACATGGATGGCGTCATTACCCAAACAGCCGTAGTTCATTCGCTGGCCTGGAAAAAAATGTTCGATGAATATCTTCATTATAGAGAAAAGGAATACCATGAACCTTTTCGCGAATTTACTCATGCTGATGATTATTTGTCTTTTGTGGATGGCCGGCCAAGATATAAAGGGGTGGAAACATTCTTAAAATCAAGGGGGATAAATGTTCCTTTTGGCGGACCGGAAGATGAACCGGGAAAAGAGACTGTTTGCGGTTTGGGAAACAGAAAAAACGAGTTTTTTAATAAAGTGCTCGAAGAAAAGGGGGTGGGTGTTTATGATTCCACCATAAAGTTGATCAAGGAATTATTGGAAAGCGGGGTCAAGGTGGGTGTTGCCACATCCAGCAAAAACTGTGTGCTTATCCTTAAAAAAGCAGGAATAACCAATCTGTTCGAAACACGCGTGGATGGTGTTGTTTCCGCGGAACTGGGATTAAAAGGCAAACCCGAGCCCGATATCTTTACTGCTGCAAGCGACAACCTTGGGGTCAAGTATCATCGCGCCGTCGTTGTAGAAGATGCCGTTTCCGGGGTTCAGGCAGGGTTCAAAGGACATTTTGGTTTGGTAATAGGGGTGGCCAGGGAAAATAATGCACATGAGTTAAAAACGAATGGCGCAGATGTTGTCGTTGAGGATCTCTCGGAAATAAACGTGGATGATATAAACAAGTTGATTGGTTCAAAGCCGGGAGGAAAATAACCATGGAAGCACAAACCCTTAAACCCAATACCAACGCGTCTAAAATGAGAACAAAACCACTATTAAATTTCTGGCAGTTATGGAACATGAGTTTCGGCTACATCGGCATCCAGTTTGGTTTTGCTTTGCAGAACAGCAATTTGAGCCGGATTTTCGAGACCCTTGGCGCCAAGCAGGACGATATTCCCGCCCTATGGATTGCCGCCCCGGTATCGGGGTTGATTATCCAGCCGATCATCGGCTACATGAGCGACAGAACGTGGAATCGTCTGGGCCGCCGCAAGCCTTATTTTCTGTTGGGAGCAATTTTGGCGTCGCTGGCCTTGTTGATCATGCCCAACTCCCCCACTGTCTGGGTCGCCGCAGGCATGTTGTGGATGCTGGACGGATCAATCAATATCACCATGCAACCCATGCGGGCGTTCGTCGGCGATATGTTGCCCGATGAACAAAAAACCAAAGGGTTTGCCGTTCAAACCTTTTTCATCGGTGCCGCCTCCGTGGTCGGCTCGCTTTTGCCCTACATACTTACGAACTGCCTCAACATTTCAAACACCGCGCCGCCAGGCCTGATACCGCCGTCGGTGAGGTGGGCCTTTTATGTCGGCGGCCTGATATACATCTCGGCCGTATTGTGGACCATATTTTCAACCAAAGAATACTCGCCGGAGGAACAGGAGGCATTCAATGTGCACGAAACTGATGCCGCGGCCAGGGAGGGCGACGAATTGCGCCTCGATCCCGCGAAATATTATGCTTCAGGCGTGGTTTTGTTGATCGGCGGCCTGATCTTCACATTTTTGGTAAAGCATTTCGCCTGGGATAAAGCACTCTATATCCTGTCGTTCGGCATCGCCATTTACGGCATTTTTCAACTGATTGCCGCCAAACTTTTCATTGCGGGAAAGAAACGCGGCCTGGTTGAAATCATTTACGACCTGAACAACATGCCCAAGACCATGCGGCAGCTTGCCTGGGTAACATTGTTCACCTGGTTCGCCATGTTTGCCTGGTTCATTTACTGCACTCCGGCGATCACCAGCTATCAATTTGGCAGCAGCGATCCCCTGTCCAAAGAATATAACGATGGTGCCGATTGGGTGGGCGTGCTGAACGCGGTCTACAATGGTGCGGCCGCTTTGGTGGCGTTCCTGCTTCCGGTGATCGCGAGAAAGACCAGCCGCGTGACCACGCACGTCATTTGTCTGTTCATCGGGGGACTGGGCATGATGTCCCTGCACATTTTTAAAGACCCTCACCTGTTGCTCATTTCCATGGCTGGCCTTGGTATTGCCTGGGCCGGCCTGCTCACCATGCCGTATGCCATCCTCAGCAGTGTTGTTCCTCATAGGAAGATGGGCGTGTATATGGGCATGTTTAATTTGTTTGTGGTAATACCGCAAATTCTCGCGGCTGCCACGATGGGTTTGATGCTCAACAAATGGCTCAATGGGCATACCATCAACATGATGGTCTTGGGCGGCGTGTCCATGCTCATTGCCGGCGTGCTGATGATGTTCGTTAAAGATAGTGGAAGAGAAGCACGGCAATAATTTAACGTGAATAATTTTTAGAAGGTGAGGCGCTTAATTTGATATGAGTAACCTTTGGAAAGTCAGCACTGACAAATTTACCAATGACAAAGAAAGTATCATGCGCAATGGGAATGTGTACCAGATTGCGAATGGATACATGGGTTATCGGGGAACCCTGGATGAGTTTGGTCCCGATGATCTGGTGGGCATCACCCTGGCCGGCATTTTTGACCGGGTTGGCGATGCCTGGCGGGAGCCGGTTAACGCCCCGAATGGTGGATTTACCCGGGTTGCCCTTGATGGCAGGGTAATTTCGGCCCGTTCAACCACGGTCAAAAGGCATGCCCAAAGTCTAAACCTTGAAAATGCCGTTTTCGAACGTGAAACCGATTATCAGTCACAAGGAAAGACACTCAAGATCAAATCGACGAGGTTCTTAAGCGCTGACCAGCCAAATTTGGGCGTAATAAAGTACAGCGTTACAAGTAATAAAGCCGCCAAGGTTAAAATCAGCACGGGGATTGATTATAATATTTGGGATTTGAATGGCCCGCATTTGTTAAACTTAAGTCCGAAGAAAAAGAACGGGGTGCTCCTGGTTCACGCCGTTACCAACGAGACGTCCAAGAAAGTAGCGATTGCTGAAGCCGTCGATCTTAATTTTGGCAAAGAAACCCACAAGCTAGGGGATAAAAAAAATCTCAGGGTCATCAGCCTTGATGCTGAGGCGGGAAAAACATATACATTTTACAAGTATTTCGCAGTTTATACAGATAATGATCCCATCAATGTTTCAGTAAATGAAGCTGCAATAAACAGTGTTAAAGAAGCAAAAGATCTGGGTTATGAAAAATGCCTGGACAAGCATAATGCCCAATGGGCAAAAAAATGGGAATATTGTGATGTAAAAATTGATGGCGACGATGAAGCCCAGCAGGCTTTAAGGTACAGCATATTTCAGCTATTAATTGTAGCCCCGGTTAACGGCAGTGGAAACTCTATTCCTGCCCGGGCACTATCAGGGCAAGTATATAAGGGGGCAATCTTCTGGGATACGGAAATGTTCATGTTCCCCTTCTTTTTGTATACTTACCCCGAGAAGGCTGTTGAATTGATGCGTTATCGAATCAAAACTTTGGATGGAGCGCGTAGAAAGGCAAAAACCGAAGGAGTTGGTTTTAGGGGTGCATTCTATGCCTGGGAAAGTCAGGAAACCGGCGATGATGCCTGCACTTATTTTAACATTGGAGATCCGTTTACCAAAAGAGATTTACGCACTCACTTCAGGGACAAGCAAGTACATATAAGTGGTGATGTGGTCATCGCCATGTGGGAGTACTTCAAGCTAACCGGTGACGACTCATTGTTATTGGAAGGTGGAGCAGAAGTTATCTTGGAATGTGCCCGTTTTTACTATTCATACGCTTACTTCAAAAAAGATAAAAATCGGTATGAAATTCTTGATGTGATCGGTCCGGACGAATATCACGAACGTGTCAATAACAACGCGTTCACAAGCATGGTTGCGAAAGCCACGTTTGAAATAGCCAACGCCACGGTAAATTATTTAAAGCAAAAACACCCGGATGAGTTCAACGCACTTGTAAAGAAAATCAATATCGTCAATGAATTGCCATTGTTCGTTGAAGCAGCGGACTTGCTGTATGTCCCTCAACCGGACAAAAAGACGGGCGTCATCGAACAATTTGACGCTTACTTCAAACTAAAGGAAACCACGATTGAAGAATTAAAAGCCAGGATGATCCATCCCAATGAATACCTGGGCGCAGGCCAGGGGTTGGCTGTTCCAACAAAAGTAATAAAGCAGGCTGATGTGGTAACGATGTTAAACCTGTTCAAGAATCGTTATTCAAAGGAAATCAAGAAGGCAAATTGGGAATATTACGAACCCCGCACCGAACATGGTTCAAGTCTTAGTGCTTGTGCCTATGCAATGGTTGCTGCTGATATCGGCAAACTGGATTGGGCGTACAACTATTTCTTAAAAACAGCAAAAATTGATATTGAGGCCAAGTATAAAGTATATGTGGGAACCATTTTCATGGGAGGTTCGCACCCGGCGGCAAACGGTGGAGCCTGGATGACAGCCGTGTTTGGTTTTGGAGGCGTTAAAGCAGGTGAGGAGCATGTTTCCATTAATCCGCGACTTTATAAAAAGTGGACAAATCTGCGGTTTAACATGGTTTATAAAGGAGACAGGTTTAATATAAAAATTACCAAGGATGATGTAGCAATAATTGCTGATATATCCAATAAATGTAAACACACATTTATTGTCTCGGGGAAAACAATTGATTGCGCCCCGGGAAAACTCTCATCCATAAAATATCAGTAAAAAGCAAAATGACAGTTTCACGTCAGCAAATATTTGGGCGCGGCGGTTCTTTAAGGACTGGTTTGGCTGGGTGAGCCGGAGCCGGCTCAAGCCGGTGGTCGAAGCGGCGCAGATGCTCAAGCGCCATTGGGACAACCTGCTGACCTGTCTGAAACATCACATCGCCAACACCCAGCACGCAGTGCGCGTGAGAGGGAGGCAACGACAGCTTTGAGCCGCGCTAATGGCTTGAACGGTGGCACCCGCTGGCATATTTGTGTTTTCTGCGGAAAATCGTTGTGTCGCCACTTTATGTGACTATCGCGGGGCGCCTGGCTCCCGTACCTTAAAAATACACTGTGAAAGCAAAGTGACCGGACCGTATTGTGGTAAATCGTTATCGGTTGGGAGCACAGATATATAAAAAACACAAAGTGGTTTACAAACGTGATCGCGATGGTCGGCGGCCTGGCGCTGGTTGGTTCGGTGTCAGCCACTAAAACCATGGCGGGATTTATTCAATAGTAGAAATAATACAATGAATTCTTTGATGTTCCGATTCGCGATTTTTCTCTCTCTTGTAATTTGTTCGGGTTCCGCCCGCGCCGGTATTGGTGCGGACATGCCATGGACGACCTATGAGGCCGAGGATATGAAAACCACCGGCACGGTTCTGGGACCCAAGTACGCCCCCTACCTGGTCGAAACGGAATCCTCCGGCCAGAAATGCGTGAAGCTCGTCGCCGCGGGGGAATACGTCGAGTTCACCGCGCAATCACCCGCCAACGCCATGGTGGTGCGTTACAGTCTGCCGGACGCCACGAACGGTGGCGGCATCAACTCGACCATCAGCCTTTACCAGAATGGAAAATATGTGAAAAAGCTTCCCATCACGTCCCATTTTTCGTGGCTCTATGGCAAATATCCGTTCACTAACGACCCGAAAGCGGGCAAGCCGAGGAATTTTTACAACGAATTTCGCTTGAAGGATCTGGCGTTTGCCAAGGGCGACGTGATTCGTCTGCAAAAGACCGACAGTGATGCCCCGTATTGCATCGTTGATTTGGTTGATTTGGAGAATGTCGCGCCGCCACTGGCCGTCCCCGCCAATTCGCTTTCCGCGACCAAATTCGGCGCAGGCGGCACGGGCGAGACGGACGATACCGAGGCGTTGAAGAATTGCATCGCGGAGGCCGTGAAGCAGGGCAAGATCGTCTGGGTGCCGGCCGGAAATTACAAGGTGACCGGAGATATCATTCTGCCTTCCAATGTGACGATCCAGGGAGCGGGCATGTGGCACACGACGTTTGTCGGCGACGACGAGCTTTATAGCCAGTCGAACCGGCGGGTGAGGTTCAAAGTGACTGGCAACAACATCCATCTCGCCGATTTTGCGATCATTGGAAAATTGAACTACCGCAACGATAACGAACCAAATGACGGGATCGTTGGAGCTCATGGCGAAAATTCCACCATATCGCGCATCTGGGTGGAGCACACCAAGGTCGGCATGTGGTTCTACGTTTGCAGCAACTTGGTGGTGGACGGCTGCCGGCTTCGCGACACGCTGGCCGACGGCATCAATTTCTGCGTAGATACGCGCAATTCGGTGGTCCAGAATTGCACGACCCGTAACACTGGCGACGATTGTTTTGCCATGTGGCCGGCGGCGTCCGATCAAAGTTTCGTTCAACAGGCGCCTGCGCCCGGGTCCAACGTTTTTCGCCACTGCACGGGCCAGTTGCCGTTCCTCGCGAACGGCGGGGCGATCTACGGCGGCGCGAACAACCGTATCGAGGACTGCCTTTTTACAGATATTTCCCCCGGCTGCGGCATCCTGCTCAGCACGACTTTTCCGACCGCGGACGAGAGCAAGAAAATTGACAACAACTTCAGCGGAACGACGGTAGTCCGGAACTGCGATCTGATCCGCTGCGGCGGATACGACCACGATTGGGCCTGGCGGGCCGCCTTCCAGCTTTGCATGGATCGCCGCAGTATTTCGGGCGTGGAAATCAGCAACGTGAACATCAAGGACAGCATGTCCGACGGCTTCAGCATCGTGGCTCCCGGCAGCAAAAATGGACAGGGCACACTTTCCAATGTCCGCCTCAAAAACGTGAACATCCCCAACTACGGACTCGGAACCGACTCGCGGCACGGTTTGTGGGTCCGCGACGATGCCTACGGCAATGTGGCCATCATCAATTCACAAATCGCTGAAGCCCAAAACAGTTCGACCAATTTCACCATCATCAAGGAATAGGGAAGGCTTCAGCGCAGTCATTGCAACAGCCCTTTGGCGTTGTTCAGGTCGGCGATGATGCGGCTGGGGATGTGGTCGAGTTTGTTGGACAATTCGCACCGGTTTTTTTCGAGCTTGTCCATCAGCATCTCCTGCGAATGTTGCACGGCGGTGGCGATCTCGTGCCGGATGGCGGCGTTTTCGTCGCGCCCGGGCGCCCAGATTTTATCAAACTCCCAGCGATTGGATATTCGAGGGTGGTTGTTTAAACCCGTCCTGGTGACGAAGTTTTCCACCAGTTTCACGGAGATATGCTCGTCGGTGTGACCTGCCCAAAAAAAACCGGGCACATATGGAATCATTGGGTCAAATACTTGGCGACTGCCTCGGTGCGCGATTGGACGTGCAGTTTTCCGTAAATGCGCCGGAGATAAGTGCGGATGGTATCAATGCTGATGTCCAATTGGTCGGCAATCTGTTTGTAGGTAAGCCCCTTGGCCAGACAGTTCAAAACCATTTCCTCGCGAGGTGAGAGATGTGTTTGTTTCTC
>OBLW0100003285.1_pt1 | contig 12661 bp, 9 predicted proteins | sample 1520161 | NCBI WGS metagenome assembly OBLW01 (sample SAMEA3539309, study PRJEB22396) | soil metagenome | biome: tundra; feature: field; material: soil | place: USA | collected 2010-05 | depth 0.15 m
CGTGGCTGCGCCCAGGAGGGACCATCCTGGGCGGCTTTCGGGATTCACGCGGGACGGGACGAAACTGCGTCCGCCATCCTGAGAGGCCGCGATCCACACTTCTTCTTCATGGTTGAAGGCGACGTAAACGTTCTGGCCGCGCACCGCCAACGCCGGTTTATCGAGTTCGACTTCGCTGCGGACCGCGATTGTAAAATTCCATGTCGCTCCCGAATCTACTGACTTTGCCAGCATGACCGCGCGCTTTCCGTTTTGCAGCCATGCTGCGTAAACGGTACGGCGGTCGGCTGGATCGACAGTGATTTGAGCATCGAATTGGCCCGAATCCGAGACCAGCATGACGTGGGGAGCCTGCCAAGTCTTGCCATTGTCGCCGCTCGCGACCAACAGCATCGTCGGGACGCGGCATTCTTTGCAATCGGGCACTCGACCGTAATGCGGGTACAGAACATAGATTCGGCCTGCGCCATCGGCAGTTACTGCTGGTTCCCACTGATCGCCGCTGGTTAGGCCAACATGCTTCTGTGCAGAGAATTGGGGAGGCGCGGCCCAAGCAGCGCTGGCTAGGGCAGAGAGCACCAAAAGCAGCACTCCTAACGCTCGCAGCCTACTTAAGAAGCGATTTCTTGCACGCAGCCTTGCCGACCGAAAACTCAGTTCGGCGCGTTGGGTCGGGACGGGGCGCATGCGAATCATGGCTAGGCGGTCAGGGTGGGGGGAACTGCAAACCCTGGTTAATAGACTTTATCTCGAAGGCATCGAATGGTCAACCGGACCACCATGGGGCACCGAATCCGCCCTCGAGTTGGCACCTCACTGAGACACTCCTCCGGTATGCTAGGAACTGGAGTCGGCAATGAGTGAACAATCCAGGCATACTCAGTCGCACATTGACGCGATTGTGCGGCAGGAGGAAGAAGAACTAGAGCGCAGGTCGGCTTCGGAGCGTCTCGCCGATGGGGTTGGAGTTTTTGCAGGAAGCCTGCGCTTCGTTCTGGTGCACGCTCTAATTGTGATTGGGTGGCTGGTCGTAAACACAGGCAGAATTCCAAACATCCGGCCTTTCGACCCGCGTCCCTTCTCGTTGCTTGGGGTTATGTTTGCGATTGAAGCGGTGCTTCTTTCCAGTTTCATACTCAACCGCCAAAATCGAATGCTGCGAAGGGCGGAGCGGCTCAACCATCTCAATCTGCAAATTGACTTGCTAGCGGAAAAAGAGATCACCAAGGTGATACAGATGTCGCGTGCGATTTGCGGACACCTTGGCTTGCAGAATATCGTCGCGGATAAGGAAATCCGCGAATTGAGTGAAACTACCTCGGTGGAGTCATTGAGTCAGACGTTGGAAGATCGGCTGCCTGGTACTTAGATAGACGACAGCAAGAACAATGGTCCGCCACGATGGATGCTGCTGAAAACCTCAAATGATTAAGAAGAAGACTATTTGGCGAGTGCTCACGGAAGTCGGTTTTATCGTGTTCCTCTTTTATTCCAATCTTCTGATGGGAGAATTTGAGCGCTCGGGCATGGGCCAGAAAAAAGGTCTGCTGTGGGCGATGCAAGACGTCTTTACAGGGGTCAACTTCGAAATCGCTATGGTGGCGGCGGTTATCGGTTACGTCGTTTTTGAATTTCTTCGCGACAAATCCTAATCACGCATCGTGTCTTCGGCAGATACGCGGCGAGGATGATTCCCGCACATTCGCAAAGCTGGGCCGAAGAGTAGCGGGAAAAATCGTTGCGCCCACGAGAAGCATCCCTCAGGCGCTGAAGCGCGTACATTTTCGACGACTGACGGGACGAGTGGAAGAGGTTGCGGAAAAAAGCCTTCCGCGGCGGAAAGTGGGATCTCAGCGACTAAAGGCGCGATCAAAACAAAGCGTTTACCGCAGCGGTGAACCGCTGCGCCACCCAAAAACAAGTACGACGGCGAATTTTTGCGCAACCACTGGAACTAATGCCCTTCCCGTTTGCTCAGCCTGTGAAGCCGCGCCCTTTCAAAACAAATTCAAACTGAACCATCACGGAGAATCCGCAGCAGTTGTCCGGCTCACCCGCTACGCGGTCAGCAAAATTGGCGCGCCAGCGGTGAGTACCAGAGTGTGTTCAAAATGGGCCGAGAGCGAGTGGTCGCTGGTTCGCACCGTCCAGCCGTCTTTCTCGGTGAATACTCTTCCTGATCCGCTGGAAATGATCGGCTCCACTGTAATCACCAAGCCCGCAGTCATGATTTGTGCGGCTTGGGGGTCCGCGTAATTTGGCACGTGCGGAGGTTCATGAATCGTTCGACCGATTCCGTGTCCGCCTAGTTCGCGAACGACAGAGAATCCGGACTTACGTACTTCACGTTCTACAATTTTGCCGATCTCGAAGACACGAAAACCGGCGCGCGCCACCAGCATCGACTTGTGAAAGGCCCGCTCCGCGCACTCAAGCAATTGTTGAGCTTGGGAACTGACCTGCCCCACGGGCACGGTGATTGCCGCGTCGGCCATGAAGCCGTCTTTCTCCACGGTCACATCCAGTTTCACCAGGTCACCGTCTTGCAGCTGGCGGTCGCCCGGGACTCCATGCACCGCCTCGTCGTTGAGGCTGATGCAACTTGCCCCCGGAAACCGGTAGACCATGGTAGGGGCCGAGCGCGCTCCATTCTCTTGCATCACGCGGGCGCCCACTTCGTCCAAGTATCGCGTCGTAACACCGGGACGCACTTCGGCCTTCATCGCATCCAGCACCATTCGTACGACGCGACCCGCGGCCTTCAAGGCAGCGAGTTCCAGTGCATCTTGAATGCTCACGTCGCGCCTTCCATACGAAAGAGGCTACAGCATGACTGAGGTTTGGAATAGATGCCGGTATGTCTTTGCGCCAATCGACTGCGCCAGTCAATGTGCGCGAATCAGTCTACGCCAATCAACTGAAACGGCGGTGGTGTTCTAGATTTGCTTGCCATCTTGTAGTCAGGGACAATTCGACGCGAGTTTCTTCTAATCGATCTTGCCTTGCGTAATAGTCGGCAACCGCCTCGCGCGCGGGGTTCGCGTCACGCCAGAAAATCATATTGGCCGCGTGGATGGCGTGAATCTCCTCGTAAAGAAGGCGGGTCTTCGTGCCGGTTGCTGCAAAGAGCTTCCCAGTGGCATTCGAAAGCGGTGGGATGCCGTGCGAAGAATCAACCAAGATTCCCCCTCGTTGAAGGAAAACGTTCCCTTCGCAAGAGACCGGCGTCGGTTTCCGGACCCAGGGACCGATATCGGTTAGTGCGGGGGCGAGAGTACGATACCCCGCATACATATGTATCTACAGCAAAACCATGAAATTGGCCAAAAGTATCTAGTACTCCGGCCAGGTTTCGCCGATAACGACGATACGGGCACGAATTCCGCACCTTGGAGCCGCGAGCGCCGAAAGGGTGACGGCTCGAGGTTAACAATTAGTGGAAGGAAGGCTATGAGACTGACGCTAGGCCAAGAATTGGGACTCGGTTTTGGAGCAATCATCGCTTTAATGATATTTAGCGCCGGAATGACGAATGTTGGCGACGCGCAAACCGCAACCGAGAATCTTGCGAAAATGGCGAGCCAACTCCGCGTTCTGGTGGGCAGTTTCAAAGTTGACGCTGACGCGAAGATTACTGTCGCCGGGCAGGCGCTGAAAGCCAGGCATACTACCGCGGCGGGGTAAAGGCCGCCAATGCGATACTGAATCGGGTTACACTATCGGCGGAGATTCAATGCCCCGATGTCCCTCGTGTAGCGCTGAATTGCCTGTTGCGAGCCGCTTCTGCTCATCCTGCGGAGCGGCTGTAGGTTCCGATGACGCGACCTTGACGTCATTGCCCGACGCTGACGAAACGATTGCCAGTCCAATGCCGGGCGCGCCTAAGTCTGCCGCGCAAAAATTTTATGCGCCTCGAACACCGGCTACGCCGATTGATACTTACGATGTCGCGACTCTGGAGTTTGGCTCGGGCAGAACGCCTCGTTCGCCTCGTCCCGCTAGCGCCCCGTCGTCCGCGTCGCGTCCGCCGAGTTCATCTGCTTTCTCTTTGAGCGAGGGTCGATTTCTTCCGGGACGGTTGCTCGCGGGCCGATACCGCATCATCGCTCTGCTCGGCAAAGGTGGAATGGGCGAGGTCTACCGCGCGGACGATCTTACGTTAGGACAGCCCGTCGCGCTCAAATTTCTATCTGAAGAAGCGACCCGTGACGAAGGCCTGCTTGAGCGTTTCCGGAATGAAGTCCGCATTGCTCGGCGCGTTTCTCATCCCAACGTGTGCCGCGTTTACGACGTCGGAGAAGTCGATGGCCACACTTTTTTCACCATGGAATACGTGGATGGCGAAGATCTCGCTTCACTGCTGCGCCGCATCGGCCGGCTACCCCAGGATAAAGCGCTCGACATCTCGCGCCAGCTTTGCGCGGGCATTGCCGCCGCCCATGCTAAAGGCGTACTGCATCGCGATCTGAAGCCCGCCAACATTATGCTCGACGGTCGCGGACAGGTGGTGGTTACCGATTTCGGGCTCGCGGGGCTCAACGATCAGATTCACGGCGCGGACATCCGCAGTGGAACGCCGGCTTACATGGCTCCCGAACAACTGGCGGGCAAAGAGGTCACAGCGCAGAGCGATCTCTATTCGCTAGGACTAGTGCTCTACGAGGTCTTCACTGGCAAGCGCGCCTTCACGGCCGAAGCGCTGACTGCGCTCGTGCGCGGCGGTGAAGCTACTACTCCGAGCCGCCCCTCATCTGTGGTGAAGGATCTCGATCCTGCGATCGAACGTGTTATCCTGCGCTGCCTCGAACCGGATCCCCGACTACGTCCCACCTCCGCGCTCAGCGTCGCAGGCGCGCTGCCTGGCGGAGATCCGCTGGCGGCCGCGCTGGCGGCGGGCGAAACGCCTTCACCGGAGATGGTAGCCGCGGCGGGCCAGACTGCCGGGTTGGCGCCGCGCATCGCCATCGCCTGTCTTGTCGCGATCCTGATCGGATTGGCAGCCTCGTTTTATGTGACGGTTCGTTACAGCGGCGTTGAACAGATGGCGTTGGAGCTATCACCCGATGTTTTGAAGCAAAAAGCGCGCGAGATGATAGCCCGCTTCGGATACGAGGGACGTCCCACGGACACTTATTCTGACTTCGACTACGACTATGCGTTCCAGACCTATGTCGAGAAGCATGAGACATCACGTCCGCAATGGGATCGCATTCTGCGCTCGCGTCCCGCGCTGCTGAAATTTCTCTACCGCCAGAGTCCCGACAACATGGTGGCGTCCGATTTTCACGACATGTTGCTTACGCCGGGCATCGTGTCCTGGAGCGACCCAGCGCCGATTCTCTCGGGGATGATTCGTCTGCAACTTGATCCGCAAGGCAGGCTGATCATGTTTGAAGCGATACCGCCTGAGGTTGCAAACGCAACGGCCGCCAGCACAGGAAACTCGGCTAGTTCTTCCGCGGCAAGTTCGAGCGTCACACCAGTTTTCGACTGGAATCGTCTGTTCAGCGCGGCCGATTTAGATCCCGCGCAATTTCAACCCGAGCAGCCTACCTGGAACTCACTCGCGTCTTCAGACATACGCGCTGCCTGGACAGGCAAATGGCCCGGCACCGAACTGCCATTGCGAATCGAAGCGGCGGCCCTGCAGGGAAAGCCGGTGTTCTTCCGTTTGATCGGCGATTGGACGCAGCCTCCGCGCATGCAGTCTCCGCCCGACACGATCGGCAAGAAGTTGGGAAACGTCTTGCTGCTGCTCCTGCTATCTTCCATGATTGTCTTTGCCGTTCTACTGGCGAGGCGCAATTACCGCCAGGGACGCGGAGACATAGACGGCGCGCTTCGGCTTGCGAAGATTACGTTCGCGCTTCTGATTTTGCTTTGGATGTTCCGTGGCCATCTAGTGCCGGACTTCCAACTATTCGGCCTGCTGATTCTGGCTCTGGCCACATCGCTATTCTTCGGCGGCCTGATTTTCGTGTTGTATCTCGCGCTTGAGCCATACGTGCGTCGCTACTGGCCACACGCGATCATTTCTTGGAGCCGCCTGTTGCAAGGTCGCGCGCGGGATCCATTAGTTGGACGCGACATTCTATTCGGAGTTCTGCTGGGTGTGGTCTGGATGGTGATCTTTAAAGTGTCGCGGCTGGTAACATTTCGACTTGGCGATGCGCCGGAGTTGCTTTCGAATAACTACCTCGTCAGCGCACGCGCTGGGCTTGCCATGTGGCTTTCGCAATTGCCTATGACCATCATGGCAACGCTCGAGTTTTTCTTTATCTTCCTCGGCTTGAAACTGATGCTGAAGAAAGATTGGCTAGCGACACTGGTATTTGTGGCAATTTTCTCGACAGTAAAGTCGGTGGGGGAAAACCACGTCGCGGTACAAGCGATCACCGCTATCGCCGTTTACCTGATTCTTTCGTTGATCGTTTATCGTTTCGGGCTGGTCCCGCTGGCCTGTGCGATCTTCACCGTGGACATGCTTGCCAACGTACCGTTCACTGCGGACCTTTCCAGTTGGTACTTTGGCACGACGATGTTCACGTTGCTGAGCGTAATCGCACTGGCTGCGTGGGGTTTCTATCACTCACTTGGAACCGATAAACCATGGCAGGCTGCCGTCAATTAACGGTTGAAACAAACGACGAGGCTAATGATCAATTGGTAAGGCTAATGATCGTGGGGGCGTAGCGCGGGACGAACTCTAAGAAATAACTGGAATGACACCGGGTCACTTCCGTAAGAAGGATTCAGCGCTTGAGGCTTCGAATAGAAGGTAACATCTCCACCCAAAGCCAACTGCCAGAGCCGACTATGATTCAGATCGCGGGCGGCACCGAAAGTGAAAGCTCCAATGCGGAATTCAGGTAGCAAAGGGTCGTTTGGAAACAGTTCATCTTTATCGACTAACTCGATTCGCGAGAAGACGTAGTTCCGCAACTTGAAGTTTGCAGTCGATTCCAACAGATAACCATTCAGGGTATGGTCGTCGGCTTCTTTATGCACGCGTCCCCACACGGCTGAGGTGGCCCACGAGCCATCCTTGAATGGCCGGACATACTCGACCGAAGCGGTCTGCCGTTTTTGGCTTCCAAGTTCAAGCGCCTCGGGATGCTCCAGCCGCCCGTAACTGTATTGAGCCGTCCAATTGCGGGTCGCGGCCACACTCAATCGCGTTGACCATGAATCCAGCGGGGCGAACTCGATGGCATAACGCCTCTCGTCGGGCTCGCGCCCGTTAAACACCGAACCTTCCAGCTTGAATCGTTGGATCACGAGGCCCGTGGTCAGAACTCCAAAACTGATATGAGTGGAATCCTGCAAGTGATGCGACAAGGGAGCCATGGGTAGTTCATCCGCCGATGCTCGGTGCATGTAGGCTACTGGACCGAGGGCGGGCTCGCCCATGGCTGCTCCGTAGAACTCCCACGACAATTTGTCGTTCTTCTCTTTCGACCAAAGACTGAGTGGCCGCGTGTAATACATCGACAGCTCAGAAAAAACATTGTGCGGATGCTGGTGATCGACGAGCGGCTGACCGTGGTAGGTTTCGCCCGTCTGAAATAATTCGGGAAATCCTGGATGCGGCGCTGTCAGCGACTCGGCAGAAAACATCTCGCGAAACAAAATACTTCCCTGCCCAAGTTTGTGCTGTTCCATCAGCATGAGCCAGTTCACCGATTCAGCTTTACCCTCGCCGCGTGGCCCGCCTTGCTGGTTGTAGTCCACAAATACGACCCCATGCGCCATCACGTCCCAAGCGCCCACAGACTTCATCCACATATGCGCGCTGGTAGCCGCTGGCTGCCATCCTGTGCCAGAACTAATGTGGGCTGAAGGCATCCATTCAGGCGCGGAATGGGACATATCCATGCCGGGCATGTCGTCCGACGTTTGCATATTGTGTTCAGTCTGTTCCGGATGAGCATCCGGAGTTTGATCTTGTGCCAGGGCACAGACCGGTAAGCCGACGAGAAGTAAACCGATAATCTGACTTAGCCTGACACTCAACTTATAACCCGGTCAGTTTCACTCGTATTTCTTCCGGCAGGCGATCGCGAATTTCTGCAGGCAGGCGGTCATGCACATGGCGGGCTCCAAGCTTTGCAACATCTACCACCGCCATGGGTGCTGGAGTAGCGACCGCTACCACCAGCCAGATCAGCGCGGACAAAGCAAAGCCAGCCAGCGCTCCGACTTCGAGCCACACGGCATGCCGGGGCCCGAAATGCCGGATCACCGCAAAGGCCAGCAGAAATACTGCCGCCGATACCGAGGCCAGCGTAATCAGCGAAATATCAATGATGCGGTGAAGCTTCTGACGGCTGCGACAATGCTCGCAACCGGCAAAGTGCGACTCGTAATCCTCGCGCATTTCGGGAGCCAGGCCAGATATATCGTAGCGCCATCCAGCAAGGATTTTCCCAACCATGGGTTCCACACACTCACTCATATGAGGTTATAACCGGATGGATTCGAGAACTTCGTTCTGGGTTGCCAGCAGCACACGGTTGTGCCACAAGCCCTGACGTCCGCCAAGCGCGGTTTCTGCTGCCGCTCGCGCGATTTCGGGATGATTATTCTGTTCAGACAAGTGGGCCAATATTACGTACTCGGCTCCTCCATCATAGTCGTTACAAAAAAATTCTGCGAGGGCGTCATTCGAAAGATGCCCTACCCGGCTCATCACTCGCTGCTTTACCGACCAGGGATACGGGCCCGAGCGCAGCATTTCGACATCATGATTCGACTCCATTACCAATACGCTGCAACCGCGCAAATGGTTCCGTACGCTTGCAGGCATATAGCCGAGGTCGGTGGCGAAGCCAATCTTCACTCCCTCAGCGCGAAACGTGAAGCCTACGGGGTCGACCGCATCGTGCGGAATGGTGAACGGCATCACCTCAATATCGCCAACACAGAAGCCGCGCCCTGAGGAGAAGTGCTCCGGTTTGGGTAGGTCGGGAGTCATCCCCGCGCTGTCACTATTTCTGAGCTCGTTTTCACAGACAGCGCGTTTCCACGCGTGATGGGTCGGCGCCGTCATAAAGACTGGCACATTCAGTTTCTTGGCCAGCCGCAACAGTCCCGCGACGTGATCGGAGTGCTCATGCGTAATCAGGATGGCGGAAATTTCTTCCGCACGTCCATCAGAAGGGCCGTCAGTACGATCGGCAAGGCAGCGCAGCCGCTTCAAGGTCTCGCGGCAGGATAGCCCTGCATCCACCAGAATTCGCGTTGTGCTCGTCGATACCAGCGAACAGTTCCCACGACTGCCGCTGGCCAGCACCGTCACCGATACTGCCATATGCCCGTAAGCTTACCCCTATATGCTGTGGAAACCAAATCTCTTTTTCAATTAGTGGTACCTTTGGTGGAAATGCAGGCTGGATTTGACACTGGGAAGAACTTTGTAGGTATCGTCCTTCGCGCCCGTTTACTTTGTCTGTCGCAGAGCTCGCGCCTGATTCGCAACCAGCAGTGCGCCGGGAATCTTGGCGTCCGCTTCGAGCGTTTCGAGATGAGGACGAGCGGAAGGAGACCCCGACCACAGTTCGACTTCGGCCAACGCCAGCCGCGCCTGCAGTTCATAGAGACGGTAGCCAAACTTGCGCGCGGTCGCGATTGTCGTCTCCAGTTGCCGGCGAGCGTCGGCGGTTTTTCCTGTCTTCGCCTGAACGCGAGCATCCGCAAGAGCGGCTTCAAATCGCGGAGCCTGACCAGCAGCTTGACGCGAAGTTGCTACCGCTTGCGCCGCGACAGTCTGCGCCTCTTTTAGTTTTCCTTCACTCAGAAGATTGCGCGCCAATATCGAATGCGCCCAGGCGCTGCTCGCCGTAGAGTTGGCTTTGTCGAAAACTGCCGCTGTCTCTCGTGCCAGTGCCTCTCCATCCGCAAATCTTCCCTCGATCAAAGCGATATAAGCCATGGTGGTGTGAATTTGAGCCGCGAAATCTTCGTCTTTTATCTCTTCGCAAATTTTCAAAGCTTCTTCGTATTCCTTGCGCGCGCCGGACAGGTCTCCTCGCGCAAGTAATACGTCGCCTCGGCCCGAGATGGGATACGGTTGTCCGCCGCGGTATGTAATCTCGCGCGCTAACGCAAGCGCCTGATCGAAATATTTCGTGGCATCGTCGAGATTTCCCATCTCCACAAACAGGTTTCCGAGATTGTTGAACGTGGCGGAAGAGCCGCGGCGGTCGCCGATTTCGTTAAATGCAGTAAGTGCCTGCTGCTGCATTTTGAGAGCTCCAGCAAGGTCGCCCAAACCGTCCAATGCGTTGGCGATGTTTCCATAATCGCTCGCGAGGCCCACGGGGTCGTGAATGCTTTCATCAAATCGAAGCGCGCGATTGTAGTAGCCTTTCGCGTCTTGAAGCTTTCCCTGCTGATAGAGAACATTCCCGATTCGTTCGTATGTACCGCGCAAACTTTTCTGCGCTCCAATTCGTTGAAACACCGGAAGCGCCTCTTCAAATTTCTTGCGGGCCCCTTCGAAATCGCCCTGATCGAACAACACATCTCCAGACATTAGCAACGTGCGGGCCGCGCCTTGAAAATACGAGGCCGCCAGATAGAGCTCCCTCGCTTGCGCCGCAAGTTGTATCGCTTTATCGGACTGCCCTATGCGCTCGCTGGCGATTGCTTCCGTTTGCCAGGCCTCCGCAACTAGCAAGTTGGCACCCACGGCACGCCCCTTCACCGCTGCCTGTTCCGCCAACGCTTGCTGCTGTTTGAAGTCACTTCGTGCAGCGGCGACGCTGGCGGCGGAAAGATCGATGCGCGCTTCGTCCGCCTCTGACACTTGCAGATTGCGAACCTGGGTTAACGTCGCTTCCGCATCGTTCCCCTTGCCCGCATTAATTTGGGCTCGAATCAACAACAAGCCATAGTCCACTCGGTCGGGGAAAAATTGCCATAAGGCGCGGTAATTGTCGACAGCAGCGGCCTGTTCAGCAAGCATCTCGTGGGCGCGCCCTTCAATGAGCAAGCGTTCTTCGCGCGAGAAATTCGACGACAGTTCGAGCGCCCGTTTGGCTTCGTCTTTTGCTTTGCTGTCATAACCGAGCGTAGCCCAGGCTTGTGCCAGAGCCGAGTGGGTGGGAGCGTGCGCAGGATCAAGCGCCACCGCCTTCTCTAGCAAGTCACGCGCGGCGAGAACGTCAAACAAACGCAGCTTCTGCAGGCCCAAGGCATACAAACGCGCTGCTTCGGGATTCGATGGCAGAGAGGTTCGCACTAGGGCCGACTGCTCGTCCGAAAGCGCTGCTACGCCGAGCTTTGCCCGCAACTCGGCTCCCGCCCGGCTCACCAGTGTGTCGATCTCTGACTCGTTTCCCTTCTCTGAAACCGTCGCCAGCGTTTCTCCGGCCACCGCATCCTGCATTTTCAGATCGAGCCGCAGCACTCCGTTGCCCAACGAGATGTACGAGCCGACCACGACATCGTCGCTGCCCAGATTTTGCCGGATGCGCTTCAGCGTTGCCTGGCTGAAGCTGTCTGTCTCGGGAAGCGCCAGATTCAGTTTCATCTGCGCCACGCTTTCCCCGGGAATCGTGCGAAGCTGGTCGCCTTGACTTAGTTCGGTCGTCATCATTTCCGACAGCGCCGTCGATAGCCACAGTTTGTCTGGGCTGCCGGAAAGATTCTTGAATCCCAGCACGGCGACCGAACGGCGCCGATTGGTCATGACGTTCGCAGCATCAGGACTGCGGTTGTGATGAGCAAACCAATAAGCCCCAGTTGCAGCTACAAGTATCGCAAGCAATGCAGCGATCGAAAGACCAACTCGCCGGCCGATCAGACGACTCGCGGGGGCCACTGGCCATCCCGCAGAAAGCGCTCTGGTGCCCGTCGATGTTGGCAACTCGAGCCCGACCGCCAATTCGCCCGCCGTCTGATAGCGTTGTGTCGCCTCTTTCGCCAGCGCCTTCCGAATCACTTCATCGAGTAGCGGAGGAACCTCTGGATTGATTGCGCTGGCCGGCTCTGGAGTCTGATTCAGAATCGCATTAATCAGCATCGGAGAATTGATCTGCACAAATGGACGGCGTCCGGTTGCCATCTCGTACAGCACAGCTCCGGCCGACCACACGTCGCTGCAGGCGTCTGCCGGCTCGCCGCGCAACTGCTCCGGAGCCATGTAGGGCAACGTCCCGGTAACTTCCTGGGATTGCGTTAACGTAACAGTCAGGCCCTGGTCGGCCCCCTGCGGCATAAACTGCGCCAGCCCAAAATCAAGAATCTTCAACCGTCCGTCAGTGGTGAGACGAAGATTTCCCGGCTTCAAATCGCGATGCACAATTCCCTGCTGGTGCGCGGCGGCGAGTCCTTGCGCCAGTTGCAGTCCGAGACGAAAAACATCGGACGGCGGCAGCGGCCCGCCCGCGAGCTTTGCATCCATGGTCAGGCCCGCGATGTACTCGGTGACGAGGAAGTCCACGCCATCCTGGCTTCCGAATTCATGTATGGTGGCAATGTTGGGATGGTTCAGACGTGCGAGCGATAGGGCTTCGGTGCGAAACCGTTTGCGCGCCGTTTCGTCGGCCAAGGAATTGCGCGGCAGAACTTTGATCGCCACATTGCGGTCGAGTTGCTCGTCGTGCGCGCGATACACAACTCCCATGCCGCCCGCGCCGATTTTTTCCACGATCCGGTA
>OBLW0100003288.1_pt1 | contig 12655 bp, 10 predicted proteins | sample 1520161 | NCBI WGS metagenome assembly OBLW01 (sample SAMEA3539309, study PRJEB22396) | soil metagenome | biome: tundra; feature: field; material: soil | place: USA | collected 2010-05 | depth 0.15 m
CCCAACGACTCATGAACCAACGGAATGTGAGCTCACATACCATCGCTTGCTATCGTGACACTTTTCGTCTGCTGCTTGAGTTTATTCATCGACAAAAACACCGGGTACCTTCGCAACTCACTTGGGAGGACTTCGACGCACCGTTGATCGCGGCCTTTCTCGATCACTGATTCTTCGCATAAGCGCAATTCCTCCGAAAATTTTCGGTCCCTTAAGGCTCAGGAGGCGAAGCGCACCGGGTTACTGCTCGGTTCCTGTGAACGTTGTACTCACGCCCTGACACATGGGTGTGCTTGGACTGCACGATCCAGACCCGGTCATCGTGCCCTTGGCAACCGTGCCGCTGCCCGTGAACTCAACGAAATTGCCATTTTTTTCGCCTAGGACGAAAAGTAGGTTGATCGTCGAATTATCGGGTACCGGGTTCGCAGGCACTCCGATCAGAACTCCCTCGCCCGTATTACTTGCGTTGCTGAGCAGCCCCTTTCCAGAGATCGACCCTTGTCCGGTGTTGTTATTGGCGATAAAACAAACGGGGCCCTGCACCGAAAACGTACCTACCGGGCTCGCTACGCTGCAGGGACTCGATACGAAGGACACCTGGTATGTCTCAGTTCCACTCTGCGATCCGAGATTCCCAGTCACCGTCCACATCCCCTGCATGGATGTTCCCGTTCCCATTCCGCTCTTAGTCGAGTTGCACGCACTAACGGAGACGATCGAGGCCAAAATCAAAATCAAGATGCGTTTCGTATCTGTCTCCCTGGTAGGCCACGCTGAACCGCCGGATGGCGAGTTGGAATTCCCGGAAATCGGGCACTGCTTGGCCCGATTTTCTGTCACTCCGGGGATTGGCTGAAATGCAAGTGCTTCAGTCTTCAATGTACTTTCCCTCCCCACAGAAGCGAATCGCACAGACCTGTCTCGGTGTATGCAGATGGGCTGCCACTTCTCTGACACCTGCTCTGCAACTCTGATTGATTAAGTAGCTCTTGAGAAATTCCGTGGATGGACCAGCCAGCAGGGGCACTTCGGATGCCTGTCTCTTGGTGTGTTAGAATCACGCCACTCCAAAGTTGCGGAGTGAGGTCGACATGAGCAATGACGGCCGGCCCCTGCAGGATCTCGATCGCGCAATCCCCCCCTCACAGGACGCGATTAGTCACACAGCCACCCTCCTGGCGGATACCACGGAGCATCGTTCGGTCGGTCATTACCGATTAGTAAAGAAGCTCGGTGAAGGCGGCATGGGGCAGGTCTGGCTGGCCGAGCAAACGGCTCCGGTGCGGCGGCAAGTGGCACTCAAGCTCATCCGAGCCGGCATGTGCGACGACACCACGCTGCATCGCTTCCAATCCGAGGGGCAGTCCCTGGCCATTATGGACCACCCGTCGATCGCCAAGGTGTTTGACGCCGGAGCGACTGGCGATGGTCAGCCGTACTTCGCGATGGAGTATGTGCCGGGTTTACCGATAACGCACTACTGCGATCAGCGAAAACTCAGCATTTCGGAGCGTCTCAAGCTATTTATTCAGGTGTGCGAAGGCGTGCAGCACGCCCATCAGAAGTCGATCATGCACCGCGATCTGAAGCCCGCCAACGTTCTCGTCGTCGAAGTCGACGGTAAGCCGACCCCGCGGATCATAGACTTCGGCCTGGCGAAACCCGCCTTCCCGAATGGCTTCGCCAAAGTCACGGTCACGATGGCTGGAGCAGCTCTAGGCACGCCTGCCTACATGAGTCCGGAACAAGCCGATCCCAGAGTTCGCGACGTGGACACGCGCACCGACGTGTATTCGCTCGGCGTCATTCTGTATGAACTGCTCACCGGCTCACTGCCTTTCGACCCGGAAGAATGGGAGAACAATCCGTTGGACTACGTGCTTCGGCAAATTCGTGAGAGCGATATACCACGGCCGAGCACGCAATTCAGGAAGAGAGCAAGCACGGATCAAGTGGCTGCAATCGCAGCTGCCGATGTGAGGAGTTCGGACTGCAGGCAACTCGGCAAGATCCTTCGCGGCGATCTCGACTGGATTACCATGAAAGCGCTGGAGAAGGACCGCACCCGGCGGTACGGCACACCCTTCGAGCTCTCCACGGATATCACCAGATATCTTGATAACGAGCCGGTATTCGCTGGACCTGCCACGGTTGCTTACCGGCTACGAAAGTATGCCGTCCGGCATCGAATTGCCTTGGGCATAGCCACGGGCTTAATGCTCGTGTTGATTGGATTTGTGGTGACGCAAGCAGTCGCATTACGCCACATCGCGCAGGAACGCGACCGGGCGACCCGGGAGCGTGACCGCGCTACTCGTATCACCGACTTCGTGACGGGAATATTCAAAGTGTCGAGCCCTAGTGAAGCTCGAGGCAATACGATCACCGCCCGCGAGATTCTGGACAAAGCTTCCGCGGACATCGACACCAGTCTCACGAAAGACCCTGAACGGCAAGCGCAAATGATGTCCGTCATGGGCGATGTTTACGATAACCTGGGTCTCTATTCGCGGGCGCAGACACTGCAGCAGAAAGCCGTGGAAATTCGACGGCATACTCTGGGGCCAGAAAGCCCAGAAACATTGAAATCGATGTCCGCGCTGGCTCTGATCTTCTACGCGCAGGGCCGCTACGCCGAGGCAGAGACGTTGCAGCGCCAGACGCTTGACGTACAGAAGCGCGTCCTCGGGCCGGGGCATCCGGACACCCTGGGGTCAATGGACAATTTGGCTCTCGTTTTGAATAAGGAAATCCGCTACGCTGAAGCGGAGAAGTTAGAACGGAAAACGCTCGATATCCGCCGCCGTGTCCTCGGGCCGGAGCATCCGGACACATTGACCTCGATGGACAGCTTGGCCTTGTTTCTGAGAAGCAGCGAACTCCGCAAAGCCGAAGCGGAGACGTTATATCGGGAAACGCTCGATATCCGCCGTCGTGTCCTCGGGCCGGAGCATCCGGATACACTGACCTCGATGCTCGGCTTGGCCAACGTTGTGAGCGACGAAGGGCACTATGCAGAAGCCGAGAAACTAAAACGGGAAGTGCTCGACATCCGCCGCCGCGTCCTCGGACCGGAACACCCGGACACGTTAGCCGGGATGAATAGCCTAGTTAAGACTCTAATAAAAATGCACGACTACGCGGAGGCGGAAGAGATGTTGAAGCAGGCGTTGGAAATTCAGCGCCGTGTCCTTGGGCCGGAAAGTCCGGCTCCCGCCCTTTCGACCTACAATCTTGCTTGCCTTGCAGCACTTCAGGACCGGCGGGATGAAGCGCTTTCTCTGTTAGGCTTGGCCGTGAACCACGGGCTACCCCCTTTTGCCGATTTGGCCATCCCTAAAGATACTGACCTCAAATCGCTGCATGGAGACCCCCGGTTCGCCGCACTCGTCGCCCGCGCGGAAGCCAAGGCATCCGCGGCGCAGCAGCCACACTAGGTGCCGTGTCTGCCCCATGCAGATTCGACGCGTGACATACGGACCAAAGCCTAGCGCCGCTCGTGGACGGCCAGAGAACAATGGCTGAATGATGCTATATTCCCGAGTGAAAGGCCCGGCATGTCCGTGAATCGAGAAAATCCGCCAGCCGAACATTTGGGCCTTCTCTACCGAGTGTCGCGGGCCCTTCTGAAGGAAGGCGAGTACGGCGAACTGCTTTCCGGGCTCCTCGACACGCTGATTGAATGTTTGGGCGCCGATCGTGGATTCGTGGTCGTGCGCGAGGCCGGGGAATTCCGGGCCACGGCGGCACGAAACTTTCGCAGCGAAGCTCTAGCCCAGGTGGAAGAAGCGTTCAGCCGTTCGATCGCCCGGACCGTGATGGAAAGCGGGAGAGCAATTCTGATTGGTGATGCTTCGATCACCGAGCCTTACAGCAAGCATCGGAGCATACAACAACTTTCGGTGCGATCGGTTCTGTGCGCGCCTCTCGTGACGAGCGAGGAAGCGTACGCGCTTATCTACCTTGAGAATCGCCAGGTCAGCAATTGTTTTACAGAAAATCAGCGAGATTTGCTGGACGAGGTCTGCTCGCTTGCGGCACCGCGACTGCGTGCCGCGGTGGCCATGAGCCAGGCGCAGCAACGCGCTGAAGCCTTAGAACACGCTCACAGCCACTCCGACGGAATCTTAACCGCTGATCCCGAAATGGCGGGGGTCTTACAGAGCGTACATCAGATTGCAACCACTGATTTGCCTGTCCTGATTGAGGGAGAAACCGGAACCGGAAAGGAATTGATCGCTCGGGCGGTCTATCGCCATAGCGCGCGGGTAAAGGGACCTTTTGTGGCCCTGAATTGCGCCGCGATTCCGGTAACGCTGATTGGTTCAGAACTCTTCGGTTTCGTGCAGGGTGCGTTTACTGGTGCGAATCGCGACCGCGTCGGGTTTATCGGCGCCGCCCACCGTGGCACTCTTTTTCTGGATGAGATCGGCGACCTTCCGCTCGATCTTCAGCCTCATCTCCTTCGCGTTTTGCAGTCGGGTGAATTTACACGACTGGGCAACTCCCGCACGGAGCATGTTGACGTTCGTTTCATCGCCGCGACCAACCGCGATCTGGAGGCTGAAGTGGCGGCCGGCAGGTTCCGCGCCGATCTGTTTTTCCGACTGTCCGCTATCACGCTGCGGTTACCACCCTTGCGGAAGCGTCCCCACGACACCAGACTTCTTGCCGAACATTTTCTTCGCGCCGCGGCAGCGCGTTACGGACGGCCGGTGCCCTGCCTGACCGAAGACTGCCTGTCGGCGCTGACAGCCTACAGTTTCCCGGGGAATGTACGGGAACTCGAGAGCGAGATGGGCAGGCTTGTCGCGCTGGCTTCTGCCGACGTCGCATGCGGCGCCGATTTGTTAAGCGACAGGATCCGCAAGCGCTGCAATGGTCAGCCTTCCGTTTCCAATCAAGGCGCACCCGTCGCGCCAATGTCGCTGCAAGAGATGGAAGCGCAACTCATTTCGTCCGTGCTCCAACACACCAGCGGAAATCGTACGCGTGCCGCAGAGATTCTTGGGATCAGCCGCGAAGGGTTACGGATCAAGCTCCAGCGGCTGCAGATTCCCGCGGATCCTGATCCCCGTTCATAATCTCGCGCACCCTCTAATGTTTCCACCTGCCGCACGCTTCCGAATTAACTGACTCGGTTCTGGAATTGCTCTGACTTTCTCCGCATCGATTCTGCTCCGCCGGTTCGTCGGTGAGATTGATGCCCTTAGCTGAATCGGAGTCGGGCTCAGGCAGAAAAGTGGTCGGCAACATTTCTGGCAGTTGGCAGAGTGCGGAAAAGAGTGCTCCCAATGTGGGTGAAGTAACGCGCCGCAATATCGGAGGGATGTCGTGAGGAATGCGATTCCAGTCGTTGGCCTCTGTTGTGTCATCTTGTGTGGCGCAATCCCCGCACGCGCGGCCCAGAGCGAAGAGCTGAACTTTCAAATCGATCTCGGCTGGAAGAAGGCGAACCAAGCTGAGAGACGTGGATCAGTAATCGTCGAGTGGGTCCGCGAAGGCGACGACATCAATAATTGGAAGGAGCTATTCACTTACCAAAATTTCGGTCTGCACGGGAAACGTACACCGGAAGACTTTCTGAATGCATTGAAGACATTGCGCGAGAAGGAGTGTCCTGGCGTCACCGAATGGAATGTAATCGAACACGATGAAAACAGCATCTTGTACGAGTGGCAGGCCAAACCATGCATGTCATGGCCGGATCAGCACGAAGTGGCCAGGATTATTTTCGGCAAGCATAACCTGTTCCTTCTGCGCTATACCGCAAAAGTGAAGGAGTTGGCCCCCGAGACGAGAACACAATGGATCAATACGTTCAAGGCAGCCACGGTCGAGACGAAATCTGTGGGAGCGGAGGACGTGGACGAGGTCGTTCCGTTCGAAATGGACAAAGTGCTGGCGGCCCTGAAGCGTTCCATGGAGAGCGTCGACTGCAATGTGAAGGAGGAGAGTGCCACTCGCGTGGAGTGCAAGCGTCCACGCCATACCAGCGGCAACCGCGTCTATGGCGGTGAAAGCGTAACTGCGGTATTGGAAGCGCAGGGGAGCAAGACGCGGATTGTAATCACGACCGGGAAAGGCTTTTATGGGCGGTTAGTAAAAAGCAACTGGTCGATGCCCATCTATGAGCAAATGATGAAGAACCTGCAACCAGCGAGGCACTAGACCCACGATCGGTCGCAGTTCAGATTCAACGTCGATGGCGAAAGGCCCTACTTTGAGCCCGGTCCGCGGGCTCGCAAACGTAGTTTGCCATTGAATTAGTTGCGGATTACCACTAACATGCCCGGCAATGCCGGAGCACTCTCCAGCCGAAGGCAAGATCTTTGGCCACCTCCCAAGTCCTCGGCAAACAGGAAACTACGTTTTTTGGTCGCAAAATCACTTCACGCTAATACGCAGGTCGCTTGAGTCTATGAATGCCGGGCGACCCACACAGTGGGAGTAAGGTCTGGAAGGCAGCGGATCGCGAGATCGGCAAGTCCGGGAAGAACCGCAGACAGATAGTCGCGCACCGGGAGTTTCAACCTGCGGCAGCTTTCCACGACCGAGAGAATCGCCGCAACCTTCGGTCCCGCTTGTGGGCTGCCGATGTGCAACCAATTCTTTCGACCAAGAGCTACCGGACGCATGGAGTTCTCCGCCAGGTTAGTACTTAGCTCTAATTCGGGATACTCCAAGAAGCGGGTGAGCTTCTTCCACAGTGCGAGCGCGTACTGGCAGGCCTTGCTAAGTGCGCTGGAAGGCAAAGCAGCGGACTGCGCTGCCTCGATCTTGCTGCGGATATCATCGAGAAGAGGTCTCGCTGTTTCCTGACGCCGGATATGGCGCGCCGCAGTAGTCAGCGTTTTGCGGCGAGCTTCTGCATCGACGGCAAACAGTTCGTCCATCTGAGCCACAATCGGGGTTGCAACCGGGTCTCGGGGATTTAGCTGCACTGCTTCGAAAAACTGCCTTCTGGCATGAGACCAACAAGCGGCATGTACCATTCTCGGCCCACCAATTTGGTCATACGCTGCATAGCCGTCGGTTTGGAGAATGCCTTCGAACTGTCCCAGGAACCGCTTCGGCCCATCGCGTCCACGGCCTAGACGGAAGTCGAACACAACGCTTCCTCCGGGGCGACTGTATTGCCAGAGGTACGCTTGGTGGTTCTTACCTCGGCCCTCGCGTGTCTGCACATCGACTGGGGTTTCATCCGCCTGAATGTAACTTCCGCTGATCAATTCTCGCCTCATTGCCGCGACCATCGGGATCAGCAACTCGCCGACTTTGAGGACCCACCCGTCCAGCGTTGCGCGGCTGATGTCCAAGCCGAGGTCCCTTTCCAGAATCATGCTCTGCCTATGCAACGGGGTGTGATTGCAATACTTGCTGATGACAGTCTCGATGACAATCCTGTCACTCGCCAGGCATTTCTCGATTATCCGTGGCGGCAGGGGCGCTGAGACGACGCCGAGGTGATCACACGACCGGCAAGCCCGTTTTTCTCGTTTTGTGACCAGCACGAAATACTTCACTGGCTCCACATCCAACTGGGAACTTTCCTCGTAGCCGATCACCACCGTCTCTTTGCCGCAGCGTTTGCACACGCGCTGATCCGGCGTGCAAGGCAGAATCCTCTCGACGCGAGGAAGATTCGCAGGCAACTCCTGGCGGCCCGGATGCTTGGCCGACTTCTTCGTCGAGCGATGCGCTGGCGCGTGCTCACTCTCCGCCTGCTCGGTCATTTCACTGATGACAGGCTCAAGCTCGAACAATTGCATTTGCGCCTGCGAAAGTTTTTCTCCGCCTGCTCCATACTTCTCGATCCGCATCAGCCGCAGTCGCTCTTCCAGTACCCGAATCCGCAGCTCCGCGTACTGTAGCTTGCTCTTCAGTTGTGCGATGAGCTCCAGATCGGCTGGTGCGGAAGGAATGAGAGGCTCACTCACAATGGGTTAATGATTTACCAGAGTCGATCGAAACGATCAAACAGCTAGGCAACTTATGCGGCAGCATGTCCCTCGGGAGAACCCTTCCGATACCACCGCTTGTGCTTGGTTTTGGTCAGATCGATCCCACCCAACAACAGCGAAAGCTCTTCGTGACTCAGGATGACCTTGCCCTGCGCATCACCGGATTGCGGCCAGGTGAAACGCCCTTTCTCTAACCTCTTGGCACAGACCCAGAGACCACTTCCGTCCCAGACGAGAACCTTCAACCGATTGCGCTGGGCGTTGCAGAACAGGAACAAGTGCCCACTCAGAAGCTCACACGACAATCGATCCCTGACCAGACCGTACAACCCTTCGAATCCTTTGCGCATGTCCGTCACTCCCGCAGCCAGATAGATCCGTGTGGCCGGACCCAGTCCAAACACGGCCTACACCCGCTCCAGCAAACTCACCAGGCGCTCGAAGGTATTCGTATCAAAGTCAGGATGTACCTCGATCCGGCGCCCGCCCAGCAGCACCACGGCTAGCCCACAACTCGGTTCCTGCTGCGTCGGCGATTTCCTAGCCGCCAACTCCACCTTTACCAACCGGCCGGCCGAAGAAACTGGTCTACACCTTCTCTTCCAACGCCGCTTCTTCAAATGGCGATCCAGAGTGCTGAAGCTCAAACCTCGGCTCTGGCAAAACTCGCTCCGCCGTATACCGCTGCTCACAAACTCAGCCACCAACTGCTGAACCTCCACTCGTGTACGTCGCTTGGGCGCCGACAACTCTGTTTGTGCGGTCATCCCGTCACTTCAACACAGACCCCGCCATTCGAACAGGTGTGTTGGTCAGACGCTTACGTTGTAAGAGAGCCCTGTTTACAGCAACGACCGATTCTGCGCAAAACCCAAGATGTGCGACGCGCTAATTAGCTGCTGCCCTACCGGCGTCTTTTGCTTCGCGTTTGAGGGTCTCCAGCATGTTCGGGAAGCTTCCCTGATGGTATTTATAGATGGTGCCATCGGCTGCAATGATGACCATGCTGGGCAGGCCAGGCGTGCCAAAGGCCCGAAAGGTTTCGCTGTTCAGATCGACAAGAGATGACATGGTCAGACTTTGCGACTGGAAGAATTCGGTAGCCTTGACTCGTGTCTCTTCGGTGGTCAGGAATTGCTCCATGGTATCTACGGGAAAAACCACAATCGGCAATCCACTATGCGACGCCCAATCGGAGAAATCCTGCGTGGCCCGCAGGGTCTTCCAGCAAGGCGCGCACCACGAGGCCCAAAAATCGAGCACCACTACCGAACCTTTGAATTGTCGAAGAGAAACCTTCCGCCCTGCCAGATTCTCCAATTCAAAGGGCGGCGCAAGCTTGCCCGTTGGCAACTGGGCGGCGTCCAAGCTTGTTAGATCCGCAACGGCCACCTTTTCACTCGGATCAAAAGTGACGAGGTCCTTTGCGCTCGCCAATACCTTTGGCGCACACTCACCCGAAACCTTGATGAACACATCCTTGGGCGCACCCTGAGGGTGAGCTTCAAACAAGATTCGTGATAGGAAGTGGGTGGTAGAGTCAAAATCTGCGTCCAGCCACCCGTTCTCCGCGCGGAAATGAATCTCGTCGAACCAGCGGCCATTATCGGTTTTCTTTTCGTAGCCGGAGATCTGAAGCGGCGCCAGCTGTTTGAACCTTAGTGCCGTCAACCAACCGTCTATGCCTTTCCCAAGCCGCATGGCGATCTGCAAGGGTTCCAGCGGCCAGCCCTGCTCGCCTACGACCCCATCGAGCGCTTTGGCAAAATCGCCAGAGTAGGGCCGAACCACATATTTCCCCGGGGCATCGCTCTTGGTCACGAACAAACTGCCGTCCAAAGCAACAGCTTCAATGAGCGGATCTTCCAGGGCGACCCGAGGGCGCGAGCCCAGGGTCATTTTCAGCGTCTTTGGCGGCAGCACCGCATTCGGCGTGGTCACGATGTAAGTTAAAACATCGCTCAAGGCGACGACCTGCTGGTATGCGAGTGCCGAGGCTTGCAGCGTTTCGCGCGCCTTCTGTGAAGTATTTTTGTCTTGCGGGCTTGCTGCAGGGCTAGCTCGGAGGGTAGACGCGAAACTCGGGCTACAACTAAAACATGTCCAGAGAGACAGGAGGGGAAAAACGATTCCGATTCGCATATGCACATATACGGTGCAAACCACAGATTGTTCCAAAGGGGTTTGCTCAGTCGGAACTTGGGCAATAAAAGCTACTTCGTTCCCCTTTGCACCACTGGCGTGCTGCCGCGTCTCCTGTGCCGCCAGGTGTCCTCTGGAATGGGCCACATTCCCAAATTGCTGGCGAAATATCACTTAACTGTTGAAAAATCCCCCATTACACTCAAAATGCCCGGAACGGGGATTCTGAGTGTAACGGCCTGGTTACATCAACCATTCCTGCTTTCGGCAAAGCCTATTATCCGGTCTGCTCAACAATGGGTTTGGGGATTTTCGTCGAGAGATGGGAGAAGAAGGCAAATTCACTCTTTTGCTATACTGCCGAAAGCCATGCGAACGCAACTACTGCTCCTGGCGCTTCTGTTTTCGTCGCTAGGTGACTTTCGAGTACGCATAGCCGAACCTGACTGAAGCGAACTTCACTATTTGGGAGGCGTAGACTTCTCTCGCTTTCCTCAAGAGAGTGAGAATAATCACGACGCGGATACCTGTCTGTAGTGGGCTCGCCGATTCTGAAATCGATAGTTGACGTAAGGCCATTACATTCAGAACTCGTCAATGAGCGCAACGGCGAGGGGGATACAAAAAGCTGTGAGAAGACGTTGGCATCCGATGTCTCTCGGAGGCGGTAGACGTTGGGGGCCCGGACGTATACCTCTTACGGACCCAATTTGAAGCCCAAACGGATCTCGGAATCCACGTCTACCGGTTCGTTGTTCTTCAGGTATGGCTGGTAGCGCCACTGCTCCACAGCCTTTATAGCGGAGGGGATCAGTTCCTCCGGGCCGGAAAATGCTCGCACGTTCCGAAGCTTTCCATCCTTGTCAATTGTGGCACACAACACGACCGTACCCTGGATGTGGGCCTTCCTGGCGGCTGGAGGATACTCGGGCTGAACTCTGTGGATCAGTTTGCCGCCGGACACCTTGCCCGGGGACACCTTGGCTTGAGTCTCGGGGGTCGAGAAAACGCAGTGGTCAAGAGCTCCGCCCGTCCCGGGTGCCGAGGGAGTGGCGGGTGTCTGCCCGGCTTGCGAGTTGTCCGAGGAAGGAGACGAGGACTCGGCGCTTTGTGCAACGAGCCCTAATTCATTCCTTAGGTATGCGACGCAGGTCGGATTGCTCTTTGATCGATTAGCCAAAAGTGTTTGCCAATCGTCCTGACGTTCTAATTCAGTTATATCCTGACCCGATTTGACCACCCACGTGACCTTTTCTAGACAACTGTCGTCATTGTTGCCCACAGCACTCGAGATGAGGCGACCAGTTCCTCCGGCCATCGCGACCTGCTCGTTTAGAGTCTTGCGCGGGTCGGTCGTCTTTTTCACTTGTTGTTCGAAGTACTCTATAAAAATTCTGAACACCTCAGCTGAATCTGGGCCTCCACGACGGACCCCACGACCGACGCACCAATACAAAGCATTTGACGGATTGATTTTGGGGAAAGATGGGTTCACCGTATCAGCGCGCAAAGTGTCGGCCCCGCGCTGTAACAAATACTCAAAAGCGACTGGGGATGCACTCCAACATGCGTCCTCTACCCACGTTTGTATGTTGCCGAAGCCGACCCAACCGTCTAACTTTACAGAGCCCTTATCAAGCAGGATTTCCATTGTTTGGGTGTCGCCCTTGATCATGGCATTGTGCATAAGAACCTTGTCCCTTCGGATTGGGTCCTGATTATCTTGCGCCGAACACACTGAGGCGACGGCAAAGGCTAGTGTCAGAAAGCAGAGATTTCTTAGTAGTCGCACGTTCACTTCTAACGGAGAGGTAGCGCGAGCAAAACTGCGAACGCCAGCGCAACGCCAACCATCCTACCCCCGCGGCGCAAAATGTCAATCGAGGCTTTATGCCCTGCTCTCAGGGGACAGGAAAGTGAAAAGCCCCCATGGATTGTGCATGCTGGGGGCAAAGCCTTACTGGAAGGTTAGACTGCAAACGGGGTTTTGTGAGAGGTAGGTGTTGAAATATCCCCATAGCACTCATAAACCGTGAGTCAAAATAGTTTTCCTCGTGCTCACTTGTGTAAAGGCCTGTGCGTCTGTTGAAAAATCTCGGTTCACTTCGCGCTTTTTGTGCTTTCAGGCCTCCTGGTTAATCGCTTCTTTAGTTTCTCGAGACCAGGTTCATGAAGGCGCCTGCTTCCCCAGGGATCGGTTCCATCGCCGAAAAACTTGAGACCTCAGGCCGGAAGCCCAACAGTTGAGAACATTGTCTCAGGTGTGTTCACACCGGTATTGGCCAAATGCTCGAAGTCATTTCCTCTCGTCGGGTACACGTTAAGAAATTCCTGCGTTCATGAAGGCGCTAGTCCAAATTTCACGATATGGGGCAGAACACGCGAGAAATTTCAGCTTTTGCGCCGTTCGGATTTCAGGTTTTTCGGGCCGCTAAGGCCTAACTCCTTGAATCGTGACGCTCCTGAATTTCACTTTTCAGGCACACGCACATAGCTGTTGGCTGCGTCTAAAACTGCCGATGTTCGCATAATCTCCTTCGGAATCC
>OBLW0100003289.1_pt1 | contig 12653 bp, 14 predicted proteins | sample 1520161 | NCBI WGS metagenome assembly OBLW01 (sample SAMEA3539309, study PRJEB22396) | soil metagenome | biome: tundra; feature: field; material: soil | place: USA | collected 2010-05 | depth 0.15 m
GCACATCTACAAGCTCGACCTCGCCGCCGTGACCTGCAACTGAGCGACCGCGCTCGGCGCGAGGCTCGTCACTCGGTTTCGGTCTCGCCCCACCACTCCGCGAGCTCGAGCTCGACGGCGTCGAAGGGGGGCGCACGAACCTTGTCGCGATCGCCGAAGACGCCCACCTCGAGCCAGTGACCGCCCTGCAGATGGCTGACAAGCCTGCACGGGCCGGGGAGCGCCGGCAAGCGTCCGAGCGTATCGCGGCGCGACCCGCGCCTCACGATCGCGCTGGCGGATTAACGCGGGAACGGGGAAGCCCGCCCATTCCGGCGAGGTTCCCCGTTCCCTGGTTGTCAGTTCACCTCAGCGCGAGCTAGCTCGTGTGCGGTGCCGTCCCGGCGGTCGCGACCCCGGCGCTGGGGGCGCTCGCGACGGGGCTCGGTGCGGGCGTCGGCGCAGGAGTCGCGGGCGGGGGCGCGGTCGGAGCGACCGTTCCCGTCACCAGCTTCTTCTGCTTCGAGCCCATCGTGTGGCGCGCGACGCGCGTCGCACGGGTCTTTTCGACGGACGCCACCTTGGCCACTGCGGTGATCGCAGTGACCTTGGTGGGCGCAAAGCCGAAATCGGCCAGCGTGCTCGTCGCATCCTGGTTGTCGCCGAACTGCGCGAGCACCTGGCGCTTCAGAGCACGGAGGACCGGGCTCACCTTCTGGTGCGAGTCCGTCTGGACTTGCACCGCTGCCAGCCAGTCGGCGTGGGCCTTGTCGGCCGCGTCGGTGACCGTGACGTCCGTCTGGATGAAGTTCACCAGATCGGTCGGCAGCTTGAAGGTTTGACCCGCGAGGACGATCTGCCCGCTCGGAAAGTGCATTTGCACTCCCGAGGCGATGAGGCGCAGTCGGTCTTTGCGGGTCGGTTTGTTGCTTCGATTGAGTGTGGTCATGTTGATATCCGTCCTTCGTTTCGTTTCGTTGCACGAGCGCGCAGGCGCGGAGCCGCATGCCCCGCGTCGACGCCTCGATGGCTACCGGCCAACCTGCGGGCCCCTCGGCCGAAAAATAATCGCGATAGCTCGCACCCTGTAGGTGCGAGCGCAGGCAGAGACACCCAGAGGCGGCGCGGAGCCGCGCCACAGGTGTGTCATTGACTAGAGCGGTGCGAGGAGGCCCTTTGTCAGAAGAATTGGAAAAAAAAGTCGCATCATGTAGGTGCATAGGTCAGGGAATAGACGGCGGCCCAGCTGGCCCTGTGCGCCGGCGACGAGAACCCTTGCCCCGATCGACGACCGCGCTCGCAGCTGGCGACGACAGCGCTCGCACCTCGAGACAGCCTCGGCCTGCGCTGCCGACGGGCGCGACCGCACCCGACGACGAGCCTCGTCGTAGCCGCCGACAGGCAGGCTTGCACGTGGCAGCGAGGGCTCTGGCACGCATCGACGAGGGTGCGGGCCGCCAGCGACAGGCAGGCTCGCACGTGGCGGCGAGGACTCTGGCACGCATCGACGAGGGCTCTGGCACGCATCGTCGATGCGTGCTGGTCGCCAGCGACAGGCGGCCTCGCACCCGACGACGGCGGCGCTTGCCGCTACGGGCGAGCGGGCCCGCCGGTATCGACGCGAGCTCTCGTCGCCATCGGCAAGGGTTCTCGTCGGTCCCGACGAGACGACCGATCGCCATGAGGGCCATGACCGCCACGACCGCCAAGACTACCCGGCGGCCTCGCCGGCATCCCGCTCTTCCCAAGGTCGTCACCGCCGCCGTGGTCGGCGAGAACCGCACGATCGACGTGGTCGGCGGGAAGTTCACCGACATGTTCGCGGCGAACGCGGCGCACATCTACAAGCTCGACCTCGCCGCCGTGACCTGCAACTGAGCGACCGCGCTCGGCGCGAGGCTCGTCACTCGGTTTCGGTCTCGCCCCACCACTCCGCGAGCTCGAGCTCGACGGCGTCGAAGGGGGGCGCACGAACCTTGTCGCGATCGCCGAAGACGCCCACCTCGAGCCAGTGACCGCCCTGGAGGCGGCTGACCGTGAGCGCGCGCGCCGCGTCGTCGACGTACCAGAGCCACTCGACGCCGATCTCGGCGTAGAAGGGGCGCTTGACGCGCATGTCGTAGCCGCGGGTCCTGGTCGAGTGGATCTCGCAGAGCCAGTCGGGGGCGAGCGTGAGCTTGGTGTCGGGCAGCGCGGGGAGTCGCTCGCGCCGCCAGCCGGCGACGTCGGGCGAAAACTCGCGCGACCCGGGCATCGCGATGCCGGGCTCGGGCAAGATCCACCAGCCACCCGGGCCGCCGCGGCCTCGTTGATAGGGTGAGGTCAAGTCGCCGACGGGACTCTGGGCGGGCGGTGACGAGGAGTCGCAGGCGGGGGGCGCGGCCGGAGCCGTCAGCGGCGGTGGTAGCGCCCGGGCCCGAGCCGGATCACCGCATGCGGGCGGGCGACCCAGTACCCGTGCAGGCCGACCGGGTGCCACGGGTGCCGCGCCCAGACGCCGTAGTGATACGGGCCCCAGCCCCAGGGCGAGACGTACCAGGTCCAGCCGTAGGCCGGCGTGTAGAGGTACGTGTAGGGTACACCTTCCATCTCCGTCGCCGTTGCCCCCGCCGGAACCCAGACCCATCCCTGGCCGGACAGGTAGACCCACTGGCCCGTGGGATAGGAGGTGACCAGCGGTTCGGACGACGCGACGCCCTGCGGAGGATCGGGGGGAGGTGCCGGCGGAGCCGTGTTGCTCTGCGGAGGCGGCGGCGGAGGCGGGGCCGACGTCGGCGGTGGCGCGCTGGATGGCGGCGCCGCCGATGAGGCCTCAGCCGTATAAGGTTCCGGCAAAGGGGCCGGCTCGACCAGGGGTGCCGGGGGCGCTGGCGGGGGCGTCGCAGGTTCGTAGTCGTCTGCGGCCGCGCCACAACCGAGGAAGATCAAGGCGACCAGGGCTGAGCATTCACGCGCACCGGGAATCATGATCGGCCATCAAGCAAGGACCGTACGACGCACGCCTCATCACGGCCCCCGCTCCGCGGCGAGCGCGCGGAGGCGACGCCTCGGGCCCGAAGCGGGGCAAGTCGCCCTGGCGGGGGTGAGAGCCGTTGCCCCGATCGACGACTGCGCACGCAGCCGCGGCAAACGCGCCAGCAGCCGTCGACGAGCGCGTTCGCAGCCCGCGACCAGGGGCGCCTTCATTTGCCGTCCGGCCCGACCGCATCCGCCGACACGCCTCTTGGTCCTCGTCGCCGCCGACAGGCCCCCCAACGCCCGCCGGGCCTTTCCGGTATCGCGAGCTTCCCATGGTCGTCACGGTTTGCTTGTATCACCGGCGCGGAAGGAAACGATTTCGCGGTGCAGCCATCGATGTCGAGCACGAGGAGACGGGGCACGTTCGCGTGGTTTGCGTTGCTCGCCGCGCTCGTCGTCCGCTGCCACCCGCCGATGCCGATGCCCGCGCTCAGCCCCCAGGCGAGCGCGGTGGGAGTCGACAAGGCGCCCGCGCCCCCCGACGCGAGGCCGCTCGGCGATGTCCTCGGCGAGCACGGGAGCGGCTGCGGGCTCTCCGGGCAGAAGGGAACCTACGAGGGCGCCGAAGCGGTGCTCCGCGAGCGAACGGCCGCCATGGGCGGGGACTACGCGCGGATCCTTTCGGTCGAACCGCCCGTCCACACCATGGACTGCCTCGCCAACCGCTGGGTCATCCGTGCGGTCGCGTACAGGAGCTCCTTCGCCGGGGTCGCGTCGCCCGGTCTCGCGGGGACGGTCGCGTGGCCAGCTCTCGGACGGCCCGCCGCGGCCCCCCCCGCGGCCACGGCCCCGCCGTCCGGTCCGGAATGCAACCCGCCCTGCTCTCCCGGGTACGCGTGCTCGGCGGGGGCCTGTCTGGCCCTGTGCAATCCAACTTGCCCCACGGGCCAGATCTGCCGGCAAGACCGCACCTGCGGCGCCGCGAACTGAGCGTCGCGCGTCCCGCGGGACCGCAGGCACGGACCTCGGGTGTCTTGCAACCCGGTGCTTGCCGGGAGATACAGCTTCGCGAACGGAGCGTCGCCCGTGAACGCGCCACCCCCATCTTCTCGGTCCATCCTCCGGGCAGTCCATGGAGCGCCTAGACTTTGCTTGGTCTAGTCTAAGACTAGCCGCCGGCTTCAAACGGCTGCGGCTTACAAATGATCCGGAAGGGGTGGCTCGATGGTGGTGGCACGACCTAAATGGTCGCCGAGCTCGAACAGTCAGCGGGGCGCGGTGCCGCCCTTCTTGAGGAGCTTCGACGCCACGCGGTAGAGGTCTGGCATGTCGAGCCTGCCAGAGTGCTCGACAGCGCTCGGCGAACGCGTCGCGCGCGCGAGCATCAAGCGGCGCTTTCCCTTGCACCATCGTCAGCCGAAGAAACCATTCTGGCGCCGGCGCGCGCGGATCGAGGAACCTCGCCATGCGCTCGAGGCTCAGCCGCCCGTGGCGGCGCCTCCCGCCGAGGCCTGCTCGAGCAGCGTGACCGTGGCGAAGAGCAAGAGCTTGCCCTCGGTGCTCTTGAACCGCGTCTCGACGAACACCGTGCGCCCCCGGCGGTTCACGATGGTGCTCTCGATCATGAACCTCGGGCCTTCGACCGGGTCGAAGAACTCGACGTGCATGTTCAGCGTGACGAGCCACCCGTGGGCCCTCCCGCGCTCGCCGGCGCTCACCGTGCGGAGCGCGATGAGATCGATGTACGTGGGCGCGAAGCCGCCGAAGAGGTGATCGCGGAAGTTCCGGACCGCGGGAACGAGCGGCACGTCGACCACGAGCCGGCCGGGCGACTCCTCGACGAGGAGCCACTCCGGCCCGCCGAGGAAGTCGCCGGCCGGGTGCCCCGGGCCCATGAGACGGCCGGGCGGGGGATTTCTCCAGATCGAGCGGATGTAATCGGGGATGGGCATGGACAGATCCGTTGGAGGAGGCCTTGGTCGAAGAGCGTGGCTCAGACGGCGACGTGGAGCGCCTGGACGACCGCCGCGAACGAGGGCAGCGCTTCGCAGCGCGCCGCATGCGCACGGAGGGCGGGATAGGTCGGCGCCTCGAGGAGGGACGGGTGGGCCTCGCCCAGGAATCGCAGCGCGCACGCCACGGCGACGTCGGCGTGCGTGAGGCGCCCGAACCAGAAGTCGCCGGGGCGCGCCTCGCGGTCGGCCTCGAGGACGTCGAGCACGTCGGCGATCTGCCTGGCGCAGCGCTCCATCCACACGGCGCTTCGCGCCTCGCCGGGTCGCAGGACGCGCTCGTAGAGGAGGCTCACGGCCTTGTCGGCGAGGCCCGTCGCGAGGGCGCAGACCCTGAGCGTCGCCCGGCGCTCGGCTCCCCTCGCGGCGATGAGCGCGCGCCCCGGGCCGACGAGCTCGTCGAGCGCGTCGAGGATCGCGGCGCTCTCGAGGAGCGCTTCGCCGCCGTCGAGCACGAGCACGGGGACACGGCGGAGCGGGTTCCATGGGCCAATCGCGTCGGCTTGCGCCCACACCGACCAGGGCCGGTGCTCGTAGTCCAGGGGGTATTCGCGCAGGGCGACAGCCACGCGGCGGACGAACGGCGAGTCGTACTGGCCTATCAGGATCATGGGAGCCGCGGTCTCCTCATCGCCGCAAGAGCACGTAGACGGCGCCCTCGCCGCCGTCGCTCGACACGGCCGTCGCGAACGCGGCGACGTGCTCGCTCGCGGCGCCCTGCGAGAGCCACGCGGCGATCTCGCCGCGAAGGATGCCCGCGCCGTGGGGCGAGTGCTCGCCCTTGCCGTGAATGACGAGGACGCACCGTTCGCCGCGCGTTCGCGTGGTGCGCAAGAAGACCTCGAGCTGGGCCCGGGCCTGGTGCGCGGTGAGCCCGTGCAGATCGACCCGCGCGTCGAGGGGGAGCGCGCCGCGACGCAGCCGGCGAAGGGCGTCGAGCGGGAGATCGCCCCGCCGGCCCTCGACGCGCCGGCCGTCGTCTTCGACCTCGAAGCGCTGGCCGCCCTCGACGAGCCTCCGCAGGTGCGCGTGCACCGCCTCGGCCTCGGCGCGCGCCGCGTCGGCGAGCTGCCCGGGCAACCGCTCGACCTCGGGCGATCGATCGATCCGCTGCTTGGGGAGCCGCCCTCGCGTGCGGTCGAGCGGCTCGACCCCTGCGAAGAGCCGGTGCATGACGAGCGAGTCGTCGTCGTCCCGAGCAGGAGCCGAAGGGACGGGGCGAGCCGCGAACGTGGACGGCCCCGCGCTCTTCCCCGTGCCCGCCTTGCCCGCCTTGCCCGCCTTGCCCACAGGCGCCGCGGCCGCTTCATCCCGCTTCTTCAGATCCTCCTTGAGCGCGCGCAGCGCCTCGAACGGGCCCGGCGCGGCCTTCTTCGGTTTGTTCTTTCCGGCCATCGCGCTCGCCTTCAGCTCTCGCCCTCGCGAGCGGAGCCGTCGGTGTCGCGCTGAAGCGCCCGCACGGCCGCGAGCACGCTCTGGATGCCGACGAGGATCCCGTCGGCGTGCTGCCAGTCGGGGTCGTCGAGCTCGGGGAAGTCGTGCGGGTTCCGCACGTCTTCGAGGGTGAGCCCCGGCCTGAGGCGCCGCGCGAGGTCGAGCACCTTGGCGCGCTGCAAGTCTTCGAGCTCGCACACCACATCTTCGACGACTCGCCACGTGATCATGTTGCTCGCCTTCGTTCCCTGGCGTATAGCTCGCCTGTTGATGGGGACATAGACCGCAGCACGTGATTCGCTGGCTCACCCTCCTCCTCGTCATTCTGGTGCTCCCCGCGCCGAAGGTCGGAGTGTCTTCGGTGGGCGCCGTGCCCGCGGACGCCTGCGTCTGCATGCGGGGTTCCGACCCGACGCCCGCCGACTGGTCCGTCGTCGACTACGACGACGACAGCGACGACGACTCGGTGCCCCCCGCGCCGGAGCGGTCCGACGAAGACCTCCTCTCCACGAGCGCCGCCATCGCGATGGCGCCCGGCGACGTGTTGACCGCAGTCCGGCTGTTTCACGATACCGGCCTGCGCCCCGCTCGAGGGCACTCTCGCGCCCTCGAGCTGCCTCCCCGATCGGCCTGATTCACCTCACGTCGTGAACTGGGAAAGCCCGCGCCCGCAGGGCGACGGGGTGCCGGCGCGTGGCGCCGGGCGTGACGGCGGGCGTGTGTGCCCGAGGAGGTCGTCGTGGAGAGCAGAGCCGTTCGTTGCATTCGTGTTTCCGTTCGATCGTTCGTGAAGGGAGCCGTCGTGTGCGCGCTGCTCGCGAGTTCGGCGAGCTCGGCTCGCTCGGCGCGGGCCTCGTGGCCCACGCTCGACGTGGTCTGGCGTGCCTCGCGGGAGCGAGCGCCGGAGTCCGTGGAGGCCCTGAGCGAGACGCTGCGCGCGCGCTCCGAAGGCGTCGGCGCGCGCACGTCGTCGTTCGACAACCCCATCCTCCACTTCAACGCCGACCACGGGGTCGGGGCGACCCCACTCGGGGCTAGCAACGGCCTGGTGGCGACGGGGCTCCTCGGGCTGCCCATCGAGATCGCCGGCCAGCGGTCCGCGCGCATCCGCTCCGTCGACGCGCTCGTCTCGTGGCGGGAGCGCCAGCAGGCCACCGCCGAAGGACGGGCCGGCGGCGCGGCCATCGGAGCCTACGGACGCGCTGTGGTCGCCCGGGCGCGCGTCGAGCAGGCGTCGCGGGCCGAGGAGCAAGCCGAAGACGAGCTCACATGGTTCGAGGCGCGAACGCAGGTGGGGGACGCGACCGCGGTGGACCGCAGCCTCGCGCAGACCGAGCTCGCGCGGCAGGCCCAGTTTCGCGCGGAAGCCGAGATCGATCTCGTGGAGGCGCAGGCCGATCTCCGGGCGCTGACGGGGCTGCCCGACATCGGCGATCCCCCGGCCGACGCGGCCTCAGGCCCCCCGCCCGGCATCGGACCCGCCGCCCGCCAGGCCGAGCAGGCCCTGGGCGCCACGCCGCGGGTCGAGGCCTACGAGCGCGAGCAGGCGTACTGGAGCCGCGAGGTCGAAAAGGCGCGGGGCCTGCGCTGGTCCCCGCTCGAAGTCATGGTCACCGGCGGTCAGGACGAGTTCGGGCAGGTCCGGGTCGGCGGAGGCCTCGGGTGGTCGCTGCCCATCGTCCGCCGCGGCGAAGGAGAGATCGCGCGCGCCACCGCCGCCATGGACCGCGCGCGCGCCGATCGCGAAGCGGTGTCGCGCGCGATCGAGGCCGTGGTCCGGGGGCTCGACGAACAGCTCGCGCGCACCGGCGTGGCGGTCGTGGACCTCGATCGGACGGGAATCCCCGCGGCCGAGCGCCTCGTCCAGGCGACCGACGCGGCCTTCCGCGCGGGCAAGCTCGAGCTCGTGCGCGTGCTCAACGCGCGACGCGACCTCGCGCTCATGCGCGGCCGGCGTCTCGACCTCGTCGAGGGCGGCTGGCGCGCCTACGGCGATCTCGCCGCGATCCTCGGGGTGCTGCCGTGAGCGCGCGAGCGGCCCTGTTGCTCTGGTGCGCCGCGTGCGCGCTGGCCGGCATGTCTTGCAAAGCAGAGGCGAGCGCGGCGTCGGCCTCGCCCGGAGACGCCGCGTCGTCGCTTCGCGTCGTCGCGTTCGACCCCACCATCCTCGCCCGGCTCGGCATCCGCGTGGAGCCCGCCGGACTGTCCGGCCCGGCGCACACCGTCCGCGTCTCCGGGACGCTCGACTACGATCTCGATCACTACGCCGAGGTCGGCGCGCTCCTCGAAGGTCGCGTCTCGTCGATCGCCGCCCGCGTCGGCGACGTGGTCCGCAAGGGACAGGTCCTGGCGACCGTCGTCGTTCCTTCGATCGCCGAGGCCCAGGCCGGCTATCTCACCGCGAAGGCCGCGTCCGTCGCCGCGCGCAAGAATCGCGATCGCGAGGTGGGCTTGCTCGAGAGTCAGCTCACGACCGCGCGCGAAGCCGAGGTCGCGAGCAGCGAGGCCGCCAAGGCGCAGGCCGACGTCGCCGCGGCCGAGGCCAAGCTGCGGGCGCTCCGCGTCGAGCTTCCCGACAACGACACGAGCGTGACCGGCGCCGGCACCTACAAGCTCACGGCGCCGATCGACGGCACCGTGGTGCGCCGTGACGCGGTGCTCGGCGGGTTCCTCGAGCCCAACAAGACGGCGTTCGTCGTCTCCGATCTCGGCGAACTGCGCGCGAGCCTCGAGATCTTCGAGGCCGACCTGCCCTACGTGCGCGCGGGCGCCCCGGTTCGACTCACCATCGACGCCATGCCCGGCCGGTACTTCGACGGTCGCGTCGCGCAGCTCGACCCGCAGATGGGCAACGCCACCCGCATGGTGCGGGCCCGCGTCGCCGTTCCCAACCCCGACGGCGACCTCCGGCCGGGCCTCTTCGTTCGCGCCGCGATCGACCTCCCGGCCGATCTCCTCGCGTCGCAGCTGCTCGTCCCCGCCGGGGCGGTGCAGCCGCTCGGAGGCGAAGACGTCGTCTTCGTCGAGCGAACGCCCGGCTCTTACGAGGTCCGCCCGGTGGACATCGCGCGGCGCACGACGGACATCGTCGCCGTCGCCAGCGGCCTCGCGCGCGGCGAGAACATCGTCGTCGAGGGCGCGTTCTTGCTCCGGGGGGAGGTCACACGCCAATGAGCCGCATCCTCCGCTGGGCCGCCGAGAACCGCCTCGTCGCGCTCATGCTCGCTGCCGGGGTCGTCGTCGCGGGGGCCTTCGCGTTCGTTCGGATGCCGATCGACGCCGTCCCCGACATGACCAACGTGCAAGTGCAGGTCGTCACCCGCGCGCCCGCGCTCTCGGCCTCCGAGGTCGAGACGCAGATCACCCAGCCCGTCGAGAAGGCCATGGCCGGCATCCCCGGGCTGAAGCTCACGCGCAGCGCGACGCGCCTCGGGATCTCGCTCGTGACCCTCGTCTTCGAAGACGACGTCGACGTGTACTTCGCGCGCGCGCAGGCCAACGAGCGCCTCATCGGCGTGCGCGAGCTGATCCCGCCCGACATCGGCGTGCCCGAGCTCGGGCCGGTGCCGACGGCGCTCGGCGAGATCTACATGTTCGAGCTCAAGCCGACGGGCGCCGTGCCGCGCTCGGCCGAGGAGCTTCGCACGATCGTCGAGTGGCAGATCGCGCCGCGCCTTCGCCAGCAGCGCGGCGTCGTCGAGGTCGTCGGGTACGGCGGGGCCGTGAAGCAATACCAGGTCACCCTCGATCCTCCGCGCCTCGCGGCCCACGGCATCGCCGTCGAGGAGGTGCGCGACGCTCTCGAGCGCGACAACGTCGCCGCGGGCGGCGGGTACATCGAGAGGAACGGCGAGCAGGTCGTGCTGCGCGGGGACGCGCGCTTCCGCGGGATCGAAGACATCGCGTCGACGCTCGTCAGGACCGATGAGGAGGGCACGCCGGTCCGAATCGGCCAGCTCGGCGAGGTCGACACCGGCGCGGCGCCCCGACAGGGCGCGATGACCCGCGACGGGCGCGGCGAGATCGTCGGCGCGAGCGTCTTCATGCTCAAGGGCGAAAACAGCCGCGAGGTGGTCGCGCGGGTGAAGACCGCGATCGCCGAGCTCACGCCGCACCTGCCCGCCGGCGTGGCGATCGACCCGTACTACGACCGCGCCGACTTCATCGACCGCGTCCTCCACACGGTCGCGAAGAACCTGACCGAGGGCGCCCTGCTGGTCGTGGGCACGCTCTTGCTCACGCTCGGGAGCATTCGCGCGGGCCTGCTGGTGGCGGGCGCGATCCCCTTCGCGATGCTCACGGGAATCCTGGGCCTCACCGCCATCGGGTACTCGGGGAACGTGATGTCGCTCGGGTCGGTCGACTTCGGGATCGTCGTCGAGGGCGCGGTGGTCATCGTCGAGCACATGCTCGGACGCATGGGGTCTCCGATCCGTCGCGAGCGGCGTCGCGTCCTCTTGCACTCGATGGAGGAGGTCGCGCGCCCGGTGGTCTTCGGGGTCATCATCGTGCTCCTCGTGTTCTTGCCGCTCGCGACCCTCGAAGACGTCGAGGGCAAGATGTTCCGGCCGGTCGTCTACTCGCTCTGCTTCATGCTCGCGGGCGCGCTGTTCTATGCGCTGATCGTCGTGCCCGCGCTGGCCGACACGGCGTTCGGCAAGGCGCCCGAGCCGAGGGAGCCCTGGCTCTCGCGCACGGTCGCGCGCCTCTACGCGCCCACCCTCCGCCTCTCGCTCGCCCGGCCGAAGGCGACCGTGGCGCTCGTCTTCGGCGTGACCGTCGCGCTCTTAGCCGTGGGCCAGCGTATGGGCGCGGAGTTCTTGCCGCGCATCTTCGAGGGCTCGTTCTGCATCGACGCCCTGCGTCCGCCGAGCGTGTCGCTGAGCACCGCGGTCGCGCTGGCGAAGGAGACCGAGCTGTCGCTCGGGCAGACGCCGGAGGTCGAGACCGTGGTCGATCGGATCGGCCGGCCGGAGGGGGCCGTGGATCCGTCGGGCCCCGAGTCGAGCGACGTGTTCGTCATCCTCAAGCCGCGCGAGCGGTGGCGCCGCGGGCTCACCCCAGAGTCGCTGATGAACGAGCTGTCGAACCGGGTGAACCGGAGCGTCCCCGCCACGATCCTGTCGTTCAGCCAGCCGATCGAGATGCGGGTCAACGAGCTCATTGGCGGGGTCAAGAGCGACCTGGCGATCAAGGTGTTCGCGGACGACCTCGACACGATGACGTCGGCGGCCGAGGAGATCCGGCGAGCGATCGTGCAGGTGCCGGGGGCGAGCGACGTGAAGATGGAGATCTTGACCGGGTTGCCCTCGATCCTGGTGACGGCCGATCGCGAGCGCGCGGCGCGTCTCGGGATCTCTTCGCGCTCCGCGCTCGACGCGCTGGCGATGACGCGTGCCGGGACCACGGTGGGCCGGGTGCGGGAGGGAGAGCGCGTCTTCGATCTGGTGCTCCGGCTCGGCGGCGACCAGATCGGCACTCCCGAAGACCTCGCACGCCTCCCCATCGCGACGCGCGCGGGCAAGCTCGTGCCCCTGTCGCTCGTGGCCGACATCGTCGAGGAGCGAACGGTCGTCCAGATCGGGCGCGAGCAGATGCGCCGGCGCCTCATCGTGCAGGCCAACATCCGCGGGCGCGACATGGTCGGCTTCGTCCACGACGCCCAGGCCCGCATCAACAAGCTGGCGATCCCCAGGAGCGTCGACCTCGAGTGGGGGGGGCAGTTCCAGAACTTCAACCGCGCGAAGGGCCGGCTCATGGCGCTCGTTCCGGTCTCCCTCGGCGTCATCGCCATCATGCTGGTCATGACGTTCCGGAACGTGCGCTACGCGATGGTGGCCGTGCTGAACCTGCCCTTCGCGATCGCGGGCGGCGCCGCCGCGCTCGTCGCGCGGGGCTTGCCGTTCAGCATCCCGGCGGGTGTCGGCTTCATCGCGCTCTGCGGGGTATCGGTCATGAACGGCGTCGTCATGGTGACCCACCTCGCGGAGCAGTCGGAGACGCTGCCCGCGGTCGAGCGCATCCGGCGCGCGGCGAGCGCCTCGCTCCGCGCGATCCTCAGCACGGCGCTGGTCGCGGCGATCGGCTTCGTGCCGGCGGCGCTTGCGAGCGGGACGGGCGCCGAGGTGCAGCGACCGCTGGCCACGGTCGTCATCGGAGGCCTTGTCGCGGCGCTGGTCCTGTCGCTGCCGGCGCTGCCGACCATGCTCCTCCTCGTCACGCCGGCGGCCCCCATAGTCACGCCGGCGGCCCCCATAGTCACGCCGGCGG
>OBLW0100003291.1_pt1 | contig 12648 bp, 11 predicted proteins | sample 1520161 | NCBI WGS metagenome assembly OBLW01 (sample SAMEA3539309, study PRJEB22396) | soil metagenome | biome: tundra; feature: field; material: soil | place: USA | collected 2010-05 | depth 0.15 m
CCGGCCGCCTGGTGGCCATCGGCGAAGTTGTGCTGCCGAATCTGTATCATCCGGTGGTGGTGCTGTAGACTCTGGCGTGCCAGGGAATTCATTCCCGGCTGAGCGCCGCCTCCACGACCGGGAGATGGTTCTCACTTTCGAAAATGTGGCTCTCCAGCCGCGGATCCGGACAGGCGCGCTTCCTCATAAGCTCTTCTCCGCCCACTCAGAAAGCGCCGCATAGCGGCCACCACTTGCTCCCGGGAAGTGAACGGAAAATCCACATGGGTACCAGGAATGTTCACAATCTCGACATTGGACAGATCCCGTCGGACTCGCTCTATGGATACGGCCCGGAATCGAGCCATATATTTCTGCTCCCCAGGCGAGGTTGGTTGCAGCCTGGGCCGCCTCCCCGCGGCGTACATCCACCATTGTCTCGGCATAGATGGCAAGGGCCGGCGAGAGGAAGGCTTCGTCCCTCGCGGTGACGGGCGCCTCGGCGGCCGGCGAGTAGCGCCGCCAAAGTTCCACGATCGCGCCCGAACAGGCCAGCAAATAGAGCGCGCCGAACCCAATCCCGTGTATCAAACGTCCAAAGACCGCGCGCCGTGATTTCCATAGGCTATGTTCCCCCGCGCATCGGCGGTGAGCCGGCCCGCATCCCGCGGCTCATTCAATTCCCTTCCCGTTCATTGGCCTCCGCATCCAGTCGTTTTGGGCGGACCTTCTTGGCGTCTTTCCCCCAAGTCCAATACATCCCCACATAGGCGTAGTTCTCCGTCTGGCCGGCGACGGAGTGGCCATACGCAAACAAAAACTGTTCTCCGGGGTGATTCTTGAAGTGATAGTAGCCGCCCAGGTCGATCATCGCCGAAGCCTCCGTCTGCGCCGCGGCGAATCCCTCGCGCCCATGGGCAAAGAGCTCGACTCCCAGTTCCAGCCTCTCGCTGAGGGTGCGTTTCACCAGCCATCCGGTGTACGGAAAGTTGCGGTAGCCGGTCTGCGGCACGACCTGATACCCGGCGCCGCCGTCAAAGGTCCAAGGCCCGGCATTCTTCTGCAGCCAGATGGGGAGCTTATACCAGACCTTTCCCACGCCGAGGCCTTTGTCGTAGCTTCCCGTCGGAATTTCGAACATCGTGAAGGCGCCGATCTGGGGAACGTATTTCGACTCCTTGATGAAAGCGATCTTCGTGCCCAGTTCCATGTCCGTCAGCCCGAAAGCCTTGGGTCCGGTTCCGCCGGGAAGATAGATCGGATTGTTCGATGGCGCGATCGCGCCCAAGGGCAGAATCGCGTGTAATTGCACTCTGGGGATCGCGCCCCAGTTGAACTCGATAGCCGGTCCCGTGGAATCGATTTCCGCCGTCGTTCCGTCTATGCCGCCGAAGATGTAAAACTCGTAATGGTGCAGATCGACCGGCACGGGATCGTCGGTCTGATACGGAGGCCCCTGCGCCCACAGCCGCGGCGCGGCCACGACGCATAGCGCGGCCAGGGCAACCCTGGCTCCATAAGTCTCGACAGACCGCATTGTACCCACTCTATACCAGGATGTTCGCGCTTTCGGCGCCCGCTAGCCCAAGGAATGTGCGGGAGTACCCAGCCACCTTCGCGATAAGTCGACTCGTTGAGCTGCCCGTTCGCCGGCAAACTCCCCAGATCTGGGAAGCGTGCGCCGACCGCAGGCGCGGATTACTCCCCACAAGTCGGCTTGTGCCCGGTAATCGCTTTATTCGCCCCTTACTTGTGTGCGCTTAGCCGGAGGCCGAAGGGTGTCGCCCCTCGGGCTTCACGGTTTCTCATGGCGCGCCAGAATCTCCTTCATGATTTCCGACGTGCCGGCCCCGATCGTGTAAAGCCGCATGTCGCGCCAGATCCGCCCGATCGGATACTCCGTGGTGTACCCGAATCCGCCGAACGCCTGCATGCAGTCGTAGGTGACGCGCTGCGCCTGCTCCGTGGTGAACAGCTTCGCCATGCTCACCTCGCGCGTCGCCGGCTGGCGGCGGTTCATCAGGTCCACGGCGCGGTACACCAGCCAGCGTGCCGCCTCGATGGTGGCGCCTGTCTCGGCGAACCGGTGACGCCACACCTGATTCTGGATCAGCTTCCGGCCAAACGCGGAACGCTCGCGGGCGTACTCCGTGGCGAGTTCCAGCGAGCGCTCCATGAATCCCAGCACCAGGAGCGACGTGGCCAGGCGCTCGCCCTGGAAGTGCTCGACGATGTAGTAGAAGCCGCGGCCCTCGCGGCCCAGCAGATTGCGGCGGGGGATCCGGCAGTCGTCGAAGAATAAATGGGCCGTGTCCGATGCCACGTGGCCCACTTTGCTCAGCTTCCTGCCCACGGAAAAGCCCTTCGTGTCGGTGGGAAATAACACCAGCGAGAGCCCCTTGTGCGGATGTTCGCCAGTCCGCACGGCCAGGACCAGGAAATCGGCGATGGCCCCGTTAGTGATCCAAAGCTTCTGGCCGGAGATGACGAGGTCGTCGTCTTCGATGCGGGCGCAAGTACGTATGGCGGCCACATCCGAGCCGCATGCGGGCTCGCTGATCGCCAGGGCGGCGATTCGGTCGCCCGCCACCGCGGGCTGAAGGAACTCGCGTTTCTGTTCGGTGGAGCCGAGTTCCTCAATTACCGGAAGAGTCAGGTCGGCCTGCACCATGAAGCCGATATTGATACTCGGAAAGTCCGTGAAGCGCAACGCGTCGTAAGCCGCCGCGCTGGCCCACCAATCCATTCCGGCGCCGCCCCAGCGGGGCTTGGTGCGAATGCCGAAAAGTCCCAATCCGGCAGCCTTCTTGAATAGTTCGCGGGGATATGCGCAAGCTTCCTCCCACTCTTTGGCGTTGCGCGCGATCTCCTGCACGCAAAACTTCTTCACGCTGTCGCGAAACAGCTCGTGTTCCTCTGTAAAGTACGGATAAATCGCCATAAGCCTCTCAAGCGTCGTGCGAAGGCCAGACGGGCTTCCGTTTGCCACGGAACGCCAGAACGCCTTCCTGGAAATCGGGCGAGCGATGCGCGCGCCGGCGGAACTCAGCCGCCAATGCCGCGGCCGCCTCCCAGTCTTTGCCTCCGATCGCGCGCACAAAGCGGAGGCCTTCCTCGCTCGCGGCCGCGCTTCCCTCGGCAATGCTCGCGGCCAGAGAGGCGGCCCGTTCGCCCAGCTCCGCCGGGTTCGCAACGAAGTCCACAATCCCGAGTCGCAGGGCCTCTTCCGCATCGAAGAGGCGCGCGGTCAGCGCCAGTTCCACGGCCTTCCGCTCTCCGGTGGCAGCGGCGACGGCGCGGAAAATGGCGCAGGGCCACAGGCCGATTCGTCTCTCGGTAAGGCCGAACCGGGCGTCGGACGCGGCCATTACCACGTGCGCGTTCACCGCCAGTCCGAGCCCGCCCGCCAGGGCCGCGCCCTGCACCGCGGCGACCACCGGTTTCACCATGCGCGAGCCCAACGAAAAGAGTTCGAGGTGGAGCGCCACCATCGCTTCCACGTCCGCGCTGAGCGCTTCGGACAGATCCATTCCGGCGCAGAAGTCCGGCCCGTTCGCGTCGATGAGAATGGCGCCGGCGCCGGGGTCGCTTTCGGCCTCTTTCATCGCCAGGACTAGGTCGCGGCAGAGAGCCATGTCGAGCGCGTTTCGCTTCGCGGGGCGATTCAGAGTCAGCCTGCGCGTTCGTCCTTCGCGGCTAACCAGTAAGTTCGTGCTCATCGACATCCAGCTCCATTCGCAACAGCGCCGCGCCCAGCGCCTTGCCTTGTGCGTCGGTCCGAAGCGACAGCGTCCCTCCTCCGCCCAGCGCGCCATGCAGGACGAAATTGAGCGCCGCGAGATTCCGCAATTCATACCGCTCCACCGGGCCCTTCACCCGATCCGCGAAGAACGCGAGTACGCGCGCCGGCGTCAGTTCCCGCAACAGGACGGGATAGTAGCGTTCTTCCCACGCGATCACTCCGATGTTGGCGTCGTCGCCTTTATCTCCGGACCGGGTGTGCGCCAGCCTTGCAAGTTGAACCCTCATTCCACCACCTGAACCTTCGCTCTAATTTCCGCCGCCGGAATCAGCGCCGGCCAATACGCCACCACTTCGCGCACCGGTGGACGGCTATCGGCATAACCAGTCGCGCCGGGAGGACCGCTCAGCACCAGCGGCGCCAGCTCGCGCGTGAAACGCTCCACATCCTCACGGCGATCCCCGCGGACTCCCACGCGCAACTGCACCTCCGGGGGGTCCGCCGTGGGCGGCGCCGCCATGCCGTGACAGGCGTTCACGCCGAGGAACTCCGAGCGGATCTCTTCAAATTCCAAGCCGAGAGCTTGCAGCCGCCGGCGCACGATGCGGTTGGCTTCCGCGGCCTTCTCCAAGGCATCCGGCCAGGTGTAAACCAGCGTGCCGGCGGCCTTCCAACCCGCGGAGTAGTTAATGGATAGCTTCAACAGGCCCGTCGGCGGCGCGCCTCGCACGCCTTCCACGCGAACCCGGTTGGGCGCCACATCTCTCAGCCGCACGGTGGTGAAATCCGCGACGCAATCCGGCGTGATGTAGCGCCGCGGATCGCCGATCTCGTAAAGCAACTGTTCCTTCACCGTGTGCGAGTCGACCCGTCCGCCCGTACCGGGGTGCTTGGTGACCTCGAACCCGCCGTCCGGTTCCATCTCCACGATCGGATAGCCGATCTCCTCCAGGTTTTCGAGGTTCCGCCAATCCACCTGCGAGTTGCCGCCCGTGGCTTGCGCTCCGCACTCGATGATGTGGCCGGCCACCACGCCGGCCGCCAGCAGGTGCGTATCGCTTGTCTTCCAGCCGAACCGGTGGATGGCCGGGGCGAGAAGCAGCGCGACATCGGCGCAACGGCCAGTTACCACCACGTCCGCTCCGGTGGCCAGCGCCTCGGCCAAAGGAAACGCGCCGAGATAGGCGTTGGCGCTGAGTATGCGGTCGCGGATGGGAGCGATCGGCAGCCCGGTGTCGAGGTTCGCCAACAGCTCGCCTTTCCCGAGGAATTCCGGGATGCGATCCGTTACGTCGTCACCCAGAACCACGGCTACTTTGAGGCCCGCCGCCAGCTTTCGGATCTCCCGAGCGCAGGCCACGGGATTGAGCCCGCCGGCGTTGGCCACCACGCGCACGCCGCGCTCGCGCAGCAGGGGCGCCAGGCGCGCCATCAGCGGAGGGAAGTCCCGCGCATAGCCCAGCGACGGATTGCGCTGGCGTTGCTTCTGGAGAATCGCCATGGTAACTTCGGCCAGGTAATCCAGGGTCAGATAATCGATGGGACCCTGTTCCAACAGGCGTACCGGCGCCTCCAGCCAGTCGCCCCAGAAGCCCTGTCCATTGGCGATGCGAATCATGCGAGCAGATCCACCGGAAGATGGCTCCCACGCGGATTGGAGGAGACGGCATCGAGCAGGAAGGCCAGAACTTCGCGCGTCTCGGCGGGGTCCACGATGGCGTCGATGTGCCCTTGGGCCGCCGCATAAGTTGCGTCCAGCCAGTGCTCGTAATTGGCCTTGGTTTCCCGCATCGCGCCCTCCAGTTCTGCCGGCAGCGCCTCGCCGGCGGCCCGCCGCTGCCCGATCTCCCGCCCGTGGATCGCCTGTATGGCGGACTCTCCTTCCATCACGCCGATGCGCGCCGTTGGCCAGCCCAGCGTGAAGTACGGATCGAAACCTTGACCGGCCATCGCGTAGTACCCGGCGCCGCTGGCATGGTTGATGGTGAGCACAATTTTCGGCACACTCGCGCACGCCATGCTCTCCACCATCTCCGCTCCGGCGCGGATGATGCCTTCGCTCTCGGCCTCCTTGCCTATCATGAAGCCGGAGGTGTCCTGCAAATACAACAGGGGCACGCCGTGCCGGTTGGCGAACTCCACGAAGTAGGCGGCTTTGTGGGCGGATTCGGTGTAGATGACGCCGCCGATGCGCGGCCCCCGCGCCGTCTTCACGAAACCCCGGCGATTGGCGATGAATGCGACCGGGCGGCCCGCCAGCTTCGCCTGGGCGCAGAGCAGTTCGGCGGCGTATTCCGGTTGAAACTCCAGGAAGTCGGCTTCGTCGAAAATGGCCGCGGCGATCGCTCCGGCGTCGTAAGGCATCCGGTGGTCCTCCGGCAGGATGTCATACAAAGTGGATGGCGAACGCGCTGGACTGCCCGGCGCCGGGGCGGCGTGCGGCGCGGGGAATGCGCGAAACTGGGTGCGGATCAGGCGGATCGCCTCGGCGTCGTCGGCGGCCCGGTAGTGCGCCACCCCGCTGGTGCGGTTGTGAAGGCCCGCGCCGCCGAGGCTTTCGGCATCCACCGCGGCGCCGGTGGCGCCTTTCACCAGAGCGGGCCCGCCAAGGCCCATAAAGCTGGTTCCCTCCACCATCACCATCACGTCGCTGAGCGCCGGCAGGTAGGCCCCGCCGGCAATGCACGGACCCATCACGGCGGCGATTTGCGGAATCCGGAATTTCCGCCGCATCAGGGAGTTGTAGTAAAAGATACGTCCGGCCCCATACTGGCCGGGGAAAATGCTGTCCTGCAAGGGGAGATTGATGCCCGCGGAATCCACCAGGTAGACGATCGGGATCCGATTGCGCATGGCGATTTCCTGCGCGCGCAGAATCTTGGCGACGGTCTCCGGCCACCAGGCGCCGGCCTTCACCGTGGCATCGTTGGCCACCACCACGGCCATGCGCCCCTCGATCTTCCCCAGGCCTGTCACCACGCCGGCGGCCGGCGCCTGGCCGTCGTATTTGTCCCAGGCCACCAGCAGACCAACCTCGAAGAAGCGCGAGGCGGGGTCCAGCAAGAGCTCGATCCGCTCGCGCGCTGTCAACTTGCCGGCGGCATGCTGCTTCCGGATACGGGCGTCTCCGCCGCCCGCGCGAATTCTCTCCTCCAAGGCGCGGACGCGATCCACCTGCTGCAGCATGTTCCTGATTTTTGATGCGGCGCGCGGCGTTTAGGATGCCGGGCGCGACTGGAAACCAGGGCGCGGCAAGTGTTAGCATCAAACCGAATGGCCCTGGGCGAGTTCACCAAACAGCTTGCGCAGCAAGCGCTGCTATCCGCGACGACTAAGGAGCCTCCCGCCAAAGAACCAGCTCCGGCGGCGCCGGCGGATACCCTCGGCGCGACCATCCTCGCACAGGTTTTTGCCATGCAAAAGGTCCTCAAGGAAGACGAGGAACTCGCGCTCTATTTCCAAAACGGCCCCGATGCCATCCGGGTACTGGAGATTTTCCTGCCTACTCCCAGGGTGGCCGTGCTCAAGGGCGCCGACCAGGGCGGGTTAGCGCGGGTCATCGCGCCCGTGGAGGCCTTGCTGCTGGTAGCCAGGGTGCAGAAGGCCAAGCCCGGCGCCAAGCCGCACCGGATCGCACTCATCACACCGAAGTCGTAGGCCTCTTACTTTCGCCCCAACATGCGCAGACGCACGCTGAAGGCGCGAACCTGCCCCCGGCCATAAGTACGGAAATCCGGCGTCCCCTCTACATTGTTGACGGTGATGAAATTGCCGTTGTTGGTCAGGTTGTTGAATCCAAAACGCCAGGCCCACAGGTAATGCAAGGCCATGAACTTGCGCTCGAAATGCAAGTTGATGTTGAAGTAGTCCGGGTAGCGCATGGAGCCGGGCGGCCCAACCTGAAAACCGCCTTCGTCCACTACCGAGTAGGGAAATCCCGTGCGGTACTCCACCAGGTACGCGGCCGTGGTATTGCGCGTAGCGAATCGCAGGAAGCCGGGGAACCGGCGGCTGGGTACCGGGACCCATCCCCACATGTGAAAGCGGTTGGGCGCATCCCAGGCAAACGGCCCCGGCGATTGTGGCGCGAAGATGGGGTTCTGCAGGCTGTACTCCACCGCCTCGTTGGTCCGCGAACTGGATCGCGTGTAGCCGGCGAACCACTCGAACTGTCCCTTGAACGTGCGCCGGACGCCCACGTCCAGCGCGTCGTAGCGGTCGCGGCGCGTGTTGCTCAGGTCATAGACCGCGATGCTTGGCGCCGCAGACGCCGCATCGTTTACCGGCGGCGCGACAGGCACTCCGCCGGGCGGCGGCGTGAAAGTAAATCCGCGGTCCCCTCCGCGGTGCGTGTACTCGGTCTTGAGGTAGAAGTTGAATGGCAGCTTGCGCTCCACGCCGACGCTCGCCGTACGGTACCGCGGCGCTTTCAAGGCTTGTTCGTTCACATGGAACGCGGTCTCGACCGGCGGCCCCAGGGGAATCCCCCCGGGACCGTAAAACGTGGCTAAACTCTCCTGGTCCTGCTGGCTCGAGAGCAGCGATAAGCTGATGGCATCGTAGTAGACCCCCCACCCCGCCGAGAACTTGGTATCCCGCAGCCGGCTGGGAGCCCACACGGCGCCAAACCGCGGCGCCAGCAGAATATCGCGAACAATCTCATTCCACTCCGCCCGCAGCCCGGCCTCGAACGCCAGCCCCTTAACCGGCGTCCAATGGTCCTGAACGTATTGCGCGCCTTCGAAATTCTTGCGCGCCAGGAAGGGGCTTCCCTGGAAGGAGACGTAACGCGCCACGGAATTGTCGTCGTTCAGAACCTCGTAGTCGTGGCGCATCACCTTCTCATGAAACGCTTCCCGTTCGAAATCGATCCCGAATTTCACCTGGTGCTCGCCTAACCGGTGGATCGTGGGGAGATACAGATTTACGATCCACTGCTGCCGGTAGGCATGTTGGTTCAGGTCGACAAAGTAGTTGCCGCGATTGCCGTATGGCGTGATTTGGTATACTTCGTCGCCCTGCGGAATGTCGCGCAACAGCGTGCGGGTGTCGGAGAACCCTGCCTCCAGTAACGCGCCGTTGAAATACTGCTGATCGCGCACGCTGCTCACGAACAGCAATTGGCGCTGCGTGCTGGTGGTCTCCACCGGATTCAGGATGGTGAGGCCGTCGTGCGAAATCTCCGCCACGTTGGCCAGGAAACTGGCGGTGACGATATTGGAAGACGTCAGGTTCACTTGAAATCGAGCCAGGTCGCTGGCCGTGATTCCACTCGTACGGTTCTGGCCATTCGGAAGCCCGTGGATTACATCGTTGCTATAAAACGCGTCAACCCCGTTGTGAAACCAGGCGCGGCCCTTGGCGAGCGGACCGGAGACCTCCAGCCGCGGGGTCCATTTGTTCACATGAAAGCCGCCATCGCTGGAAACGCCCGGAATGAAGTTGGTGCCCACGAAGCGCCAGTGGTCGTCTCCCATCTTGGTCTGCACATCCAGCGCGCCGGCGGACCCCCGGCCGGTATCGGCCGAAAAGCGGCTGGTTTCCAGATTCACGGACTGTACGGTCTCGATGTTTACCCGCGCATCCAGGGTCCCCGTGACCGGATTGGAAATATTGAAGCCATCGAGGCTGTAGCTGGTCTGGTTGGAATCCCCACCGTTGACGTGGATTCCGCCGCTGCTGTCCTGGATCACGCCATTCATCAGGTACAGCGCATTCCGGTAGTCCTGCGGCGCCGGATAAGGAACCGCCTGGATCTCCGTGTTATCGAGCTCCTTGTGGGCGGACGCCTGCTGGGGGTCGATCGCGGGCGGAGAATACGTCACGTCCACCCGCTCGGAAAACTCCTGCGTGTGATTCAACGTAACGCTCAGATGGCTCTCCCCTTCCTCGAAATGCTGGCCCTTTCCCTGGTAGAGATAAAAGCCCTGACGTTCCACGCGGATGTCGTACTCTCCCGCCGCGGGCAGGCTGAGACTGAAGTTTCCCGTGGCATCCGAGGAAGTGGCTGTAGCGGGCGCTCCGGGCAAGCTTAACTCTACGCGCGCGCCCGCCACGGTGGCCCCGGTTTCATCCACCACCCGGCCGGAAACCGAGACTTGGGCCTGCAACACCGCGCAAGCAAGCGCGATCGACAAGACTAAGCGCGCAGCCGGGAGCGTGGGCATGACTTGCGGGGCAAAAGCCGCCGTAAGTGTAGCATAGCGCCCGGCACGGACACTTGCGCTTGCTTCGCTCGTTTCAGCGCGGTAGCATTGCGGTTCATGCTGCGAACTACCGTTTCCTTCGGCGAGATCATGCTGCGCCTCGCGCCGCCCGGACTGGAGCGCATTCTCCAGAGCCCGCGGTTCGTGGCGACGTTCGGCGGCGGCGAAGCCAATGTCGCCGTCGCCCTGGCGTCCTTCGGCGCGCCCGCGTCCTACGTCACCGTGGTGCCCGCCGGCCATCCCGTGGCCGATGCCGCCATCGCGGAATTGCGAGGGCGCGGCGTGGATACCTCCAAGATCGTGCGCGGCAAGGGGCGCATGGGCATCTACTATCTGGAAACCGGCGCCAACCAGCGCCCTTCCAAGGTAGTTTACGACCGCGAGCGGAGCGCCATCGCGCTGGCCAAGCCGGGCGATATCGATTGGGACGGCGTTTTCGAAGGCGCGGGATGGTTCCACATCACCGGCATCACCCCCGCCATCAGCGCCTCGGCGGCCGCTTTGTCGCTCGAAGCCGTTCAAAAGGCCCGCGCCAAAGGGATCGCCGTTTCTTGCGACCTCAACTACCGCAAGAACCTGTGGAAGTGGGGCAAGCCCGCCGTCGAGGTGATGCGTGAGCTGGTTCGGTTCGTCGATATCGCCATCGCCAATGAAGAGGACGTGCAGATGGCGCTCGGCATTCAGGCCGACATCGACGTCCACTCGGGCGAGCTCGACCTCGGACAGTACCGGAAGCTGAGCGCCAAGGTTTTGGCGGAACGCCCCCACTTGCGGGCCATCGCCATCACCTTGCGCGAATCCCATAGCGCATCGCACAACGGCTGGTCGGCCTGCTGGAACGACGGCAAGGAGTTCCTGACGAGCCGGCATTACGACATCACCCACATCGTGGACCGCGTCGGCGGCGGCGACTGTTTCGCCGCCGGCTTGATCTACGGCCTGATGGCGCTCTCGACGCCTTCCGACGCCCTGGAATTCGCGGTGGCCGCCAGTTGCCTCAAGCACTCGATCCCCGGCGATTTCAACCGCTTCACCGTGGACGAGGTCAACTCCCTGCTAAAAGGAGGCGGCTCTGGCCGAGTGCAGCGCTAGTGGCGCACTCACTTTCCCCCGAAGAACTCCACAATCCGCGTGCAGGTGCGCTGTGGCGCCTCGCTGGGCTCCCGGTCTACCACCGCCACGCTGACCTGAAGCGACGGCCGGACCGTTTTTCCGTCCTGGAGGCAGGAATAGGCCCCGGAGAGAGTCTCGGCGACCCGTTTGGAGGCCGAGAGCGCATCGCGCTTCGACAGGGCGACCTTGGCGACGAACTCTTCCGGACCCCAACGCGCCAGAACCGCTTCGCCCGGCAGGCAGTTCCGCAGCCGCTTGCCGAAGGCCGCCGCAAGTTCAGCCCCCACCGCCGCGCCGAAACGGGTCTCCGACGCCCGCAATCCGGTCGCGCGAATCAATAGAAGCGCATACCATACCGCCGGGGCGTCCCGGATGCGTTCCTCCATTTCCGGGCGCGTGAAGAGGTTGCTGAGGCTGTCGATCATCGCCGCCATCTCCAACCCGTCGATGCGCTTGTGCAGCATGTGGATCTCCATCTGGAACTGGGCGATGGAAAGCTCGTGCTGTTTCTTCATCTCCTCGACGCTCTGGACGATGGAGTCCGAGGCTGCCAGTATCAAGGCCCGCACGCCGGCGCCCTCCGGCGAGCTGGAAATCTCGCGCAGCCGCTCGATCGAACCGCGCAGCCGCACTTCATGGTCGCCGTCGCTCAGGCTAAGGCTCTTCAGGATCTCCTCTAGCGCCAGCGCGCCACTGGCGAGTTCTTCCCGGAGATTGTGGATGAACTTGGCGGCTTTGTCGCGATAATCGCGAAGCAGCCCACGGAATGTGGCGCGGGTCCCGTTCAGGCTGGCCGCATCGGCGCCTACCGCGTCGGCCGCCAGCGCTTCCAGATGTTGCCGGTAAGGCCCCGTCGTCGCCTCTTCCAGATCGATGGCGTAATGCGCCGCGTCCTTAATCGCAGTGACGTAGCAATCGAACGTCATCTGCCTCAACCGGTCTGATCGATCCAGGTCTGCCACGGACTGTCCAATAGAGATCACCCTGTTAGGCTCCCGTCAGTGATCTTATCGGACGAAGTTCCCGCTACTTCCGGTCGAAAAGCGCCGCGCGCCGCAGCCGTTCGCCTTTGAATACCACCAGCGAGATGCGCTCGGTGGCCGCGATGTCCTCCAGCGGGTTGCCGTCCACCAGCAGGAAATCGGCGTCCAGCCCCTTGCGGATACTGCCGATGCGGTTGCCGGCGCCCAGCAACTTCGCCGCGTTCGCGGTGGCCGCTTGCAAAGCCACCGCCGCCGGAATGCCTGCCTGCACCCAGAGCTGCAGCTCCCGGTGCAGCGACGGTCCGTGGAATACCAGCGGATAGCCGGCGTCCGTGCCCATAGCCAGCGGAATTCCGGCCTTCCAGACGCGCAGCAGGTTTGCCCGGGCCTGTTCCAAGGCCTGTTTGAACTGCGCCGCCTTGGACGGGTCGGCGGATCTCCCGGAGCCCACCAGAGCCCGTGTGGCGGCCAGCACTTTCGGGGAAACGGCCTGCTCCACCAGGGAATTGCCCAGACCCTCGGCGTCCCCGCCGTAATAGCGCCCGTACGCTTCGGCCACCGAGAGCATGGGATCGTAATACAGATCGGAAGAGCGTCGTGTAGGGAAAGAGTGTAGATCTCGGTG
>OBLW0100003292.1_pt1 | contig 12648 bp, 11 predicted proteins | sample 1520161 | NCBI WGS metagenome assembly OBLW01 (sample SAMEA3539309, study PRJEB22396) | soil metagenome | biome: tundra; feature: field; material: soil | place: USA | collected 2010-05 | depth 0.15 m
CGGGAACTCCGGCCGGTATTTCATGGTGCGGAACTGGCTTTCCGAATACGGATTGATATCTCAGATCATCAATCAAACGAGGCACACGCGGCTTCCCAGGACCGGTGCCGTTGGTGCATGGTCTACCTGGCTTCGACACACGGCTGGCGGACGCGGTAACCCGTCATGCTACGTGTGCTACAAAAAGGGCCTCAATTAGCAGTGGACGAAAACCTGTATTTCTGCGGCGGAATATAAATTATTCGTTTTCAATCTTCTGACGGTAGCGAACTAATATGTACCAACAAGTGCCGGTCCTCATCCTGTAATATATCGAATCCCTCCTCCTCCTCCTCCTCCTCCTCCTCCGTTCAAAACGGCAGTAAAAATGCCTCCACTCCGACTGTCGCGAATTGTAATACAGAATAATATGTGTTATCGTTCTGGCATTATGAGTAGCAACGAGAAAACCATCAGTTTCCGTGCCGTCGCTGAAAAGATTGAAGCACTTGATTCGCTGGCCGCCGCACAAGAACGTCCACGCAGCTATCTCATCAACGAGGCGATCACTAATTACATCGAGCTGCACGCCTACCAGGACGCGTTGGTTCGCAAGGGACTAGAAGAGATGCGGAAGGACCGCGTCGTGAGCCATGAACAGGTCCTAAAGCAGCTCAAGAGGGCGGGACGCGCCCGCCATTGATCAAATGGACCGAGCAGGCGACCCAACAATTGGACCAGGCTCATGATTACATCACTCTCTCCAATAACAAGGCAGTTGCCGCCCGGATTACAATGCAGATTGTTACTGCCCTTCAACAGCTCGCCGCCTTCCCGATGTCGGGTAAAGCTGGCCGTGTTCTTGGCACCCGTGAGTTGGTCATTTCCAATACGCCCTTCATCGCCGCTTATGCCATCGATAGAGCTGACATCATAATCCTCGCAATTTACCACGGCGCCCAGCGGTGGCCGCAGAGTTTATAACTTGAGAGATGGCACGGCGCTCACCTGTCGGTGCCAAAGACTCTTTCCGCTTGTCAGTTGCCACAGAAATTGCCGAAGGGCGCGACTCCGCTCGTTCTACGCCGTGCTAGGGAAAACAAGGGAATTAGAATCGTAGGAAAGCAGTGTTTATGCGGGAAGATCGTAACCCTTTGGTTTCAACATTTCGAGTGTAGCAAACCAACGCATGCCAACGAGTACCGCCCTCATACTGCGCAAAGTCGAATCCCTCCTCCTCCGCCAGTCAGCTTCTGTCTTTGTTTCGGAGATTGTTGTAGAAACCCCGACTCTCCGGCCCAATTGCGGCGTTGGGAGACCTTCCGTCGGGGCCTAATTCGGCGGTCAGATCTAAGATCGCGGAAAAGCCTTAGGAATTCTCCCGACCCAATCGAAAGGTGCCTTTCAGGATTTCAGGGTTCGAATCCCCCATATCTTCATATAGTCCTGTCATGAAAAATCGGTCGGCTACTGTCCGGTCTAATAATTTCGTTCGGGTGTGTTCGTAGCCCGATTCAGTAGCCCGAGGTGTTAAGTGGAGTGTTTTGTCAGCGGAGCTGAGAGGGACTCACTTAAACCTTAGCTGCATCTACCACTGACTAGGCCGCAAAACTCAGAAATGTGCAGTTCAGATCTTACTCAAGAACAGACAAGTCATCGTTTATCTGGTTGCAGCGTGGCCTCTTGGCAATGTTCGGCCCAGCAGGCCTTGACAATCAGCTGCTGTCAAAAGAGTCGTGTCGAGGACAAAGTCGGCGACATTCTGGACAGCCGCTGTTTCGGCTTCAACTGGGTGCGAGTCAAAATTCTCTAGATCTCTAACGCTGCGGGATCCGCGCTCACCGCGGTCGGACCAAGAGCTTTCGAGGTATATGAGTTTAAAGGGTTGTCTTCCAACCAAGCTTCTCAGCTCGCGCCCGTTTCAAGGTGTCGCACGCCGTCAAGGAACTTGGTTTACTTAGCTGGGTGCAGTACACAGAACATCGCGGCTAAGGCGCCGCGATCCGGTCCGCCCAGTCTGGAGCTAATTGTCGAAAGTGGCGGATGTTGAAAGTATAGATACGATCGCAACCTGCTTTCTTCGCGCAGCGTAGATGCAAAGCGTCGTAGATCCTACCGCCAATCCATCCGCTCTCCGAACATTCTTGAATCGCCTCGCGATACATCGAACGCGTCAGAGCCACGATCTGAAAAAAAGAGAGTACATTCTCTGAGAGCAGTTTCCACGCCTCCGTCGGATAGATCGGCGGCGTAAATGGAGTCCGGGTTAGGACTGCATAGGCCTCGGCTAGGCTATGGCCGCTCACATGCCCGACGATCTCTTTATTGCGAACCATCTGCAAGGCTGCTATGGCTTGGCTGTGGTGGGGATGATCGGATACAGACGCTGCCACGAGAACAGCCGTGTCAAAATAGGCCTTCATAACCCCGAAGTATCCTTGATGCGTTCTTCTCGTATGGCCTCAACTGCGACATCCCAATCAAAGCCTCGAGGTACCTTGCCCAAGTGAACCCAAATGCCGCTCTCCCGAACCATGGAAGGTCGCTGCTCGATCGGTCTTAGAGTCAGCCCGTCTGCGCGCTCTTCGAGCTCGAGCTCAGAGCCTTCCCGAAGGCGCAATCTCACACGCACGGGCTTAGGCAGGACGATTCGGCCGGCCTTATCAATCTTAATTGTCATGCCATTGACAATGGCATATACCATTTTGTATGTCAACGACGCTGTCGGCGCGGGATTCGTGAGTCTGCGGTTTCCGGGTAGCGCCAGTTGCAGTGGAAAATTGCCGAAGGGCGCGAAGTTGGCGATGCCGTCTCGTTTTCGCGCGTTCGTGAGGAAGAGTCCGTAGCTAAGGTTCCTCATAGGTGCGGCAACCCGCCATGCTACCTTTGACTGCAAAAAGAGCCTTCATTAGCAACAGAGGAAAGCTTGTGTTTATGCGGCAGAACGCAAATTATTTGTTTTCAAACTTCCGTGGTAGCGAACCAATGCGTACCAACAAGTGCCGGCTCTCAGACCGCGATAAGTCGAATCCCTCCTCCGTCGCCATAGCAAAAGTTTGCGGTGATTGTTTCGAGCTTAGTCACCTCGTTTATCCTTAGGCTATACGACGCGCAAGCCGAGCAGGTCATTCGCGCTCTTTCCACTTACACTCACTTGAAGTACGAGTATGTCTTCTGCGCGCTCAATTTGGGTCTTCGTGTCCGTGTGGCTGTTCACCTTGGCCGCATATGCAGTCGTGTCTTTCGAACTTCCACATGGGAGCCAACCTCTCTCGACATTTGGAAATTTGGTGCAATGTGCGGTGCCGCTGGTTGCCAACGCTTTTCTGTTGCTGAACGCGGGCACTCCTCATTGGCGGCGCAATATTTTCTGGATGTTGCTGGCGCTGAGTTGCACCTTGTGGATGCTTGGGCAATTTGATTGGACCTACTACGAGGTGTACGCACACCAGGCGGCTCCCGTTATGTATGGCGGAGACGTGGTTTTCTTCCTGCGCGGCATCCCGCTGATGGCGGCCCTGGCCTTGCAGCCGCACCGCAGACATGGCGAATTGCAATTGCGTCTTGGCTACCTTGATTTTATTTCATTGCTCGCTTGGTGGACATTTCTCTATGCCTTCGCAGTTTTCCCCTGGATGTATGCTTTGCCGTCTGAACCGCAATATAACTTCAACTATGACCTGATCACCAATATTCAGAATATGGTCATCGTCATTGGGCTGGCGGCGTTGTGGCTCCGGTCTAAAGACGCGTGGCGGCTTGTGTATGGGAATTTGTTCGGGGCTGCGACGCTGTATCTGTTGTCGTCGGTGACGATCAATGTGGCCATAACTCTGCATCGATACTCGACCGGGAGCCTTTACGATCTCCCGCTCATTTCGTCTTTTCTGTGGTTCGCCTTCGCAGGTCTGGTCGCTTACCGAAATCGGGCTGCGCTCGATATTTCGAGTGAACAAGAAAGCGAAGGCGACAGGTTGTTCGGGGAGCGGACTTGGGCTTCGCGGCTCGCCATGTTGGCGCTGCTTTCGCTGCCGTTCTTTGCGATTTATACGTTCCGGTTTGCGCACGACCCTGCGCAAGTGCGCGACTATCGCGTTATGACCGCGCTGATTGCGTCTATCCCGTTGATGATAATTATTTTTATGCGCACGAATATTGCGGATAAGGATCATGCGCGGGTGCTTGCGAAATCGGAGCAATCTGTGGCGAATCTTCAGCGATTGCAAGCGCAACTGGTGCAGACGGAAAAGCTGGTTTCTCTGGGCCAATTGGCGGCCGGGGCGGCTCACGAAATTAATAATCCGTTGGCCGCCATTCTGGGATATTCGGATCTGCTGGCCGACGACATGAGCCTAACCGAGAAATCACGCGGGATCGCGGCCAAGATTCGGGATCAAGCCCGGCGGACGAAAACGCTGGTGAGCAATTTGCTGAGTTTTGCGCGCCAGGTGCCACCGGAACGCGCGCTTCTGGATATAAATACCGTGGTCACCAATGCCATGCAGCTTCGCTCTTTGGATCTGCGTTCGTCGAAGACTCGCATCGAGCTGCAACTCGAGTCGGTGCTTCCCGGGGTGCGCGGCGACGGCAACCAGTTGATGCAGGTGTTCTTCAACATCATCAATAACGCTGTTGATGCCATGGAGTCCCACGAAGGCGGAGTTCTTACCGTCAAGACCATGCGCGACCGTGGCAACGTCACCATACTCTTCTCCGACTCAGGTCCGGGAATCAAGGAACCTCATCGCGTCTTCGATCCTTTCTATACCACCAAGCCTGTCGGTAAAGGCACCGGGCTGGGCTTGAGTATTTGCTTCGGCATCGTGCAGGAACACGGCGGCAAAATTTTGTGCTACAACGGGCAGATGGGCGGGGCCGTGTTTCGCGTGGAACTTCCGGCGGTTCTGGCAGCATTGCCTACCCGCGAACCTTCTGTGGCTGGGGCGACACCACTGCCGGTTCAACCGAAGTCTTGATCTGAATCTCTTCTAAAACCAATTCACAGCGGATGACGACTCCAGGGGTTTGGAGAAGTCATGCTAGAGTTTCGTTTGCTAGCGCAATGCGGAAAAGGAAATGCAATGAGTGATGCTGCCATCGTTACCGAGAAGCTCACGCGGCGGTTCGGCGCTTTGCTGGCAGTGGACGGCATCGATTTGCAGGTTGCGGCGGGGCAATTCTTTGGTTTCCTCGGACCGAATGGCGCGGGCAAATCTACAACCATCAAGATGCTGACCGGTCTGCTGGCGCCGAGTTCAGGCCGCGTTCAACTCCTGGGGTTGGATTTTTCATCGCATGCTGTGGAGGTGAAGCGGCAGATCGGGGTGGTTCCTGAAGGCATGGGTCTTTTTGAGCGCTTAACCGGTTCGGAATATTTGAACTTTGTGGGTCGCATGTATGGACTCGATCGCACCACTACTTGGCAGCGCTCCGAGGAGTTGCTTGAATTCATGCAACTCGCTGACCGCCCAAAATCAGTTATCGCCGATTATTCCCACGGGATGCAGAAGAAGCTGGCGCTGGCAGCAGCTGTCATCCACGGTCCCCGCATACTTTTTCTGGACGAGCCGTTTGAGGGCGTGGATGCGTTGGCGGCGGGCGCGCTGAAAGCGCTCCTTGGGCGCATGGCTGAACGCGGGGTCACAATTTTTCTGACTTCACATGTATTGGAGATCGTCGAACGGCTCTGCAGCCACGTCGCGATCATTCATAAAGGCCGGCTGGTCGCGCAAGGCTCGCTCGAAGAGCTTCGCGCAGGAACCGCAGGCGAACAAGGGCGGCAGACTACGCTGGAGGATATTTTCCTGTCCATCGTTGGCCAGGACGGATCAGGTCGTCCACAAATGGAAGAGCTCTCTTGGCTGCTATAGCCGGTAAGGTCAGCATCGTTAGCCAAATCCGCCTGGTGATGGAATTACGTTGGCGGATCCTGCGCAATAACTTGCGAAGAAAAAACAATAGGCTGGATCTGATCGGCCTGATCTGGGCCGCGATTTTTTCCAGTGTGATTGTAATCGGCTTGAGTTTTGCGTTTGGCTGGGGCGCCTACTTTTCGATTTCAACCAGTCATTTCGGATGGCTGGCGTTGCTCTTCTGGAGCATCTTTCTGTTCTGGCAGGTTTTTCCTATTTTTGTGGCGGGATTTGGAGCCACATTTGAATTCCGGACGCTGCTGCGTTTTCCCTTAAGTCTCACCGCATTTTATCTTGTGGCCCTCGCCTACGGTTTGGCGGACTTTGCCGCAATCGCATCCATTTGCTGGTTGCTGGCGATCACGGTCGGCGCCGGAATCGCAAGCGCTGGATTGCTGCCGAGCCTGTTCGTAATCGTTGCCCTATTCGTGCTGATGAACACTACATTCGAGCGGCTACTAGGGTCCTGGCTGGAGCGCCTGCTTGCGCGGCGCCGGACCCGCGAGGTGGTCTTCGGACTCTTCATTCTCTTGAGCATTTCGGTACAGTTCGTCCGTCCGCTGATCACCGGCTATGCGACCCAATCACCGTCTAGGGTCGTCCGTTTCTTGCCATATCTCTCGCCTTCTCCACCTTCGCTCGCAAGCCACGCGTTAGCAGCGGCGGCTTTGGGTCACGCAGCCAGTTTTCTGGCGAGCGTGGCCGGGCTGGTTGCCTACATCGGTGTTTTTAGTGTGCTGCTGTGGATTCGATTTGCCGCCCAATACCGCGGTGAGGAGCTGAGTGAGGCCGCAAGCCCGGCACGCTCGGTGGCACGCACGTCGGCAAGAATGAGCGCCCCGTCCGATCTTTTGAGCCTGTTGCCTCCACGAGTTGCGGCGGTCGTGAGAAAGGAATTTCGCTATCTCTCGCGAAATGGATTCGTGCTGGTCTCGCTGCTGTTGCCGCCAATCCTGGTTCTGCTGTTCTCCTCTCAATTCGGTGGTAGGCATCCTTCTGTCACGCACCATGGAGTTTCGCCAGATATGTTCTTTCCCGGAATGATGGGCTACCTGATCCTGATGTTGATGACCCCCGCCTACAACTGCTTCGCGTACGAAGGGCGTGGGATTCAGACCTATTTTACGGCACCGATTCGAATGCGTGACGTGTTCTTGGGAAAAAACCTGGTCCATTCCGCGGTCCTGGCTTTTGAAATCGCGATTTCGATGACCGTGCTGGCATCACGAATCGGATGGCCATCAACACCTGTTTTGGTGGCGACGGTTGCGGCCGTCGCCTTCGCGGTTGCTGGTCAATTCGCGATCGCAGATTGGGTTTCCCTCAGCTTTCCGCGAAAGCTCGAGTTTGGCTCCATGCGTGGCCAGCGTTCTTCTGGAGTTTCCATTTGGGTGGCCTTCGGCGTACAGATCCTTCTCGCGGCGATTTGTTCCCTGATCTTACTCGCCGGCCGGTGGCTTAATAGTCCCTGGCTCCCCGCTGAGGCTTTTGTAGGACTTGCGGCAGCGGGTATCGCTGGATATTTTGCAGCCCTAGACGTGCTGAGCAAGGTCGCTGAAAAAAAGAAGGAAATTTTGATCGAAACATTATCCCGGTGACAACTCAGCTGCGTTCGGTCAATGCCTCGACGTAGCGCGCTGCAATGGCTTCCCAGCTGAAATGCCTTTTGTATGCTTGGCGGCTCCGGTCGGCCAGAGCGGCGCGGAAATGGGCATCGGATAAGACGTGCAGCAAGGCTTCGCGCAGCTCGGATTTCTTATTGGGGGAGGTCAGCACGACACCCGCTTCGGTGATCGGCGGAACCGTTTCTGGTCCCGCGTAGGCGACGATCGGCAACCCGCATGCAATTCCAGCGATGGCGCTGCTTCGCCTGCTGGAAATCGGTGCGCGCACGAAAAGTGCCACATCCGAGGAAGACAACGCTTCCACCACTTGCTCCGCCGGTAGGACGCGATCGACGCAAACTTCAACCGTAACATCTCTAAAAGCGACACGCAGTTGAGATTCGAATTCGCCAGCCCCTCGTCCAAACGCGTGGAGTCGAAGGTATAAGCCGTGTCTTGCGGCAAACCGCAACGCGTCGACGATGCGCTCACACTCGTTACGCCCGGTTGCGCCTTCTGTGATTCCGTAAACGGCAATACGCAGCGGACCCGAAGGCCGCCCGGCGGCATTTGCAACCGAGAATGCGGTTTCCGGCAGGTTGGCGCCGACGGGAATGAAAACCGCGTTAGACGGAGCTGGCCCAAGCCAGGAAATCACGTCGAGAGGAACAGTAAACACCGCGAGGTCCGCAGCATTCCGTGTCTGCTGCATAACTCGCATTTGCGCACGCCGGCGCACTTTGTCAATCACCCGGGCGCCGCTATACGGTTCAACGTCATGATAGACGACTGCGATTCGCGCGCCGGCGCCGCGCAATTGCTGGATAATGCGGGGAATCCGCACAGGAAATCCACGCGCCGACCACGCCAATGCGGTGTATTGCACGAGCACCCAAGAATCTCGCCAATCGCGCGTTTGTTCCCCAAGCTCGCGCAATGCCTTTGGCCATCCCCGTTCCAACCAAGAGACGCGTGCCAACTCCACAGCGAAGCCGCGATTGTGCAACGCGCCGCCCAGATAGCGGCAGTACGCTTCGACGGCATCGGTCGGCTCATCCCGGCGCCCCAACAAGGCGATGATGCGCCGTTCGTTCATTCGAGCACTAACATTTTTCGACGAGGAAGTTGCCAATCACCAGGGCGTCCATACCGGAGCTAAAAAACGTACGTACGGCATCGGTCGGCGTATTCACGATCGCTTCGCCGCGCAAGTTAAAAGAGGTATTCATCAACACGGGCACTCCGGTGCGTTTGCCGAATTCATCGATCAGCCGCCAATAGAGTGGATTGATCTCCTTCTCCACGGTTTGCGGCCGCGCGCTGCCGTCGACGTGTGTTACGGCAGGAATGACGTGGCGCTTTTCCGCGCGCACTTGCGCGGTCAGTATCATGAACGGCGAATCGGTCGCGCTCTCCACGAAATCGGCGGCTGCTTCCCTCTGCATCGAAGGCGCGAAAGGCCGCCACGACTCCCGCAATTTCACCGCGTTGTTAACCTTCGCCGTCATTTCAGGATCACGGGGATCGGCCAGAATCGACCGGTTTCCCAACGCGCGGGGTCCGAATTCCATGCGGCCCTGGAACCAGCCAAGTATCTTTCCTTGCGCCAGCAACTCCGCGGCTCCTGCCGCCGGATCATTCACGCGGCTGTACCGCAATTTATACGTTTTTAAGGACGACTCAATCGTATAGTCGTCGAATTCGGGGCCAAAATATGCGTTCCGCATGGCCCGGTTCGGCAAATGTCCGCCGTTGTCCAGATACGGAGCTAACGCCGCCCCCAGCGCGACCCCATCGTCTGAGGCTGCCGGCTGAACGAACATCTTGTCAACGATTCCAGATGCCAGGATTTTACCGTTCGCTTTCGAATTCAGCGCCACCCCACCTGCGAGGCAAAGATTGCAGGACTTCGTTTTGGCGAGCGCCATCCGCACGACGCTCCTCATCGCCCGCTCGCAATAATCCTGTACCGCATACGCAATATTCTTGTGACGGTCTTCGATTTCAGTCTCGGCTGTCCGCGGTGCGCCAAGAGCCGCGGCGATCCCGGAGGCTCGTCCAGTAGCGCCGCCATTGAGCCGATTTACGAACACGCGATAAGGCGCACCCTCGGGATCAATAAAGGAATCGAGGTTCACGCCGGGCTGACCGTACGGCGCAAGCCCCATCACTTTCCATTCGTCGCTATTCGGTACAAAGCCCAAATATTCGGTGAATGCACTGTAAAATTCACCTATGGAATTGGGAAACGGAATCGTTAGTACATGCTCAATTCTGCCGTCGCGGCCGCGCCAGATGGAAGTCGCTTCCCAAGCTCCCCGGCCATCCATGATCACAACTGCGGAATCATCGAACCCGGAAAATGCGTACGCGCTGATTGCATGGGCCAGATGATGATCCACGAATCTCATGCGCGTTTTCGCTGGGCCAAATCTTCGCGTAAAAAGCTTCGCTCCTGATTGTTGATGCCACATACTCAGAAAATGCAGCGTGGAATTGAGCACATTCGGATACGTCGTGGGCCTTTGCCCAAGCGCGTACATCTTCAGATCGTGACGGTACACAGGACCCGCCGTCTGCCACCCAAAACAAATTTCATCCAGCTGGCCCGCGCCAATCCCAGCGAATTGCAAGCAAGCTTCAATCGCAAGGTATGGAAAGCCAGCATCGTGCTTCACTCGACTGATGCGCTCTTCCGCAACTGCAAACAGCAACTCTCGATCGCGCACAATGCAGGCCGACGAATCGTGCATCTGCGAGTAATTAATTCCGAGCGTTAGCATGCTCTAAATTCTGAAGGTAATCGTCTACTCAAGAATTCCTCCGCAACGTCGGCGATCCGTCTCCGCGGCCAGCACGTGCTGGAACAGAGCTTCGAGCTGTCTCGCTGCATTTTCCCAAGTGCGCCGTTCCATCGAGGCACGCGCGGCTTCGCCGAGCCGTCTACGCAGTTCCACGGAAACGGCGACGCGCTCAATCGCTTTTTCCAGTGCCGCCGAGTCTGCCGGTGGCACCAGCACCCCGTTGAAATCGTGCTCGATCACATCCGGCATCCCGCAGGTCTCCGTGGTAATCACCGGCATTCCGCTCGCCATCGCTTCCATGATCACTGTTGGCAATCCTTCCATCAGCGAAGGGAAAACAAATGCATCGTGCTCAGCGTAAAGTTGCGGCATGCGATCAGCCGGGACAAGCGGCCGCACAAGAATTTTGCCGGCCAGTTCACCGCCGAAAAAACGAAGTAACTCCTCCGGTGGAACCCCGGGACCTGCGATCGTCAGCGTCATGTCGGGAATGCGCAGAGCAAGCCTTCTTAAAGCATCACGCAAATAGAAAATGCCGCGCTGGTCGAGCCACGTGCCGGCCCACAGCAGCCGCGGCCCCCCGGGGCGGTCTTCATACTGGCGAGGCACAAAAAATCGGCGCTCGACGCCATTTGGAACATAAACGGCCCGATCCGCAGGGAGCCCGTACTCTAATTGCAAAATATTCCATACATCGCGACAAAAAACGTGCGCCGCATTCGCAGTGCGAATCGACCAGCGAAACCTCGGGAAGTGATAAACCCGATGCCACAGCCGATTTTTCCAGCTGAAAGTCCAAGCCCGGCCTTTTTTCGCTTCGCGGCGCATCACGCTAACTCGCCGTTCTTCCAGTCCGTGCAGCGTCATGACATACGGTGGATTGCCTCCCTCACGAATCCACCGACGCAGCCCATACACGAGACCCGCGGGGGCATGTAGATTGACCAGCGAAAACTTTTCGCGATTTTGCCCGATATACCGCGACAAGCGAGCGGAAAAAATCAGCTCGGCAAATCGCGGCGAGACCGAGCCTGGCGTCACAAGATCATCAAGAAAAATATAGGTCACGATGTGACCGAGACCTTCCAATTCCCTTCCCAAATTGTAAATTACCGCTGCGACGCCGCCTTCTCGCCGTTTGGGCACCCCCGATCCGATCAAAATATTCATAGAGGCGTCCTACGTAATGGCTCGCTTCTGAGCTAGGACAAAATAGTGGAGCGCAAAAGGACTGAGCAAACGCCGGACGGTCCGATTGGACTCGATCGCTTCCCACCGCACCGGAGAATGCCCACGCCGGATAGGAAATTGGTGAACCGTGCCGTCCACACTCAAAATCTGCCAACCTGCGGAGCGTACGTACTTGCGAATCTGCGGGAACCATTGATGTCGATCGAAGGGCTGGTCGTCTTTATTAGGACCACGTCGCACCCGCGCATAAAGCTCGTAGAGGCCGGTAAGGTTCGCATAGTTGGGAGTCGTCAAGAAGAGCTGGCCTCCCGGACGAGTCACACGATGCATTTCGAGGATCGCCGAACGCACGTCGGGTAAATGTTCAATTGTCTCGCAGGAAACGATCACATCGAATGTGGCCTCCGCAAACGGCATGCGTTGCGCGTCGCCGTGTACCAGGGTCGCGGACGGGCTGCCGCTTGCTTGAGCAAGTTTTGTCTTAGCGAGGCCAAGTGCCGAGAATGAAAAATCGCAGCCAGTCACGAGCGCTCCACGTTGCGCCAACTCCCTCACGAATCCGCCCCGGCCGCACGCAACCTCCAAGATCCGCAAACCGGCCACGTCTCCAATCTTTTCTCGCACCAACTGATACCACGGACTTGAAGCGTCCTGGTGCTCAGGATCGGCTTCGAATACGCGTTGATGCCAAACATCATATTCACTCCGAAGGCTCATGCTTTGAACTCATCAGGCCAAGGTCCACGCGATTCGACAGCAAGCCGCGCGATATTTAGTTTGGGGCTAGGCGGCTGCGGATTCGGCCGGGAATCCTGCGTCCCCACGCTCGAGCCAAGATGGCGGCTCCCGCGGCGGCTTTAATAGGATTACGCCGCGCGATCGACGGCAGTTCCGCAGAAGCACACTCAAGCGCTCCGTTGCCCGCAAAATAATCCAAATATGCCAGGCGCACACGCGCTTCGCTCCACGCTCGCGCTGGAGCGAAGCGTTTCTTGTCCAATCCTCCAATGAGGTCCAGTAGGACATCGATGCGCCGGTCGTAAGTGTGTTCGCAAAGCACCAACTCTCGACCGGCTTTTGCAATTCCCTGCCGTGCTCTTTCGTCGGCCAGGTATTTTCGGACGAGATTTTCGAGTTCCGCAGATCGGAAGAGCACAC
>OBLW0100003293.1_pt1 | contig 12646 bp, 6 predicted proteins | sample 1520161 | NCBI WGS metagenome assembly OBLW01 (sample SAMEA3539309, study PRJEB22396) | soil metagenome | biome: tundra; feature: field; material: soil | place: USA | collected 2010-05 | depth 0.15 m
ACAAGAGTGACGAGTTGGATATCATCGAGGCATACGGCGGCGACGGTCCCAAGAGTCCCAATGCGCCTACAACCTATATGGTTACTCCACATATGTGGGGATATCAATCCGCTGGTATCGTTGATAAGGCAAATCCTATCGATATGCGAAAATCCGGCGCAGGCGGCGGATGGGCGGATACGCCTCACACCTACGGGTTGCTCGTAAAGCCAGACCAATTCGTATTCTATCTCGATGACGTCGAAGTGCTGCGAGTGCCTGCTTCGCCTCTTGCTGTCAAGGACCCAACTTATTTCATGGTCAATCTGGCGACTGGAGGCGGGTGGCCCAGCGATCTGTCCCGTTACGGCAACATTGTGGACATGTATGTGGATTACATCAGGGTTTATCACTAGAAGTTCGCTGCGGGCACGGCCATTTCTAAATTGACTTGCTGGTAAAGGAAGATGGTGAGAAAAAAGAACTGGCGAATCGTGGATAAGGGGTACGGGGCCAGCCTTCGAGTGTGTGGCCTGTCCCTCGGATCAATGCTGTTCATCGGCTGTGCCTGTGGCCAAGGCATTACTGGCCGGTGGGTTACCTATGGCAAGGAATTGTGGAATGGCCAGCGCGAACAGGCAGTGATTGTGCTGAATAAGCAAGGAAGCCAGATCTCGGGAACCTTTGAGAGTCTGACCGGAAAAACAAACATACACGGAACAATGGTCGGAAAACACTTCGAAATCTTTGCATGGGACCAAAGAACGTTGGAGATGTGGCTGACGAAGAACTGAAGGGGCTGATGTTCGGGCGCCCTTTCATTGCAAAGGTTGCATTACCGCAAGACGAGATTCCAAAGGTTGAATACATCGCACCCCCACCGCTTCACAAGCTGCCATACAACGGACTTGCCAAGACTCCTCCGATGGGATGGAATAGCTGGAATTACTTCGGGGAGAATGTAAGCGAGGCAGATATTCGGGCTGCAGCCGATGCGCTGGTTTCGAGCGGGATGCGGGATGCCGGCTACATCTATGTCAATATCGACGGGACCTGGGAAGGCAGTCGCGATAGCGAGGGACATCTGCTGCCAAACAAGAAGTTCAAGGACATAGCAGCGCTTGCCGACTATGTTCACTCAAAGGGATTGAAAATCGGCATCTATTCGTCGCCGGGACCTTATGATTGCGCGGGATATCCAACCAGCTATGGTCACGAGCAGCAAGATGCGGATACGTTCGCGAAATGGGGCATCGACTACCTGAAATACGACTGGTGCAGTGCAGAAAAGATCTACCGGGACGACCAGATCCGCACAGTCTACCAGAGGATGGGAGATGCCCTTGAGGCCAGCGGCCGGGGGATTGTTTACAGTCTATGCGAATACGGCAGAGATGATGTTGAAAATTGGGGCGCCGACGTCAGTGGCAATCTGTGGCGCACAACCGACGATATCCGCGACACCTGGGACAGCATGATCGGCAATCTCGACAAGCAGGCGGCGTTCGCTCGCTTTGCCGGTCCGGGACATTGGAATGATCCCGACATGCTTGAGATCGGTAACGGCGGCATGACTCGTGATGAATACCGCACGCAAATGAGTCTATGGGCCACCGTGGCCGCTCCGTTGCTGGCCGGCAACGATCTCCAAAAGATGACAGAGGAGACGAAAGCCACCCTCTTGAACAAAGAAGTGATCGCGGTTGATCAGGACCCGTTGGGCAAACAGGCCTCCCCTATGCGAACGGGAAATCTCGAGACGTGGATCAAGCCGTTGGCAGATGGAGGAGTTGCCGTAGCGGTAGTTAACTTGGGACCGTCGGAAGCGACTGCGACGATCAGCACCAGTGATCTTCAGCTTCATGAAAGCCCGGCGCACGCACGTAACCTGTGGACGCATGAGGAAGTGCAGTTCCAGGCAGGGAAGTATTCAGCTCAGGTGGCGTCACATGCCACTCTACTGTTGCGGGTCTTTTTGGCGGCGACTTCTCCGCCGCCGCACGGACTTTCGTCCACGTTCTGAAGTGCGAAGCAGGTGAAAGGAGATCTGAACGGGAGGCAATTCAGAACGATGCAAAAACAAATCGCCACAAGGGAGCTATTCTAGACGTGTTGGCTCGGAACGCGAAATCGCCGTGTGCATCGCGATGATGAGAGTTTTGCCAGTGCCGACGACCTCCGGCAGAGAGATATAAGGTGCGGCTTTTGAGTTCAGTGAGGGAGTTCCGGGTAACAACGTCATGAGCGATCGCATCAGCCGCCGCGGCTTCGTCAAGATGGGAGCAGCTACGGCTCTCAGTCGTGGGATTGCGTTCGCCGTTCCGCCGACGCCGGAAGAGATCTTCAGCGACCGAACCAAAGAAGCCGGAATCGATTTTGTTCATTTCAACGGGATGTCGGGGTCTCATTTTTATCCGGAAACGATGGGGTCGGGCGTTGCGCTTTTCGACTACGACAACGACGGCGACCTCGACATGTTCATTGTCCAGGGCGCAATGTTGGGACCCGTGGACGTGAGCAAGGCCGTATTTCATCCCCAGTTGCCGCTGCGTGGCCGGCTTTACCGCAATGATTCTGTCCACAATGCCGATGGCACTTGCACGCTCAAGTTCGTTGACGTCACGGAAGAAAGCGGGATCAGGGCCCAGGGATATGGCATGGGAGTTACGGCTGCGGACTTCAACAATGACGGATGGGTCGATCTCTACATCACGAATTTCGGCCACAATCAAATGTGGCGCAACAACGGGGACGGCACATTCACCGATGTCACCACAGAATCCGGCACCGACGTTCCGGGTTGGAGCATCTGTGCTGCCTTCGTCGATTATGACCGGGATGGCTGGCTCGACCTTTTCGTTGCCAACTACATAGATTTCAGGTTCACCCATTTGACGAGGTGCTCCTCGCCGAGCGGAGCGGTAGATTATTGCAGTCCTCTGGAGTACAACCCAATACCCAATCGCCTGTTCCGCAACCGGCGCGATGGCACGTTTGAAGACGTGACCACACGTTCGGGAATCGGCGGCGAGTTTAATGGTGCCATGGGAGTCGTCTGCGCGGATTTCAATGGCGACGGCTGGCCTGACATCTTCGTCTCCGATGATTTTCGCCCCAATCAACTGTGGATCAACCAGCACGATGGAACCTTCAAGAACGACGCGCTGATAGCGGGCTGCGCTCTGGATCGAGATGGAAATCCGCAATCCAGCATGGGCGTCGATGCCGGAGATCTGCTGGGCCGCGGCTTTGAGGATCTGGTCGTGCCTACTATGGCCGGGCAACACGCCGACCTGTATTCCAACGACGGCAAGGGATCGTTTGACGATATGTCTTACGAGAGCGGCATCGCTCTCGCCACCCGGCGCGATACAGGATTCAGTGTAGGCATGCTTGACTACGATAACGACGGCTGGTTGGATCTGTTTATAGTCAACGGAGCGGTGAGAATTATTGAAGAGCAAGCCCGGAAGGGCAGCCTGTACCCGTATGCCCAATCCAACCTCCTGTTGCACAACAACGGCAAAGGACGATTTGAGGACGTCAGCAGTCGTGCCGGAAGCGCGTTTTCGCGTTTGGAAGTGGGCCGCGGCGCGGCGTTTGGCGATATCGACAACGACGGAGGCATCGATGTCGTGGTGGTAAACAACAGCGGGCCCGCACGTCTGCTTATGAATAACGTGGGGCATCGCAAGCCGTGGATCGGATTCCGGATGGTCGGAGACAAATATCATCGCGACATGCTTGGCACGCGCGTGGCTGTTTTTCGGCGAGACGCGCCCACGCTGTGGCGGCGCGTCCACACCGACGGCAGTTATTGTTCCTCAAGCGATCCGCGTGTCTTGTTCGGGCTTGGTGATGCGCCGGAAATCACCAAGGTTCAGGCCCACTGGGTCAGCGGACGAGTCGAAGAATGGACCGGCCTGCCGTTGCGGAAATACACTACGCTGCGTGAGGGCAGCGGCACCGCGAGATCCGCGCTATGATCAGGGCTCGATATGCGATGGTTGTGACACTGTTCGCGGGAATTGCGGCGAGCATTGCCATGAATTCGGACTTCTCCGCAGCGCAGAACGCGCCTGCTCGTGCTGCGAGTGGCCAAGTGGATATGCTGGAGGTTCCTCAACCGGACCTTACAGGCGTAGACCCCTTCGTGCAGGAACAAATCCGCGCCTCGCAGACCGCATTGGCGGCCACTCTGGCACACGCCGATGCTTCTCGCGCCCGCCGGGCCGAGGCTTTCGGCAACCTCGGGCAGATTTACCAGGCCTACGGCTTTGAAGATGCTGCGCTGTCTTGCTATGCCAACGCCGCGCGGCTTGATCCTGAGTCCTTCCGCTGGTTTTACTACTCCGGCTATCTGCGCCAAACAAACGGCGATACCGAGGCGGCGGTAAGCGACTACCAGCACGCCCTCGCTCTCCAGCCAACCAATAATCGGGCTCTGTTGCGATTGGGAAATGTGGAGCTCACCCTGGATCACCTCGATGCGGCCAGTCAGTGGTTCACCAAAGCGGCGGCTCAGCGAAATCCTTCATCGGCCGCATTGATCGGATTGGGCAAGGTCGCATTACGCGAGCGTCAGTACGCGGCCGCCCTGAAGTATTTCACCGAAGCTCTGACCCGTGAGCCTCAGGCTTCCAGCATTCACTATCAACTTGCCATGACTTACCGCGGTCTGGGCGATCTTGCTCGCATGCAGGAGCAACTGCAGGCTCGCGGCGACGTGGAACCCACGATTCAGGATCCCTTGCTGGACGAGATCAACGTCCTGAAACAAGGCAAGTTCGGTCTGCTGGAACGTGCCGGAACTGCCATGCGCGACAATCGCTTCGCCGACGCGCTTACCGCCTATCGCCAGATGGTCAGCCTCGACCCTTCCGATCCGATCACTTACAAGTACATGGGACTTGCCCTGGCCAGATCAGGCAAGCCTGACGAAGCGCTGAAGGAATATGCGCACTCTTTAGATCTCGACCCGAACAATGCCACCGTGCACTACGACATTGGGGTGTTGCTGATTGAAACCAAAAAGGAGGCCGAGGCCATCTCCCATTTTCAGCGGGCGCTCAATTTGGATCCCGGACTAGTGGCGGCTCACTTTCAACTGGCCAATCTTCTCATGCGCGAGAGAAAGGACGCCGACGCCGAGCACGAATATGGAGTCGTGGCCGCGCTTGAACCCCAGAATGGATTGGCCCGTTTGATGCAGGCGATGGCCGCGGTTCACTCGGGGTCGTACGCGCGGGCGCGGGCCCTGCTCGAGGATGCCGCTGCAGCATTTCCCACTGATGCAGACATCGCGAACTCGCTGGCAAGGCTGCTTGCGGCAGCGCCAGACCGGGCAGTTCGCGATCAAAGCCGCGCGCTGAGCATCGTCCAGAACCTCGTGAACAATCAGCAGGGTGACGCCTTGGAAGTCGGAATCACTCTGGCCATGGCTCTCGCGGCGGCCGGACGCTTCCATGAAGCCGCCGGGTATCAACAAGCGATCATTCAGCAACTGGAGTCTTCGCGACAATTCGATCTCGCACGCGTCTTGCGCCCGAACCTGGCTCGATACCAGCAGGGCAAAACCTGCCAAGTGCCCTGGGCCGGCGACGATCCCATTTTTGCGCCGGTTCCCAGTGAAGTTCCGCTCCCGGTGGAACCGAAAGCAATGGCTACGCGTCCTTGACTCGATCTCACGGTGCGAGGAACGACTTGTATAGTTTCGGCAAAGCGTCCCGTAGTGCTCCCTGGTTCACTTCCGGGTCCCCGCGATCGTATAAGCGGAAGTTAGTGGAAGCAGAGGTCGGAGAACATTCGAAGTTTCCATCTCCTCTTACTTCCATATGGCACGGAGTGAAGTTATTCTGCAGGATCGAGTCTCCCTCTTGAATTGATTCGGCGGGAATAATCTCGTAAGAACCATCGGAGTGCTTGACTAGTTTGCGATGGCTTGCTTCGATCCAAATCGCAGTCTCCCACACGTTGTGTGGCTTCTTGAGCGCTTCGGCCGCGGCCGTGTTCTCGGCAGCGGAAAGTCCAAAATCGATCGCTTTCAGGAAATCGAGCCGGTTGGCGCCCCCAAAGACAAATCCAAGGTAGCGCTGGAGCTTTGGATTCATCTGCTGGACAAATTCGAGATTCGGCATCAACCAATACGAATCATGCGGATCGAGTTTATCGGCGCCATATCTCTGAGCGCATGGATAGAGCGCGATGGGGAGATCGGAACGTAGCATTCTAATAAATGCCAGCGGGTCCAAATCGACATTCCATTCCCGATTGAACTTTGGCCCGTCGCAGACGCACGGGTGATCGACAAAAGGAACTGACTTCAGATCCGCATATACCGTGCCCGCACTGATGTGAATTGCCGCAACTTTGGAGCGAAACAAAGCTGGATCGCGATTATAGGCAACTGCAATCGGACGCAGCGAACCAAAGGACAATATCGTGACCGGGTCCGGGCTGTCACGAAGCGTTTGCAGCAACAGCTTGACACCCTGTTGCTCATAGGCCGGAGCGTCAAGCATCTTGTCGTCGAGAGATCTCATTTTTTCAAATGGACCAACGGCAAAGGGAACGTTCCTGTCGAAGATGTAATTGAGCTGTTCGACCGCGATGATGCCGGGGTCGCGTGTCCAGGCCTTTCGCTCGGTTTGCGTGATGTCAAGAATGACTGCCTTCAGATCGATCTCAGGCAAACCGTACGCAGTCACCAGGTCGAAGTTGTCGCCCCAGTCGGATGCCGGGATGTACATGTCAGTCACGTCGATAACTGGAATCCGCTTGGTTGTGCTGTTCTTCCGGGATTCAGCGTTCGCTGAATGAAAAGACTGGCCCACCGCGATGACCACGAGGAGCGTGACGATGGCACAATGGACGACGACAGTACGAGAAAATTTCATCAGATCAGCCTATCTCAATCTCTGCTCAAGACGAGCAGCGGTTGCTCAACTCACTTTCGAAGCATCCAGCGGAATGGTTCCCCTGGACCACCTTCGCCGATCAGACTGATGGCTCCATTAGCGTCGAACTTCGCGGTGTGCTGAATTCCGTTCACTTCAACCATCGTGATCTGCTCGGCCTCCTTCTGAGGCAATCTTATTGTGATGGACCACTTACCCTTTTGGGCGAACGGTGCATACCAGCCTTCATAACGATCGTTCAGTTTCACCACCCCAAGCAGTGGAGAATCAAATCGATAGGTTTTGAGAGGAATTGTCGGCGCAAGTTCCACGCCCTCGCTCGTAAACTCGACTCCCAGAAGCTTGGGAATCGTATATAGCGGCCACGCATGAGGGTGCATATTCATGACTGGGAAGTCCGTCCATCCCGCGTCATCCAAAATGTTGAGTGGCCCTTTCTGTCCCTTCTGTAGAATAATTGTGTCACTCAGCATCGTCCCGCCTGGATAGTCGTTCAATACTGAATTCAGTGTGTCGGGGCCACTCCAGGTTCCGTACCAGATTTCCGGATAGACCTCAGCATGCCTGGCAAATGAGTTCTTTTTCCACTCGTCCCAAGCCATCGCGCCATCAATGCGTGCAAGTGCCCATATCAATTGGCCGTTAAACGAAGGCCAAACACCGCCGTCTTGCGAAGTGCCTATTCTTGCTCCCATCTCCTCCGCCGTGCGATCTCCCCGGCTAACTTGCATGGCGCCGATTGGCGAGGGCTGGCGAAGCAAATCGTCAATAGATCGGACTAATTCGCGAGCCTGTTCGGGACTCGTCACTCGTCCGATAATTGTCCATGGCTGCGGCTCTATCCACAAGCTGTTCTCGCCCACCCATCCTAGCGTAGGACCTAGCCAGGCCCGACGGAACCATCTTCCTGTCCATTGCGCCCGCGTCGCCGATCGTTGTGCCTCGGCCCGCGAAATGGCGTCGGCTGCCAATTCGTTGCTCTCGCCTGCGAACGTCAGCATTTTCGCGTAGAAATCGAACACGTAGGCAGCCATCGCGGAATTAAAAGTGCTCTCGCCCGTGCGAAGACATTCACCACGCAGTTTTGGCGGAACGTGCTCACCAACGATGGCATCCGACAAATCATCCATCAACATGCGCATGATCCCGTGTTGGCCCACGCCCACATCATTCACCATGTGCGTGTAACATCGCGCCAGCAGATTGCGAACAGATTCTTTCCTTGCTTCAGGCCCATACAGGGGATAGGTCGGGATTTCCTCACTGAGGAAGGAAGTATCGCGCGTGGCCAACACGTACTCGCTGGCAACCCATAGCACCCACAATGGCAAATCGCTGGCATTATCGACATCACCCGGCATGGTCATCCCGTAGCCAATAATTCCATAGGGAATCGATCCGTCCGCACGCACTTCTTTCAGCGTGTAGCGCAAGATCTCTCTGACAACCTGCGGATTGCTGAAGACGAAAGGTAAAACATGTTGTAACGGGTCTCTGGCCGCACCTTGAAAACCTATGAGGTACTGGTAGACATGTCCCTGAGAGAGAATATGCTCCTGGAAGAAACTATCGTATGTCAGGTTGCTGCGCAGATAATAGTGGTCCCACGTGAGTTCGCGTCCAACCCATGGCTCTTCGCTCGTGGAGAAGTGCATGCCGTCGTTCTTCCACTTTTCGCTCGACTGTGCCCATAAAGAGGACGGGGTCTTTCGATAGCTGTCTATTAATGAAGCTGCATTCGTACCTTGAGGAACATATCCATATAAGAAGTAAAGCGTCCGGCTCTCTCCGGGCTTGAGTGTGATCCTGCGTTCCAGGAGCAAAGCGGCTTCAGGTCCATGCACATTCAGATCTGTGTCCAGTTCGTGGGCCAGGCCCTTCGGATTACTCACACCGCCTGACCCGAAGAATGCCTTGCCATTGGCAGAAAATCTGTCCGCCGGACCATCCAAGGACGCGAGAAACGTCGACGGGGGGTCGAGATCCTCCAGGCGAGAGCTTCCTGCACCAGGATCCTGAAGGGGCTTTCCCATGTGCGATAGCACCTCTCTCCACGCTTGTTCATCCGATGACGTCCGCCCCAGGAAGCGCTTCTGCTCCAAGAGAAAACGATTGCCATCGCGAATTTGGACGTCGTGCGCGAATCGTTCGTTAAAATCCCGCCGCAGGTCCTGCGTCAGGCTTGTTTTTCCAATGGTCCTGGCCTGCATATAAGAGCGGTATGAGAACTGGTAAGGCTGACATCCCCAGTACTCGATCCATCTCAGGTTTGCTTCACGATCACTTCGGTTCGTCACGCGCACTTGAGATACCAGCACCGGATCATCTCCGAAAGGAGCAAAAATGACCTGATCGACTGCGAATTTGGTACAGCCAACTTGCTTCCGCACATAACCAATGCCGAACGTCCGATCAAAGGTTCCGGCATTGCCCGGATAATACGTGCTGAGGAAACTATCGCCATCCGTCAGGAAGCCTATGCCGCCGCCATATTGGCCTCGTTCCGGACAAAAGTCGTTCAGGAACTTCGGTGCGCCTTCATCTTGGCGGACTTGTACATAGCCGTAGTTCGACACAACCGCAACAAGCCGATCGTTTCCGACCTGATGCATTTGGTTAGTAGGCGAAAGGAATGCTGGATCAATTGGTGTGACTGCGGCAGGATCCTTGGTCTGATCGCAGGTGTAATGGAAAGCGGGCAGGTCGAATTCGTCGGTAACCCACTCCCCGAAACGCCCGCTTCCGTAGGCTTTGGTCCTGGCTCCCTCTGAGTTCCCGCCGACAGTGCGAATCGCCCTTAGCACATCAGGAGTAATGGGAAGGCTCGAAACAAAACCTCCCAAGGCGCTTAGAAATGCTCTGCGGTCAAGAATGTCCTGCATTATTCCTCCGAGACAAATTCAAAAGGCTTTTTTGACTTGTAACCGTAACTCGATTCAAAGAACGCCTACGCAGGCTCAATGCGCCAGACAGCAACACCACCGCCGGGAGTTCTGTCTCGCTGAATGACGCAGCTCCACCCATCCAGTTGCGATGGTGTCGCGGTAGTTGTATGTCTTTGCGGCCAGAGTGACGTGATTGTGTAAGTTGCGTGGCCATCCATCCCGGCATTTTTCAGTGGGATATTCATTACAACCTTCACGTCCTTCTCGGTGTTGCGGTTCGCGGCAACTACAATCGCCTTCTTTTGGGCCCAGCGCATATACGGAACTGGAATGGCAGTGTCGCACTTGTAGGGCACGGCGCAGAGGTTGGGACGAACACGATCCATCGACGGCGCAAACACATCTCTTTCCTCGCCGCGGAGCGCGATCATCGATTTGACGTCCTGAAGCATCGACCGGTGCGGTTCGCGATTCGACTCGTCCCAATCAAGTTGCGCTCCGTACAGCCAGCGCCCTTTGCCAGGCTCTGCAGCACTATACAGATAGGGTGAAAGGCCCGGCAGTGGCTGAAATGTCGCATCGAATTCTTCACCGGAAAAGAAGATTGGGATGGTTGGCGTGAACAGGAAAGAGTACCCGAATCGTGCCCGGCTGCCTTGCGCCGTAAACGGATTGGCATTCGCCGGGAAACCCTCCCAACCATTGTCATGACAACTCAAGAGCGCCGAAGGATATGCCGCGGCCAAAGTAGCCAGAAAGAGATGAACAGGAGTGCCGGTCGAACTCCCTGTAGCGTTACCCTGAACGATTCCAAGTTGGCGTATTTCACCGAGGGGGTGGAGCTGCCAGGTCTGTCCCAGGTCATCCCGCACAGTGATGTTCTCGATGGGACGATTACCGACATTCTCAACCACGAGCTCAATGTCGGCGATTCCATCAGGCATAGGTTTGCGCTCCAGGAATCGCCGCGGCACAATGTCGGTCGTGAGGCCGGTGAGCAGAACTTTCAGCTTGCCCGGTTCTCGCACGGACCCTGAGACAGTGCTTCCATCATCGCTGTATTGAACCTCGACGCGGTAGTCGCCCGATTCACCGAATTTCCGGCTATACACACCGGGGACATCGTTGCCAAAGTCGACATCGTTTGTTTCACTCTTGACCGGATCAGGCCTTGCGGCGGAGGGAATGAGCAAGCCTTTCTGAGTAAAATCAGTCACTCCTTCAGTGGCCGAATTGACTTCTTCGAATATGACGATCGGATGGCCGAGAGCGGCCGAGTTCCGCCGAATTCTCGCCCACAGGTCGGGCCGATAGATATCGACATCCAGACGGAAACCGTCGATCCCATAATTGGCCACGAAGTCTGTGTAGAGTTTGACCCACCAGTCGTCGAGATCGGGATGTCCGCCTGCCCAGTCGAAGTCGTCCATACCCCAGCTGCTTCCGCGAAACCAATCAGGATGATCGCGGATCACCGGACTTCCCTTCATCAGGCCATGCGTAATAGTGTCCAGAAAAATCCGAATGCCATTGCGATGAGCCTCATCAATCAATTCCTTGAATTGCGATTGGGTGCCAAGGGAAGGGTCGAATTTCCCCGGCTCGATGACAGCATACTGGGTCCAGATGTTGTAAAAATGATGCGCATCGCAAAGCGAATAGCCGGCCAGCCAGATTCCCGTGATTCCCAACTCCCGAAGATACGGGAGTTTTTCTCTCAAGCTGTTGAAGTTCCCCGTGCCCGCTCCTGATGGTGATGTGAATCCCTTCGGCGCGATTTCATAAATGACGAGGTCTTTCGCCCATCCGGGCGCCGGCGGCTGCGCGGTGCCGCTTTGTCCGGTTGTTTCACTGCTGACGGGGCCGGCGCTCGCAGCAGAGGAACCGGCCGCGGCGACATAGAGCGAACAGCAAACTCCGTTGACGATGAACCTGCGTCTTGTGATTCCCTGCAAACTGCGATCCAAGGCATCCATTGTCTTATCCAACTTGCGTCTTCCAGTCTGGTGAGAGTCGGCCAATTGTCCTGTGCCGAATGAAAATTGAACCTGCTGCAGGTTTCCGCCCAGTCTATTCCAGTGCGGATTCTTTTGCATCCAGCTTGGTCACGCTTACCTTCCTGACCAAATAGTCGCCCAGATCGAAGCGGAAGTTGAGTACCCATTTGCTGACAAACTCCGCATCATCGATTTTCCAGTGGGCGACATGCCATCTCTTGTCATCCGGTATATCAAAGGCCGGAAACTTCTTGAATCCGGTGGTCGATTCGTACTCGAGAATCAGTTTTGCAGGGCGGTTTTCAGGGGTGCGACGAACGACGGCTGTGATCTTAATAGCGCCGGCGGTGTAGGAGAGAAAGTTCGGGTCGACGATGAATACAGGCCCACCAGCCACGCTCCCCGATCGGGCTGAGCCCCCATAAGCGACCACGTCGGCCTGAAGCCCGTCGCCCTGTTGGGGGTGTAAGCCTTTGGCTACGACGGAACGGTTCATTAAGACAAATACAGTCTTGGCGCCGGTATAGTCTCCATTCCACGGAAAGGAACGGTGCTTGTTCTTCTCCGCGAGCGAAACGAGATTTTCCGGAACGCCCTCTACCAGAATCGGAGACGAGGAAAGGTTGCAGGAGCGTGCCGAAGAGAGGCGTGCGGTCAGGGGGTCGACGATTTGAACCTCCTGCGCAAACGCCAGGAAGTCAGTGGTGCGTCCAGGCGCCCAAGCCACCATCACCGGCTTCCCCGACGACCGAAAGAGAAATGCGTCATCGCGTCCGTTGAAAGTGACCCAACCCAAATACTCGGGATTGTCCCCTAGGGATTTGATCATCTGCGCCATTGCCGTGTAGGAGGGACGTGGATGGCTTTT
>OBLW0100003294.1_pt1 | contig 12645 bp, 11 predicted proteins | sample 1520161 | NCBI WGS metagenome assembly OBLW01 (sample SAMEA3539309, study PRJEB22396) | soil metagenome | biome: tundra; feature: field; material: soil | place: USA | collected 2010-05 | depth 0.15 m
GAGATGCCTAAGTGACTGGAGTTCAGACGTGTGCTCTTCCGATCTAATGACCCGCAAGAAGCACGCCCTGAATGGACGTGCGGGTGGTCTGTGGCTTATCCGCGACAATGGCCACTTTCTGGCCGATCAGGGCGTTCAGCAGCGTGGACTTCCCCGCGTTCGGCCGCCCGACGATCGAAACGAACCCCGACCTGAAGCTCTTATTCATGAGAGACCGTTCTGAGACTTGCCGATGCGAACCTGGTTGACGCGCAACTCGTCGCTAGCCAGCACTTCGAGGTGAAGGCCGTCCCGGTCCACCAACTCCCCGGCTTTGGGAACGCGTCCCAGCCACTCGCCGGCCAGGCCGCCCACCGTGGTGGATTCGATGTCTTCTTCCTTGTGAAAGCCGTGTATCAGGTCGCCGACGCGGTCGAGGTCGAAACTTCCCGAGACGATATATCCACCGTGTCCGTCTTCCACCACGTCGCTGTCGGGCTCGTGCTCGTCGCGGATCTCTCCGATAATCACCTCCAGCAAGTCCTCCATGGTGGCTAGGCCGGCGGTGTTGCCGTATTCGTCCACCACAATCACCATGTGGGTGTTTTCCTGCTGCATCTGGCGCATCAGGCTGTTCACCGGCTTGGACTCGGGCACGAAGGGAATGGTACGGACCAGTTCGCGAACGGTGCGGCCTTCGCGTTCGCTCTCTTCGAGCTCGAACATGTCGCGCACGTGCACGAAGCCGGTAATATGATCGATGTCCTGCTCGTAAATCGGGATGCGCGAGTATTGCTCGTCGATCACCAGTTGGCGCAATTGTTCGAGCGTGGCTTCGGCGGGAATGGCCACGATGCTGGGCCTTGGCGTCATCACTTCGCGCACTACCTTGTCCCCGAATTCCACCACCGATTGCATCAACTCGCGGTCCTGCTCTCCGATCAGCCCCTCTTCCGCCCCGGCCGAGATGAGCGCCTCGATGTTTTCGGCGGAAGTGGGCGCCTCTTCGGGTTGGGCGCTGGGGTTGGCCAGCTCGATCAGCGACTGGAAGAACCCCAGCGCCGCCACGCACGGGCGCGCCGTCCAGGCGAGCGCCCGCAACAGCGGCGCCAGCGGCATCAGCCATTGCGCGCGCGTACGGCGGTAGAGCAACTGCGGCACGGCGTACGATGCGACGGCCATGGTCATCCACGCCGCCAGCGCGGCTTGCCAGAAGTGGCTCCAGCCGCCCGTGTCGCCGTCCACGAACCATGCCAGGTAGAAAACGCCCATCAAGGCCAGCAGCGTGTGCTTGATCAGCGAGAAAGCGCCGGCGCCGTCTTCCGTCTTCAGCCCAAGCTTGTCTTCCAGCGTGTCCTTGAAGAACTCCAGCGAAGGCAAATCCCGCGGCCGCAGCCGCAGGCTTTCCAGATAGAGCAATTGCACGAAGGTGACCAGCGCCAGCAGCGGAATGGCTGCGATGGTCGCGATGGCCAAGGCCGTGGCGATCATGACTCCACCCGCTCGATCGGTCCGTTCGGCAAGCCCAATCGCGCCCGCCAGCGCCGTTCCGCGCGCGCCATCCGGCCGGAATCGCTCGCGTGATCCATGCCCAGCAGATGCAGGACGCCGTGGAGCATGAGGACGCGGATCTCGCACTCGGTGGAATGCCCGAATTGGCGCGCCTGGGCGCGGGCTCTCTGCCAGGAAATGGCGATATCGCCGAGCTGCGAAGAACGGCCGTTCGCAAGGATTGGCGGCGGTACGGGGAATGACAGCACGTCCGTGGCGTAGTCTTTCCCACGGAATCGAAGATTCAGCCGGCGGAGGTCCGTATCGCCCGCGATCAGGCAATCGAACGGGCGTCCCCTGGCCACCTCGGTTTGCAGCTTGCGGGCGAACCGCTCCGTCGCCACGCGCCTTATATCGGCCGGGACGCGCCGGAACGTCACCGTACTGCCTTCGGGGGAGGACATGTCGACGCGCTCAGGCCCGCGGCGCGGCATCCGGCTCCGGATCCGGCTCGGCCAGCTTGAGCGTCAGTTGCCGACCCGCGCCCACCGCCTCGTTGTAGCGCTCGTAGGCTTTGACAATCCGCTGCACCAACGCGTGGCGCACTACGTCCTTGTCGTCGAATTGCACGAAACTGATGCCTTCCACGCCTTTGAGCACTTCCGCGGCCTCGATCAACCCGCTGCGGCGGCCATTGGGAAGATCGATCTGGGTGACGTCGCCGTTCACCACCATCTTGGAGTTGAAGCCCTGGCGCGTGAGCACCATCTTCATCTGCTCGGGGGTGCTGTTCTGGGCTTCGTCCAGGATGATAAAGCTGTCGCTGAGCGTACGGCCGCGCATGAACGCGATGGGGGCTACTTCGATCACGTTGCGTTCCAACAACTTCTCCACGCGCTCGTTGTCCAGCATGTCGTAAAGCGCGTCGTAGAGCGGGCGCAGGTAAGGGTCCACCTTTTCCTGCAGCGTGCCCGGAAGGAAGCCCAGGCGCTCGCCCGCCTCCACCGCGGGCCGCGTCAGAATGATGCGCGCCACCTGCTTGCTCATGAGAGCCGAGATGCCCATGGCCACCGCCAGGTAGGTCTTGCCCGTACCCGCCGGACCGATGCCGAATACCATATCGTTGCGTTCGATGGCTTCCAGGTAGCGTCTCTGGTTGACGGACTTCGGCGCCAGAATCTTCTTGCCGAAATTCCGCTGCTTGCCGCTCTGCACCAGCGTGCGGAGAGATACCTCGGGATCGGACGTGACCACGCGCAGGTAGCTGTTTAAGTCGCCATTGTTGAACGCGTGGCCCTCGCGCAGCAGCGCGGCGTAGTCTTGCAGGATATTCTCCGCCCGGGCCACGCACGCGGCTTCGCCTTCAATTTCCAGGTTGTCGTCGACCAACTGGGCGTGGACACCCAGCCCGGACTCGAGTAATCGGATGTTTTCGTCGCGGGTGCCAAAGAGGCTTTCGATGCCTCGGCTGATGCGCACGCTAGCTTTCATCGAGTGGGTTAGTGGCTACCTCCAACCGGCAAAAAAGGGGACAGAATGGGACGCCCAGACGAAACCGGTCCGGATCTTCGACACCCCGCTTGCGCGGGCATCTGAAAACCATCTGGTTCGATTATACCAGCGGGGCGGGGCTTCGGGAAGTTTTCAGCCATCGGCTAAAGGCCTTGCCGGGTTCGGCGTCAGCGCCTTCTCCACGGCTAAATACAGATCCTTCATGAGGAACGGCTTGCCGATGAACGCGGCGCGCGTGGGAAGCGCCTCGGCGGCAATCTGCCCCGACATCAGGAGAACGGCGGTGGTGGGGCGTATCTGGGCGATCCTTCTGACAAGCTCCGGTCCACACATCTCCGGCATGATGACATCGGATACCACCAAGTCGAAATGCGCTGCCGTCGCCATCTCCAATGCTCTAGCAGGACTCGATGCCGCGTGGGTTTCATAACCCCGGATAGCTAGCGCTTTGGATACCACACCCAGGACGGCAGGCTCGTCATCGACGACCAGTATTCGCGCCGCCATCCGGCCCCCCCTTGCGCAATGCGCCACGCCTTGCTTCCTTCTGAGTCTCGACGGATGTGTATGGATTCTAACTTTCGACCGGGCTTGCCGTCGATCTGTGTTGTCCGGCACACCTGCGACCGTCCTCCGCGCGGGGGGACAGGATCGGATTCCGCTACTCTCAATTGGCTGAGGCCAGGATCGCCCGGGCTTCGGCTACCAGGAACAGGGAGCCGGTAATAAACGTGACGGCGTCGCCGGGCGGGATTGCCAGCGCATCTTCCAGGTGCGCGGCCACCCGCAGGTTGGGGTGGTCCACGACGCCGCGCAACGCCTCGGGCGCGATGGCGCGGGCCTGGCGCGGCGCGGTCACGATCGCCTCTTGCGCGAGCGGGAACAGGATGCCGCCCACTTCGGCGACGGCCTTGTCGCGCATGGCGCCATAAACCAGGCGGACACGCCGGGCGCCGTAGAACCGGGCGATATAGGCGGCCAGCGCGCGCGCTGCGGCGGGATTATGCGCGCCATCGAGAATGATCTCGGGGTTCTCGGAAACCCGCTCCAGGCGGCCGGGCCAGCGCGTGCGGGCGATGCCGGCTTGAATCGAAGAGTCGGCGATGCCGAGGGATTTGAGGGCCAGGGCCGCGGTAACCGCGTTTTCCACTTGATGCTCGCCGGCTAGCGGGCAATCGATGAAGAGGGCAGGCGCCGCCTGCCCCACTGCAAACCGGCTGCCGCGCGGGTGCAGTTCGAGGTTGCGGATTTGCCACCCCGAGGTGCGGGCCACCGGCGCCCCCACCTTCTCCGCGCGCGCATCCAGTATCGGGCCCACCTCCGCGCGCTGCCGCGCGAAGATCGCCGGAACGCCCGGTTTCAGAATGCCCGCTTTTTCTCCCGCGATGGACTCCAGGTCGCGGCCCAGGAAGGCTTCATGATCGAAGTCGATGGGCGTGATGACGCAGAGTTCGGGGCGGACCACGTTGGTCGCGTCAAGCCGCCCGCCCAGCCCCACTTCGAGGACAACCATGTCCGTGCGCTCCTCCGCGAAGATGAGCATCGCCATGGCCGTGACAGTTTCGAAGTAGGTGGTGTGCAGGTCGATCGCGCCGGCGTCGATCAGGTTCTCCACCGTGCGGTGGACGCGGTCGAAGGCGGCCGCGAAACGGCCGGCGTCCACGGGCTCCCCATTGATGCGGATGCGTTCGGTGGGCTGGGCGAGGTGAGGAGAAGTGAAAAGGCCGGTGCGCAGCCCGGCGGCGCGCAGACCGGATTCGATCATGGCGCAGGTGGAGCCTTTGCCGTTGGTGCCGGCCACGTGTACGAAGCGGCATCGGTTTTGCGGCCGTCCCAGCGCGTCCAGCACGGTGCGTATGCGGTCCAGGCCAAGCTTGGCGGTGCGGATTTCGTTGCCGAGCGCGTAGAGGAACTGAACCGAATCGGGGTAGTCCACTTATCCCACGAAGAATTTCAGCGCCCGCGAAACGAACGGCTTTAATTCGAGGCGCGGAACCACGGCGTCCAGCATGCCGTGTTTCAGCAGGAATTCCGAGCGCTGGAATCCTTCCGGCAGCTTCTGGCGGATGGTCTGCTCGATGACGCGCGGTCCCGCGAAGCCGATCAGAGCGCCGGGCTCCGCGATATTCAGGTCGCCCAGCATGGCGTAGCTGGCGGTGACGCCGCCGGTGGTAGGATCGGTGAGCACGCTGATGTAGGGTAAGCGGGCCTCGTCGAGGCGCATCAGCGCGGCGGAGATCTTGGCCATTTGCATCAGGCTGATGGCGCCTTCCTGCATGCGGGCGCCGCCGGACGCCGAAACGATCACCAGCGGAGTGCGCCGCTCGATGGCCCGTTCGATGGCCCGCGTGATCATCTCGCCGACCACGCTGCCCATGCTGCCGCCGATAAACTTGTTCTCCATGGAGCAGATCTGGATGGGCCGCCCATCCAGCTCGCCCTCGGCGGAGATCAGGGCGTCGGAGAGTCTGGTGGCCTCCTGCGAAGCCTGAAGGCGCTCGCTGTAAGGCTTGCTGTCCACGAAGCCCAGCGGGTCCGACGAGCGCAAGCCGGCGTCGAACTGCCGGTATGCGCCGTCGTCCAGCAGCAGTTTGAGCCTGGTGACGGCGTCGATGCGGGCGTGAACGCCGCACCGCGGGCAAACGTTCCAGTTGTCTTCCAGTTCCTTCTTCCAGACGATCTGGCGGCAACCGGCGCACTTCTGCCACAGTCCTTCGGTGCGCACGCGGCGTTCGTGGTTCTCGATCCGCGGCAGCTTTTCGCCGGGCGGCCCATCCCGTTTAAACCAGGACATGATGCTTTCTTACGTTATCGCGGATAGGGATGCCCACGCAACGTGGCGAAGGCGCGGTAGATCTGTTCGGCCAGCATGACGCGCGCCAGTTCGTGGGGAAAGGTCAAGCCGGAAAGCGCCACCAGCAGGTCTGCGCGGGCCGCCCATCCGGCGGGCAGCCCGTCGTGTCCACCCACCAGGAAAACCAGGTCGCGCCCTTCCATTTCGGCCTTGGAGACCAGAGCGGCAAAACCCGCGGAGTCCATCGGTTTGCCGGCGGGGTCGAGAAAGACTTTGCGCGCGGCGGGGTGTTTGACCCAAAGGTCGGTGCGCTCGGGCCGGATCTCGCGCATTTCCACCGGCGCAAAACGCGCGGCGCGTCCGGCATAGTCCTCAGCCAGCGCATTGGCGTGCGAATCTTTGGGCTTCCCTATGAAATAGAGATAGGTTCTCATGGCAGCCGCGAGGATCCCAGCCGGGAGCGAAGGCTACTCCTCCGGAATCTCCACCAGTTTCCCGCCGCGCCACAGACGCTCCAGGCCATAGTACTCGCGCGCCTTGGGTGAGAAGACGTGAACCAGCAGGTCGCCATAGTCGGCCAGAACCCATTCCGCCTGTTCGTAGCCTTCCACACTGATAGGCAACTCCCCGGCGCGCCGCTTCAGTTGCAGGCGCACCTCGTCGGCAATGGCCTGGACCTGCCTCTGATTAGCCCCCGTGCAGATCACGAAATAGTCCGCGAATGAGGTAATGCCCGTCAGGTCCAGGACCCGGACGTCGGTGGCTTTCTTCGATTCGGCCGCGCGGACCGCGGCGAGCCAGGTAGGCACGGTGGATGGGAGTTCCGCGGTTTCGTTGACGTGGGCCGGCTTCAGAACACGCTCCTGTCCGTATCGTACTACAACCGCGCCGCCCGCCAGAGCCCGCTTCCGAGCCGCGAACGTAAGAGAGCGGTTGCCGGCAAGAGCGCTCGTTGCGGACGGACGGAGGATCGGCTAGCCTGGAATTGGAGGAATGGGTGAGTGGTTGAAACCGGCGGTCTTGAAAACCGTTAGCGGGGCAACTCGCTCGGGGGTTCGAATCCCTCTTCCTCCGCCACATATCTTGTTGCGCCGTCCGTGTTCAACTGACGCAATATGATCACAGTATTCCTCAGCCATTCGAGTCAAGATAAACCCTTCGTCCGGGAACTCGCCGCTTTCCTCGAAACTCAAGGCGATGTAACCGTCTGGCTGGACGAACGGCAAATCGCTCCCGGCCAGAATATCGTTGCTCGCCTCACGGACGGTCTCGAGTCGGACTTTATCCTTCTCATCCTATCTCCCGACTCCGTCGCCTCCGCCTGGGTCTCGGAGGAGTGGACCGACGCTTTCTGGGACCAAACCAACCGTCGCCGACCCAAACTGGCCGCCGTCCTCTACCGCGATTGTTCCATCCCCCGCCTTCTCCGGAATAAGAAATACTTCGACTTACGCACAAACCATCCGCAGGGTTTCCGCGAAATCCATTCGTTTCTTATCACCCGGCAACCAACGCCGCCACCGCGCGTCAACCAACTGCCCACAAGACCGCCGGTCTTCATCGGGCGTGAGAGGGAATTAGCGGCGCTGCGCGAACGATTGGGAGTTCCCGGCGCCGTGGTGCACATACCCGCCATGCCGGGCATCGGCAAAACCACGCTGGCCTTGGAATTTGCTCATCGCTACCAGAACGACTTCGAGTCGGTGTACTGGCTGCCGTGCCAAAGCCAGAGCCTGGCGTTTCTTGCGGGCGAACTGGCTCGCCTGCTCGGCCTCAAACTAGAGGGCGAGCTAGCCCAGGCGGTTCGGGACCTGAAAGATCTATGCGTCCGCAGGCGCTGCCTTCTGATTTTAGACGGCGTCGACAACGATTCTCCCGGCGATTTGGTTCCGGGCGGAGCGTCCTCTGTCCTGGTCACGACACGTCATGCCACGCTGCCGTTTTTGCGGTTTCATGGACCGATCGAACTGCCGCTCTTCTCGGAAACCCAGTGCTTCGAGTTGTTCATTCAAGTTGTCGGAGCGCAAGAGGTAGAGCGCCATCGGACCGAGTGCCAGTCGATGTTTCGGCGGTTAGGGTGTCTGCCCCTTGGTGTAAGTATTTCCGCTGGCCTCATCCGTTACGACGTGCGCTACACAATTGCCGGCCTTGCCGCCAACCTCCCACACGACGTCACAGCCCTTATCCGCGAGGCCATCCAGGCCCTCGACATGCACACGCGCCATTTGCTCGCCGCAATGGCAGCCTGCGCTCCAGAAGGCTTTGGTCTCGAAATGGCAGCTACAATCGCGAGTCAAGACTCAGCTGCTTCGCTCGATTGTTTGCAACAACTCGTTTCGAGGTCACTGGCAGAGGAACTCGATCGCGATTCACGACGTTATCGCCTGCACAATTTAGTCCGCGAAGCCGCCACAGATCCTTTGTTGGCGCCGAAACATACTTCTGCGATCTGTACGGAATACAAGACTTGGGAGAGCAACTGGAATCGCTGTATTGCAGATCTACCCGACTTCCGTGTCGCTCTCGAAACGGCGCTTGCGGACGGCGAAGCGGGAGTCGATCCTTTAGCGGACCAACTCGCGAAGGACGGGTTCCGGCTGACGCACCGCGTCGGCCGGCTTGCCGAGGCATTTGAGATTTGCGTGCGTATGCATCGCGCCGCCGCGGCTCTCAACGACCGGGCGACGTTGGCTGCATGGTTAGGGAACGAGGGTGAGATCCTCCGGCTGTGGGGCCGGCTGGACGAAGCGGTCGCGGCCTTCAAACAACAAGAGACCATCTTACTGGACCTCGGCGACATGGGAGGCCTGGCGCCCTGTTACGTGCGACAATCCTTGGTCCTATGGATATGGGGACGCTTGGAAGAGGCATTAGCGCTCCAGGAACGAGCAGAGGTGATCTTCTTGCAATTGGGCAACAAGGACGGCTTGGAACGCAACTATGTGAATCAGGCAGGCGCCTTGATGGCGTTGGAGCGCTTCGAGGATGCTTTGGCGCTGTACAAGAAAGCGGAAGCCATCTGCCTGGAGCTAGGCAACACTAACGATTTGGCGGCGAGCTATGACGGCCAGGCAGCAATCTTAAATACATGGGGACGCCGCGAGGAAGCGATGGACTTGCTGAAGCGCGAAGAAGCCATATGTCTGGAACTGGGGAACAAAGAAGGTTTGCAGCGCTGCTACGGGAATCAAGCCGAGATCCTGCGCGATTTAGGACGCTTCGAAGACGCAATGGTCCTGCTCAGAAAACAAGAAGGCGTATGCGAGGAACTGGGCAACAAACTGGCCCTTGGATATTGCTACTTCGGCTGGGGACTAACGGCTCGGGCCCTCGGGAATTCTGAAGAGGGACTACGTAAGCTCCGGGCGGCGCTTACGCTATTTGCGGAGCTGCCGATGCCTCGCGAGCGGGACAAAGTCGCAGCCGAGATTACGAAAACCGAAGCCGAGAAAGTTTCTTGATCCGCACTGCGCCGAACGCAAGCTCCCCCTATCGGAACGGCAGGCGCCACGCGGACATTGATCCAGCCCCGAGCGCGGCCCGCATGCAGGGGCTGATGGATTCCTCCCGTGAAGCGCCCGTCGCGCCAGGAACATGGGGCAACCTGGGCAACATTCAACGCGCGGCGCGCGCCGTCCCGCCCACTACTGGCTGCGCGAGATGTGATGGCATGGCTGGCGTGCAGTAGATTCTCTGCACGGCCGGCGTGAAGTCCTCCTCAGCGGCCCGGTAGATGGTCGGAACGAGCTTTTGCGGTCCCTGCTCCATCCCGGCGCACCGCTCGAGTAACCGGATGCGCTCTCTATTTGGCGAGCACAGGAACACTCGTGATCGCCCCTCCTGGCGTGGCTCGTATCCCCAGCGCGCTGATCTGCCCGCCCGACGGCGCGTCCAGTTCCAGCGTACCCAGAAGCCCAGTCACCCCCGGGTAGCTGCTTGCCAGCATGAAGGAGGTGTGAGCATAGGCCGCCAGATTGATCGGGGCCGCCGTCCCCAGGTTCGCTCCCGTGCTGTCACGCAGCACCACCGGAATGCTCACCTGCTGGTTCGTTAAATTCGCCAGCGCAACGCCAGTCTGGTACCCGCCCGTGTAGTCGAACGGCAGCACAAACGCAGTCGGATTGCGCGTCTCAATCGGCGCTACCGCTTCCTGGGAGCCTGTGGACGTCGTCCAGGCAAATACCGCAGAGGCGCCGACGTTCCCACCGGAGGCTGTTAGTTGCGCCCAGCCTTCCGACGTCGCCTGGCTGGCCCTTCCCGCTGTCTCAAGCACCAACTGCGCCTCCGCCCCGATCGTCTGAGTCAGAGTCGAAGCCGACGTTGGCGTGTTGGAACCGGTCAGCGGATAGATCACCGGCACCTGCAAGGCAGCCCCGCTATCGGCGTAGAAGTTCAATGTCACCTGCGCGGCCGTCGTGCTCGTGTTGACCAGCGTAATCGTGCTGTTCCACAGTCCGCCCGACGCCACCTGCGCCATCGACCCGTTGGAAGCCGCGCCCGTGGCCAGCACAGGGACGGTCGTGATGGCTCCGTCCGGCGCCGCTCGAATCCCCAGCGCGCTGATCTGTCCGCCCGCCGGCGTGTCCAACTCCATTGCGCCAAACTGGCCCGCCACCGCCGGGTAGTTCGCCGCCAGCATAAATGAAGTGTGCGCATAGGCCGGCAGGCTGATCGATGTCGTCTGCAAGGTCGTCCCCGCCGCGTTGCGCAGCACTACCGGAATGGTCGCCGCCTGGCTCGACATATTGGCCAGCGCCACGCCGGTAGCGTACCCGCCCGTGTAATCGAAGGGCAGCACAAATGCGCTCGGATTGCTTGTCTCCAGCGGCACTACGGCCTCCTGCGTACCCGCTGACGCGGTCCAGGCAAACACCGCGGAGCCGCCGACGGTTCCGTTGGCCAGCAGTTGCGCCCACCCCTCCACTGTGGCCTGACTGGCCGTTCCGGCGGTCTGGATTACGAACTCCGCTCCAGCGGCAATGGATCGATCGAGTGTCGAGGCCAGCAGGGGCGCCGCGTCGGTCGTCTGCGGGAAGATCAGCGGCAGTTGCAGCGGATTGCCATTATCGTCAAAGAAGTTCAAGACCACGTCCGCCGAAGTTGTGCCCGTGTTGACCAGCGTGATGGTGGTGTTCCAGAGGCCTCCGGAGGCCAATTGCGCCATCGATCCGGCGGAAGTGGGGGCGGATGACTGAGATGGCGTTAACGCCCTGACGCGCGCATTGGCGCCCTGGGTTGATACGTACACGGTTCCGCTGCTTCCGATCGCTATTCCGAAAGGTACGTTTAACTCGGCGCTGGTCGCAGACCCACCATCGCCCGTAAAGCCAAAGACGCCGTTGCCGGCAACCGTCGCGATGACGCCGGCTGTATTCACCATCCGCACGCGCTCGTTGCCAGCATCCGCGATGTACAGGTTACCGGCCGAGTTCACTGCCACCCAAGTCGGTGAGTTAAGTCCAGCGCTAAGAGCCGGACCGCCGTCGCCAGAGAAAGAAAGAGTGCCATTACCCGCAACCGTTGTGATGATACCGTTTGACGACACCATGCGTATCCTGGAGTTCCCTCCGTCCGCGATGTACAAGTTGCCTGCGCTGTCCAGAGCTATGCCCAGGGGACCGTTCAGCGCCGCGGCGGTAGCGGGGCCGCCATCGCCAGAGAAGGAAAAACTTCCGTTGCCCGCAATCGTCGAGATCGTGCCGTTCGTGGATACCTTACGGATTCTGCTCGCGCCAAGCCCACCCTCCGAGATATAGATGTTCCCTGCCGCATCGATCACAACGCCTGCGGGGGCGGAGAGCGCAGCGCTGGTCGCGGCGCCGCTATCACCGTCGCCGGATGCCGGAGAACCACCCCCAGCCACTGTGGTTATCGTGCCGGTTGGCGAGACCCTACGAATCCGGTTGTTTCCAAGATCCGCAATGTAGAGGTTGCCCGCACTGTCCACCGCAACGCCCGCCGGGCTGTACAGTGCCGCGCTCGTTGCGGGGCCCCCGTCACCTGAGAAACTGCGCGCTTGGTAGGAGCCTGCTACGGTCGAGATAATGCCACTTGCGTTGACCTTGCGAACCGCATTGAATGTGTCGGCGATGTAGAGGTCGCCAGCGGCGTCAACCGCCAGTCCGCTAGGCCCACGGAGATAAGCGCTGGTCGCTGGGCCGCCATCGCCGTAGGATGGTCCGCTGCCGCCTCCGGCAAACGTCGAAATAATATATCCCTGCGCCCGGCACGGGTGCGGCTGCAAGAAAACGACTGCGCCGAGAAGACACAGTGAAGTTACTATCTTCCGCAAAACCTCCGGGGCGTCGATTGTCCAACAAGTGGTCATAACACGGATCTCCAATAAACCAGGATTTCCCGGCTAGGCGCCCGCGCCCTCTCCAGCCGCGCCGCCGAGGCCGTGATGATCGCCACGGCCGGCGCGGATTTCGAAACAAGCGCGGAACTTTCGCGGCTGTATTGCGCCTCGTCGCGGAGCGCCGTGGAACGTAGGGCGCTTACTGATCTGGCGTCACGCCGAAGTCGAAGATCTGCGCCGCGGCCGCCGCCCCGGCCGCGGCGCCGAACGAGGCCAGGAAACAGAATTCGCCAGGTTCCAGAGCAACGTTCGGAGTGACCTTGTACATGCCGGATCGCAGCTTTTCAGACCTGAATGTCACCATCGATTTCTCGTCGGTCCCACTCGATGCGCCCGTCACGCCGTACTGCCCGATGATCGTTTCCCGCGTGGTCTTGGTCACGTCCAACTTCACCAGCGCGAACTGGTTCGGATTCGAAACCGATCCGAATCCGCCCTTACCCAAACCGGCGGCCTTATCAATCAGATCATAAGTAAGTATACATGACGCTACGGGATTAGACCGCTGCGT
>OBLW0100003298.1_pt1 | contig 12638 bp, 8 predicted proteins | sample 1520161 | NCBI WGS metagenome assembly OBLW01 (sample SAMEA3539309, study PRJEB22396) | soil metagenome | biome: tundra; feature: field; material: soil | place: USA | collected 2010-05 | depth 0.15 m
TGCGCAAGTTCAAGGCGATTTTCCTCGGTGCGGTCGGCCATCCGCAGGTCAAGCCGGGCATCCTCGAAAAGGGCATCCTGCTGCGCCTCCGTTTCGAACTGGAACAATACATCAATTTGCGTCCCGTGAAACTTTACCGCGCCGCCGACTGTCCATTGAAGGACAAGGGGCCGGAGCACGTTGATTTCGTTGTCGTGCGCGAAAACAACGAGGGTCTTTACGTCGGCTCAGGCGGCTTTGTGTTCAAGGGCACACCGCATGAAGTTGCCATTCAGGAATCGGTGAACACACGCCGCGGCGTGGAACGCTGCCTGAAATTCGCCTTTGAGCTTGCGAAGAAACGGCGTGGCGGCAAGCCGTGGAAAGGTCTCAAAACGGTGGACATCCAGGTGGGCAAGACCGCACAACTTACGCTCTGCGGCAAGACGAACGTGCTCACGTACGCGTTCGATTTGTGGGAACGCGCGTTCCACGAACTCGGCGCGAAGTATCCGGCGGTGAAGCGCGATTACGCCCACGTGGACGCCACGGTCATGTGGTTCGTGAAAAACCCGGAGTGGTTCGATGTGATTGTCACCGACAACTTGTTCGGCGACATCATCACCGACCTCGCCGCGATGATTCAGGGCGGTTTGGGCATCGCCGCCGGCGGCAACATCAATCCCGAAGGCACGAGCATGTTCGAGCCGATGGGCGGCAGCGCGCCGAAATACACCGGCCAGAACGTCATCAACCCGCTGGCAGCCATCAACGCCGCCGGGATGATGCTGGATTTTCTCGGTGAGGCAAAAGCGGGCGCGGCCATTGAGAACGCCGTCGTGAAGATCATCAACACGAAGATCAAGTCGCTCGCGGCCGGCAAAATGGGCCCTGGCACGCGCGAAATCGGCGATCTGGTGGCGGCGGCGGTTTGACGATGAGGGCGGCGGATGAAAAGCCTGACCGAACATCTCTGGTTTGAGACACCGCATCGCCGCGATTACGTCAACATCACCGGCACGGTCGAGCAGCTCGTCCGCAAGAGCGGCGTGCAGGAAGGGCTTTGCCTCGTCAACGCCATGCACATCACCGCGAGCGTCTATATCAACGACGCCGAGGATGGTTTGCTGCACGACTACGACGTGTGGCTCGAGAAACTTGCGCCGCACGAGCCGGTTTCGCAATACCAGCACAATCGCACCGGCGAGGACAACGCGGACGCGCACCTGAAACGCCAGGTCATGGGCCGCGAAGTCGTCGTGGCCATCACGAAGGGCAAGCTGGATCTCGGCCCGTGGGAACAGATTTTCTACGGTGAATTCGACGGCCGCCGCCGCAAACGCGTGCTGGTGAAAATCATCGGCGAATGACTTCTCGTTTCGTTTGGATGGAAACTTGAAAGGCGCCCCGGTCGGAACCGGAACGCCTTGGTTGCCGAAGATGCCGTACCGCTATTTGGCGGCGATTGCGCGTTTGTAACCGTGAGCCTTCGCCGGCCACGCCGTAATGAACAGCAAAGTGCCGATGGCTGCACAACCAATCAGTCCGGCAAACCCCGCATTCCAACCGTAATGTTGGACGACAAATCCCAAACCCCAACCCGAGAGCACGGTGCTCGCGTAACCAAAAATGCTGGTCAGGCCGACGGCGGTGGCGGCGGCGCGTTTGGTGGCGAGATTCGCGCAGGCGATGGCCAGCAGACATTGCGGGCCATAGACAAAAAACCCCGTGGCGCAAAGCAGGCCGGTGATCAGCAATTCCGATTGCGTTTGAATTTTCCATAACAGCAAAACGGAAACGCCGGCGAGCGCCATGTAAACGACGCAGGCGCGCGCGGCGCGACCGCCGAGAAAACGGTCGGTGATCCAGCCGCCGAGCACCGCGCCAATCAATCCGAAGATTTCGAATCCGGCTATCATCCAGGCGGCGTGCAGAATCTGGATGTGCCTGGCTTCGGTCAGCAAAGTGGGTCCCCAATCGAACACGGCGTAACGGATGGTATAGACGAAGAAATTCGCCACCGAAAGAATCCAGATGTATTTGTTGGAAAAAACCTGCTGGAACAGGAACGCTTTGAAATCTTTCTGCGATTCGTGCTCTTCAGCTTGAGTCTGGGTTCCTTCAACTTCAGGCAAACCGACCGAGGGCGGCGTGTCGGGCATCAAGAACCAGATCAAAACGGCGGCGAAAATGGCGATGGCCGCCGGAACCAAAAAACAGAACCGCCAGTTGGGCGCGAAAAAATTTCCACTGACCAGAAAGCCGCAGAGCAGAACAATTAAAATGCTGCCGATATTGTGGGAGGAGTTCCAGATGGAAAACTTGGTCGCGAGTTGCCTGGGCGGAAACCAGTTGGCCAGCAGCCGCGCGCACGGTGGAAAACCCATGCCTTGAAACCAGCCGTTCAGCATCCAGATGAGGCCGAACGCCACGACGGTCGAACTCAACCCAAACCAGACATTGAGGAGCGCCGAAGCCAGCAGCGCGGTGGACATGAAGACGCAGGCGTTTGCGCGGTCGGCGAGAAAACCGTTCGCGAACTTCGACACACCGTAAATCACCCCGTGCAGCGTCAGAAACAGGCCGAGGGCTTCTTTCGTGATGCCGAGGTCTTTGCCCAGGAACGGCATGGCGACGCCGAGGTTTTTGCGCACGAAATAAAACATGGCGTAGCCAAAGATGGAAAAGATCAGGACGCGCATCTGCCAGCGGCGGTATTTCGCCGCGATTTCCGCCGGGTCGGTGAGCGTGACCGGCGCGGGCGGCGCGGGCTGAAAGATGCCCAGCAAGCCCTTGCGTGATGCGCGAACCACTGGCTTGACGCTGGCCGGTTCGGGAGTCATATGTGGGCAAAATGTCAGTCCATTTCACCTTCGTCCAGAAGAAGAAATTCAAAAACTTTTTGTCCAATAAAAAAGGGCGGCCGAAGCCGCCCTTGAATTTTTCATGCCGATAACTGTGACTTAATGTATAAGCCGGTAGAATTTTGCCGGGTTGCCAATGGCATTGGTGTATGGGCTGCTGCTGCCAGGCACGTTGGTGTAGGTCCCGGTCACGGCAGGGGCAGTCTGGAGCGAGAATGTATTATCCGTCCATGAAAGCACGGCCTGATTGTTGATCAGTTGAATGTTCAACCGGGCGGGCAACACGATGCCAGTGACGGCCGCAAACGAAAGGCCGACACTAAAGTTGGACACGGTCAGTATTCCTTCGTCGGCGGTGCTTTCGCGAAACGCATAGGAATAGATGTTCACCTTGTTGGTCGCGATGTCGGTGGTATCCGTCACGCTAGGTGAAGATTCGCTGCTGGGATTAATCCAGACTGTGGAAAACGCGTTGGACAACACCAGTCGTGTCACCACAACATAATTGGAATTCAAAACCAGGTCTTGCGGAAACGGCACGGCATTCGTGCTGGTGCTGGTGTTGTTGGCAATGCCGATCCGGTAATTGCCGGGCGCCGCGCCGTTTGTGAACGCCCACACACGGGCAAGGAATCCATATATCGTGTTGTCTTTGAAGTGTCCAAAGTAAGAGCCCGCTGTGCCCGGCAACGTTGTGTATTTGACAATGTAGCGCGAATACAATACGGCTCCGCTGTTTGTCATGTAAGGCTGGCCGATCAACGGGGCATTCACATCCTCGGTGTTATTGACACCATCCACCGTGACTACTCCTGAACCAACCTGCATTTGCCCGGCGATTCCACTGTGGGTCTGCCAAAAGCCGCCGGATTTTGAGATGATTGCGCCGCTGCCGTCGTAATCAAAATTGTCAACAAGAACGACGTTGGTATTTGGGCGGACTACCAGGATGAAAGTTGGCGACGTGCTCAATGAACCGTCGCTCGCCGAAATCGTGATCGGAACGGTGCCGAATTGATTCGTTACCGGAGTGATGGTCAAAGTGCGGTTTGCTCCGCTGCCGCCAAGCGAGACATGGGCAACGTCATTCGACACCAGCGTTGTATTTCCCGAAGATACCGTCGGGGTGATGGTGGCTGGGGCGGTGTGGTCATCGGTGAGCGTAAACGGTATCACCAAGGTGCTGTTGCCAATCATATTGGTGTTCATCAATCCGCTGATGACCGGCGGCTGATTGGCCGCGGTGATGGTCAGAGTAAACCAAGTCACCGTCGAATCGCCATTTCCATCCGTCACGGTGACCAAAATGGGCACATTGACGTTGGCCGAGTTGCCAAGGCTGGACGAAATGACCAGTCGCCGCGAGCCGCCGCCGAGGTTGTTCACAGCGAGTCCGACACTGACTGTGGGGTCGAGGGAAGCTGCCGTGACACTCAACGAACCGGCCGGCGTTTCAGTGTCACCCACCGTGAAAGTAACGTTGCTACCAAAGGTGTCCTCCACTGTCTGGTCCGGAATGGCGGTAATGGTCGGCGGGGTGTTGGCATTCGTGATGGCATCGGCGCTGATGGTCACCAAGTCATAACTAAGCGTGCCAGCCGAACCGTAGGTGGACGTGCTTCCAACAGCGACATAATCTGCATTGTTCGTGTTGCCATAACTGGCCGTGCTTTCAAATTCAGTCACGATGCGGATGCCAAAATGAGGATTGTTGGCGGCACCCGGAAAGCCGGCGAGGCTGTAATTGAATGAGACATAAAAGTTGGCACTCACGCTCGCAATTGACGAACTGGTCGGGAAATCAATGAAATCCGTGCCATTGGTCGTGTATTGCAGCCGTTGATATTTGCTGGCGGTGGCGGTGGCGCGGGTATCGAAAGAAACGGTGACGTTCTTCGCGCCAACCGTGCTGACCATAAATTGCGCGCCGGCGAGCTTATTGGAGGTTCCCTGTGCCGGATAAGTTGACATGCCCCAGGCGGTATTGGGAACCGCCGGGTCATTGCCGCTCGCATTGGGTTGCAAAAAAGTCACAACGTTCACGCCCGAGGCGGTGCCAATGCCTTGATACGGCGCCGGGTTGGTGATGTTGAACGCGCCGTTAAAATTCCAAAACCCCAGCGGCCCGGTGTTGGCCACGGTGAGCGACGCCACGGAACTTGTCACCGCGCCATAAGTGCCGGTGACGACGACCACAAAATTGGTCGGGGCGGCGGTTGTCAGATTGGTAATCGTGAGCGTGCTTGTCGTCGCTCCCGAAACCACGGCGCCGGAACCCTGCGCGCCGTTATTCACCGGACTGGCAATGGCCGCGTTGTTGTTGGGGTCTGTGCAAAAATACCATTGGTAGCCTGTTATTCCAGTGCCGGCGGCAGACACGGGGAACTGCACCGTTCCGCCCAACAATCCCACCTGGCTCACTGGCTGCACATTGATTGCCGGGTCAATGACCGTCAACGAAACGACGTCGCTTGTGGCTGTAACAGTGGATACATTTGAAACCATCACCTGATAATTCGCGGCGTCAGCCAGAAGAACATTGGGAAGCGTCAGAGTTCCGGTGGACGTATTGGTCGTAACGGTGGAAATTAAATTAGTAGTTAAAGCGGTTTCTTTATACCAAAAGTAAGTTAACGGTGTGTCGCCGGCGGACAGCGTTACCGTGAAGGAGACTGCGTTGCCAGCGTTGGTCGTGATGCTCGAAGGCAATATGCCGGAGATTGTTGGTGGCGTTCCCGTCGCAGCAGTCACGGTAAAGTTGTCCACGCGACTCGTGCCGCCAGTGCCAACCGTGCCGCCGCTCGAAGAGATCGTGGAGGAATCAACCAAACGGAAATAAACAGTAGAGGCATTGGTTATCGCGGTGACAGAGCTTAAATCATTAGTAAAATTATAAACGGGAGCGGGGCTTGTGGAAGTCCAAGCAGGATTTGGCGCAAGGCCATTGTCGAGCACGGTATAAGGAGAACCGAACGAAGTAAAGTGTATGCCATCGGTGCTATACTCAAACTGGAACTGACCGGGCCCCGTTCCACTACTGGTCTGGGAAAAGGTAACGACGATATGTTGAGCCCCTACAGTGCTGACGGTAAATTGATAATAATCTCCCACAGCCCATAAAGTGGAACTAAATGAGTGCGACGATCCATTGCCAGCCGGAGAACTGTAAACCGTGGCGCCAACATGCGAACCGGATGCACTGCCGCTTCCAATTTCCGGGCTGAATGGGCCGGCGGTGGTGGGCACACTGGTTTCAAACGTCCACTTTGCCAGGGTGGATTGTGCGAACGCGGCCGATGCCGAAAAAAGGACAACCGCCAGGCAGGATAAAATGGATTTAAGTTTCATGGTTGGTTCCGTGGGTTGATGTTTGTTTGTTCTGTTTTTTTCTTTTGCTTTTTTAGAAACGCCGGACTTCTCTATTTGTTAAATTTCCGGCCCGGTCAGTTCGGCGTGGTCGGGGATGGATACCAATACATCGTGCGCGATGTGGCCCATTCAGCGCTGGCGCTGTAATAGGTGCTGCTGTCTCGCCAAAACTCGTTGGTTCTCGCGGTGCGACAACTGCCGTCACACATTGCGAAATTTTCAAGTTTGTTATTGCTGTGGCGGACGGCGGAATATTTGCCGTTGGTGACGGATTCCGATGGGGCGGTGGCTGTGGTAGTGTCTTGTTCCGCCAGGAAAATGGTGTCGGTTGGTATTTTAATGTCGGAGAGTTTGGTCTGCAACACACCCGTTCGCTGGCCGCTTGAATTATAACGGGTGGAATAATCAACGCATATGGCGCTGCTTTCCGCATACATGAAATACGCCTTGTTCGCGTTCAGTGGGTTTGAATAACCTTGTGCCACAGTGGGGTCAGGCGCGCTGGGACAGGAAAAAAGGGTCGAACTGCCGGGCAATGGCTGCTTGCCCGTGGCTTGCGGGGGATAAAGACTCACCAGTGACGGCTGCGATATGCTGACAGGCACAATATTATACCACGCATAGTTCTTGTTGTCGAAGCTGCCGGTTGCGCCCGCATAGTTAATGGTCTGCAAAGTGTTACCTTCATCGGGCACATAATCATTATTGTCATCCGAATACATACGAAAAGCCAGCCCCCATTGTTTCATATTGCCAACGCACGCAATGGTTTGCGCCTTTCGCTTGGCTGCCGACAGCGCCGGCAACAACAGCGCGGCGAGAATGGCGATGACGGCAATGACGACCAGCAGCTCGATCAACGTGAAAGCCCGCCGGGTTTGGCGGAAATAAAAATTCGCGAAGATGCTTTTGCGAACCGTTTTGCTGCTTTCAAACATAGAGTTGCTCATGCTGCCGGCAAGATCGGGACGATCTTACGCTTTTTGCGCGAACCGGTCGAGGTTGGTGATGAAAGCATTTTCTCACGAAATGCTGTCGCTGGCAAGAACTTCTTGGAAGAAAAGTTGTTCGCATTTTCACACAATTCACAAAACCGCAACTCGTTCGACACACAACTCGTGTTTAAAGGAACCAAAGCACGTTTGTCACCGGTGCAAAACAAAAAACTTCAGTAAAAAACACGATTGGGACCCACTCATCGCCTTCGTCACCGGCCCGCGTGCCGTCGGTTTTGTTTTCGTGTGCCGGCTGGGAAAAAGCCGGGGGCGAAGTTGCGCGCCAGCAGCTCAAAATTGACGGAGGCAGACTCGCGCCGCACGAGCCAACGTCGTAATACCAAAACAACCGCACCGGCGAAGACAACGCGGACGCGCACCTGAAACGCCAGGTTATGGGGCGCGAAGTGGTGGCGGCCATCACGAAGGGCAAATTAGATCTCGGCCCGTGGGAACAGATTTTCTACGGTGAATTCGACGGCCGCCGCCGCAAGCGCGTGCTGGTGAAAATCATCGGTGAATAATCCCATGTCCGCTGAAAATTTGATTAGCCCGGACCGAGTCATGGACGTCCGGGAAATCCCATGTTCCATCAAGCACGGATTGATCCTGCGCACCTGCGTGGAACTGCCGGTGGGATGCCATTTTATTTTGCTGAACGGCCGCGACCCGGTGCCTTTGCGCGACCAGATTTCCGTTTCCTGGCCGGGAGTCTTCGCCTGGGAGTATCTGGTTCAAAAGACGGATGAAGTCCGGGTCAAAATCACCAAGCTGAAATCTGTGAAGGCGCAGCAATGAACGCCGGGGTGTCATTGGGTAACCTGATAAAACCGCTGTGTTTGCCCGGACGGCTCGCTAAATGAAGCTGAGTTGCCGGAAGCGGTAATATTGGTCAGATCGTTCCACTTCGAGTCACCGAGCTGCTGCTTCCATTGAACGCGATAGGTTTGGCCGGAAACAGCGTTCCATGAAAAACCGACATTGCCATTGGTGCAAATGACGGAGTCCAATCGGATGGCGAAGAGGGTGTTGAGCAGATCAGCCAGGCGGTGGCCCCCCAAAGCCATGCGTTGTCCGGTGGTGGTTTGGGCGGTATTGGTGTAACTGGTTGAGGGAGTGGAGTTCAAACTGATTCCGACGTAAGATACCGTCTTGGCAACTCCCTGACCTTCCCGGGCCCAGTCCATCGGGTTGGGAATCGTGCCAACATTTCGGGTGTAGGGGTAAACGGCTTCGATGGCCGCGACCTTGTTGCTCAGAGTGGTCTGACTGGAAGAACTAAGTGGGCGCGGCAAATTGTCGAGAAGATAACCGCCGCCATCGTCCCATAGATAATGGAGGTTGCTCCAGGTACCTTTGAGGTAGAAACCGTTGCCGCCGCCATCGCCGTTTGGCTGTGATGAAAAGAAGGCGTCGGAGGTGTGCAGGGGCTGCTGGATGTCGGCGACGAAATGAATCAGGTAACGCAAACTAACGGCTTGGTTGCTTTGAGACGCGCTGCTGCTTTGCAACATGGAGATGGACAGGTTGATGGCCTGAACGACGTCAAATGAGGCAGGAACAAAGCCGTTGGTCGGAGTGCTATCCAGGCTGAAGGGCAAATCAATGTAGTGCCAGATGCTTGAGCCCAATTGACTCTTGTAATCGTCTGCCCAGCAGGCTGCGGTCACGAAGTTGCTGGTGCTGCTGCTGCCGGGGGTCACGGGCGCCGCAATGAGGGCGTCACATCTGGCTTTTACGGCGGAGTCCAGGTGATTATAGGCGATTTGCGCCACGACCATGTGCCCTTCGGCATCCCAAGCCAATACAGGCTGCACGAGGCACAAACAGGCACACAGGCCGATCAAAAATTTAACCACCATCTTTGGAGGGAATTGGTTTAGATGCTACAAAATCGGTCACCCGTCACCATGATAATAAAAACGCCGCCACGTTTGGCTCATGGCGGCGTGTGTGAAAATGGATAACAATTATTTCTGGCGGCGGAACTTCAGCAGCAAGGCCAGCCCGCCCAAGGCGGACAACGCCAGTGTGGACGGCTCGGGAACCGAGGTGATTGAAAATGGAGTTATTTCGGGTGGAAAAGTTGTAGATTGCGACACAAAACCAGTTATATCAACCAAGCCGGTTGGAATCGGGGTGCCACCCAGCGCTCCAGCAGTGGAGTAAGATGATGCCCAGTCATATACTTCCATGATATTGCCGCCGCCATCTTTGGCATACAAAGTCACGTTGGCGTGGGTCGCGAAGTTACCCGACACAGGAATGGTTGCGCCTGAATCTGTGTAAAGCGAAACGTTGTCCAATGTCACAAGATGGCCGGCAAGGTTTATAGGAATCGCTCCCGTTCCTGAAGCCGTCAGTGCCGGAATTGTAAAGACACCAGGCGAAGAAACCGTGTTTCCAGTAGAATGCAGACTAATTGAAGTAATGGTGGCAACCTCCGGAATCTGGTGATAGGGTGAATAGGTTCCCGAAACACTGATGGCATCGCCTACAGCCGGCGTGTAACCAAGACCGGACAAGGTGCTAAAAATGTCAAGCGAACCGGTCGAATCTTGGGCAAGGAATGAATATGTGGTGTAAGTATATCCATCAACAGTTCCCGGCTGGGACAAAACAGCCGAAACGACGGGATAGCTGCCCGAAACATTATCATACGTCACCGCAGTGCCGGTGGTGTCACTAAAGATTGTGGATGCGCTGTCGGCCAAAGCGTTTGAAGCGAACAAAACGACTGTGGACGCGATGACACCTGTTAACAAATATTTTTTTTTCATAAGTTTTTTCACAAGAATTGGTTTTAACAACTGACTTTATTTTTTTAATTTCTCTTCTGCGCTGCTATTTATGACTAAAACTCCGGACGAAGTCAAGGTTTTTTTACTTGCTTACGTTACGATAACGGGCGGAGTGGTCAATCTGCCAGATTCCGATCGCGAAGGCACGATTTTCGCATTTAAATGCGTTTTAACGTGTTAAATCAAGCACAAACTTACGCTTTTCGCGCCCCACTTCCGGTAGGGCCAAAACCGTTTCCAACCATGGACTGGACCAGAAGGCGCGCCTTTTGCGGCGTTTAATCAAGGCCCTGCCCCGCGGATACGGCACGTCCCAAAGAAGGCGCTCCCAGCGTTTAATCAAGGATTTGCCGCGCGATACGGCACGTCCCAAATAACATCCCCCAGCAAAGGTTCGAGTTCGCCGCCGGTGGAAGGATTACTTTGGATAGAGGTGGTTTTGAAATAGGCGGCATGGCCATCAAAGAAATTGATCACCCCGCCTTTGTTATGACGTGAGGCGAAGCTGTTTTGCCGGCCAGCCGGGTTGACCGAATTGTAACTAGGTGAGGCATTGACGACTTCAGTGACCGGATCAAAGACCATGTCAAACATGAAGACCACGGCGGACGGATTTCTAAAAGAAGTCAGCTTGGGCATGGTCGGGTAGGGCAAAGCCTTGGTGTAGATGCCATCATCCGCCCTTTTCAAGTCAATGTTCATGACATAACTAAAGAAACCGCCCGCACCCGCGCCGCCACCGGAGTTATCGGCTGGACTCAAACCACCACTACTAATCGTTCCCAAAGACATGCTGGCAGCGGGACACTCCCAAACAGCCCCCTTGCCGCCGGGAAAGGGCATATAGAGGGTTGCCTTAGTTGCACTACCGCCTCGCGCAGTAGTGAAGTCACTGTAATAATCAGACAGATTTCGTTCCGCTAAGAACTGCGGTAGCAGATTGAACCAGGCATTGAGATCAGCCGGAGTGCCCGTCGGCAGGCCGTTGTAAAGTGCAGTATCAAACCACGCACTCCCGGCTCCATAACCATCGCGCGGTATGCCTTCGCTGTTGTCCGGGGAATACATTTGGATGGCCAGTCCCCACTGCCGCAGATTGGAAACGCAACTGATCTGTTTGGCCTTGTCCTTGGCCCTGGCCAGTGCCGGCAGGATCAGCGCGGCCAGAATGGCGATGATGGCAATGACGACGAGCAACTCAATGAGCGTGAAGGCGCGCCGTTTGACGGCGGCATTCACGCCCGACGCATTGATATTGATTTTGGTACGCATAAACGTAATTCCGACCAGCAATCATGGCGTGCTGACCTTATAGAACTGGGTGGCGGCAGCATTGGTTGCCTTATAAATGCCGGTGCTCGGATAATAACTCAACCCAAAGGTATGCGTCCACGGGCCAAGCAGGTTGGTGGCGCTATAGACGCTGTAAGTCGAGCCGGTTGCCGCTGGCCAGGTTAGTTTGGAAACACCATTGCTTGCGGTCAAGCCGACCGCAAAGGGCGCGTTCGTAGTGGTGACAATGTCCGCAAAACGCGTTGGATAAATCTCGGGTGTGGTGGTGCTGTATAACCCCAGCTCCCCGGTCACTTGATAAGCAAAGCCCGGGATCGGTTGGCCAAAATAATTGGTGTTCAATTGATCCACCGCATTGGTATAAGTATAAACATAAATTTCCATATAGCTCTGGCCAGCCGAATAGGGTTGTTGATAAGCATAAAACGCCGTGTGGGAGTTAACCGGGTAAGTGCCACTGACCGGCGCGCCCGACGACGAGGAATAAAGCCAGACATTGGTCAGGGTGACCAGCGAGCATTGGATGCCAATCCCATAAGCGCCCATTGGATTGGTGGCCATTAGCGGCAGGTTCAACGCCGCCGGCGCCGGCAGCGGATTGTTGTAACTGATTACATTGACGTTGGTGGGGTTGGCCACCAATTCCAATTGTCCATAATACTCCTCTATTTCACCCGTCACACTCACCAAGGCGCCAACGGGCGCCTGATTCGTGTTGGGGCTTCCAAGATATACCATCGCAGCGCCCGTCCCGTCTTGAATATAGAAATCAGAGTAAGTCAAGGATCCCACTTCACCAAAAGACGTAACCACACCCTGAACATTAAATAACGTTGAGCCGACGGGATAATAATTACCACTGGGGGGATTATTCGTCAGAAAACTGTGCAAGAAACCAATCGTTACCGTGGACGGTGGCACTACCAGCACAGTGACGGTGACACTGTTTATTGCAGGGCTGGCGCCGCCGGTGGCAGTAACGTAATAGGACCCCGATTCTGCAAAATTGGCGGGGGACAAGGTCAAGGTCGAACCCGTGCCCACTTGAGAAAAACTGCCGCCACCGGTCGGTTCAAAATACCATTGATAAGTCAACGGCCCGGTGCCATTGGCAAGCGCACTCAAGGTAATGGTGGAACCGTAAGTGTTGGTGGCGCCATACGGCTGGGTGGTAAAAAACGGCGGCGTGGGCGTGAGGTTAACCGAAACCACCGCCGGCGCGCTGGTGATGCTGCCCGCCGAGTTGGCAACGGCAACGCTGTAATTGGCGGTGTTTTGCAGATCGGTCAAAGTGAGCACATTGGACACCGAGCCTGAAACGTATGTGCCGTCGGAAA
>OBLW0100003299.1_pt1 | contig 12637 bp, 14 predicted proteins | sample 1520161 | NCBI WGS metagenome assembly OBLW01 (sample SAMEA3539309, study PRJEB22396) | soil metagenome | biome: tundra; feature: field; material: soil | place: USA | collected 2010-05 | depth 0.15 m
GCTCTTCCGATCTGGCCGGCGCGGATTTGATTATGACGATGAAAACCAGTTGATCCGCGTGACCGTGACCAACAGTTGGAAATCTGAGTTCACCTACGATGGCAAGTTGCGCCGACGGATTCTGAAGGAGTTCACTTGGAATGGCAGCTCGTGGACGCAGACCAATGAAGTGCATTACATCTACGATGGAAACGTGGTAGTTCAGGAACGGGACGCAAACAATCTGCCCAAGGTGACTTATACGCGGGGCAATGATTTGGGCGGGACGTTGCAGGGCGCGGGCGGAATTGGTGGGCTGTTGGCGCGTTCAGACAATACCCAGTTGATCATCGGCAGTTCCTCGGCACATGCGTATTATCATTCGGACGGCAACGGCAACGTAACGATGCTCATCAATAATCTCCAGTTGATGGTGGCGAAATACCTTTACGATCCGTTCGGAAACATGCTGTCCATGAGCGGACCGCTGGCCAGCGCCAACACTTACCGTTTTTCCAGCAAGGAATGGAATGATAATACCGGGTTGTATTATTATCTGTATAGATTCTATGACCCGAATTTGCAAAGGTGGCTAAATCGTGACCCTATCCAAGAAGCTGGTGGGTTGAACTTCTATGAGTATGCCGGGAATAATCCGATTGACGCGATTGATCCGCTTGGAACTACGCTACTCTTTAGTCCAACTCCCTTTCCCGGTCAAAACCCAAATGATTATGGTCCATACACTATGAACATTAATGATGGTTCAAATAAAATAAAACCGCTTCAGCAATTTACTCAAAACGACCTTGGCAACCTAATAACAGCAGTCAACCTAGATTTACACCACAGACAGCATTGCGAGTCTGATCGGATAAATGAGAAGGGTTATGATACGAGTTATTTTAGAGGCATGAATGCCGACAATAGAGAGTATTATGAATATCAGAACGCGATTTATGCTGATAACGAGATCAATTATTTTGGCATTGGAGCTTATTCAGCATGGTTAGGAGATTCTTTGTCGGATGCTAATACTGTTACAATTATGTGGAAATTACATACAATTGGATTGAGTTCACAATACAGCCAATTCCCCAGCCCCGGAACTTTTTATTGGCTGCATATGGGATATAAATATTATAGGAAAGACTAACAAAATGATGAAATGCATTAATAGTATATTCACCACGACGTTTGCCGGACTTATCGTTCTTGTTATAACGGGATGCAATAATGCTAAAACAGCGCCTAGAGCAAATTCAAGTATTGTTCCTATAAATGATCAGGCAATCTTGCTTATTACAAAAGCAGGCGGTGCAGAGAAAGTGTGTGAAGAAGCCGATAAAGTTTTTTATTATTATGGCTTCACGAATCGAGGTGCTTCTCATTTTTATATTTTTCAAGATTCGGAGTTAACTAATTATCTGGCCCTTAAAGCGCTTGGTAATGTAGATGGGATATGGTCAGGACCTCCAGATTACATAAAAATACATGTCGGCTATCGCCCTGACGGCTACTATATTGAAATTGTGAATACGAATAATCTGGTATCGCCCATAGCGAATACCGGCGAAGGTGAGATAATATATTCTCGTGTCTACTTGCACAGATAAAAGGTGGTGACAATTAAAAGTAAGCCATGAATCGTTGGCTAAATCGTGATCCCATCCAGGAAGCAGGGGGATTGAACCTGTATGGCTACGTTGGCAACAACCCGGTTAACAAGATAGACCCGCTGGGACTAGATTTTTGGCAGTCTCAATATTCCTATGTTTATCAAAGCAATCCGGCCTATACACCACCCGTATATCCATCATTTAGCCTTGGAGTGCTTGTCTCGGCTTCCGCAGATGCTGGTAGCGGGGCTGGGGCTGGAGCCCAGTGGTCCGCAGGTGGAGGGCTTTTCAATTCGCCAGCTAATGGACTTAGCGCTGGCGGCTTCCAGAGTGGGGGCGCCTTTGCTGGCATTGGCGATTACTCGGTCAGCGCAGTAAAAAGCCCGTCTGGTTGTCCTGTAGGACAGATAGGTCCTGGTGCTGGCGGATCTTCAATTGGTGGTGGTTCCGGGCTTTGGTTTTCAAATGCAGGTAGTCCAACAGACTTAGGAGGCCCATTTGATCAGTGGAATCTTAATACGTCCTTATTCTCAATATCCTTTGCCAAAAGTGGTGACATTTGGATATTTAGTGCAACGACAAGCGGAGGGGCCAAGTATGGAGGGGGTGGATTTTCGACTAGTGCCTATCCAACATCGACCTATTCTGCTGGTGGATTTAATTTGGATACTGGCAGACCAATAGTTTATGTGCCATGAATACTGGACCGATCATTGCCCTGACAATTGGCCTTGTCGTTTTACTAGTAGCTTGTGTTACAGTTTATACTTTTCGCTGGATTACGAATAGATTAGGAACTGGAAAGCTGGCCAAAGAGGGAGTAATTCTGTCAGAAGACGGCCTAGAAGTGCCCGGCTTTTTGTTTTTAAATAAAAAAGTAATTTGCTATTCAGATGTAAAAGCGGTTGAACTACTCTCTGGTTTCAGGTCAGTTCTTTTTTTATTTAATATGTCTGTGCATTGGATATGTCCTCGACCGTTTGGCGATTTAGTTGCGATTGAACTCAAAAGCCCACCACAATATTACAAATATATAGTGGTAGCTCCAAATGATCCGCCTGTCTTCGTTGAGCAGCTAAAGCGGCGGATTAAGGAAGCATAGGTTTATTTAATTGTGCATAGGCTGGAAGCCCGATTTGCACATAGACACCATCCCTTTACGTTGGTAGAGGCCGTGGAGGTGCGACGGCCAAGCAGTGTTGAAATGCGTTGAAGGGTGCTGACGAGTTCAACGGCATTCAACGCCCCGGATCAACGCAACTCAACCCCATTCAACGTGAGCCATCCATGCCGCCGAAATCATCCGGCTAGATTACAGCCAGGACGAGCGGACGTAAGCGGCTAAAAGTGGAAAAGGTGCCATGACACTTACCCCGCCTCTGACGGTGAACCTGGCTGCCGGGAAAAAATCTGTAGCGTGCGTCAAATGCCGCCGGTGAAAACGCCGCCAGGTTGCGCTGGTGAAGTGGTGCAACGGTGATGGAATAAAATCTGATTTGATGGTGGACGCTGTTCTCCTTGCCGGTGCAAGGGGCGGACGTAACAAGCACCATTCCAGACCGCACGCCTTACGTCTAACGCTGTTAGTTCATTTTGCGTCCGAGCATTATCCGAAAGCTGGCCGAGACCTGGACGAAATCCGTCCGAAATCCGTCCGATTTTTATCCGAGGTGTGTTTGAGATTTTTACCATGCCGCAGGCGGCTTCGATTGAGATGTTAATAAGAGACAAGGAAGGGCGCTGCGCGCCCGGTGTGCCTGCCCCCAACCGATGCTTTTAGGGTGGCTGGCCGGTGTTTGGCGACGCGAACAGGAAACTTTTGGCCGTGCTGCTGGCTGGCTTCGGTTGCCGCCTTACTTTTAGTCGTTCTGGCTGCCGCGACGGGCAGCAACTAAAAATCAGGCATTGCCGTTGGCGTGCTGGGCGACCAACGCCTCGACGACTTCGATAATTTTTTGCTGCCGGTTGCGGGGCAGCAGCGAGACGGCTTCAAAAACGCGCCGGGCTTTGCCTGCCGGGCCGCCGCGTCGGTTGCTGGCGGTGGGTGGATTTAACAGTGCTTCCGGGCGCACGTTGAGTGCCTTTGCCAGTGTGAGCAGTTGATCCGGCCGCAGCGCCACGTCGTTGCGTTCCCACAACGCATAGGAAGGTTGTGAGATGCCCAATTGGGCGGCGACTTCGCGTTGGCTCAAGCCCGCCGCTTCACGCAGCGCGCACACACGAGCGCCGAAATCGGAACGCTCGGACTTCGAGGGACGACCTGTTTTCATGTCGCCATGATAAGCGGGGGGAAACTCGGTTATAGATTGCGCTTGCATTGTTATAGACAATAACTATAAATAGTCCGCATGTCAAAACCTGCATCTTCCGACTTGACGCCCGCCGTGAAAACTTCGCCGTCGCCCAGGCTTGACCTCAATGCCGTTCTTGATTGCACGTTCGGCCATTATCCCTGGGATGACTGGGGGCGTCACGCGCTTGCTGGGGGCTTGAATCCGAAACTGGCTGGCCAAGGCCGGTTGCTCATCCGCGAGGCGTTTAATCACGGCTGGGAAGCGTGGCTGCAAAACCGTTGCGGCTGGGGTGATGATGGCCAGGCATTGCTGGCCTTCGCCCGGCGTGCGCCCGCAGCCGCGCGACGGCAATGGGACGTGCTCATGCGCACCGACGGTCTGCGTGGTGATTATCCGTCACCCAAGGCGCATTGGATATGGGGCTATCTTAAACCCGACGCCCAGCGGTTACTTTCAACCCTCAACCCTCAACGCTAAATGCCCTGGCGCATCCCTGAAGCCGACCTTGACCGCGTGAAGCGCGAAACGGATTTGCTGGCACTGGTGCGGAGCCGGGGCATTGAACTTACCAGGCACGGGACGAAAGATTTTATCGGGCGTTGTCCGTTCCACGACGACCAGAACAAACCCAACTTCATCGTGTCGCCCGCAAAAGGGCTGTGGCATTGCATGGCGTGCGGGAAGGCGGGCAACGTGATCCAGTTCGTGCAGCAGCACGACGGCGTTTCGTTCCGGCACGCCTTTGATCTGTTGCAGCAGGGCGGCCCGGCGGTGTTCACGGCGCAGCCGATGCAAAAGCAATCCACCGTGCCGAAGCTGCCGTGTCCGCTCGATGCCGAGGCCGACGACGCGACGCTGTTTAGCCAGGTCGTGAGCTACTACCACGAACGGCTAAAGCAGACACCCGCAGCGCGTGCGTATCTGGCGAGCCGTGGCCTTGATGACGACCAGCTCATTGACCATTTTCAAATCGGTTTTGCCGACCGCTCGCTGGGGCTGCGGTTGCCGGAGAAAAACCGCATGGAGGGCGAGCGGTTGCGTTCGCGGCTCACGCAGCTTGGCTTGTGGCGGGAGAGCGGCCACGAACATTTTAACGGCTGCATCGTCGTGCCGCTCCATGAGTGCGTGCCGCACGGGCCACCAGCCGGAACCAGCGTGAGTCTTTACGGACGGCGGGCGCAAAAGGGCGAGATGAAACATCTGTATCCGCCCGGCCCGCATCGCGGACTTTTCAACCGGGAGTGTTTGCAACAGCCGGAAATTATTTTGTGCGAAGCCGTCCTCGATGCACTGACGTTTTGGGTGAACGGGTTCAAGAACGTGACGTGCTTGTTTGGCACGGAAGGTTTTACCGACGAGCTTTGGGAGGCGTTGAAAAAAGTGCAGCGTGTCCGCATCGCCTATGATGCGGACGACGCCGGCGAGCGGGCGGCGCAGCGGGACACGGAGCGTTTTCAGCAGCACGGCATTGAAGTTTTTCGCATCCGGTTCCCGCACGGCATGGACGCGAACGAATATGCCTGCAAGGTGAAGCCCGCCGACAAATCGCTGGCCTTGCTGATGAACGCAGCACAATGGGCGGACGCACGGCCACCGGCAGCACCGCCGCCCGAGCCACGCAAGCATGTGGCAATGGTCGTTGATGAACTGACGGGCGAGCCGTTGCCCATCGTGGACAAGGAGTCGCTGGAAACCGGCGTGGGCTGGGCGCCGGAGCCGTTTGTTCCCGCCCCTTACGCGGAGGTGCAGGCGCAGTCTTCTTCTTTAGCTGCTTCTGTTAGCAGCCCGGAACCGGCGACTAAAAAGGAAAGTGCCGCCAGCTTGGAACAGCGGGGTGATGCGTGGTTCATGGACATTGAAGGCCGCGAGTATCGCGTGGCGGGTTTGGAAAAAACCGTTGGCACGGATGCGCTGAAAATCGCGTTACGTTTGCGTATAATGGGTCAAGGCTCCGCCTTGTTTCATTTAGACCAGGTTGATCTGTGCCGGGACATGGAGCGGCGCCGGTTCGTGGAACGTGCCGCCGAGGAAACCGGACTCACCGCCGATTTATTGAAACGCGATCTTGGTCGTTTGCTCCTTGCCGTTGAGCAGGCGCAAACGGAACTGGCCAAGCCACAGGCACCGACCGGCCACGTCGTGACGCTGACGCCGGAGGAACGCGAGGCGGCGCTGACCTGGTTGCGCGAGCCGAATCTTATCGGACGTTTGCGGGCGGCGTTTCATCAGGCGGGCATCATCGGCGAGGAGAACAACACGCTGGTTGCGTATCTGGCGGGCGTGTCGCGCAAGCTGGAACGGCCGCTGGCGATCATCATCCAGAGCGCGAGCGCAGCGGGCAAGACCACGCTCATGGACGCGGTGCTGTCGTTCTTCCCGGAGGAGGAGCGCGTCAAATACTCGGCCATGACCGGCCAGAGCCTTTACTACCTGGGCGAGACGAGCCTGAAAAATAAAATCCTCGCCGTCGTGGAGGAGGCCGGAGCGGAGAAAGCCAGCTATGCTTTGAAGCTGTTGCAGAGCGAAGGCGAGCTAACGATAGCCAGCACCGGCAAAGACCCGGCGACAGGCAAAATGGTGACGCAGGAATATCACGTCGAAGGCCCGGTGATGATTTTTTTGACGACGACGGCGATTGATCTCGACGAGGAGTTGCAAAATCGTTGTCTCACGCTGGCGGTGGACGAGAGCGCCGAGCAGACCGGGCGCATTCATCGGTTGCAACGCGAACGGCGCACGCTGGCCGGACTCATCGCCAGGGCGGAACGGCAGGACGTGCTGAAAAAACTCCGCAACGCGCAGCGGTTGTTGCAAACGGTGGACGTGTTGAATCCGTATGCGCCGAGCCTGACATTCGCCACGGCGCGCACGCGGAACCGGCGCGACCATGAAAAGTATCTGACGCTCATTGACGCCATCGCGTTGCTGCACCAGCACCAAAGAGAAATCAAAACGCTGCCCGCAGGGCAATGGGGTGCAGGCTCCGCCTGCCGCTTTATCGAAGTGACGCTCGATGACATCGCGCTGGCGAACGAGCTTGCGCCGGAAATCCTGGGGCGTTCGCTCGACGAGTTGCCGCCGCAGACGCGCCGGTTGCTCGAATACATCCGCAAAGTGATGAAGCTGAAATCAGGCGGTGCTGCCACCTTCACGCGCAAGGAACTGCGCGACCTGTGCGGCTGGAGCCTGACGCAAGTGCGCGTGCATCTGGAAAGGCTGGTGGAGTTGGAATGTCTGGCCATCCGGCACGGACGTTTGGGCAGCCAGTTCGTTTATGAAGTGCTGTTCGACACCGACACGACGGAGGCCGTCGCCCACATCGGTTTGATTGACACGGCGAAGCTGCGCCATGACTACAAAACCAACCTGACGGGTTTTTCGGGTGGGGTGGCGGGGCAAAACGGCCACCTGACGGGGGGTGACGGAACGCCCCCGCCACCTGAAAACGGCACGCCTGCCTCATTGAAATCACAACCTGACGGCCTGACGCAATCGCACATCAGGGTGCTTGCGCACGGCCACCGGGAAAAAACCGCAGCGTAACCGTAAAACTTCATCGTAACTATGGCTGGAAACAAAGGCTTTGCCGCCGTCGAAAAACTCGCCCTACGCACGCAGGCGCAGCGGGGAGGCAACGACCGGCGACCGGATCACTTTGACCGCAGCGCACCCGACGCGCTCGCCTTGTGGCGCGACGCCTACATTGAATCCCTCGGCGCACGAAATTACGCGGAAGGCACGCTGGAGGGGCGGCGCGATGCCCTTAAAGTGTTCCTGGCCTGGGCTGCCGAGCGTGACCTGACGCGCGCGAACCAGATCACCCGGCCCATCCTCGAAAGTTATCAGCGCTGGCTGTGGCGCTGCCTCAAGGCCAACGGCCAGCGGCTGGGCTGGAGCACGCAGCGCAACCGGCTCGGCACGCTCAAGGACTTCTTCCGCTGGGTGACGCGGCAGGATGTCATCCTGCACAACCCGGCCAGCGAGGTGGAACTGCCCCGGATGGAAAAACGGCTGCCGCAGGCCGTGCTGACATTGCCCGAAGTCGAACGGTTGCTCGCCGTGCCGGACGTGACCGATCCGCTGGGCATCCGCGACCGCACCATGCTGGAAATGTTTTACTCGACAGGCATCCGGCGCACCGAGCTTTGCCGTATTGACCTGCCCGACGTGAACACCGAACGACACACGCTCCATGTGCGTTTGGGCAAAGGGAAAAAAGACCGGGTGGTTCCCATGGGCAAGCGGGCGGTTCATTGGCTGGAGCATTACTTGCAGGCCGTGCGCCCGCGTCTGTGCCTGGACACGCGCACCCAGGCGTTGTTCCTGACCGGCTACGGCGGGCCGTTCAATCCTGACGTGGTCTCGCGCATGGTGGCGTCATGGCTGGCCAAGGCCGGGCTGAAACGCAAAGGCTGCTGCCACATCCTGCGGCACACCTGCGCGACCCACATGCTGGAAAACGGGGCGGACATCCGGTTCATCCAGCAGTTGCTGGGACACGAAAAACTCGACACCACGGCCATTTATACCGAAGTCAGCATCAAACAGCTTCAGGAGGTTCACGCCCGCTGCCATCCGTCCGCCCACTTGCCCGTTGAATCCAAACCCGAAATCGCGTATGATAAGCACCGTGCCGATGACACTGAATCAAATCGTTGAAGAAACCCGCCACTGGCCGCCGGAGAAGGTTGGCGAACTGGTGGGGCGTTTGAGCGAAGACCTGCACACCAGCGACCCGGAAATCAAAGCCGCCTGGAAAACCGAGGTTGACCGGCGCGTGGAGGAAATCCAATCCGGCCAGGTGCAGGGCATCCCGCTTGACCAATCCCTCGCCCGCATCCGCAAAATCGCCGGGCTGTGAGATACGCGATCCATCCCGCAGCGGATGCCGAGTTCGCCGAGGCCGTTCGTTATTATGCCGACGCCGACCCGCAGTTGGGCGTCCGGTTTTACCGCGAAATCGAACGGCTCATTCAGGCCGTGTGCGACCAACCCGACCGCTTCCTTCTTTTTAGTCCGCCCGCCCGGCGCATGTTGTCCCGCGAGTTCCCGTATTCGGTGGTTTATCTGGAGCAGCCCGACCGCGTGTGGATCGTCGCGGTGATGCACGCCAAACGGAAACCGGGCTACTGGCGCAAACGGTTGTAAAAACCGCTTCCATCGCGCCGGTAAATGAGGCAGCTTGAAAACGTGGTTGCCAATCATCCCAGCGGCTTTTTTGATTTAGCGGCGGCTCCCCGTCAGCCGCTGGATGCCATGCCGACCTCCCCCCGAAAAACTCGCGTCCGGGGTTTTCGCCGTCACGCATCGGGTCGCCTTTCATCGCGAGGCCTTTGCCGCTCAATAAACACGCCGGGTTCGCGAGCGTGTGGTTACAAAACCGTGTCGGGTCGGCATGAATGGCTAAATCGCGACCCGTTAGCTGAGGGTGGAGGATTAAACCTCTATGCTTATGTCGGGAATAATCCAATTAACAACATAGACCCGTTGGGGTTATTCAGTTGGAGTGGACTCGGTGTAGGTCTTTTAACTGTTGCTATAGTTGCTGGAGTGATCGCAACTGGAGGGTCTATTTTAATTGTTGGGGCCGTTGCTGGAGCAGGAATAAACGAAGCTGCGCAACTGTATCAAAATGGAGGCAATTGGGGCCAAGTCAACACGACTCAAGTAGCAATTGGAGGATTAACAGGTGCAGCAGGTGCTGGGATTGGAGCTGCGTTTTCTGGATTGAGTGCAGGAGCGCAAATTGGTTTGAACGCTGCGGCAGGAGGAGGTTTAAGTGCTCTTGGCAAAGCAGCTGAAGGGGATGGCGGAAACTGTCCAGATAACTTTTTTAATGGCGTCGAAAACGCTTTTGTAGCAGGCACTATACTTGGTGGAGTGTCAACGGGAGCAGGTTTGGGTTTGCAAAATCTGATTGAAGATTCTGGTTCAGTCGGGTCATTCGGTGAGTTGTCACTAGGCCAACAATTGCAAATGAGCGGCGCTCTTACAGGTAACTTTTCCAGTTACGCGGGTTTGGCCCAAGGTGTTGGCCTTGGTGTTTCGAGTGTTATCGGTGCAGCTCCAACTCCATAGATGTTTATGAATCACATTTTAGAAAAACTTAATGTTTTATTTATCATTGAAGTGTTTGCCATATCTTTTTCAGTCGTTGCTCTATACGTTTTAGTCGCAAATTCGATAGTCTATCTTTTAGTGCGGAAAAGAACCAATGAGATGGTTCGAGAATTGATGAAACGGTTTTTGTTTAAATTTCCATTTAAAGCAATGGGATATACGTTTGCAGCGGGTCTTGTGGGCTATATCGGAATAACTTTAACTGACGCATTATTAGGCGGGAATATAACCGCCAGCACGCCCGCCTTGGATACCCGGCCTAGAATCGTTTTGATTTTGTTTGCATTGTTCGGTTTTTGCTTTGGCATACTCGTCGGACTTGCGTTGTTTTTTAAAGCATACAAAGTCTTGAGTTCTAACGGTGCAATGAAATGAATGTTCAGTCAGGACGCGCTGCCCCTTAAAGGGATAATGATTTGGTGCTTCGCTCGGTGTTGCGTGTGATGTTGCGCTCGATGCTTCGTCTGATCCCAACCGTGGTGCTTCGTGAGCTGCCAACTCTGTTGCCAACCGAGTTGCGAAGCCAGGTGCGAACATCCATGCCAACCGTCATGCTGCGTTTGAAGCCAGCGACCGGGAAGGCAGTTTTTGGGTAGACACCAACCGGAATGGGATTGTCGTGTTGTCGCCCGCGTGGAACCAATGGCCGGAAAAATCCGGCGGTCGTAATTCGGGAAAAAATCGGCGGCGGCAACCTCGGTTAACCCAAAAACGAACGCTGAAAATGAAGTTGAAACTCCGCCGGGGGACACTGGCTCCGTGGGAAAACCATTCGGAGATGAGCGAGGGTTTGGTGCAGCGGATCAGCGTGCGTGACGGTGGGTGGCCCGCATCGGCCCGCCAGCCGCGTCCGCAACCCGTCCAGCTTCCGCCGCAATCCCCGGCGCAACCGATACATCGTTTCCAGTGCAAAGGGCAGCCGCAGTTTTTCCGCCGCCGCCTTGAGCGAAAGTCCCGCCAGCACTTCCACCAGCCACCGCCACACGAGCGAAGCCGTCAACGTGTGACGCGGCAAAACATCAGCCAGGACAAGAAAAAAAGTTCGTCCGCAACCGCCGCGCTGCCCACGGTTGGAACAAAACACCCGCTGACCTCTGAAAGTTTCTCCATCAGCCATCGCGCGACACCCAACCGTCGTCGGAAAATGCAACCGTATTCAGGAGCGCAGTCGCGCCAAACCAAACCGCGCGCCAATCCAGATTCCATTGTATGTCGCCGGTCGTCGCGTCAAGGTAGTGCCTCGGTATGCCCTCGGCCTCCACCGTTGACCCGCCGCCCGGCTCCGGTGACTGGCTTCGTAGGATTCGACGCGTGGAATGTGTTTCTCTGGAAAAGAGCCAGAACCCAAAAACCACCCGTTACGAACGGCGCAGCTTTTTTGAAGAAACACCGGGCATCCCGACCGGCCTTGCGCCGTACATTCACAGGCAGGTGGAAATCCGCAAGACCAAACGCAAGCCCGCGCCCGATAATCTTGCACCGGAGAGTCCGGCTTGAGCGTGAACGCAAATGGTTTTCAAGCGTTATCTATGAACAAAAATGCAAGAATCTAACAATTCGAGACTGTTAGGGGATTTCAAATACTTTGCTGGACTGTTTGTATCAGCAATCTCAATAAAAAAGCCATCACGATGATTGCCAACTCGTATGGAAAAATGGGGTGGGCTATCTGGCCTTATCCAAATGCCGCCAAAATTTCCAAGTGCAGCAAGTGCAGCAACAGCCGGATAGTCCTTTAATTCGGATGTCTCAAGGAATTTCTCTTTCGATTCCCCAAAACGCTTAAACATCTGATTAGCTTCGTCACAGATTTTAGCTGGTCCGCCAACGCTGGCGATTAACTTTCTGGCTTGAACGCCTGCCGACTCGACATCCGTGACTGGTCTTGTCGTATAGATAAGAATCAAGACTGCGGCAGCAACCATTGCAAAAATGGCTAACAGGACGAAAACGATCTTTCGACCACCTATTAACTTCTTGGGATTCACGACTCCTTACTTGGGCAAAGGCTTGCTTGGAACGGTAAAGCCTGAATAGTCGTTATAGCCCTTGTTGAGCCAGTAAAAAGTGTTTGCGTTCGGGGTTTGTCCGTATTGCGAAAGCTTCCAAGCAGAAGTAATTCCCTCGGCCATAAGCAAAGGATCACCAGCCCAGTTTTCATACATTCCTATCCCAAAGTAGTTAATTTCGTTGTCGGCGTAAATCTGGCCGTTATACGAATAATATTCCCTGTCATCTGCGTTCAGACCCCCAAAATATGGCGTGTCAAAACCCGCCTCATCGCTCAAATTAAGCGCCTCCCACGGCGACTTGTTTTGAAGCCTATTGCAAGTTCCCAACTCATTCTTGAATAAGTCATTGGGGTTTAGATTCCGAAGAGGTTTAACAAGATTTGAACCATCGTTAATATTCAATACATACGGGCCGTAAGTGCCTTCCTGCCCAGGAAACGGAGTTGGACTGACAACGAAAGTCAAACCCAGCGGGTCATAATTGTTGACAGGATTATTGCCAACGAATTCGTAAAGATTGATATGCGTATCGAGAGGCGCAACCGAACTGCTCGTCGGTTTCGGATCACGCTCCATGAAGTCAATCGGGTCGCGTGTCAGCCAGCGCGCGGCA
>OBLW0100003300.1_pt1 | contig 12635 bp, 11 predicted proteins | sample 1520161 | NCBI WGS metagenome assembly OBLW01 (sample SAMEA3539309, study PRJEB22396) | soil metagenome | biome: tundra; feature: field; material: soil | place: USA | collected 2010-05 | depth 0.15 m
GCGCCGATCCACGCGGCGAGGGCCTTTTCCATGCCTTCCTTCTTCCCGAGGAGGTTGCCCTTTTTGAAACCTTCCACGACACCCTTGCGGTTCGTGAGTGCGTTGTTGAGGCCCCGCTTCCTCGTCGCGAAACGAAGCTCCGTCTCCTTGCTTTTTTTCCCGACTTCGTCGAGGAGGGCGATCAGCTCGGTATTCCGGCGGACGGTGCGCGGGAACGCCCACTCGGCCAGCTCCTTCGTCTGCGCGTACGTCGCGAAGCGCTCCGTGCGCCCCGGATACCCGGCCACGAAGACGAGGTCGCCGGGACCGGCGCCTTCGGTCGAGACCTTGAGCCAGTGCTTCGGTTTGAACGGGACGTTCTCCTTCGCGTACGGCACGGACCTGCCCGCGGGCGACACGTAGGCCCGGTAGAAAGACCAGTCGCCCGTGTGGCGCGGCCACTGCCAGTTGTCCGTCTCGCCGCCGAAGTTGCCGATGCCCTCCGCCGGCGCGTAGACGAGCCGGATGTCCTGGATCTCCGTCTGCGCGAGCTCGTAGTACTTCAGACCGTCGAAAAACGACGCAACGCGGCAGCGCTGGCCGTCCTTCTCGCAGGCGGCCGTGCGTTCCTTGATGCGCTTTTCGATCACCTCGTACCTCGCGCGGTCACCGAGCTTCGGGTCGACCTTCCCGGCGATCTCGTCGGTGACCTCCTTGACCGAGGTCGTGACGTACACGCGCGAGCCGGGCCCGGCGGTCAGCTCCTGTTCCCGCGCCGTGGCGAGGAAGCCGTCCTCCATGAGGTTCTTCTGCGGCGTGGAATTGAACTGGAGGGCGCCCTGCACGCAGTGATGGTTCGTGACGATGAGCCCGTCCGGCGAGACGAACGACGCGCTGCAGCCGCCGAGGGACACGATCGCTCCCATGGGCTGGCCCGTGAGATCGGCGAAAGCCTTCGGGTCGCCGCGGAACCCCATTGCCTTGAGGCGCTCGGCGAGCTGCGGGATCTGCTGCGGCATCCACATGCCTTCGTCCCCGCGAGCGGCGGCAGACAGAAGACAGAAAACAAGGACGAGATCGAGACGGGTTTTCAAGAATTCCTCCTCGAGAAGATGGCTGCGCAAACATCGAATTATGCCCTTACGCTGTCTCTCGCCCTCGTCAAGTATTCTGGTCAGAGATGAACCTCCCGAAATCCCTCACGGCCGCCCTCGACGACCTCCTGACGCGCGCGTTCGCCGAGGAGGGCGAGGACATCACGTCGCTCGCGGTCTTCGGACCGGCTGCGCGCGTGGCCGCGAAGATGGTCTGCCGCGAGCGCGCCATCGTCTCGGGAGCTGCGTTCCTGCCCCGTCTCTTCGCCTTCCTCTCCCCGCCCGCCCGCGTGGCGCTCAGCGTCACAGACGGCGACCTCGTGGAACCGGGCGCCGTCCTCGCCAAGATCGAGGGACCGGCGATCACCGTGCTGGCGGCCGAGCGCACGGCTCTCAACCTCGTCCAGCGGCTCACCGGCATCGCGACGATGACCCGCGCGTACGTCGACGCGCTGAAAGGCACGAATGCGGTCCTCCTCGACACGAGGAAGACGACCCCCTCCCTGCGCGTCTTCGAGCGGTACGCCGTGCGCTGCGGCGGGGGCACGAATCACCGTCCCGGCCTTTCCGGCGGTTTCCTCCTCAAAGACAACCACGCGGACGGCGCCGGCTCGACCTGGGAAGCGACGCGGCGCGCGGGAGACTTTCGTGCGCTGAACCGCCGCCTGCACGGCCTCCTTCTCGAGGCCGAGGCGCGCACCCTCGACGAAGTGCATCAGGCGCTCGACGCGGGCGCCGAGCGGGTGCTCCTGGACAACATGACGACGGCGGCGATCCGGAAGGCCGTCGAGGACGTCCATCTCTTCAACGAGGCGACGGGTCACGACGTCACGACCGAAGCCTCGGGCCGCATGACCCCCGAGACGGCCCGCGCCGCTGCGGAAGCCGGAGTCGACTTCGTGTCGGCCGGCGCGCTGACGCACTCGGCCCGGGCGATCGACATCGCGCTGGACATCGTCGCGGGCCTTCCCCAGCCGCGGCTCGAGGCGAGCGCCGTGCGCAAGCCCCTCACGCGCCTTCTCAAAATTGCGAAAAGAAAGAAATGAAAGCCTTTCCGTCGCGCCTTCACACGCCCGTTCTCGTGCTCGGCACGGGAATCGCGGGCCTGACCGCCGCACTCACGCTCGCCCGGCGCGGGGTCAAGGTCGTCGTCCTCACGAAGGCGAAGCAGCCCGAGGACTGCAACACGGCGTGGGCGCAGGGCGGCATCATCTACTTCGGCAAGAAGGACTCGCCGCGCTCTCTCGTGAAGGACATCCTCAGGGCCGGGGCGGGCCTCTGCCAGCCGGAGGCCGTCATGTTTCTCGCGCGGCGCGGCCCCGAGGTCGTGAAGGAGATCCTCCTCGATGCGGTCGGCGTGCCCTTCTCGCGCACGATGCACGGCGATCTGGACTTCACGCGCGAGGGCGCGCACTCGGTGGCGCGCATCGTCCACTCGGCCGACGCGACCGGGCGGGCGATCGAAACGGCTCTCCTCGCCCGGCTCGCCTCCGAGAGGCACGTCACGCTCCTCACGGAGGCGAACGCGATCGACCTCATCACGGCGCGCCATCACTCACGCGACGTCGCCCAGCGGTACGCCCTGCAGGACCCCTGCCTCGGCGCTTACGTCCTCGACGGGAAGGGAAAAGTCCACACGGTCCTCGCGGACTTCACCGTCCTCGCGACGGGGGGAGTCGGGCGGTTGTTCCTCCACACGACGAACACGCGCCACGCGATCGGCGGCGGACTCGCGATGGCCGAGCGGGCGGGCGCGGCCACGCTGAACCTCGAGTACGTGCAGTTCCACCCGACCACGCTCTACCACCCCGAAGCCGAGGGCTTTCTCATCTCCGAGGCCCTGCGGGGCGAAGGAGCCGTGCTCGTGAACCGCGCGGGCGAGCCGTTCATGCGGCGTTACGCTCCGGAGCTCAAGGACCTCGCTCCGCGCGACGTCGTGACACGCGCGATCGTCGAGGAGATGACGTCACGCGGCGAGCCCTGCGTCTACCTCGACCTCGCCCACCACTACCGCGTCCACGAGGGACAGAGCATCAAGGAGCGCTTCCCGACGATCGCGAAAACGTGCGAGAAGTTCGACATCGACATCGCGACCGAGCCCATCCCCGTCGTGCCCGCGGCGCACTATCACTGCGGAGGAGTCCTCGCGGACCTCGAGGGCAGAACCACCATCCGGCGCCTGTATGCCGTGGGCGAGGCGTCCTGCACGGGCGTGCACGGGGCGAACCGCCTGGCGTCGACGTCACTTCTCGAGGGCCTCGTCTGGGGCGAGGCGGCGGGCACGTCCATCGCGCGCGGACTGAAGAGAGGCCGCGTGAACCCGGCGAACGTCTTTCGCGCGATCCCGGACTGGGAGTCGCCCGGCGAAGCGCAGAACGAGGACCCCGCGCTCCTGCAGCAGGACTGGGCGACGATCCGCACCACGATGTGGAACTACGTCGGCATCGTGCGCACGACGGCGCGGCTCGCGCGCGCCGTGGCCGACCTGCGCGACCTCGAGAAGCGCATCCTGCGCTTCTATCAGGTGACGCGGATCTCGAAGGAGATCGTCGACCTCTTCCACGGCGTGCGCGCCGCGCACCTGATCGCGACGGCTGCCTTCAAGAACCCGGTTTCACGGGGCTGTCATTACCGGAAGAGCTGACGGAGGACGCAGGTCGCGTCACCCACGCGTCGCGTCAGGGGAGGGGGATCCTGCCCGCGTCAACCCTTCCGCTCGGGAATGAAGACCATGACGAGTCCCACGGCGACGATGCCGAGCCCGAGCCAGCGCCCTGTGCCCGCGAGATCGCTCTTGCCGCGCTCGCTCTTCGAGAAGGTCGTCTTAAGGACGCCTTCGACACTGTCATAGCTCCTGCGTTGGCTCGACGCCACGAGGAAGACGACCACTCCGATCGCGAGAAGGATCAGCCCGTTCCGGCGCATGGTCACCTCTTCCCTTCAATCTTAACGACCCTGGCTCACTCGGGCACCACGATCCTCACGCGGCCCGCTGCAGGGCCCATCGCGAACGGGGTCGTCGTGACGGCGTCGCCGTCGACCTGTACGTCCAGCTCGTAGCCCGCGAGGGAGCGCGCGGAAAAGCTCCTCACGGCGAGGCGCGAGCAGCCCTCGAGCGCGAGATGGGCGGCCTTTCCGCGGGAGAGGCGGCCGTACCACCGCATGAGGGTCAGGCGCGAGCGCGACGCGAAGAGCACGAGATCGAGGAGGTTGTTTTCCGGGTCCGCGAACGGGGAGAGGATCGCGTCGCCGCCGTAGCGGCGCGTGTTCGCGGCGAGGACGAAAGTCGCCTCCACCGCGAAGGGCGCTCCCTCCGCGTCCACGCCGGTCACCTCGATCGGCGGGAACTCGTATTTCAGCCACTCCAGGGTCGCGGTCCAGCTGTAGCCGGTCCGTCCGAAGGCGCGCTTGAGCCAGGGGACGACGTTCTTCATGACGCGCGCGTCGAACCCCACGCCCGCGCCGATGAGGCAGGTGCGTCCCACGGCGTGCCACACGGTGATCGGCCGCGTGCGCCGCGACGTCATCGCGCGTTCTGCCTCGGCGAGCATGCGGCCGACGCCGTATTCGCGCGCGACGACGTTCGCCGTGCCCGTCGGGAGGATCGCGATCGGCACGTCCGTGTGGAGGAGAGCCTCGGCGACCTCGCCCACGGTGCCGTCCCCGCCGACGACCGCGACGACGTCGAGCGCCATACCGACCCTCGCGGCCACGAGCTCCGTGGCGTGGCGCGGGCGCTCGGTCGGAAGCGCGAGGAGGTCGAGGCCGCGGGCTGCTGCGCGCGCGACGAGGCCCGGAATATCGACTCGCCGGGCACCGCCTGCCTTCGGGTTGTAGACGAGGAGGCCGCGTCGCCGGGGGCCCGCGACCGCGTCAGCCAAACAGCGTTCCCGGACCCGAGGCCGGCTTGAGCCCGAGGTGGCGATACGCGAGGGCGGAGGCCACCCGTCCCTTCGGCGTCCGCTGCAGGAAGCCGGACTGCAGGAGGAACGGCTCGTACAGATCCTCCAACGTGCCCTTGTCTTCGCCGAGCGAGTGTGCGAGCGCCGAGAGGCCGACGGGCCCGCCGGAAAACCTCTCGATGACGAGCGTCAAGATGCGGCGGTCGATCTCGTCGAGGCCGTGCTGGTCCACCTCGAGCTTGTCGAGCGCGACCTCCGCCGCGCGCTCGGTGATCGCGCTCTCCCCGGCGACCTCGGCGTAGTCGCGCACGCGGCGTAGGAGTCGGTTCGCGATGCGCGGCGTGCCGCGACTGCGCCGCGCGATCTCTCGCGCGCCCGCCGGCTCGACGGGGCAGCCGAGGATCGTGGCCGAGCGCGTCACGATCGTCGCGAGCGCCTCAGCGTCGTAGAAGTCGAGCCGGTGCGTGATGCCGAACCGCGCCGTGAACGGCTGCGACAGGAGGCCGGCGCGCGTCGTGGCGCCCACGAGCGTGAACGGCGGGAGCCTGAGCTCGACCGTGCGCGCGCCGGGCCCGGTGCCGATGACGAGGTCGAGCTTCCCGTCCTCCATCGCCGGGTAGAGGATCTCCTCGACCGCGGGCGGCATGCGGTGGATCTCGTCCACGAAAAGGACGTCGCCCGGCGCGAGGTTCGTGAGGATCGCGGCGAGGTCGCCCGCCTTCTCGAGAACGGGGCCGGACGTGACGCGGATCTGAGCGCCCATCTCGCGGGCGATGATGTGCGCGAGCGTGGTCTTTCCGAGGCCGGGCGGGCCGCAGAGGAGAACGTGGTCCAGCGGCTCCTGCCGCTGCCGCGCGGCCTGCAGAAAGACGCCGAGCGTCTCCTTCAGCTTCGGCTGCCCGATGAACTCCAGGAGCGCGCGCGGGCGGAGCGTGACCTCGGGGTCCGCCTCGGCCGTCTGGAGCACCCCCGAGAGAATGCGTTCGTCCATCCGAGGCGATTATCGCGCCAGGGATTTCAGCGCGGCCTGGAGAATCTTGTTCAGGTCGTCGATCCCGACGTCCTTGACGGCCTTTTCCACTGCCTGCTCGGCCTGCGCGAGCTTGTAGCCGAGGTTCTCGAGCGCGCCGATCGCGTCCTCCACGGCCGAGGCCTTTCCGGTCGAGAAAGGGGCCCCCACGCCCGCGCCGAAGCCCGCCAGCTTTTCCTTCAGCTCGAGGCCGAGGCGCTCGGCCAGCTTCTTGCCGACTCCCGGGATCGTCGCCAGGACGCGAGCATTCTGCGTCGCGATCGCGCGGACGAGGTCGGGCAGCGGCAGGCCGGAAAGCACCGTGAGCGCGACCTTCGGCCCGATCCCCGACACCGAGATGAGGCGCTCGAAGACGTATTTTTCCTGCGGCGTCGCGAAGCCGAAGAGCGAGAGCGCGTCCTCGCGCACGTGCGTGTGGACGTGGAGGACGGCCTTCTCGCCCACGGGCGGGAGCGCGGAGAACGTGCCGAGCGGGATCGCGAGATCGTAGCCGACGCCGCCCACGTCGAGGACGAGCCGGTCCGTGCGCAGATCGAGGACGGTCCCCGAGAGACGGGCGATCACCGGTGGTCCGTCGTCCCTACGCCTTCGAGCCGCCCATCCGTGAAAGGAGCTCGCGGTTGAAGTCGATCTTCAGATCGGAGCGTTTTTTCTGGATGAGCGCCTGCAGGAGGCGGTTCGATTTCTGGCCGCGCAGGCTCTCCTTCAGCGTGTCCTTCTCCTTCTCGAACGCCGCCGTCTCGAACGGCGTCACGCTGTCGACGCGCACGACGACCGCTCCGCGCTCCGCCACGGCGATGGGGCCCTTCAGCTCGCCCGGCTTCGCGGCGAACACGGCGTCGAGAACGGCTTTCGGCGCGCCGAGCCCGGGGATCGGGCCGCCCTTCCCGAACGCGTCAGGCGTCTCGATCTTGAGGTTCAGCTTCTTTGCGATGCCTTCGAGCGTCGCGTTCGCGGCCATCGCCTGCCTGAGCGACGCGAGCGTCGCCTCGTCCTGCCTTTTCTTCTGGATGTCGGCGATGACACGCGCCTTGACCTCGGCGAATGCCGGGAGGCCGGGCTTTTTGATCTCGACGAGCTTGATGATGGCCTCGCCGCGCGCGGTGGAGACCGGGGCCGCGGCCGCCTCTCCCTCCTTGAGAGAGAACAGCTTCTCGCTGAACTGCGGGTTGAAGCCGATGCCCTGGGGCGCGTCCGTCCGCGAGAGGAGCTCCGTCTCGTTGAACGTCACGCCGCCGCCGGCGAGCTTGCGCAGATCGTCGTCGGACGGCTTGCCCATCTTCGCGACCTTCTCGGCGAGGCCCGTGGCGAGGCGTTTGGCCTCATCGCGCGCGCGGTCGTCCTGCAGGCGCGCGCGTATGCCCGCCGAGACCTCGAAGAGCGGCTGGACGCGCTCGCCCGTCTTCTCGAGCACCTGGATGACGTGGTACCCGAACGAGCTTTTCACGGGCCCGACGATCTCCCTCTCCTTCGCGGAGAACGCCGCGTCCTCGAACTCCTTCACCATGCGGCCCCTCGGGAACGAGCCGAGGTCGCCGCCGTTCGCCTTCGAGCCGGGGTCGTCCGATTCGGCCTTCGCGAGCGCCGCGAAGTCCGCGCCGCCCTTGAGCCGGCGCACCGCGGCCTCCGCCCTCGCCTTCTGCGAGGCGTCGTTCGCCGCCTCGGCCTTGTACAGGATGTGGCGCGCGTGCACTTCCTCGCCCTTGCGGTAGGTCTCCGCATTGGAGGAGTAGTCGGCCGCGACGTCGGCATCCGAGACCTGGATCGTGGGCTTGATCTTCGCCGTCTCGACGAGCAGATACTTGGCCCTGCGCTTCTCGGGCTGCATGTATGGCGTCGGGTTCGTCTTGAAGAATGCCTCGGCCTCCGTGTCGGAGACGGGTGCCTGCGCAACCGAGACGACGGGCAGGAGCGCCCAGGCGACCTTCGCTTTGACGTTCTTTTTCTCGAACTCGGATTTCACCTCGTCGTCGGACACGACGACGGACTCCGTGAAGAACCGGTTCAGCTTCTCGAGGAGGATCTGCTCGCGCTGCTGCTCCTCGAAGCCCTGCGGCACGAGGTGATTCGCCGCAAGGATGCGGCGGTATGCCGCGTCGCCGACGAAGGCCCCGTCCTTCACGAAAAGCGCCTTGCCGCTCTGCGGGTCCTTGATGCCGAGAACGTGCTGCGTGAGCTCGTCGTCGGTCACCTTGAGGTGCAGCCGCTCGGCCTCCTCGCGGAACAGGCGGCGGTCGATGAGGGAGTTGAGGACCTGCTCGGGCAGGTTCATCGCCCGCGCAAGCTCGGGGCTGAAGTTCTTGCCATACGCCTGCCGGTAGCGATCCTCGGCGAAGGCGTATTCCCTCTGGAACTCGGCGGTCGTGATCCGGATGTCACCGGCCTTCGCCGCGAGCGCCGCATCGCCGGCTCCGCCGCGCTGGGAACCCATCCCCCAGTCGGCGAAGACGAAGATCACGAAGACGGCGATGACCGCCCAGAGTATCCATTGGAGGTGCTTGAAGTTCTCGCGCAGCGCCTTGAGCATTTTGTTCTCCGAAACCGGACGCGTCCGGGGCGCACGCGCGCCACGGGGCCCGAAGGAATCGAAGACGATACCCCAGAGGCAAACGGCGGTAAAGTTAGTGCGGCCAGGCCGCGTAAGGAGGGCATGCCAGACGCCTGGCATGCTATAAGAAGCTTTGCTGTAAGGGTTTCCAGAAACGAGCGTTATGCCCAAGAAGTCCCGGAGCAACCTGGAATCCCAGCTCGAATGGTATTACGTCTCCACCCAGACGCTCGTTCGGATCCTGATCGGCATTCTCGTCCTCGCCGGGGCGATCGCGGGCGGCATCTTCTTCTTCCTGAAACGCGACGAGACCGCCGTCCGCGCAAAGCAGGCGATCGCCGAGGCCGACGACGCGCTCGTCCGCGCGCGGCAGCAGAAGGACGCGGCGTTGCTCGGCAAGGAGATCGCTTCCGCCGAGGAGATGCTCGGCGAGGCGCGCAAGGACCTCGCGGCGGGCTCGAACGAGAAGGCCACGCGGACGGCCGTCGAGGTGAAGTCGCGCGCGCTGAAGATCATCGCGGGCGCGAGCATGAAGAGCAATGCGAACGTCGTCGACACCGCGGGCGACGTCACGATCCAGAAGGCGAACCGCAACACGTGGGAGAGCCTCAAACCCAACACGAGCGTCGGTGAGGGCGACTTCATCAAGACAGGCCCGAACGGCACCGCCGAGGTGCTCTGGAACGACGGGACGATGTACCGCATCCGGCCCGAGACGCTCTTCGAAGTGCACGGCGCCGGCGGCCTTTCGGGCGCGAACGTGAAGCTCGTCGTGGGCACGACGGACGTCAACACGGGAGACAAGAGCAAGGCCTCCGTGTCGACGGACGCCGCCCTGGCGAACATCGGCACGAATGCGAGCGTGGGCATGGACACCGACTCGCAGCGGACGAACGTGAGCAGCTTCGCCGGCTCGACGACCCTCACCGACAAGGCGGGGCGTACGGCCGTGCTCGGGCCGCGCGAACGCGCGGCAGCGTCGAAGGAAGGCGGCATCGGGCCGAAGTCGACGCTCCCCGAGTCCCCGTCGCTCACCGTGCCGGACGACAACCTCGAGATCGACTTCAAGAAGCGCGATCCCCTGCGCCTGCGCTGGTCGAAGGTGACGGACGCGACGACCTACGAGGTCGAGATCGCGCGCAGCCGGTTCTTCGTCAAGGACTCGATCCTCGACATCGGCGCGAGCGAACGCAGCAAGGCCGAGGTTCTCATCAACATCTCCCAGATCCAGCCGGGTGCGTATTTCTGGCACGTGCGTTCCCTGCGAAAGGGAAATCCGCCCGCCCTTTCGGACTGGTCGGCGTCCCGCCGTTTCAAGGTCGAATCCGGCGAGCTCTCCCAGGCGAGGATCGACACGCTGCCTCCCGATCTCGTCATCACGCAGAGGCCAAACGTCGTCGGCTCGTCCGTCGTGCTCGTCGGGCGCACGGCTCCCGGCGCCTCCGTCACCGTCAACGGCGAGATCGCGGATGTCGGTGGGGACGGTACGTTCCGGAAGGTCATCTCCATGGGCGGCGACGGCCTGCAGACGATCGTCATCAAGTCGCGCACGGCCGGCGGTGAGACGGTCAAAAAGGAATCGGTGCTCATCAGTAGCAATTGACAAAGGGGGGCGGCGGCCAGCGCTGCCGGACCCGTGAAAGGACCCGTCTTGGCTTTTCGTTCCTTCTTCTCGATTTTCTCCTCCGATCTCGCGATCGACCTCGGCACAGCGAACACGCTCGTCTTCGCGGAAGGCCGCGGGATCGTCGTGCGCGAGCCCTCTATCGTGGCCGTGAACAAGATCACGAACAAGGTGGAGGCCGTGGGCAGCGCCGCCAAGGACATGCTCGGCCGGACACCGGGCAACATCGTGGCCATCCGCCCGATGAAGGACGGCGTCATCGCCGACTTCGAGGTCACCGAGCGGATGCTCGACTACTTCATCAAGAAGGCGCACGGGCGCTCGCTCTTCGTGCGGCCGAAGATCGTCATTTCCGTGCCGTCCGACATCACGCAGGTCGAGAAGCGCGCCGTGAAGGACTCGGCGCTGCAGGCGGGCGCGAGCGAGGTTTTCATCGTCGAGCAGGCGATGGCGGCCGCGATCGGCGCGGGCCTCCCCATCACGGAGCCCACGGGCAACATGATCGTCGACATCGGCGGCGGCACGACGGACGTCGCCGTGATCTCGCTCGCGGGGATCGTCTATTCGAAGTCCGTGCGCGTGGCCTCGAACGAGATGGACGAGGCGATCATTCAGTACATCAAGAGGAAGTACAACCTCCTCATCGGCGAGCGCACGGCCGAGGCCATCAAGATCGAGATCGGCTCGGCGTACCCGCTCGACGAGCCCATCTCGATGGAGATCAAGGGGCGCGACCTCGTCGAGGGCGTGCCGAAGACGCTGACCCTCACGGACGCCGAGGTGCGCGAGGCCCTCGCCGAGACGGTCGGCATCATCCTCGACGCCGTGCGCGTGGCCCTCGAGAAGACGCCGCCCGAGCTGTCGGCCGACATCATGGACAAGGGCATCGTCCTGACGGGCGGCGGCTCGATGCTCAAGAACCTCGACCGCCGCCTCCGCGAGGAGACGGGTCTCCCGGTTACCACGGCCGAGGAGCCGCTCTCCTCCGTCGCGCTCGGCACCGGTGCGATGCTCGCCGACGTAGACCTCCTGCGGAAGATCAGCCTCGACTGACGCCCGTGGCCGCCCCGACCCTCGCCGAACGCCGCCCGGAGATCTTTCTCGCGGTGCTCCTGTCGCTGTGCCTCGTCACGCTGTCGCTTCAGGTGCGCCGGCCCGGCGGACGCACCGTCGGCGAGGGTTGGCTTCTCACGGCCGTCTCCCCGTTCGTCGATCTCGTCACGTCCGTGCGCTCGGGTATCCACGAGGTCGGGACATGGGCGATGTCGCGGCGCGCGCTGCGCGTCGAGAATCGCGCGCTGACCGCCGAGGTCGCCGCCCTCCACGGCGAGCTCCTCCGCCTACGCGACGCCGAAGAGGACAAGAGGCGCCTCCTCGAGCTTTTCGGCGCGCAGCCTTCGCCGCCGCCCGGCACGATCCCCGCACGCCTCATCGCCGTGGAGTCGAGCGGGCCCTTCCACACCGCGCTCCTCGACCGGGGCGCGTCCGACGGCCTTCATCTCGACGGCGTCGTCCTCGCGAGGGGCGGGCTCCTGGGCCGTGTCATCGCCCTCGGCCCGCGGACGGCGCGCGTGCAGCTTCTCTCCGACAGCACGGCCGCCGTGGGCGTGCTCCTGACGCACGGGACACGCGGCGGACGCATGGCCGTCGCGAAAGGCGACGGAAAAGGAAGCGTGTCGGTCGAGTACGTGCCGGCGATCGAGCCCGTCGAACCGAACGACACTCTCGTCTCCTCGGGCACGGACGGCGTCTACCCCGGCGGGCTCCCGGTCGGCCGCGTCGCGTCGGTCCGCCGCAACAAGACGCTGTTCTGGGAGATCCAGGTCTCGGCCGCCGCCGACCCTCATGGCGAATCGCTCGTCTTCGTCCTGCCTCCCGTGAGGAAGTCCGACGTCACGTCGGGCTCTTCCGTGGCGGAACGCCACTGAGCGTGAGGCGGGCCGCGTGAAACCGCTCCGTGTCGCGGTCGGACTTTCCCTCGCGGTTCTCGCGACGCTCGCGCTCGGCGCGCTAAACATGCCGGCCCCTCCGGACTTTTTCCTTCTCGTCGTCGCGGACATGGCGCGCGGCGGAGCCGCCGTGCCGGCGATGCTGGCCGGTCTTCCGGCCGGCCTTCTCCAGGACGGCCTCTTTGCGCCCGGCCGGCTGCTCGGGCTCCACGCGTTCTCGAAGATCCTGATCGGGTACCTCCTCGCCACGGTGGGCGCGCGCACGGTCGTCGAGAAGCCCGTGGCCGTCGGCGGCCTCCTCATGGGCGCCGTTCTCGTGGAGGCGGCGACGCTCACGTTCCTGATCTGGGTGCTCACGGGCGATTTTCTTCCACCCGCGCCCTGGCTGCTCGCCGCGCGCGCCGCAACGACGGGGCTGCTCGGCGGCTTGCTCTACGCGGCGTCGCGCGTGCCCTGGAAACAGCGGCGCGAGGCGCGTCGGCGCGTGAGGCTGAACTGATGCCGGCCAG
>OBLW0100003301.1_pt1 | contig 12630 bp, 13 predicted proteins | sample 1520161 | NCBI WGS metagenome assembly OBLW01 (sample SAMEA3539309, study PRJEB22396) | soil metagenome | biome: tundra; feature: field; material: soil | place: USA | collected 2010-05 | depth 0.15 m
CGAAGTCGGGGATGGCGAGGGGCACCACCACCAGGACCGCCCAGACGCGCCGGCCCGGGAGGTCGGTCCGTTCGACGCACCACGCCGCGGCCGTGCCGATGACCGCGCACAGAGCGGTGACGGTCACCGTGAGCCGCACGGTGTTCCACAGCAGTGTCGCGGTAAGCGGGCGGAAGATCAGGTGGGCATCCGTGGACAGGCCGTCCCCCTGCGCCTCCACCAGCAGGAAAACCAGCGGGAGGGCGAGCACGGCAGCGATCAGCGTGCAGGCGGCGATCAGGGCCCACGGGCGGTCCGCGCGGCGGGCGCGGGGGGCCGGGTCGGCCCCGGGTGCCCGCTGCTGGCGTCCGTGCCTGGTGATCGCGGGAGATGACGTCATCAGCGTGTCCCGTTCGCGCGCGGCGTCACAGCAGGCCGACCTGCCGCAGCAGGGCGATGGCCAGTGACCCGTCCCCCAGCTGGCCGATCGTGATCGGATCCGGCTGCAGCTGGCTGAAGGGGATCCCGGCCGCCGTGGTGGTCACACCAGCAGCCAGTGGGTATTCGTAGCTTGTCGAGTGGGCGCCGATGATCTGCTGCGCCTGCTTGCTGACGAGGAAGCCGAGGAACTTCCGGGCGGCCGCCTGATGCGTGCTGGACTTCAGCACCGCGGCACCCGAGACATCCACTACGTAGCCGGGATCGCGCGGAGCGAAGTAAGCGATCTTCGAGTGCATGCCCGCCGCGCCGTCCTCCGCGCGCAGCCGGTACCAGTAGTACTGGTTGATGATGCCGAGCGCCGCGAGCCCGCGTTCCACGTCGTTGGTAGTCGTCTCGTTGTCCGGGTAGAGGTGCCCGGCGGCATTCGCCTTCAGCCCAGCCAGCCATCGCAGCGTGGCCGCTTTCCCGTGGGCGCGCAGCACGGACGTGACGATCGGCTGGAAGTCCGTCTCCCCGGCGGCCAGGGCCAGCTTGCCCTGGTACTGGGAGTCCGCCAGCTGCATGACCGAGCTGGGCAGCTTGCCGCGGGCGATCAGGCTGGGGTTGTAGACAAGCACGCTCACCCGGGCGGACACGCCTACCCAGTCGCCCTGCGGCGAGTCATACCTGGCCGGCGTGGCCGCCAGGGTGGCCGCCTGGGCCGGTTCCAGCAGGCCTTTGTCCTGGAGGTACTCGAGAGCGGGGGAGTTCTCCGTGTAGATGACGTCGGCGGGCGAGTGGGAGCCCTCGGTCACGATCTGGTCCGCGAGCACATCCTCGTCGTCGCTGCGCACGTTGACGGTGATGCCGGTCTGCTTCTCGAACGCGGTGACGAGCATGTCCGTGGTCTGCGGATGCTGGCCGCTGTAGAGGGTGATCGATTGGCCGCCCGCCCCCGGTGACGATCCGCCGCACCCGGCGACCAGGCCGCAGGCGAGCGCCGCGGCGGCGAAGGCCGGAACGGCTCCCCGTCGCTTCAGCCTCAAGTAACGCCTCCTGGCCATCGGCACTGTGTGTTAGCGGCACTGTGCGGTTAGGGGTTCTGGGCTGGGTCTTCCGGTCCGGGGAACGAAGCTTAGGCTAACCTAACAAAGACCGTCAATTCATGTTGGGCGGGCCGGGCGGGCCCGCCCAGTTCGGGCCGGGCATGCTCGCCATGGCGTCCCGGAGTGGCGTGAACGTAATCTATAGGTATCTCCGGGGGAAGTTCCGGCCCTGGCCGAGTTCCGCGGTCACCGGCCGGCGGCTCGCCCCCGGGGCCCCGAGCTGGGTGAGACGTTCCGAGGTGACAAGGTCGTGCGAGACATCCTGGACCCCATAACGAAGTGGTGGGACAGCGGCGAGACGTTCGGCCTGGCCACCGTGGTGCGCACGTTCCGCAGCGCACCCAGGGAGCCCGGCGCCGCACTCGCGGTATCCGCGGATGGTGAGGTCACCGGCAGCGTCTCCGGAGGCTGCGTGGAAGGCGCCGTTTACGAGGTGGCGCGCGAGGTGTGCGAGACCGGGCAGCCGGTCTTGCAGACCTACGGCGTGAGCGACGACGATGCGTTCGCTGTCGGCCTGACCTGCGGCGGGATCCTGCATATCTTCGTCGAGCCGGTGGACGCCGTGGTCTTTCCGGAGTTCGGCGACGTGGCGGCCGGCATCGCGGCGGGGGAGCCGGTGGCCGTTGCTACGGTCATTGAGGGTCCAGGCCGGGTCGGGGCGCGCCGGGTGATCTGGGCCACCACCGCGCCGAACGCGGCCGGCCGGTCCGGCGCCAGCGGGACCCTGGGGGCCGGGGACCGGCTCGATCAGGCCGTCGACGATGACGTGCGGGGCATGCTGGCCCAGGGACTGACCGGCGTCCGCCGCTACGGCGCGCACGGTGAGCGGCGCGGAGACGACCTCGCCGTGTTCGTGCACTCGTTTGCGCCGCCGCCACGGATGCTGGTGTTCGGCGCCATTGACTTCGCCGCGGCCGTGGCCCGGGCCGGCAAATTCCTCGGCTACCGGGTCACAGTCTGCGACGCCCGGCAGATCTTCGCGACCCCGGCCCGGTTTCCCGAGGCGGACGAGGTCGTGGTCGACTGGCCGCACCGGTACCTGGCCGGCACGCCGGTGGACGAGCGGACGGTGATCTGCGTGCTCACTCACGATCCCAAGTTCGACGTGCCGCTGCTCGAGGTCGCGCTGCGCACGCCGGCCGGCTACATCGGGGCCATGGGCAGCAGGCGCACCCACGAGGACCGGCTGGCCCGGCTGCGCGAGGCCGGGCTCTCCACTGCGGAACTCGGCCGGCTGCGCTCCCCGATAGGGCTTGACCTGGGAGCCAGGACGCCCGAGGAGACCGCGGTGTCGGTCGCGGCCGAGCTCATCCAGCTCCGCTGGGGTGGTTCCGGGCAGCCGCTGACCGCGACCTCCGGGCGGATTCATCACGGCTGAAGGCTCTACCCTTGGTGACCGTGAAGACACGCGTCGCCGGGGTGCTGCTCGCTGCGGGGGAGGGCAGCAGGCTCGGCCGTCCCAAGGCACTGGTGGAGCTGGGCGGGGTACGGCTGGTCGATAGGGGCGTCGCGACGCTGCGTGACGGCGGCGCGGCCCCGGTGGTCGCGGTGACCGGCGCGGCCGTCGTTGACCTGCTCGGCGTAGTCATCGTGCATAACCCGGACTGGCGGAGCGGCATGGGATCCTCGCTGGCCGTCGGCCTGGGCTCGGTCCCGGCCAGCTGCGACGCGGCGGTTGTCGGGCTGGTGGACCAGCCGCTGATCGGGCCCGGTTCGGTGCGGCGGCTGATCGCCGCGTACCGGGCCGGGGCACGGGTGGCTGTCGCGGCCTACTACGGCCAGCCGCGTAACCCGGTCCTGCTGGCCCGCGAGCACTGGCCAGCGGCGATCGCGCTGGCCGCGGGGGACGTCGGAGCACGGCCGTTCCTGCGCGCCCACCCGGAACTGGTGACGCTGGTGGAGTGCGCGGACACCGGCCGCCCCGACGATGTCGACACGCCGGAGGACCTGGCCCGTATCGCCGCGATCGTCGCGGCCGCCGAGCCGACCGCCAGCTGAGCGCATGATGATCTCAGCACGGAGCCCTCAGCACGGAGCCCTCAGCCTGCCACGGTCACCTGGATTCCCCATGTGTGCGTCACGCTGTCGCCCGGCTCGAGCATGAGCAAGTCCACCCCGGAAGCGAAGGCGTTGGGGGGGCAGGTCATCGGCTCGACGGCGAGCCCTCTGCGGCGGTGCACGGGGTCCAGCGTGTCGCCGGTGAACACCTGCAGCCACTGGTAGCCCGGGCCTGCCCAGAGTGCCACCTGAGTTCCCCCGTTGCCCAGGCGGGCCCAGGCCCGGCCGCTCGCGTCGCGGGTCAGTCCGGTAAAGGCGTGATCGATGCGCGCCGCGGCGATGGGCCGGGATTCACGGAAGTCAAACCGGGTGCCCGCCACGTCTTCCACGGGTCCGGACGGGATGCCCCGCTCGTCGGTCGGCAGCCACAGGCCGCCGGGCAGAGTCAGCTCGCAGTCGTCGATGGCGGTCGTGCCTGCGGCCAGGTACGGGTGCGACCCGGTGCCGTACGGCGCGGGTGTCGAACCCGAGTTGCGCGCGGTGATGCTGACCTGCAGGCCGTTGTCCGCGGCCAGCAGGTACTGAGCGTCGATATCCAGGCAGAACGGGTATCCCGGGCGGCCGAGCAGGACGTGCCGCAGGACGACAGACTCAGAGGTGCGCGTCGCGACCTCCCAGCTGGCCCAGCGGGTCAGCCCATGGATGGCGTTGAGGTTGGCAGGCTCGCTCAGGTCCAGCTGGTACCCGGTGCCGTCGATGGCGTAGCGGCCGCCGTCCACGCGGTTCGGCCACGGAGCGAGGAGCTGGCCAGATGCGCCGGGCGGCAGAACATCCGGGGGGTATTCCCCGATGAGCGGCCGGCCAAGGTAATGCAGGGCCCGCAGCCCGGCGCCGAGTTCGGTAACCGTAGCCCGGTAATCGCCCGCGAAGATCTCATGCTGTGAGCCGGTGAGTGGAACCATTATTAGCCTGCCTGCGTTTCCAGTCCCATTCGCGTCGGCCCCGGGCCGGTCACGCTGCAGCGATTGTGTCATTGCCAACCGGAGCATAGTGCCGGCGGGGCTGCTTGGGGAGCGGGGGACCGTCAGCCCCGCCGGCTACTGCACCATAGCCGTCCCGGCGGCCCATACGGGCGAAGTTTCTTAAGCCGCAAGGAGTCCACAAGATCTGCCCGGCGGCAGTACGCCGGATCCTTCAGAATGATCCACTTTCTCCCTTGTAACCACGGCGAGCGCGTCTGTGCAGGCGGCCCCGGGTGCGGCGGGCGGCGAGACATCGCGCCTCATAGCGTTAGCACGCGCATACTCTTCGTGGCGATTTCCCAGGTAGCCTGGGGTGTCGGGGGTATTGCATGGCAGATGAGTCCGCGCTGCCCGCGGATGTGGTGGCGCGCCGCCTAAGGCTCGCTCCTTCGACGCTGCGCTCCTGGAGCCGCCGCTACGGCATCGCAGTCGGGCAGCGCAGCGAGAGCGGGCATGTGCTCTACACGGCCGAGGAGGTCGCGTACCTGGCGCGGATGCGCAGCCTCATCTCCGGCGGCCTGCCGCCCCGCGAAGCCGCGCGGATGGTCCTCGCCGAGCACCCGGCGGCGGAGGCGGACGGCGGCCACCCGGCGGCGGAGGCGGACGGCGGCCACCCGGCCTCGCTGGCCTCCCGTTCGTCGCCTGGCTATGCCTCGGTGGCCCGGGATCTGGCCATCCCGGGAGCCTCGGCACCGGTGCGGGAGCTAGCCGCCGCGTCGATGGCTCTGGACGCTCGCCTGATCGTGGAGATCATCCGCGTCGCGGTGGCCTGCGACGGCGTCATCGATACCTGGGAGGACCTCCTTATCCCGCTGATTGCGGGGATAAGTGATCAGCAGCTTAGGACGGGAAGCCTCATCGATGTCGAGCACGTCCTGGCGGCCGCCGCGTGCGACGTCCTGGCTGAAGCCTCGGCGGCGCTGTCCCGCCCAGCCCAGCACCCCCCGGTGCTGCTGTCCTGCGCCGAGGAGGAACAGCACACCCTGTCCCTGCATGTGCTGGCGGCCGCCCTGGCCGAAGAGGGCGTCGCCACCCGGATGCTCGGTGCCCGGGTCCCTCGCCGCGCGCTGGCCGAGGCGATCTGGCGCAGTCACCCGGCCGTGGTTCTCCTCTGGTCGCAGATCCCCACCACCGGCAATCCCGCTCCGCTGGCCGAACTGCGTGATCATCCCAGTCGCCCGAAGGTCTTCGTCGGTGGTCCGGGATGGGACCTCAACCGGATCCCCGACGCTGTCCAGTTCCTGCCCAGCCTGCCCGTCGCCGTCTCCGAAGTCGAGGCCGTCCTGAGCCTGCGGCCGAAGCGGTCATGAGAACGGGAACTTAGCCGGGCGGGCCGAGTGAGCCGCTGCGCACGGCCTCCGCGGCGAGCACCCCGAACAGGTAGAAATACGCCGCCTCCTCATCGCCGAAGGTGCGCACCTCGTGCCTGGCGCCATCGGCCGCGCTGAAGACCTCGAACCCTTCAGGGGTCCGGATCAGGCACATCGCGCCGTCAGCCTCATGCTCGAGGGCGTAGGCGGCGCGCGGGATCGCCGCGAGATCGGCGAGCTCGGAGAAGATTGACCGGGTCGGCACCCGCTGTCGGCGCCCCGACCGCCCACCAGGCTCGCGAGCGCGGCCCCGTCGCCCCGTCCCCGGGTCTGGCGCTGGCGTGCGGGCATCAGGAGCGGGCAGGAAGCCGTTCCGCGTGTCGGGTATGTCCAGCGGCTCGCCCCATCCGGTGGCCTGGCCGGAGTAGCCGGTCCCGTTGCCGGGGTAGCCGGTCCCGTTGCCGGGATGGCCGGTCCCGTTGCCGGGGTAGCCGGCCCCATTCCACGGTCCGCCTGGCTGCAGCGCCACGCCGGTGTAATGGCCAGGATCACCGGCGCCCGAGTTCCCGCCCGCGGGTGCGAGTTCGGTTTCCGGCAGAGCGCGCCAAGGCGCCGTTCCATATGGGTAGGACGGCACTGGCGGGGTCTCGGCAGGCGGCTGGGCCCAGTGCAGGGGCTGCTCCACCTTCTCCTCGGTGAGCCCGCTTACCTCATCGCGCGGCGCCAGCAACTCGAACACGCCCCGGTCCACCTGCCAGTAGCCAAGATCGCGGGCCCGCCGAGCGTCGGTGCCCAGGTAGGTGATGTGCAGCCGGTCACTCAGGTCGTCAAGGACCAGGCAGGGTTCACTGCGGAAGATGCCGACCGGCCTGGACTCCCACAGGGCGTCGACTTCCGCCCGGCTGACCTTCTTGCGCCAGTGTCCGGGCGCCGGCTCGAAGCCGAGTTCCTCCGGCGGCGGCAACGCCGCGAACAGGACCACGTCGGACTCCGCGGGGCCAAGCCCCACCTCGTACGGCGCGCCGCGATAGCTCGCCATCAGCCGGAAGCGCATGGCTCAGAGCCGCCTGGCGGGATGCAGCCACACTTGCCCGTCGTACTGGGCGATGAACTCCTCGCCCTCGGACGTGATGCGGTAGATCTCCGCGCCTACCGGGACCGGCACCGGAAGCGTGTAGAACTCGGGAATGGCGCTACGGGGGCCCACATCGTTCTCCGCCGTGGGCGGGACCAGAGAGGTTCCCATATCCAGGGCACGCCACCGCATAACGAAGATCTCTGGCATTCCATCAGAGAACTCCGAGCCAACGTAACCGAGACCGAGGACATCGTAGAAGACAGCCGGATCGCGAAAGCCGCAGTCCCACACCCGGTAGACATATCCGGCGATCACCGATCGCTGCCCGTTCAGGTACGGCTCAACGAGCCGGGGCGGTATCACCTTCTGCATCGGCGTGCCTGGCTCGATTGTCCTCGTCAGCTGTTCCGCGTGGATCGCGCTCCCCTGGGGTCGGTGATGGCTGCTGATCGAAAGACTCTCATACGGCGATTTCCCCCTCAACTGCTTCGGCCGAGCCCGCGCCGGTCGGCTGGGCGGCGGATCGAGCGGCGGGCCGGGCCGCCTAGGGTTGAGCTGTGCCTGAGCGCAGCGTGGACGGCCGGCAGCGGCCAAGCGACGAGGGCGCCGCGGATCCGGTGGTGGCAGCGGCGCTGGCGGCCTACGCGGCCGGTGCGGGCAGCGAGCACGCCGTCCTGACGGCGCTGGCCGGCTCTCGGCTGCTGGTGCCGGTCGTCGCCGTCCTAGCCGACGCGGCCGACGAAGCCGGCGAGGCTAATGCGGCCCACGAGGCTGCAGAGGCTGATGGGGCCGGCCCGGTTGGCCGTCGATGTGACATCGAACGGCAAAGAGCACACCCGATGTCACATCGACGGGATTGGACGGGGCAGACCGCGGGTGTCAACCGGGCCGATCAGGCCGCCGACCCGCTGGGGGCGGCCGGAGTAAGCGGGACCGGGGAGAAGGTCAGCGAGATGGCGCTGCCGACGCTGGTCGGCCGCGATGGCAGGGTCGCTGTGCCGGCGTTCACCTGCCTGGACTCGCTCACCCGGTGGCGGCGGGACGCCCGCCCGGTCCCGGTCCCCGCGGACCGGGTCTGGGAGGCCGCCACACAGGCCGCCCAGGAGGCCAGTGCGGTCGTCATCGACGTCGCCGGGCCGGTGCCCCTCGCCCTGGACGGTGCCCGGCTGGCCGCCCTGGCGGAAGGCAGGAAGGTTCCGCTGCCTTATGAGGACCCAGACGTCCAGGCCGCAGCCGAAGCGGCGGTGGCCAGCGAGCCGCTGATCACCGGCGGGATGCTGGCCCGCCCGGGCGACGACAGCGACCTCGCGCTCCAGGTGACGCTGGCGGCGGGGTGTGATGCGGCGCAGGCCGGAGCGGCGGTCCGGCGGGCCGTGACCCGCCTCATGGCCGCCACCGGCGGCAGGTTCCGCCGCGGCGTGGAAGTGGCGGTCGTCGAGGCTGCCCAGACGCGGGGTCGGCCATGATCGCGCGGCTGGTTGCGCGCCCGCCCAGCGGCATCGCCAGCATGGGAGGATCTGCACCATGCTTCGCTGGCTGACCGCAGGAGAGTCACACGGGCGCGCGCTCGTCGCGATCTACGAGGGTCTTCCCGCGGGGGTGGAGGTCACCACGGCCGATCTCGCCGCCGCGCTGGCACGCAGGCGGGCCGGGTACGGCCGAGGCGCCCGGATGAAATTCGAGCAGGACGAGGTCGAGATCACCGGCGGGGTCCGGCACGGCCGCACGCTTGGCGGCCCGGTCGCTATCCGGGTCGCCAATACCGAATGGCCCAAGTGGGAGACGGTGATGTCGGCCGACCCGGTGCCGCCGGAAGATCTGGCCGACGTGGCCCGCAACGCCCCGCTGACCCGCCCCCGGCCAGGGCACGCCGACCTGGCCGGAATGCAGAAGTACGGGCACGAGGACGCGCGTCCGGTCCTGGAACGCGCGAGCGCGCGCGAGACAGCCGCCCGGGTAGCACTCGGTGAGTTCGCACGGCAGTACCTGCGCCAATCGTTGGGGATAGAAGTGGTGAGTCATGTGGTGTCTATCGGTGCGGTGTGCGCACCCGAAGGAGTGCTACCAGGCCCTCAGGACGGGCTGCGGGTGGACGCTGACCCGGTGCGCTGCCTGGACAGCGCGGCGAGCGAGGCGATGCGGGAGGAGATCGACGCGGCCCGCAAGGACGGGGATACCCTCGGCGGGGTGGTCGAGGTCGTCGGCTACGGCCTGCCGCCCGGCCTCGGCAGCCACGTGCACTGGGACCGGCGCCTCGACGGGCGGCTGGCGGCCGCGCTGATGAGTATCCAGGCGATCAAGGGAGTCGAAGTCGGTGACGGGTTCACCACGGCACGCCGCCGCGGGTCGCTGGCCCACGACGAGATCGAGCCGACCGCCGACGGCGTGCGCAGGACGACCAACCGGGCGGGCGGGATTGAGGGCGGCATGAGCACCGGCGAGGTGCTGCGGGTGCGGGCCGCCATGAAGCCGATCTCGACGGTGCCGCGGGCCCTGGCCACGGTGGATGTACGCACCGGGGAGCCGGCCAAAGCGATCAACCAGCGCAGCGACGTCACGGCGGTACCGGCCGCCGGGGTGGTGGCCGAGGCGATGGTGGCGCTGGTGCTGGCGGACGCCGCGGCCGAGAAATTCGGCGGCGACTCGGTGCCCGAAGTGCGCCGCAACCACCGCGGTTACCTGGACTCGCTGGTGATCGCGTGACCACCGCGATCCTCATCGGGCCGCCGGGCGCGGGCAAGTCGACCGTTGGGCCGGTGCTCGCCGGGCTGCTCGGTGTCGGCTTCCTTGACACCGACGGCCTCATCGAGGAAGCGGCGGGCAAGCCGGTTGGCGACATCTTCATCGAGGACGGCGAATCGGCGTTCCGCGCCCTGGAAGGTCCTGCCGTGGTGGAGGCGATCGAGGGGCATCACGGGATCCTCGCGCTCGGCGGTGGCGCCGTCCTCGACCCGGCCGCGCAGCGGCTGCTGGCCGGCCAGCGGGTCGTGTACCTGCAGACGGGGTTCGCCGCCGTGGCGCGCAGGTCGGGCCTGGACGGGCCGCGCCCACTGCTGCCGGGTAATCCTCGGGGGCGGATGCGGGATCTGCTGGAGCAGCGGCGCCCCGTCTATGAGAACCTCGCCTGGCTGACCGTGCCTACCGACGACCGTGAGCCGCCGGAGATCGCGGAACTCATCGCCGAGGCGGTAGCCGCCAGCATCGCCGCCGACGCGGGCGAGGGCGCCGGCTCGGGTGAAGACTGGACCGTGGCCGCGGTGGTGGAACCAGCGGCCGAACCGGGCGGGACCGCCGGAGGCACTGACCCGGAGCCGCGCCCGTGATCGTCACGCGGATCCCGGTCGGCGGCGAGCGGCCGTACGAGGTGGTCATCGGCACTGGCGTGCTCGGCGAGTTGGCGCCCCTGGTCGGCAAGACGGCACACACCGTGGTCGTCATCCATCCGGCCGGGCTGGCCGAGATCGCCCGTCCTGCCTGCGGGGCGCTGGCCGCCGCCGGGTACCTTGTGCACGCCGAGGAGGTGCCGGCCGGCGAGGCAGCCAAGGACATCGCCGTGGCGGCCGGGCTCTGGTCGCGGCTGGCCGCGCACCGGGTGACGCGCAGCGATGTGATCGTCGGCATCGGCGGCGGAGCCACCACAGACCTGGCCGGATTCGTGGCCGCCAGCTGGCTGCGGGGAATCCGCGTGGTCCTGCTGCCCACCACGCTGCTCGCGGTCACCGACGCGGCGATCGGCGGGAAGACCGCGGTCAACATCCCCGAAGGCAAGAACCTGGTCGGTGCGTTCCACTCCCCGGCCGGCGTGCTCGCCGACATGGCCGTGCTGGCAACGCTGCCGCGTGCTGATTACGTGAGCGGCCTGGCCGAGGTGATCAAGACCGGTTTCATCGCCGATCCGGCGATCCTTGACCTGGCCGAGTGCGACCCCGAGGGTGCCGTCATCCCGCACGGGCGGCACGCCCGCGAGCTGGTGGAACGGACAGTCCGGGTCAAGGCAGAGGTGGTGTCGGCTGACCTGCGGGAGGCTGGGCGCCGGGAGATCCTCAACTACGGGCACACCCTCGGCCACGCGATCGAGCGGGTGGAGGGGTACCAGATCCGGCATGGCGAAGCTGTCGCGATCGGCATGGTGTACGCGGCGGAACTGGCCCGGCTGGCCGGACGCCTGGATGAGGCCGTCGTGGCCCGGCACCGCCGCGTGCTAGCCGCCGTCGGGCTGCCCACGGCTTACCGCCCCGACGCCTGGCCGCAGCTCCGCGAGGCAATGGCGGTGGACAAGAAGGCGCGCGGCGACCGGCTGCGGTTCGTCGTCCTGGAGGACCTCGCGCGTCCGGTCATTCTCGACGACCCGCCGGAGGCACTGCTGCGCGGCGCGTATCGGGAGGTGCGTGCGCTATGAGGAAGGTCCTCGTGCTGAACGGCCCGAACCTAGGCCGGCTGGGATCCCGCGAGCCCGAGGTATACGGCAGCCAGACCCTTGACGATGTGGCCGAGGCGTGCCGCGGGAGTGGGCGCACGCTGGGGCTGGACGTGGAGGTCAGGCAGACCGACGACGAGGGGGAGATGATCCGCTGGGTGCACGAGGCGATCGACGCCAAGTGGCCCGTGGTGCTCAACCCCGCGGCGTTCACCCACTACTCCTACGCGCTGCGGGACGCGCTCGCCATGCGGACCGCCCCGCTGGTCGAGGTGCACATCACCAACCCGGCCACGCGGGAGCAGTTCCGGCATAACTCCGTCGTCTCGGGGGTGGCCGACGGCACCATCGCCGGGTTCGGGCTGATGTCCTACCAGCTGGCGCTACAGGCCATCGCCGGGCTGGCCGCCGCGGCCGAGGCGAGCCCGCGGCCGTGATCGTCATCGTCGGGTTCATGGGGGCCGGCAAGACCACCGTGGGTCACCTGCTCGCCGGGAAGCTGGGCCTGCCGTTCGTCGACACCGATCTGGTCATCGAGCAGCGGACGGGCCGCTCGGTCCGAGAGATTTTCGCAACGGACGGCGAGCCGTCGTTCCGGATGATGGAACATGAGATCACCGCGGATCTCCTGGCGGGCCAGGACGCCGTGCTCGCTCTCGGCGGCGGGGGGGTGGAGCATCCAGCTACCCAGCAGGCGCTGCGCGCTAGCCACGTTGTCTACCTCCAGGTCGGGTACGAGGAGTCGATGCTCCGCGTCGCCCACGACGAGTACCGCCCGCTGCTGCGAGCCCCGGATCTGCAGGCCATCTTCCAGCGGCGGCTGGCCAGCTACGAAGCGGTCGCGACGCAGATCGTCGCCACCGACGGACGGCGCCCCGAGGCAATCTGCCTCGACATCCTCGGCCGTCTTCCGGGCTGACCCGGCCGGCCAGCGCCGCGCCGCCGCGTTACCCTCAAGAACACATACTTACCGAACGAAATTCGGCGGCGGAACTGCGACCGTTATTCAAAACCGGCTGTCGAACCCGGGCCCGTAGGGTCCGGGTGAGCGGTCGGTCCAGGTCAGGACCACGGTGACCACTGAGGGTAGTTTGAATAACGCGAACTTTGAATAAGACACTGCCGTCGTGAAGGGGTCGGGCTATGCGCATCGGGATGTCCCTGAACTACGCGGGCGGGTTCGCGGAGACGGTCGACGAACTCGCCGATTACGAGAAGGCGGGCCTGGACATCGTGTTCGTGCCCGAGGCCTACAGCTTCGACGCGGTCAGCCAGCTCGGCTTCATCGCGGCCAGGACGC